>Ga0066794_10000273_pt1 | contig 10025 bp, 10 predicted proteins | sample PersoiDNA2013190_FD_70945 | JGI IMG/M metagenome (GOLD analysis project Ga0066794, IMG submission 70945) | Permafrost soil microbial communities from the Arctic, to analyse light accelerated degradation of dissolved organic matter (DOM) -... | ecosystem: Environmental > Terrestrial > Soil >... | reverse complement strand
AAGGCGTTGGCCTCGATCCACTCCAGTTCGCGCCCGTTCAGGGCCGCGTTCTTTTCCGCCATTTCGAGTGCCGGACGCGAGCTGTCCACTCCGGTGACGCTCGAACACTTCGCGGCCAGGTGTAGTGCGAATCCGCCCTGGTAACAGAAAGCGTCGAGGGCTTCCCCGTGCGCGTATTGCGCCGCCGCGGCGTAGTTCTCCCGCTGATCGAGAAACGCGCCGGTCTTCTGGCCTTCGAAGCCGTCGTAGTGAAAACGGACTTTGTTCATGCTGAATTCGGTCGAACTCTTCTCTCCCCAACGCAATCCGGACTCGAGCGGCAGCAACTGTTCAAGTTCGCGAATACGCGCCTCGACGCGCTCGACAATCCCCGCCGGTTGCAGTTCTTCCCGCAGCGTTTGCAGGACGGCTTCGCGCACGGGTGCGGCGTCCATCGCCTGAGTGAGAATTTGCAGCGAGAGCACGTCGTTATAGCGATCGACGATAAGGCCGGGCAGAAAATCACCTTCACTGAAGACGATGCGGTAGGCATCGGTATTCGAGACGAGTTCTTTCCGGTAGACGATGGCGGCACGAATACGCTCCGCGATCAGGGCCGGCAGATCGTCCACGGAACCGTGAGAGATCATGCGGATCGCGATCTGCGAGGAAGAGCTGTAGAGCGCGGTTCCGAGAAATTTCCCCCGCGGATCGTGGACGCGGACAAGCGCGCCCGGCGGAATATCGTCCGCTCCGCTAACATCCGAGCGGTAGACCCACGGGTGTCGACCTTGCAGGCGCGTGGCTCCGCGCAGCGAGAGTTTTACGGAGGGCTCCGCGTGCTCGGCGGAAACGGCGCGTCTTTTCGGCATGAATAGATGTTATAGCGTAGCGACAGGGGATGTTGTGTGGTGGCGGGGCTCTGCCCCGCCCGGACGGGGCAAAGCCCCGTCCCCACACGAACCCTTAAACCTGGATCGTGATGCCGTCTCGATTCCGTTGGCGTGGTAGCTCTCCGAACCTCGGACCTGCGCCGACACTAGCCGTCACCGCCCTCGACATCACCTTCTGCCACGCGGCTTGGAATTGCTCCATCTCGGGCGCGGTTCCTATCGTGATACGCGCGTAGGTTGGCCATGCCGGCCAGATGCGCCCGATAAATACATTTTGTTTTGCCATGGCATCGATCGCTGCCTTCGCCGGCCGTTTCGTGTCGAGCATGAAGCAGTTCGATTGCGAGGGAACGTAGGAGTATCCGTTGCGGTCGAGCCAGGCAAACACGCTGCTCCGAATGCCGGCATTGATGCGCTTACGCTCGGGCACCAGTTGCGCGTCTTTCAGACTGGCCGATGCGGCCACGAGCGCGGTGATCGGCATGAAATTCCAGCCGCCATAGTTTTCGACCTTCTCCAGCAGGTCGGGCCGGCCGAATACGGCGCCGCAGCGCAGGCCCGCCATCCCGTAAATCTTCGAGAACGTGCGCAGCAGGATCACGTCCTTGCCGGCTCTCACCAGATCCATCACCGAAACCGCGTCGGCAAAATGAATATAGGCTTCGTCGACCAGCACGACGGAACCCTTGGGCTTGTTTTCGATCAGGTATTCGATATCGGAATGACTGGTCAGGGTGCCGGTCGGATTGTTGGGGGTGCAGACATAGAACACGCCCGCGTCGGGAGCCGCGGCCAGCATCGCCTTCACATCGTGGGCGTAACTTTTCGTCAACGGGACTTTCACCACCTTCGCGCCGACGGCATGGGCAGCGAACATCCCGGCTTCGTATCCCGGATCGGCGGTGACATAGCTGCGCTGCGGCGAGGCGAAAGCGGCGACCGTGTGATGCAGGGGCTCGCTCGATCCGGGATAGACGCGAACCTGTCCCGGCTTCAACCCTTCCATTTCTGTAAGCGTTTTCACCAGATCGTCCGTGAGCCAGTCGGAATAACGACCGCCCTGCGGGACGATGGCGGCTGCCGCCTCGCGCGCCGAAGCAGCGGGCCCGAGCGGGTTTTCGTTCGCGTCAATCCTGATCGCATCTTTCGGGAAGTTGTGCACGCGAGCGTGAGCCAGCATCGGTTCGGTGACGATGCGAAAGGCCAGCGCGGCGGATGCAGCGGCAGATAGGCTGAGAAACGAACGGCGGGATGCGGAAGGAAGGCTGAAATCGCTGGCCATCACTCACCTCGTGGGCGCAATCTTACCGCAAATTCCTCGGCCGGTGGAGGTTCGGGCATCACTCCCGGCTGCCGGGGGTGGCGCTGCCGTGCAGTAGAGATCTAGCGGGCAGCCGGTTGTTCCGCCGGGGAGGCGGAGTGGTCCTTGTGGCTCGATCTGTGCTCGCGCCGGATGGCCAGCAGATCTTTATGAAGAAGATCGAGCGCATTCGAGGGTATCTCGGAACCCCACTCGTCGATTTCTTTTTCTTCCCAATGGCCGTTGAGGCGGAGGGCGGCGTCGGTAAAGTCCTCGGGAAACGCCTGGCGGTAATTGCCTTCGCGCAGGAGCACATCGCCGAACTGGCGGCCGGTGTGCATTTCGTAGATGCGCCGGGTCGAACCGCCGCCGCTATTGGTGAACACCAGAAGCACTTCGCCTTCCTCGGGGTAATCGGGACGGTAGAACCACGCCTGCGGCGCATCGGCCTTGGGGCGCGCGCGTTTTCTCCCGGTCACCGTTACGACTTCCTGCTCCGGCTTCACTTCGTTGGCGGGATTGTAGTAATAGATTCTCTGGCAGGATTCGCAGGCCATTACCTTCTCGCCATTGCGCGCTTCGTTGTAGATCTGCGGGCGCAGCATCACCTGGCAGCCCATGCATTTGTGGTCGCGGACTTCCGCCAGCCCGCTGCCGCGGAACTTCATCACGCGCTCATAGTGACGAAGAATATCTTCGGAAATCTCGTGGCGCAGGGCGTCGCGCTTGGCGTTCCACTCGGAGAGCTTCTTCTGATCTTCCGCGGTAACTTTTCGCGCTTCTTCTTTTTCTTTTTCGATCTCCGCCGTCTCTGCCTTGAGCTCGGCCTCAGCCGCTTTGACTTCCCTTTCGCGCACCTCGACGTTGACCATCACCTCCAGAATGCGGTCCTCGTTGCCGCGGATCTCCTGCTCGGCAAACTGGATCTCGTGCAGCAGCGCTTTGTACTGGTCGTTGGTTTTAACGTCGAGGGACTGGTCGCGATACTTGGAAATCTTGGCTTGCAGATCTTTAACAGCGGCTTCGAACTTCTTGCGGTTGGCCTCATCGCCTTTGGCTGCAACCCGCACCTTTTCCAGGTGCGCCTTGGTCCCAGCCAGCTTTTGTTCGATCACCACCACGCGTTTCGGCAGAGCGGCGACTTCGTCCCGCAGCCTGCGGATCTCTTTGTCCGCCACCTGCAGTTCCAGCAATTTGTCGATGTCAGGAAGCATCGGTTCGGGGCATCACAGTAACGATTCTAGCACGCGAGAGCGGCGGGCTTAACGCGGTGTCTACTCACAACCCACCAACCCGTGATACATCTTGTACTTGGGCCCGCAAACCGTAATCTTCCTCTTTTTCGCCGGTGCTTTGGGCGGCGCGCTTAACGCCGTCGCCGGCGGCGGCAGCTTCATCGCCTTCCCCGCGCTGCTGTTCAGCGGAGTCGCTCCCATCGCGGCTAACGCCACCAATACCGTGGCGCTCTGGGTGGGAGTGACGGCTAGCTCCGGCGCCTACCGCAGGCACCTCGACGTTTCGCGCCGCGTCATGGTTCCCCTCGCCATCACCAGCCTGATCGGAGGAATCGCCGGGGCCTACCTTTTACTGCACACACCCGCGCAAACCTTTCTGCGCGTTCTGCCCTGGCTCATGCTGGGAGCCACGCTGCTGTTTATGTTCGGCAACCGCCTGGCACGCGGCTCCGGGGGCTCCATCGCCAAGGATGCTTCCATCTCGGCTCTGGCCATCGCGGCACTCTTTGAGCTGGTCGTCGCGGTTTACGGAGGCTACTTCGGCGGCGGGGTTGGGATTCTGAACCTCGCTATGCTGGCCGCACTCGGCATGACCGACATTCACGCCATGAATGCCTTAAAAGTCGTGCTTGGCGGGATCATCAATGGCATCGCGGTCATTACCTTCATCCTGGCCGGTGCGGTGGTCTGGAAGCAGGGCAGCGTCGTGATCGTGGGCGCGCTCTTCGGCGGATACTTCGGCGCCCACTACGCCCAGAAGCTTCCGGCTGCGTGGATTCGCGGCTTCGTCATCGCGGTGGGGACGGCGATGACGGCGTACTTTTTCTGGAAGGGCTACCGCTGATTACTGACAACGATGGATCGCTGGGCATCCCGAGGCCGAACTGCGCTCGGCTTGGACGGGCGGGACGCCCGTCCCCACACAACCTTAAAGTCCCCACCCGGCGCCTCCGGGTGGAATGTGCCTACGGCAGCGGCTCCGCCACGCGCTCATGCACGATCAGCCATTTTCCATCCTGCTTCTCGAAGACGGCTGTCCAGCGGAACGTCGCCATCTCGCGCTTGCCGGATTTCTGTGTCATATCTGAGGCGACCGTGGCCGTGATCCAGTAAGCATCACCGCTTTCGTGAATCTGCGCGTCGTCATTCACCGTGAACCGGGCGGCCTTGTAGTCCCCGAACTCTTTGCTCACCGTGGACTGGTACTCGTCCCAGCTGCCATACTTGAGCGGCGAAACGTCGAAAAACACGTGCGGACCCTGCGCGTAGTACCGTTTCTGGCCCGCTCCATCAAGTGTCGCCCAGCCATCCTAAATCTTCTGCAGGTAGGCCTTATCGACCGCCCCGCCTCCAGCCGAGACTTTCTTTCCCTTTTGCGCAAAACCCTTTTCCGCAAAGCCATGGATCGTCAGGCAAATCGCCAAAGCCAGCACCGCCATTCGTTTCGTCATTGGTCTCCTTCTATACGCGGTGAGCATCCTCGCATGCGCGGTGCTGCTGCGCCAAACTGAAAGGGCAAGCCAGGTGAGAGGTGCGACCAAAGACGGGCCCTGACTTTCGTAATCTGCCCTGCCGCCGCCGCCTGATGCAGAATTGAGGGAGAATGTCCTCCACCGCCACCATGCAGAAAGGACAACGGGGCTCGCGCGTCAAGCTCGGCGGCTCCATCCTTGCCCTGGTGGTGCTCGAAAACGGGCGTCAGATCCGCGGCCGCATGAATCAGCTCTCCGTCAACGGCGGGCTGATCTCGCTCGAACACCCGCTGGACGAAGGCATCCGGGTGACAGTCGTGTTCCACCTCGGCTTCAGCGTCCGGTGCCGCGCGCACATGTTGTTTCCCATGTGGGCTACCCAGGGATGCCTGCAGCCTTTCCGCTTTTTGGAATTGTCCGAGGCCAGCCGCGCTGGTCTGAACCGGGAATTGGAAAATCTGGTCCGAGCCGGCGCGTCTCAGGAAGAGGAAGAAGCCGAGTAGGCGCTCACTTTCCTGCCGCTGCCAAAATCTGCTCCGGCGAATATCTCTGCAACTCCCCAATCCGCTCCAGCGTGATATCTGGGTTCGGATACTGCGCCACCAGCGCTGTATCGAGCGCGTAGTGTCCCTGGCGCGGAAACACGGTCGTCACCCGCGCGCCCCAATGCTTCTTGACCGCCGCCAGAATGCGCACCTTGTCGTCCACCATCACGTAGTGCGTCGCCGGATACTTCGCCTCCACATCGTCCAGTTCCAGTTCCTTATGGATATAGATCAGGACGTGCCCTTCGAAGATCTCATACAGGCCCGACCGGTCCACCTTGCGCGGCTGAAAAACCACATCGCCGTCGCTCAAGATCACCGCCCGCCCCAACCGCCGCGCGTACTCCACCGCATCCAGCGACTCCGGGAACAGCCGGTTCGCAAAGGGATAATTCACCATGAAGTGCGACACTGCCAGCAGCTTGGGATCGCGCGGCCGCTCGACGCGATAACGTTGCAGCGCGCCCAGATAGTCCGCGTATCCAAGTTCCGTGCGCAACTGCTCGAAGATTTCCCAATAGCGCTCGGCGCTGGCCTCGCCCACTTTATTGGTGAGGTGCCGCTTCAGGTCTTCCGCCACGCGATCGTTGTCGAGCAGCGTATTGTCCACGTCGAAAAAGAACACGGTGCTCGGGTTGGCATCAGCGCGATTCACACGATCTCCAGAGTAGAGAGTGGCCTTATCATGCCAGAAATCACGGCCCAACGTCGCAGCAGGGATTTCCTCGCTAACCAGTAGCTCCGAGCTTCGAGCCACGAGCTGCGAGCAAATCCCAACATCTGTTTGCTCGTAGCTCGCAGCGAAATCTGTGCCCGCCAGGAAGGGCTTGTAAGGTCCGTTGCCTTGACCGAGGACGGCTACGTCCGCCACCGGATGCTCCAACTGCGCCGGATGACTTCCCGCACGCCGCTCAACGCGGCGTAACGGGCGGATTTCCGCTCTGGTGTGGAAGCGGGGCTATGCCCCGCTTGGACGGGGCACACCTCCGTCCCCACACGACCGCTTCCAGCGCAAATTTTTCGCGCAACTTTCCCGGTGGCGGCGAGTTCTAATAAGTGAGGCTCCAAATTGGTGTACCCTACGCGGGGGAGGCTTCCCATGCCGGCCCATGTGCGGTCCTGTTTCCTGCTTTCCTTCCTTTTGGTGTTTTCCGTCGTTGGCTGCTTGCCCGTTCAGGCTCAGATTAATGGGGTCCCCGCCTCGGTCACTTCCTTCGGTTTCGGCGGGAGTAACAACCCCAATCCCGGTGTCCGAGCCAGCGTGACGTCCCTCGGACCAAACGGTTTCGGCAACCGCCGGCCTGTCTTTGGAAACTGCTGTGCCAACTTCTTCTTGCCGGCGAACCCGAATCCGCCGCTGTTCTTTGATCGTCAGTTCTCGGGGCGCCGCCACCGCCGTGGGAATCACGCCTTTTCCCCCGTCGGCGGCAGCACGCCGGCCTACATTCCATACGCCGTTCCCTACGTCCAGGAAACCGACGATGACTCACCCGATGTCGACTACATCCAGTCTTCTGGCCCGCGGAACCCAGATCCTCCCACCAAACGCGCCGCAGACCGCGATTCGGCTGCGAAAGCCGCCGCTTCCGACAAACCGGAAGAGCCCGTGGCCACCCAGCCCTCGACCGTGCTCGTTTTCAAAGACGGCCATCGGTTCGAGGTGCTGAACTACGCTGTCGTGGGCGATACGCTCTTTGACTTCGCCGCCGGCCGCACCCACAAGATCCTCCTCGCCGACCTCGATCTCCCCGCCACCCACAAAGCCAACGACGACCGTGGCGTGGACTTCCAGATTCCGGCAAGCACGAACCGGCAATAAGAGCTCAGCGATACGGATCGACCGAGAGTGGTGTACCGCAAGTTCGCTACGAGCTTCGAGCAACCTCTCGACCGATTGCTCGAAGCTCGTAGCTCGTGGCCCGGAGCGAACCCCAGTCCCCCGTGACCCGGGGCATTCCACCGGGCATTTCCCGCTTGACACGGCCCTCCCGACCAATGGATACTTATGCATTCTATTGCATTTTTATTCATGTCGAAAACAGCGCGCCACAAGGCGATCCTCGACCTGCTCGACGACGGTCCTGTCGAAAGCCAGGACTCCCTCCAGCACCGGCTTGAGCGCAAGGGCTTCGACGTAGGCCAGGCGACCCTCTCCCGCGACATTCACGAACTGAAACTGGTCAAAGGCCCCGAGGGCTACCGGCGGGCTGGGGAGAGCTTGGGCGCGGAAAGCGTTTTGCCCTCGGTGATGCATCTCGCTCGCCAGTTTGTGGTCGAAATCCGTCAGGCCCAGAACCTGCTCGTGGTGAAGACCACGGTCGGCGGCGCGCAGCCAGTGGCGGCCGCGCTCGACGCCTCGCACTGGCCTGAGGTCGTCGGCACACTCGCCGGCGACGACACTGTGCTGGTCATCGCCACCGACAAGAAGAAAGCGCACGCGCTCGCCCGACGTATTCGCGAGCTGTCGTAAGGGACCGCGGAAAGTCGATTTTCGATTCCAGCCCCTAAAAGGGCTCCTGATTTAGGAGAACTTACGGCATCGCTAAAGCGATGCCCCGATACGAACCCGAATTTCCCGGAAATGGAGTGTTACGAAACGCAAATGAGAACCGAGCCCATGGCACTGATGAACCTACCGAAGACGAACCCGCCGAACCCCCTGCCGGAACCGGCCGCGCCGCGTGATCTCGTCTCGATCCACGACCTGGCCCCCGCCGAAATCCTCGCGCTCTTTAACCTCACCTCCATGCTCAAGCAGCGTCCCGCGGACTTCCGCGGCGTTCTCGCCGGCAAGCAGATGGTCATGTTCTTCGAGAAGCCCTCCCTGCGCACCCGCCTCACGTTCGAAGCCGGCATGGACGGCCTTGGCGGCAGCACCTTCTTCGTCGACCAGACGGCCAGCCGCCTCAATGCCCGCGAGTCTCTCTACGACATCGCCCACAACCTCGAACGCTGGATCGATATCATCGTGCTGCGCACTTTCAGCCATACGGTCGTTGAAGAGATGGCGACCTATGCGGACGTTCCGGTCATCAACGCCCTCAGCGAACTCGAACATCCCTGCCAGGCGCTCGCCGACTTCTTTACCCTGCACGAGCATTTCGGCGATCTTTCGAAAATTCATTTCGCCTACGTTGGCGATGGCAACAACATGGCGCACTCCCTCCTTCTGGCGGGCGCCGCGGTAGGCGCGAGAGTTTCCATTGCTACCCCGGAGCGCTACGGACTCAATTCCGTCATTGTCACCATGGCGAGGGCCATTGCAGACGAGACCAAGGCTTCGCTCCGCATCCTGACCGACCCGCGCAAAGCCGTCGCCGGAGCCGATGCCGTCTACACCGATGCCTGGGCCAGCATGGGGCACGAACAGGAAGCGGAAGAACGTGCCGCCATCTTCGCCCCCTTCCAGGTGAACGCTGCGCTCATGCAGCTCGCCAAGCCCAATGCGCTGTTTATGCACTGTCTGCCCGCGCATCGCGGCTGCGAGGTGACCGACCAGGTCATCGACTCGGTGAACTCGGTTGTCTTCGATCAGGCGGAAAATCGTCTGCACATTCAGAAAGCCATTCTCGTATGGCTGTTGGGCGGCGGCGTGGGCCGTTTCCCGGCTAGGAGCGCGCATGCCTGAAAAGATTGTTCTCGCCTACTCCGGTGGGCTCGATACCTCGATCATCATTCCATGGCTCAAGGAAAACTATGCCTATGAAGTGATCGCCATGGTCGCCGACGTAGGCCAGGGCGATGACGTCGAGGCCGTGGTGGAGAAGGCCTACAAAACCGGAGCCAGCAAAGTGGTGGTCGAAGATCTGCGCGAAGAGTTTCTGAGCGGCTACGTCTGGCCCGCGCTGAAAGCCGGCGCGGTGTACGAGAACAAGTATCTGCTCGGCACGTCGCTCGCCCGCCCCGTGATCGCGAAACATCAGGTCGAAGTCGCGCTGCGCGAAGGCGCTTCGGCCGTCAGCCACGGGTGCACCGGCAAAGGCAACGACCAGGTGCGCTTCGAGATGGCCTACCAGGCGCTCGCTCCCGAGCTGAAAGTCGTAGCGCCGTGGCGCGAGTGGGATCTCAAGTCGCGCGAAGATTGCCTCGACTACGCCGAGAAGCGTGGCATTCCCGTGACCGCGAGCCGGGAGAAGATCCACAGCCGCGATCGCAATCTCTGGCACCTCAGCCACGAGGGCGGGGAGCTCGAAGACGCCGCCAACGCGCCGTTCTCGAGCACCTGGCAGATGACGAAGTCTCCGCAAGAGGCTCCCGATCAGGAAGAACAAGTCGAAGTTGGATTCGAAAAAGGTGTGCCCGTCTCCGTGGACGGCATGAATCTCGATCCCGTATCGCTGGTCGAACTGCTGAACGAAATCGGCGGACGCAATGCGGTGGGACGCGTCGACCTGGTCGAGAACCGCTTTGTCGGCATCAAGTCGCGCGGCTGCTACGAAACTCCCGGAGGCACGCTGCTGCTCGCCGCCCACGGCGAACTCGAAGCCCTCTGCCTCGATCGCGACCTGCTGCACTTCAAGCAACACGTCGCGCTCAAGTATGCCGAACTCGTTTACTTCGGCCTGTGGTTTACGCCGCTGCGCGAAGCGCTGGACGCCTTC
>Ga0066794_10000272_pt1 | contig 10035 bp, 8 predicted proteins | sample PersoiDNA2013190_FD_70945 | JGI IMG/M metagenome (GOLD analysis project Ga0066794, IMG submission 70945) | Permafrost soil microbial communities from the Arctic, to analyse light accelerated degradation of dissolved organic matter (DOM) -... | ecosystem: Environmental > Terrestrial > Soil >... | reverse complement strand
ATCAGGCGGGCACCGATGTGCTCGGAGTGGCGGCGTGAGGTGAACGCGGTGAATCCGATCTCGGCGACCTCGGCGTCGGATACCCAGCGTTGTTCTTCCTCGTCGTAGATCGCGTGCGGGTACTTGATGCCCACCCACCCGTCGTCGGGGATCTGGGTGATCGCCCTGGTCACCGCGGGGTCCATGCGGGCGGTGATGGAGAACCGGGCCCCACCCGTGCGCGCGGCGGCGATCACGTCGTGGTTGTACAGTGACCTGCCCGGTCGCCCCGGCCTTACGGGCGGTCACCAGGGCGTCAGCAACCAACCGGGCCGCGCCCTTGGCGCAGTTCGTCGGGCCCCGCCGTAGCCGCGTCGCGGCGATCACCGGCGCCGAGACCGGCGTCGAGACGATCGCGAGCAACGCGTTCAGACCCTTGACCTTGGAGTACCCGTACCCGGCGCCCTGCTTCTTGTGCCCGTAGGTCGCTTTGATGGTGTCGTCGATGTCCAGGCAGGCGACCTGGTCGGCGCCGACCAGCAGCGGCGTGCGCCCGGCCAGGTTGACCAGCAACCTCGCCGCGACGGCGTCGAGCTGGCGCACGTGGCCGAACGTGAACGCCCGAAGGAACGTGCCCAACGTCGAGGGCGCCCGCCCGGCCGTGAACACCCGGCCCATCCCGCCGTGGCGCAGCAGGTCCATGGCGTCGATGCTGTCCGCACCGGCGACCATCCCCGCGACCAGGGCAGCGACCTTCACGTCAGGGTTCGACCCGGCCGACCCGGGCACCCGCACGTGGGTGGCGGCCAGGTCGTGCAACCCGGCCCGCTCGGCCAAGGCCATCACCGGGACCAGGCCCGCGCACGACACCAGGTTCGGGTCATCGAAACCCGCGGAGAGGTTGTGGCAAACTCGCATCTACCGGATGTCCTTTTGTTTGGTGCGTTGGAACCCTCGACAAGTCCCATCGTCCCAGGTCAGAAGGACATTCGTGCGTCACGACCCGCACCGAAGACCACGCTCATCGGTGGATCCAGGTTGAGCCTTCCCGCCTGGCTGACGTGGTGGTGGGGCGGCATCGCCGAGAGGCCTTGCGTCGCGCTGCCTTTGATCGATTCCTCGCCCTGCCAGACGCCGATGACGGCGACGGAACTAGGCTCATCGCCGCAATGCTCCACGGGCCCATAGAGTCACGTGAGCACCTGTTTGAACGCGTCACCTACCACTTGGAGCGGCCGCGAGAATGGCTTGCAGCTGCTTGGGCAGGAACCGACAAGGAGAAGCGCGAGGTGGGGATCGAGGAGCGTGTGGTCGCCAACACGACCGCTCCCGAGGTACTCCTTGCGCGTTGTGGCCCAGGATTCGAGGGCCACAGAGCGTTCATTGCCCTCAGCTTCCAGCGGGACGCAGATCTCGCAGACGATGCACGCGAAGTCCTGCGATCGGGCGGAGACTCATTCCTCGGCGAGCACCTCGAAGCCTTGGGCCCCGACCACGAGCACCTCCGCGACTGGTTGGCAGCGCAGGCCCGCGTCGCAGCCCTACGCATCCTCACTTTCCTACCTGCAGAGCGACGTGAGCCCGGCGACGTCGAGTTGGTACGGAAGGAGGTGGCGCGAGCGCACTGGGCCACGGTCGAGCAGGCGGTCCGAGCACTGGCCGAACTCGCTCAGGCCCAGGACGCCCCAGCGCTGATCAGCGGCGCGAGAACGGCGGTGATGCGCGCCGAAGGCAATCGTCGGGTTCTCGAGGCCGCCTGCCGCGAGGGTGGGCGCGAGATCATCGTCGAACTCCTTGCCGACGAGGACGAGCGTTTCGCCGAGGCCGGCGCACTCGCGATGTCGGAGTCGGCCACGGTGACCGAGCTAACGGAGCTGCTCTACAGCCGCCACGCTCGCGTGCGTCGCGTCGCAGCGGACACTCTCGTTGCCCGGCTTGACCGCACCGAACTCAGCGCCCTCCTCGACGCGTACCCCGAGATTCCAGAAGCGTCGTACTACTACGACGTCGTGGTCAGACTGGACTGGGAGTTGTTCGGACGCACCCGAGCGCCGGCGACTCCATAGCTGGATCGGACGTCTTGCGACGTCTACGGGGCGTCGACGAACAGGAGGGTGGACTGCATGTCGCCGTCCCGAGTCTCGATGGCCTTCGATGGCCTTCATCAGCTGCACAGCACCGTCTTCGACCACGACTACCTACTCATCGCGACCTCCGACCTGACTCTCACAGGGCTAGTGCCCCAGTGTGATCGCGGGTAGCTGGTCGAGGATGGTGCGGGCGTCGGGTCCTGGTGTGGGGTCGGCGGGGATGGTCTGGTCGCCGATCGCGATGACGACCGAGCGCAGGGGCCGCAGGTTCTGGACGAGCTTCTTGATCGTGACGCCGGTGGCCTCCTGCAGGTAGCGGGCCACCGCGAGAGCGGCGAACACGATGGTCAGATGGGCTTCGATGGCCTCGCGCTGGTGGTGGAAGACGGGCCGGGCGCGCAGGTCGGACTTGGTCATCCGGAACGAGCGTTCGACCTGCCACAGGTCGTGATAGGCGTCGATCGCGGCCTGCCCGGGCATCTGCTCGACGGGCAGGTTGGTGACGTAACCCTTCAGGCCGGCCAGCTGGCGGGCCCGGTCGATGGTGGCCTGGTCCAGCTCCTTGGTCGCGCCGGTGATCTTCAAGAACCGGGCCTTGCGCAGCGCGGTCGTGCCCGCGGCGATCTTCTCGGCCTTGGCGATCATCAGGTTGATCGTGCGGTCGTCATGCTTCTGCCGCTTGAACTTCCACTGGTAGATCACCCGACGCTGCCGGGCGTTCTTCCCGGTGCCCATCTCCCGGGCCGACTCCAGGACCTGCCCGTCGGTGAAGTAGTTCCCGTGCCGGGCGAAGTGGTCGGCCAGGTCGTAAGGGGCCTTGACCAGCCGGGACCCGACGATGAAGCCGAACCCGGCGTCCTCCAGCGCGTTCAGGTTGGATGCCGAGAGCATCCCGGCATCAGCGACCACGACCAGCTCGGTGATCCCGTGCCGGGCCTGGAACGCCGTGAGCACGGGGATCAGCGTGGTCGTCTCGGCCTTGTTGCCCTCGAACATGTGCACCTCCAGGGGGAACCCGCCGGGGTCGACCAATAGCCCGACCTGGACCTGGGGATCCACGCGGTGCTCCTTGCTCATCCCGACCTTGCGCAGGTCGTCCTCGTCACCAACCTCGAAGTGCAACGTCGTCACGTCGTACAAGATCAGGGCCCCGGTGCCCGCGGTCCGGGTTGAGTGCGCCAGGCACGCGGTGGCCAGCCGGCCCCGGTAGTCACGGTCCCGGGCCCGGGCCATGGCAGCGTGCAGGGTGTTCACGTGCGGAGTCGGGGCACCGATCTCATCCAGGACCCGCACGGTGTCGGCCTTCGAGGTCGGCTCGATCAGCCGGGCCAGGACAAGCGCACGGAACGCCTCGTCAGCGAGCACGTCGAACCCCAGGTGCGCGTACGCGTCGGCCAGCACCTGCCACAGCACCTGCGAGGACGAGGAGACAACTCGTGCCGCCGGGGCGCCGCCCACCGTCGCCGGCGCCAGTCCGAGATCGAGCTCATCCTGACCTGCCGCGAGCTTGTCCCTGGCCACCTGGAGCAACAGCGCCAGCGCCAGATCGTCGTGCGCCGAGCCCAGGTGCTCCACGATCCGGCGGACCCCGGACCGCTTCTCCACGATCTGCACCGCGGTGGCCCCCGAGGAGGTCTTCACCTTCCGCACGTACGGGGCCACATCGCGAGACTACCGGGCAGCCCTAGTGCCCCGAATCAACCCCCCGCGACCCGCTGACCAGCAACAACGCGCCAGGACGCCCCATCACCTGTGAGAGTCAGGTCCGGCGACCATCCCCGCGACCAGTGCGGGGACCTTCAGGTGTGCGTTCACGCCACCTTCGGCCTTCAACGTCAGTGTGCGGGCGACGAGGTCGGCCAGGCCGGCGCGCTGGGCCAGGGCCATCGTCGGAGCCAGACCTGCACACGACACGAGATTTGGGTCATCGAAGACCGCGGATATGGCCGGGGAACTATGAGAAACTCGCATGCAGTGGATGCCCTTCTTTGCGGATGAAGACGACCCTCGATAAGTCGTATTCTCCCTGCTCAGAGGGGCATTCGCGTGTTACGACCCGCTACCGGGGCCAAAGTTCAACGGTGGATCCAGGCTCAGTTCACCGAAGCCACGAAGCATGAGGCCGGCACCACCGATCAGCACGACCACGGCCACCCCCAAGATCACCGGCTGCGTGGTGAACAGCTGCACCGCCGCGGTGACGATGCTGGCGACCGCGAACATGGCGAGCGTCAGCCAGACGGGGGACGCGGGATGCTCGTACGCGGACTCCCACTTGCTTCTACGCTCGAGGTAGGCGGCCCGCTGCTCGTGCGTCATCTTATTCAGCTTCAACGCCAGCCGATGGTCGCGCGCCAGGATCTGCTCGTCGGACGGCACCATGCTTGCCTCGATCGCCTCGGCGAAGAAGTCGTGCTCTAGGGTCGGCCGGCCCTTCGCCGCGTGCTTGCCCCGCCTGTTTCCACGACCGTTGTTCACGCGTCGAGCCCCCTCCTGAGGGGCCCTGGATGGTGTCCCCGGCGCGAGGCTACTTCGGTGTCCATCAAGGTGTTTGAAGACCGCGTGCGGCTCCACTTGGTCACCGGGTTGCCGTCGAGGATCGACAGTTTGTGTCGTTGCCCATCTGCAAGATCGCGTTGCTCCACCACCCCTGACGCCCGGCTCGGGCGGGTCGTACCGACGTGGCCGGGCGGGGTACCGCAGAACGCGGCCAAGGAACGAAGCAAGCTCGGTGAGGTCGACGTGCGCGGGCTCCTCGAACGACAGGCCGAGGAACACGTCCGGGTGGGCTGGGTCAGAATCGGTCGTTTTCGTTCACGTCACGGGGAGGGGGCATGCGACACGACATCACCGTGCGGATGCTCCGCTACGGCTGTCCTAGAGGTCGCCGCTGCCGTCGCTCCCGAGTTGGGGCAGCCCGGCGTGATCGCCCGGTTGCTCAACCTTCCCGTGAGCCCCGACCATCGGGTCCGACGCCACGCGCCCGTACACACCCGGCTCGGCGCGCAGCAGCGCCAGGTCGGCCAGGCAGTCACCACCCAGCGCGAGCGTCACGGCCAGGTCGGTGACCACCTTGGCGGGGTCATGCACCGCCATCGGCTTGTGCCACCGGGCCAACGCGGCGCTCAGCTGCGACCCCAGTCCGGTAGCGGTGACCACGTCGGTGAGCAGCACCCCACCGGCCTGACCCATAGCCCCGGACGCGGACGTGTCGACCTGCGTCGACATGGAAAAGTGCTCCTGAACAGGGATGATGAGGCTTGTCGAGGGCCGAATCAGTCCAGTTCGAGGAGCACCTTCCAGGTGAAGAAGACGACCGGGCTCTACCCGCGCGTCCAAGCGCGAGGCTAGGTTGTCGTCGGCAGATCGAGTCACAGTGCAACCGACTCAGCCACTGCCGATTCCTGGACCCGCGACCGCAACAGGAGGAAGCGTCCCGGGGCAGCGTGCGCGCCACCCCGGGATGCTTCTTCTGTCTCTGCGCCTCAGTACTGAGGCCTCGGGGTCATGAGTTGCAGTTGCTCTCCGTATCGGGTCCGATCTCGACGTTCACGGATCCACCACCGGGCGCCAGGCTGATGCAACGTTCTTGCTCAACAGTGCCCGCGGAGTCGACGCTGCGATAGCCCAGGGTCTGCCGATCGGAGCGCTTGAGCGTGAACGGCTCGTCGTAGGTGATCCACTCACCCCCGTTGATCCGGAACTCGGTGCGCGCCGGGGTGGCGGGGGCCGTGGCCTCGGCGGCCAGGGTGACGGTGACCCAGTTGTTCCCCTGGTACTTCAGCGTCGTCCTGGGCGCGACGGGCTCCGCGATGCCCTCCGGCCAGCTCACGAGGAGATCGTTGCCGGCGTCGGTCACCTTCTCCACGGTGATCCTGTTGATCGAGAAGGCGTTGCCTCCCCCACCCCCGCGGATGCCGATGTTGCCGATGAGCCCGTCGGCCGGCTGCGATCCGTCGAGCGTGATCTCGGTGACCAGGTCGTAGCTGCCCATGTTGACCATCCCACTGGTGAAGTACGCCGGGATGTGCGTGGCGACCTGGTTGGCGGAGTACTGGTGGTCGTTGACCACCGCGCCGTCGGCGCTCGTGTAGCCGCTGGAGTTGTCCTTGAGCCATCGGACCCGGATCGACGTCGTCCCCTTGGCGGTGTAGTTGACGGTGAGCCGGTAGGTCGCGCCCTGCTCGGGCCGGAAGGCCACCTCGCCGTCGTCGGTCGTGGACCACGGCCATGTCGACGCGTCGTCGCCCAACACGATGTTCGCGCCGCTCCAGGAGTCGCCGGCGGAGGTATCGAAGACATGGACCCCGGGAATCGGCTCGTGGTCCCCGCCGCCCGAGGTGTCGATGTAGTCGTGCGTGGCAAGGAACTCCGCCGGGTACAGGATGCCCAGCAGCGCCAGCTTGGCCTTGCCGTCGTAGTCGTACGGCATGGCGAACTCGCCACCCTTCCAGCCGGTGACCACGTCGCGGACGCCCGCCAGCTTCACGGCGGTGATCACGTGCGGGTTGCTGGTCGTGTTGGCCAGACCGGCTGCGTAGTCGCGGTAGATCGTGAACAGCTCGGCGTACTTCATGCCCTGGTTGTTCTCGTTCTCGGGCGTCAGCACACCGGGCGGGAGGGCGACGTCCATCTCCGTGACGTGGATCTCCACGTTCCCCAGCGTCGCGAAGAGCTTGATGTTGCTCTCGACGGCCGAGACGTCGGTGGCCAGGTTGTAGTGGCCCTGCATGCCGATCACCTCGATCAGCGGCTTGCCGTTCGGTCGGACGCCGGCGTAGCGCTCGTTGATGTCCTTGACCATCTCGTAGACAACGCGCGCCTTCGCCGGCGAATCCAGCCCGAAGTCGTTGTAGGTGAGCTTCACGTCCCAGCCGTTGGCGTCGACCACCGCGGCGGCCTTCAGGAAAGCGAGCTCCACCCACTCGGCACCCAACGCCTGGTACCAGCCCTCGCCCTTGGCCAGCGACGCTCGCCAGTCGGCGGGATCCGCGGTGCCGACCGCCTCGTTCACCACGTCGACGGCCACCAGACGGCTCCCGAAGTGTCCGAGCACGTTCTCGATGTGGGTGTTCAGGTTGTCCAGCGCCACGGTGCGATCGAACGTGCCCGGCTGGCCGAACCTGGCCGGGGGTGCGTCCCACATCCACGTGGGCGTCTGGGAGTGCCACGCCAGGGTGTGCCCGTAGAAGAGGAGGTCGGGGTTCTCCGCCGCGTGCAGCGCAAGGGCTGCGTCCGCCGCGTCGAAGGTGAACACGCCCTTGTCCCGCTGGGTGCTCTCGGGCTTCATCTCGTTGCCTGGGGTGTAGGACGCGTAGTTGTAGATCAGGCCGTCCATCTCGCCGCGGCCGAAGATGCCGAACGAGAAGTAGTCCTGGTAGACGTCCTTCATCGCCGGGTAGTGCTCGAACGTCTGCCCGCTGGGCGGGAGCTCTGGCTCGGGGGCCGCGACCGCCTGGCTGCCGGGTCCCACAGTGGTGAGCGCCATCAGTCCCGCGAGCAGGGTGGCCATGACGGTGCGGCGTACCTGGCCGCGCGCAGGCTCAGTCGCCGTGGTTTCTCGTTGTCGATCGGACAAAAGGATTCCTCCAGTGATCGCCCTGGTGCGCCGCAGTGCGCAGCCGGGTCCGGTGCAACGGTCTACTTCCTCGGAAATGTTGCCCATTAAACTTATTGGGCCCCAGCAGGGGTGTCAAGGGCTGCGGGAGGCCAGCTGGACGCCCGGCAGGCGTACAACGCCGAGGCCAAACTGGCTCTTCGCCGATCCGGTGGGGAGTGAGGTGCGCGGTGTGACGGGCTGGGCGTAGGGGTCGAGGTCCTCGGTGATCAGAAGCGCCAACCACTGATCGATCTCGAGGACCTCGACGTCGTCCAACGCTACGGGGGTGCGCCGGCGCGCCCACCACTACTAGCCCGTGTTCGAGCAGTGACGTGCTGCTCGGTCTGCCCGAGGTGCATGTCGCGGCCGTCGAGCGTCACGAAGCGACCATGACGGTGATCGTCTCGACGACGTGGCAGTTGATGGGCTCGACTGCAGGCTGGGTCCGCCCGACCCAACTCTCACAGGCTTAGTGCCCCGTGGTGATGGGTGGGAGGTTGTCGAGGATGGTGCGGGCGTCGGGGGTGATGGCGGGTTCGGCGGTGATGGTGTGTCCGCCGATGTCGATCACGACGGACCGCAGGGGTCGCAGGGTCTGGACGAGTTTCTTGATCGTGACGCCGGTCGCGTCTTGGAGATGACGGGCGATCGCCAGGGCGGCGAGCACGACCGTGAGGTGTGCTTGGATCGCGTCGCGCTGGTGGTGGGAAACTGGTCGGGCGCGTAGGTCGCTCTTGGTCATCCGGAAAGACCGTTCGACCTGCCACAGGTCGTGATACGCGCTGATGACCGCCGCCCCGGGCATCTTCTGGGGGTCGAGGTTGGTGACGTAGCCCTTGAGGCCGGCCAGTTGCCGGGCCCGGTCGATGGTGGCCTGGTCCAGCTCTTTGGTCGCGCCGGTGACCTTCAAGAAGCGGGCCTTCTTCAACGGCGTCTTCCCCGCGGCGATCTTCTCAGCACGTTCGATCATGAGGTTGATGTTGCGGTCATCGCGCTTGTTCCGCTTGAACGACCACTGGTAGACGATCCGGCGCGGGCGGGTGCCCTTGCCCGTGCCCATGTCCCTCGTGGACTCCAGGATCTGCCCGTCGGTGAAGTAGGTGCCGTGGCGTTCGAAGTGCTCGGCCAGGTCGTAGGGCGCCTTGGTCAGTCGCGAGCCCACGATGAAGGAGAACCCTCGGTCCTCCAGCTCGTTCAGGTTCGATGCTGAGAGCATCCCCGCGTCGGCGACCACGACCATGTCCGTGACCCCATGGCGTTCGGCGAAGGAGGTCAGCACGGGGATCAGGGTGGTGGTCTCAGCCTTGTTCCCGGCGAACAGGTGGATCTCCAGGGGGAACCCGCCCGGGTCGACCAGCAACCCGACCTGGACCTGTGGGTCGACACGGTGCTCCTTGCTCATCCCGACCCGGCGCAGGTCGTCCTCATCCTCGTTCTCGAAGTGCAGAGTGGTGACGTCGTAGAGCACCATCGCCGCCTTCCCGGTGGTGGCCGCGGAGTGGCCCACGCACGCCTTGGCAAGGATGTCGCGGTAGTCCCGGGCGTTGGCGCGGGCCAGTGCCGCATGCAGCGTGTTCACGTGCGGGGCCGGCACCCCGAGGCCCTCCAGGACCCGGATGGTGTCGGCCTTGCTCGTGGGCTCCACCAGCCGCGCCAGCACGAGCTTCATGAACGCCTCATCGTCGACCGCGTCGAACCCCAGCAGCCGGTAGGCATCGCTCAGGACGTCCCACAGGACCTGGCTGGCCGTGGCCACCACCCTGGCCCGCGCCGGCGAGGCCTGAGCTGGCGCATCGAGCCCGAGATCCAACTCATCTTGTCCTTCGTTCAGCCGCTGGCGCGCGGCCTGCATCAGTACCGCGAGCTCTACCGCGTCGTGCGCCGACCCGAGATGGGCCACGATCCGCCGCACACCAGCGCGCTTGTCCACGATCTGCACGGCCGTCGCCCCCGACGAGGTCTTCACCTTCCGGATGAACGGGGCCACATCGTGAGAATACCGGCGAACCTAGTGCCCCAAATCAGCCACCCGCACACCCCTGGCCAGCACAAACACTGCAACCAAGCCCATCACCTGTGAGAGTCGGGTCCGACGTTCGTGGCACACCAGGTCTTGACTATTGCTCGATCACGAGGCGACGGTCACTTCAGTTTCAGCGCAGTTCCGCAGGAACGCGCCCGTAGTGTGCTGGACATGTGACGAGGGGCTCCAGCGCGGTGGTCGATGCCCTGGACTTTGGCGCCTGGGAGCAGCCCCATCCGTCACCGAGTCGAAGTCGGTGACGGATGGGGCTGCGTTCCACATGCGGGGCCCATACCTCGTTCGACTACGTGGTGACCACCAAGTGGTCGAGGTTGAACCACCCG
>Ga0066794_10000268_pt1 | contig 10072 bp, 6 predicted proteins | sample PersoiDNA2013190_FD_70945 | JGI IMG/M metagenome (GOLD analysis project Ga0066794, IMG submission 70945) | Permafrost soil microbial communities from the Arctic, to analyse light accelerated degradation of dissolved organic matter (DOM) -... | ecosystem: Environmental > Terrestrial > Soil >... | reverse complement strand
TACACGAGCAGCATCGAGAATCGGCCGAGCCCGACCTGGAACTCGGTGTCGAGCTGGTGCGTGTTCAGTCCGGCGGCGATCTTGCCGAACTCGGTGCGGGCTCCGGTGGCCACCACGATCCCGTCGGCGCTGCCGGCGTGCACCACGGTGCCCATCAGCGCGCATCCGGACAGCTCGGCCAGGTTTGTCCCCGTCGGCACCGCGGTGGTGTCCTTGTCGACCGGCAGCGATTCGCCGGTCAGGACCGACTCGTCGCACTCCAGGCCGCTGACCTCGAGCAGCCTGATGTCGGCAGGCACGATCCCGCCGAGGCGTAGCTCGACCAGATCGCCGGGCACCAGGGTGGTGACGTCAACCATGGCCGACTTCCCGTCGCGGATGACCGCGGTCTGGTGGCTGATCTGGGAATGCAGCGCCTCGGCGGCCTTCTCGGCCCGGTACTCGTTGGCGAAGCCGAGCCCGACGGACAACCCGACGATCATGGCGATGATGATGGCGTCGTTGCGCTGGCCGACGAAGTAGGACGCAGTGGCGGCGGCCAGCAGCAGCCCAAGCAGCGGCGACCGCAGCTGGTGCCAGAGCACCGGCAGCAGCCGGGCCCGGTGCGAAGAGACCGCATTCGGACCGAATTGCGCGTGCCGGCGCGTGACCTCCTCGCTGGACAGGCCCTCCGCGGCGGTCACGCCGAGCTCGTGCAGCACGTCGGCCGCGGACAACGCGGCGGCGGACACGATCCCGGTCACGGACCCGGTTGCCTGCGCTGGGGCGGAGACCGTCCTCATCGGCTATCACCGGACGCGCAGTGGCGGTGACCGCTGCTCGCGGGCTGCTCGCAGCATCGGGGCGTCGTGCGAGGCGATCGGTCGCTGTCTGTGCCCTCCCTCGGGTTTCGCCGCGGCACAGCCGACCCGGTCGCCACTTCGATCCGGACTCGACCCGGCGAGCCGGCTCCGCATTGACCTCGCATCGTGACTGCACCTATCGATCGGATTCGGAGCCGCAGGCGGGCACGGTGAACTCCAGTGACCGTCGCAACACGGAAGCCTCACAAGGCTAGGCCAGCGGTCAAGACTCGCGCCCGAGTTTGCCGGTGGAGGATGGAGCCTGACCCGCTTCTCCGGACGCCTCGAAGACCCTGCAGCAACTTGGACCCCGCGACAAAGACGGTGGGCAAACGGTGGGTGACCCTGTCCTGGCTGGCAAACGAAAGGCCCTCTCCCAGCGTTTCCGCTGGTGAGAGGGCCTTTCTGGGGTGCGCCCGAAAGGATTCGAACCTTCAACCTTCTGATCCGTAGTCAGATGCTCTATCCGTTGAGCTACGGGCGCAGGTCAAACGAGACCGACGACGAGGATACCGGCAGATCGGCCGTCACTCAAACCGGGATATTGCCGGGCGCACCCGCCAAAGCCACGCCCTACGCGCCGGCGTCGGGCCGACGCGGGGCTGCCGGCGAGCCCCGCACTCGAGATGCCGGACGTCTTGAACACGCGGGCGGGCGGACCGCTCGAGCGCCCGCAATGGCGAACGGCCCCGGCTCGCGGAGAGCCAGGGCCGTGCTGAGCGGAGACGGTGGGATTTGAACCCACGGAAGGGTTACCCCTTCACGACCTTAGCAGGGTCGCGCACTAGACCGGACTATGCGACATCTCCAAGCCCGCCAAGGGTAGCGGGCCGATCGGCGGCCGGGCAAAGCATCCCCCGGCGCGGTTCGACGCTACTTCTCGAAGGCCCATTCGCGGTCGGTCAGGATCTTCGCGATGACCAATCCGACGACGATCGAGACCACCACGAACGTCCCCTGGACCCCGTTCGCGAGGGCGTCGATCATCTTGCCGTCGTTGAAGCTCACGACGGTCCGGTACGCCGCGACGCCCGGCACCATGATCAGCACCGCCGGCACCGAGAGGGTGATGTTCGGGGACTTCATCCACGACGCCGCCCACGCCGCGAGCATGCCGATCACGACACACGAGATCGCCGTCGCCGCTTGCACCACGACGCCGCGATCCACCATCTCGAGCCGCGCCACGTTGCCCACCATGCCGATGCCCGCAGCGGTCAGGGCCATCCGCCGGGGCGTGTTGAACATTAGGGCGAACCCGAGGACGCCGCACCCGCTCGCCAGCGCCCGCAGGGTGAGCTCCAGCACGGGCGCCAGGTTCATCGCCGGCACACTACCGATGCTGAGACCCGCTGCGACCGCGACGGCCCAGACGCTGAGCGCTGACGCGGTCAGGATCATCAGCGCGTACACGGTGCGGGACACGCCGGCGGAGAAATCCAGCTTGGCGAGGTCGAGCGCGCCCGTGACGAGCGCGAACCCGGGCACCAGGAACAGCACCGCGGACACATAACCTGCCTGGTGCACCGCCGTCGAACGGGTGACGGCATCCACGACTGCGATGACGGCCAGGTAGGCGACGCACGCGACCGCGGCGGCAATCATCGTCACGCCGAAGCGGTTGAAGCCGCGGTGCAGCAGCGCGCGGCGCACCCACTGCCCGAGGGTCGCCGCGATCAGCACCGAGAGGCACTCGACGAGGCCGCCGTTGTTCAGGAACGCGAACGCCGCGCACGCGACGCCCGCGAACAGCGCGTTCGCGAACGCGGGGTAGAGCGGCGTACGGGCCTCGATCTCGTCAAGCGCGGCGTTGACGTCCTCGACCGTCGAGTCGGGTGGCAACTCGGCCGCCAGCGCCTCGAGGCGGGCGATCCGGTCGGCGTTGACGCCGACGGCGCGCACCTCCGCGACCTCGGTGCGGAAGATCGGCCCGCGGTGGGAGGTGGCGGTGATCTCGGTGAGCGTGACGTGTGCGGTGTGCCGGTCCACGCCGATGGCGTGCGCGACCTGCTGCATCGCGAGCTTGACCCGATAGCTGCCCGTTCCGGCCGAGAGCATCAGCTGGCCCGTGCGCAGCACGACGCCGGACTGGCGGATCAGGCCGACCGGCTCGAGGGCGTCCTCGGGGAGCTCAGGGCGCGTTGTCATTGGCACATCTTGCCGCTCGGACGGGGCACCGTCACATGACCTAGGTCCGCGACACCCCACCCGCGACTACCAACCCCAGAACACGACGAAACCCCCGAACCCGCAGGTTCAGGGGTTTCCGATGTCCCGAGACATCACCGTGCGGAGGGCGTGGGATTCGAACCCACGGATGCGGTTTCCCACATCAACGGTTTTCAAGACCGTCGCCTTCGGCCGCTCAGCCAGCCCTCCCGATCGCGCCCATTGTGCCAGCCGACGGGCCGCGCGCTGGCTCACCTGCCCTCGCGACGCCGTACCGGCCGACGCGTTGCCCGGCTAGCTCGCCCACCATGCGGCGGCACGCCCCGGGGAGATCACCGTCAGGTTGTAGATGGCCGCCACCCGGGCGACGAGCGCGTCATAGGTGGCGATCGCCCCGACGTCGGGGTGGGAGACAGCCGTTCCGACGTGCAGGGCGGCGAACGGACTGAGGACGGACGTCGCTATCGCGGCGACCTTGAGCGTCTGGTCCGAGAATCGCAGCCGCGGCAACTCGAGCTCGATCTGGCGGGCGCGCTGCCGCGCCTCGGCACCGAGCGAATCAGCAGCCCGTCGCAGCTCGGTCAGGCTCAGAGGTGTGGTGACGAGATCCCCGCGGTGCTCGTCGGCCCACTCTTGCCACGCGGCAGCCTCTGGAAGCCCCGGCGCGCCAGGCAGGTACCGGCTCAGAGCCGACCCGTCGACGTAGACCAGCATCCTCGCTCATCCGATCGTTCCGCTGCACAGCCCCACCCGTGCGGGTCGAGCCTAGCGGCGAACGCTCGGGCTCACGGCGACTCGAGCCGTTGCGCGAGTGCGCTGGTCAGCCGCGCAGGCGCTGCATCGCGAGCTGGACCAGCGCGATGAGAGCCTGCCTTGTTGCCGAGCGAGACCGCGCGTCCGTGTACATGACGGGCACGTGAGCGGGGATCGACAGCGCTTCGCGGATGTCGTCCAGCTGGTGCCGTGCCACGCCGTCGAAGCAGTTGACGGCCACGACGAACGGAATGCTGCGGCTCTCGAAGTAGTCGACGGCCGGGAAGCACTGGTCGAGACGCTCCGTGTCGACGAGGACGACGCCGCCGATGGCGCCTCGAACCAGGTCGTCCCACATGAAGAGGAAGCGGTCCTGGCCGGGTGTACCGAAGAGGTACAACCAGAGGGCGCCCGGCAGGGCGATGCGACCGAAGTCCATGGCGACCGTGGTGGTCGTCTTGCGGTCGGACACCCCACCGGCATCGTCGACGCCGACGGAGTGCTCCGTCATGGCGGCTTCGGTGTTCAGCGGTTCGATGTCGGAGATCGACCCGATGAAGGTCGTCTTGCCGACGGCGAAGCCGCCTGCCACGACGATCTTGACAACGGTGGGCGGAACGCCTCCGCCGGCTGAGGCGTGGTTGGCGACTGCGGTGTCAGAGGGCGGATATGCCATTGAGAACACTCTCCAGCACGCTGAGGGATAGGGCGGGGCTCTGGCCGGTCTGGGGGCCGATCGGCATCGAGAGGTGGATCTTGAGGTAGTGCGCTTCTGAAAGGTCGATCACCAAGACCCGGATTACTCCGAGCGGCATCTTGAGGTAGGCAGACAGCTCGGCGATCGAGACGAACGTCGAGTAGCACAGCTCGAGGATTCCGCGCTTCTCCGGGGTGAGACCGCGGCTGTTGACCGCACTCGGCAGGGCCTCGACCAGGGCCTCAAGGGGCAGTGCGCTACTCGACACGGCGCGTCGTCCACCGGTCACGGCGTACGGGCGCACGGACGCAGTCTCGTACTGCTCCTCGTATGGCTCAGTCGGAAAGGTCATCGTGGTCCCCTCGTCAGGCCGTCGGCCTCATGGCGCCGTCGAACGGAAGACTCCTGCGCATCTCGGTGATGAGCTGCGGCGTCAGCGTCGCCTCGGTACGAGACACCAGCATGGCCATCTCATAGCCGATCAGTCCAACATCACAGCTGGATTCTGCGATAACGGCCAAGACGGAACCGTTCGACGCGGACATCAGGAACAGGAACAACTCGTCCATCTCGACGATTGCTTGCCGAACCTCGCCGGCCTGGAGCTGGCGAGCCGCCCCACGGGTCAGGCTGGCCATCCCGGCGACAATGGCGGACATCTGGTCGCCGCTGGTCCGATCGAGATTCTTCGACATCGCCATCAGCAGGCCGTCCGCGGAGACGACCAGGGTGTGTCGAGTACCAGGGACGGTCCGGACGAAGTTGTCCAGAAGCCATCCGAAGTTCACGGCCTCGGCGCTTAGCGCGGTCACTGGTCCTCCTCAGGGGTACTGCGCGGTGCGGTCATGTTGTTCTTCATTGTCATCAGCCTCAAGACGTGCTGTCGCTCGTGTCCCGGCCGGCGGACAGGTCGCCACTCGCCTCGTCGCCGAGGTGTGGCTCGCGGCCCGCTCGGGGCACGTCCAGCACGGCGTGAGCGGCACGCCGCCCGCGTGACGAACCGGACTGGAAACTTGCCAGTAGCGAACGCACCTGCTCGGCGTCGCGGGCTTCCCGCGGCTCCGATGCGGTCGATACCGCACCACCCGCCGCGGTTGCGGCTGGACGGGTGACGATCAGGGGCGTCTCGGGAACAGCGGCGGGCACACGACGCGTGAGCGTCGTCTTGCCACCATCCACGGTGCTCGGGCGGTAGGACGACAGCTGGCTGAACTCGGAGAGCGCCTGCTGCGCTATGTCAGAGCGTTCCGCCAGCATCCGGGCGGCCTCGCTGGCCATGGAGCCCATCGGCGCGTCGTTCGGGACGAACATCGGTGTGTACGAGTGCGCGGTGGAGCCGTCGCCCAAGTGCGACTGATAGGCCGTCGCACCTCCGCCGTCGGGCGCTGAGGTGAACTCCGGGCCGCTCGTCGGCGACTCGACCGGCTGATACGGCTGGTAGGCGTGCTCTTCGGCCCCGAACGTCGGTGGGTACGGGCTCCGCTCAGGGACGGGTGCGGGTGCGGGCTCGGGCTCGGGTGCGGGCTCGGGCTCGGGCTCGGGCTCGGGCTCGGGCTCGGGCTCGAAAACCGGCGGCGCCTCGTAGGCGTGCTGTGTCCAGGGCGCAGGCTGCTCCGGGTACGACCGCTCGGCCGGGTACGTCTGTGCGGTCGGGAACGACCGCTCGGCCGGGTACGTCTGTGCGGTCGGGAACGACGGCTCGGCCGGGTAGGCATCTGGTGCCTGGTACGGAGTTGCCGCGGTCTCCGGGGCCCATGTCGGGGTCGACGAAACCGGGACATCGGGTTGCGAGGTCGGCACGCCGTGAGCGGTGCCCAACGGCCCTGGCTGGATGATGCCCGACAAGATGTCCGGCGCCGGCGCGTCGGGCGCAACTGCCGGGACGTGCTTCTGGCGACCGAACAAGCGGCGGAATAGCCCCTTCGGCGCTGCCGCGGCCCCCGCGAGGATCTGCGAGAAGCCGGGGTCGACGGGCGGTATCGCGGCCGCAACCGAACCGTCGAACGCGGGGCTGACTTCCGAACTGACCTCGGGGCTCTCGTGCGAGTACTCGGTATAGGCGTTCGGGCTCGGGTACGACGCAGCCTCGGCCGTCGGGTACGCCTCGTACCTGACCGGAACCTCTTGCCCGCTGCCGACGCCGTATGCGGCCTCCGCGAAACTCGAACCGTCGAATTGCGGCAATGCGCCGTGGTCGGCCTCCAGGGCAATACTGTCGTGCACTCCGGTGGGGTACTCCTCCGCGGCGTACGGCGTGGCGACGTCCGCGTCCAGCGCCGTAACCTCGCCGTCCTCCGCGGCTATACCGTCGTGCACTCCGGTGGGGTACTCCTCCGCGGCTATACCGTCGTGCGCTCCGGTGCGGTACTCCTCCGCGGCGTACGGCGTGGCGACGTCCGCGTCCAGCGCGGCATCCTCGCCGTCCTCCGCGGTGTCGACTGCGGGGCTCGCGCCGAACTCCGCTTCGAACGGGGTGACGTCGTAGTCGTCATCCGGCGCGAGCGTCGGAACGACGAACTGCGGCGGCTCCTGCTCGCCGAAGCCAGCACCCTGGAACTCTTGCTCCTCGGGTGCGGCGACGTCGTCGGATGCAGCTTCGAACCCGAGGCCCGGCTCGGCCGTCGCGCCAGTCGGAGCGCCGTCGAACGTGTCATCGGCGACGTGGTGGCCGATCGACGTCAGTGCCGTCGTGCTCCCCGGCTCGGCGTCGGCCTCGATGACCTCAGTCACGAAGATGGTCGGCACCGGAAGGTCAGGCTCGGACGGTTCTTCGGCCCTAGGCACCAGTGGCGTCGATGGGATCATCACCGGCTGGAACGGCGCGTCCTCGCCGGACTCGGCTCCCGCCCGAGCGGCGGCGCGCCGTGACCGGAAGCCGGAGAATATGCCCACGCGGCTCGCGGCATCGGGACTTGGGCCGGCACCGTCGACCAGGCCGTCCGGCGACCAACCGGCGAGTGTCGGGAGCTCCGGTAGGACGTGCCGGCCGGCCGCGAGGTCTGCCTCCGAAATGCGCGCGGAACCGTCGTCCGCGGCGCCTTCAGGGCGCGTGCGTCGGCGCGAGAGACCAAGGTCGGTTCGACCGTCAGTCAGCTCGGCCAGGTTCACCGGCTTCACCAGCGGTGCCACCGGCTCCGCGGGCTGTGCGGGCTGTGCGGGCTCCGCGGGCTGTGCGGGCTCCGCGGGCTCTGCGGGCTCCGCGGGTTGTGCGGGCTCCGCGGGCTCTGCCGCCGCAGTATCGGGGGCCGGCAGGTCAGCCGGCGAGCGGTCTCGCGCCCCCAGACCGGTGGCCGTTCCTCGTCCGAACGCTTCGAGCGGCTCGCCGTGCTGAACCTCAGGGGCGTACTCCTCGTCGAGGGCGAGCGCCGCGATCGGGAACGAAGCGGGCGCGAAGGCTCCGGGCACCCGGATCTCGCGCCGCTCCTCGGCAACGAACAGGCTGCGCGGGAAGACGACCGCGGCGAGCGTCCCGGAGTGGAGCGTCGTCTTGGAGAGCTCGACTGTCGCGCCGAGGCGTTCCGCGATTCGGCCGACCACGTAGAGGCCGAGGCGTTGGGTTCCGAGGACGTCGCTGGCGGAGACGGAGGCGATCTTCACGTTCGCGGCCACCAACTCGTCGGCGGACATGCCGAGCCCGTGGTCCACGATCGTCACGGTCACGGTCAACTCGTCCATCGCGGTCTCAACCTCGACCGGGGTACCCGGCTCGGAGAACACGGTCGCGTTCTCGAGAAGCTCAGCCAGCAGGTGTGCGGAGGCCAGCGCGTTGTGGCCGCGCATCGACGGGTCGATGGGCAGCGCCAGCTGTACGCGCTCGTAGTGCTCGATCTCGCTGGACGCCGTCCGGATCACGTTCGACAGCGCCATCTGGCCGCGGATGCGACGACCCGAGTCGATCCCGGCAAGCACCAGGAGCGACTCGGCGTTGCGGCGCATCCGGGTGGCGAGGTGGTCGAGCTTGAACAGGTTGCCCAGGATGTCCGGGTCCTCCTCGGCGCGTTCGAGCTGATCGAGGAAGCCAAGCTGGCGATTGAGCAAGACCTGGTCGCGGCGGGCCACGTTGACGAACATCTCGGCGATCGAGCCACGCAGGGCAGCCTGCTCCTGGGCGATCCGAACGGTCGTCTCGTTCACGCCGTTAAACGCCGCGGCGAGCCGGCCCACCTCGTCGTTCGACTCGACCGGGATCTTCACGAGGTCGAGGTCCGGACCCTGACCCGGGACCGACACCTGCTCGACGAGCCTCGGCAGCTCTTCCTGGACCTTCGCAGTGGCGGCGGTCAGGCGCCGCAACGGGCGCGTGATGACGCGTGCGGTGGTCAACGCGATCAGCATCGAGGCGCCGAGGACGCCGATCGTGGCCGCGATCGTGCCAAGCAGGTTCCGCAGCGCGGAGCCCGCGGCCGAGGACGCGTCGGAGGTCGCCCGCGAAGACAGCGCCCCACGCAGGTCCTTGAGCGCGGCGACTTCGGCGTCGACCTGGCGACGGAGGTCGATCTCACGGATCGCCTTCAGGTCTGCCGAGGCGCCGGTGCCGATGCGCTGACGGGAGCTCGCGTAGTCCATGAAGCCGGTGTTCGAGGCGCCGAGGTCGGGTAGCACCAACGCGTCGTCGCCGAGCTGGGCAAGCTGGGTCGCGGCGAACTCGTGGATGTTGTCGCTTACGGCGAAGGTTCGGGTCACGAGCTGGCGCTGCTGGCTGTCCAGCGGTTCGCCCGTCGCCACGCCGTACCGCAGCATCTGGAGGCCGACCACCTTGTCGATCTCCATGTATTCCACGACGTTGTCGACCGCGGCCAGCGACGCGAGCGAGAGAGCCACGCCGCGGTTCGTGAGCAGCGAGGCCGCACGCTGGAGCAGCTGGATGTTGGCCGAGATCATGGTCGTGTAGTCACCGTTGACCACGCTGGACAATGCCGAGGTCGTGTCGACGGAGTGTCGCGTTGCGGCGAGGCCCTTGAGGGCGGCCTGCGCGTCGGTGACCGCAAGCGGCACGCTCGGGTCGAGGAGGGCGTAATCGACCCCGGTGACATCCCGCTGGAAGCGCGACAGGGACAGGTCAGTCACGCTCCTCGCGGCCAGCACGGCATCACGCTTGCTCTTGGACGTGTCCGCGACGTTGACGACACGGTGGCTGGGGTACGGGTCGACGCTCACCGCAGATGTGTCCCGCTCGACCTGGAGCGCTCCGACGAGCTCGCGCGAGTCGCCGAGGGCGGTGAGGAGGGTCTGGACTGCGGCCGCCCGCCGAGACTGGTCCCAAGCCTGGGCAGACAGTATTCCGGCGGCAGTGAAGAGCACCAGCAGTGGCACGGCAAGAACCGCAAGGATCTTCCCTCGTATGCCGAGCCTGCGGAGCATGGCTACCCCTTCTCCCGACCCTGCCGACGTCGCCCGAGCAGCGAGTCGCCGACGGTCACGCAACGATCGAGTCCAGAAGCATCATCGGCCTTCGCGTCTCCGACCATTAGCGATCCGGAGAACAAGGTCACAACCGTGAAGCCCTCCGGTGAACCACCGACAAACCAGGCCCGACCCCCGGACGAGACCACCCAGCACCCGTAGTGTTTCGCATGTGCGTGCCATCCCATAACGACCCGAGGGTCTCGGG
>Ga0066794_10000267_pt1 | contig 10089 bp, 7 predicted proteins | sample PersoiDNA2013190_FD_70945 | JGI IMG/M metagenome (GOLD analysis project Ga0066794, IMG submission 70945) | Permafrost soil microbial communities from the Arctic, to analyse light accelerated degradation of dissolved organic matter (DOM) -... | ecosystem: Environmental > Terrestrial > Soil >... | reverse complement strand
CGAGCACGACGACAAGAAGGATGAGCAGCCCGGCGACCATGGTCGCGGCGTACGTCCGGGCGAAACCGTTCTGCAGGCGGCGGAGCACCTCGCCGCTCGCGGCGACCAGACGGCCGAGGCCGTTCACGCCGGCGTCGAGGACGCGGCGGTCGGCGTAGACGAGCGACCTCGTCAGGTACTGGCCTGGACGCATGAACACGGCCTCGTTGACCTCGTCCTGGTACAGGTCGCGGCGTGCGGCGCGGGTCATCCCGGAGGCGAGCGGCGGCGTCGTCGGGACCGTCGAGACGGCGTACTGACGCCACGCGAAGAACACCCCGGCGAGGACGAGCGCGAGCGTGGCCACCGTGATGACGGGGACCGAGAGCACCGGTTCGCCGTGTTCGTGGTGCCCGGTGACCGGCTCGAGCCAGATGGTGAAGGCGCCGCCGATACTGAGCAGGCCGCCGACCGCAGCCGAGCCGACCGCGAGCACGATCATCGGCACCGTCATCAACCGCGGCGACTCGTGCGGGTGCTGGTCGTTGGTCCACCGCTCGGTGCCGTGGTACGTCATGAAGAACAGCCGCGACATGTAGAACGCCGTGATGCCCGCGCCGATCAGCGCGACCAGCCCGAAGACCCACGGGCGCCAGCCGTCACCGACGAACGCGGCCTCGATGATCTTGTCCTTGCTCCAGAAGCCGGAGAACGGCGGGATGCCGAGGATCGCGAGCCAGCCGAGCGCGAACGTCGCCCAGGTGAACGGCAGGAACTTGCGCAGCGCGCCGAACCGGCGCATGTCGACCTGGTCGTCCATGCCGTGCATCACGGACCCGGCGCCGAGGAACAGGCCGGCCTTGAAGAAGCCGTGCGTGACCAGGTGGAAGATCGCCAGGGCGTAGCCGACCGGGCCGAGGCCCGCGGCCAGGATCATGTAGCCGATCTGGGACGTGGTCGACGCTGCCAGCGCCTTCTTGATGTCATCCTTGGCCAGACCGACGATCGCTCCGAAGATCAGCGTGACGCCGCCGACGATCACGACGACGAGCTGCGCCGTCGGCGCACCCTCGAAGATCGGCGCCGAGCGCACCACGAGGTAGACGCCCGCGGTGACCATGGTCGCGGCATGGATGAGTGCGGAAACCGGCGTCGGGCCGGCCATCGCGTCGCCGAGCCAGGCCTGGAGCGGGAACTGCGCCGACTTGCCGCAGGCTGCGAGGAGCAGCATCAGTCCGGTCGCGGTGAGCAGCCCGGTGCTCGCCGCGGGAGCGCCGTGGAAGACGGTGGTGAAGTCCACCGCGCCGAAGGTCGCGAACATCAGCATGAGCGCGACGATCAGCCCGAGGTCGCCGACCCGGTTCATCACGAAGGCCTTCTTGGCCGCGACGGCGTTCGGCGTCTCGTGGTTCCAGAACCCGATCAGCAGGTACGAGGCGAGACCGACGCCCTCCCAGCCGACGAAGAGCAGCAGGTAGCTGTCCGCGAGGACGAGCAGGAGCATTGCCGCGATGAAGAAGTTGAGGTACGCGAAGAAGCGCCGACGGCTCGGGTCCTGCTCCATGTACGCCACGGAGTAGACGTGGATGAGCGTGCCGACGAACGTCACCAGCAGGACGAAGGTGAGCGACAGCGGGTCGAGCCGCATCCCGGCGTCGAGGTGGAGACTGCCCGCCGGGATCCAGCTGAACAGGTGCAGTGAACGGACCCGGGTCGCGGCATCGTCGCCCAGGAGCGAGACGGTCACGCCGAGGCCGAACAGGAATGCGAGGCCCGACGCCGCGACGCCGACCCAGTGACCCCACCGGTCGGCGCGCTTCCCGGCGAGCAGCAGGAACGCCGCGCTCAGCAACGGGATGGCGACGAGCAGCCAGGCGCTGGACTGGAAGAACCCGCTGGCTGCCTGCTGCTGAGCCGGCGCGAGCTCCAGGAGACGAAGGATGGGCACGTCGGTCCCCTCAGCTCTTCAGCAGGTTGACGTCGTCGACCGAGGCCGAACGACGCGTTCGGAAGATGGACACGATGATCGCCAGTCCGACGACGACCTCAGCGGCCGCCACGACCATCACGAAGAACGCCATCACCTGGCCCTGCAAGTCGCCGTGGATCCGCGCGAACGTGACCAGGAGGAGGTTGGCGGCGTTGAGCATCAGCTCGACACCCATGAAGACGATGATCGCGTTGCGCCGGAGCAGCACGGTCGCCGTGCCGATCGCGAACAGCAGCGAGGCGAGCACCAGGTAGTTGCTGAGGTTCACGGCTGGCTGCCCTCCTCGATCTGTGCCGGGTCGACCGCGGCCGTGCCGCCGATCTGTGCCTGGACCTCGGTGGCCGAGCGCCGCTGACCGCGGATCCGAAGCACCCGAGGAACAGATTCCTCGATCGGGCGCCCCTCGGGGTCGAGGGCAGGCGTGTCCAGAGCGTTGCTGCGGGCGTAGACGCCCGGAGCCGCCAAGGGGGCGAGACCTCCGCCGGCGGCGATGCGTGCGTCGGCGCGCTCCTTCTGGCCGACCCGCGGCACCAGCCGCTGGCGGTGGGTGAGCACCAGCGCACCGAGTGCGGCGGTGATGAGCAGCACACCGACCACCTCGAAGGCGAAGATGTCCTGGCCGAAGATCACCCGCGCCACGCCGACCGGGTTGGAGTCCGCGTTGGCGGAGGTCAGGCCCTTGGCCTGGTCGAGCGTCGCGGTGCGGATGACCCCGATCAGGACCGCCGCGGTGCCGACGCCGAGGATGGCGCCGATCCAGCGTTGTCCCTTGAGGGTCTCGACCAGCGAGTCGGAGTTGTCCACGCCGACGAGCATCAGCACGAACAGGAACAGCATCATCACGGCGCCGGTGTAGACCACGACCTGGACGACGCCGAGGAACGGTGCTTCCTGCGCGGTGTACAGGAACGCGAGCGAGATCATCACCAGGACGATCCCGAGCGCGGCGTGCACCGCCTTGCGTGCGAACAGCAGGCCGAGCGCGCCGAACACCATGAGCGGCGCGAGCACCCAGAACAGCGCCGTCTCACCCGCGGAGATGTTGCCCCCCGAGGTGAGCGCGGCGGGCAGCGAGAGGATGACAGACAACTGGGTCACCGGGCACCTCCGCGAGCCGATTCGACGATCGTGACGGTCTCGAGGCTCGGCTCGTCCGGTCGGTGCTCGCGCACCCACTCCACCTGCTCGCGGACCGAGCCGAGGACGTCGCCACGGTAGTAGCTCGTGTCCGTGGTCCCCGGCACCATCGGGTGCGGCGCCTCGAGCATTCCCTCACCAAGCGGGGCGAGCAGATCCTGCTTCTCGTAGATGAGGCCTTCGCGGGTCGGTCCGGCCAGCTCGTAGTCGTTCGTCATCGTCAGGGCGCGGGTCGGGCAGGCCTCGATGCACAGACCGCAGAAGATGCACCGCAAGTAGTTGATCTGGTAGACGCGGCCGTACCGTTCGCCGGGCGAGTACTGCTCCTCCGGGGTGTTGTCGCCGGCTTCGACGTAGATCGCATCGGCCGGGCACGCCCAAGCGCACAGCTCGCAGCCGATGCACTTCTCCAGGCCGTCCGGGTGCCGGTTGAGCTGGTGGCGGCCGTGGTAGCGCGGCTTGGCAGGCACCCGCTCGAACGGGTACTGCTCGGTCACCGTGGCTCGGAACATCGACGAGAAGGTCACGCCGAACCCGGCGACCGGGGCGAGCACGCCGCTGATGCCGGTGCGCTCTGGGATCTGGGCCTGGTAGGGCTCGGGCTTGGACCGAGAGACCTGACCCCGACCCACGGCGGGTGTGACGTCCTTAGCCACGGTCGGCCTCCTTGGTGACGTCGCGGGCGGCGGACGGCTCGGCGGCCGTTGCCGAACCCGCCCCCGCCGGCTCGGTGGGACCGGTCAGGACCGCTGCGCGCGCCCGCCGCGGCGACGGAGGCAGCCGCTGCCCGGGCAGCGGCGGCACCGGGTACCCGCCGGCGAACGCGTCGAACGGCACGCGCCTCGCCTTGCGCGCCGGAACCGCCTTCTTCACCGGGATCAGCAGCGATGCGATGACCCCGAGGAACATCACCACGGCGAGCCCGATCAGGATCGAGCGCAGGTTCACCTGGGTGAACTGGCGCACGCCCTGCACGACGGCGACCGCCGCGACCCAGGCGAGCGCCGCCGGGATCAGGATCTTCCAGCCGAACCTCATGAACTGGTCGTAGCGCATCCGGAGCAGCGTGCCGCGCACCCAGACGAAGAAGAACATCAGCAGCCACAGCTTGGCCAGGAACCACAGCACCGGCCACCAGCCGAGATTCAGCATGCCGTCGTTGATCGCCGAGAGCGGCCACGGCGCCCGCCAGCCGCCGAGGAAGAGGGTGGTCGCGATGGCGGAGACGTTGAGCATGTTGATGTACTCGGCGAGGAAGAACCAGGCGAACTTCATCGAGGAGTATTCGGTCATGTAGCCCGAGACCAGTTCGCCCTCGGCCTCGGGCAGGTCGAAGGGAAGCCGGTTGACCTCGCCCAGCATCGAGATGACGTAGATCGCGAAGGCCGGCAGCAGCGGGATCGCGGACCAGAACTGCCGCTGCGAGTCCACGATCTGAGAGGTGGACATCGAGCCGGCCAGGATGAACACGCTGACCAGCGACAGCCCCATCGCGAGCTCGTAGGAGATGACCTGGGCAGTCGAGCGCACCGCGCCCAGGAGCGGGTACGTCGAGCCCGAGGACCAGCCGCCGAGCACGATGCCGTACACGCCCACCGAGGCCGCAGCCAGGATGTACAGCACGGCAACCGGGAGGTCGGTGAGCTGCATCGGCGTCACCAGATGGGTGAACGGCAACCGCACCGCCGGGCCGAACGGGATCACCGCGAAAACGAGCAACGAGCAGAACACCGAGATCATCGGGGCGAGCAGATACACCAGCTTGTCCGCCGCCTTGACGCTGATGTCCTCCTTGAGCAGGAGCTTCATCGCGTCGGAGAGCGACTGGAGCAGACCGAACGGACCGTGCACGTTCGGGCCCGGACGGGTCTGCATCCTGCCGACGATCTTGCGCTCGAACCAGATCGCGATCAGCACGCTGACCAGTAGGAAGACCAGGATGAACACGGCCTTGCCGACCCAAACCCAGCCGTTGTCCTGGCTGAAGTCGGCGGCCACCCCGGCCGCACCGGGAAGCAGCACGCTCATGCGGTCATCTCCGTCGCGGATTCGGCTACGGACAGGCCGACGACCGTGCCCGCGTCCACCCCGAGGGTGGCCCGCACGGCGCTGCCGGCGGAGTTGGTCGGGACCCACACCACGTGGTCGGGCATCTCGGTGACCACCCAGGGCAGCGTGATCGTCCCGGCGGCCGTGTCGACGTCGAGCAGGTCATCGGCCTTGAGCCCGACCGCGGCCGCCGTGCCCGCCGAGACGCGGGCCACGGCGCGCTTCGCGGTTCCGGCCAGGAACTGCTCACCGTCCTGCAGACGACCGGCGTCGAGCATCAGGTGCCAGGTCGCCAGCACGGCCTGACCGTCGGCGACCGAAGGGGGGGTCGCGGGATCGACATCGGGGGCAGCCGCTCGCGCGCCGTCCCAGCCACCCACCTGCTGAAGCTCGGCCTGGACCTCGGCGAGCGAACCGGTACCGAGAGCCACGCCGAGAGAGCCGGCGAGCGCCGCGAGGACCTGGTGGTCCGCCATCGCGGTGGACGCGATCGCGCTGCCGAACGGACGCGGGCGTCCCTCCCAGGTCAGGAACGTGCCGGCCTTCTCGACCGGCGGGGCGACCGGGAACACGACGTCGGCGCGGGCTGTCACCGCGGAGGCGCGCACCTCTAGCGAGACCACGAAGGCCTTCTCGAGGGTGCGCTCGGTGAACACGGGTCGGGGCAGGTCCGCGACCTCCACCCCGCCAATGACGAGACCATCAAGGGTGCCCTTGGCCGCCGCCGAGAGGATCGCGCCGGTGGACCGACCCACGGCGCGCGGCAGCGACTCGACCTCCCAGGCCGCGGCGAGGTCGACCCGGGCGTGGGCGTCGGAAACGAGTCGCCCGCCGGGCAGCAGGTTCGGCAGGGCGCCGGCCTCGACCGCCGCGCGCTCGCCTGCTCGGCGCGGGATCCAGGCGAGCCGGGCGCCGCTGCGCTTGGCGAGCCGCAATGCGGCGCTCAACGCGCCGGGGATCCCGGCCAGCCGCTCGCCAACGAGGATGACCGCGCCGGCAGCCGCGAGCGACGCGGCCGCGCGGGCCAGCTCGCCCTTCGCTGAGCGCGCCTTGAGTGCGTCGAGCACCTCCGGCTCGGTGCCGGGCGCGGCGCTGAGCAGAGTGCCGTCCAGGCGCTCCAGCCCGCGGCTGGCGAACGGTGCGAGCGAGAACACCCGGGTGCCGGCGGCCAGCACGCCCTTGCGCAGCCGCAGGAAGACGACGCCGCCCTCCTCCTCCGGCTCGAAGCCGACGAGCAGCACGGCGGGTGCGGTCTCCAGGTCGGCGAAGGTCACGCCCATCGGAGCGCCGGCCACCCGGTGCGCGAGGAACTCGGCCTCCTCGGCCGAGTGCGGGCGGGCCCGGAAGTCGACGTCGTTCGTGCCGAGCACGACGCGGGCGAACTTCGCGTACGCGTATGCGTCCTCGAGGGTCAGCCGACCGCCCGGGAGCACACCGACGCCGCCGGCCGCACGAGCCTTGCGGAGACCGGCGGCGGCGGCATCGAGCGCCTCGGCCCAGCTGGCCGGGTGCAGCTCGCCGTCCTCGCCGCGGACGAGCGGCGTCTTGATCCGGTCCGGGGCGCTCTGCCAGGCGAACGCGAAGCGGTCCTTGTCGGTGATCCACTCCTCGTTCACCACCGCGTCGTCGCCGGCGAGGCGACGCATCACGGTGCCGCGTCGGTGGTCGATCCGGATCGCGGAGCAGTTGGAGTCGTGCTCGGCCACCGACGGCGTGGACACCAGGTCGAACGGCCGCGAGCGGAACCGGTACGCGGCGCCGGTGAGCGCGCCGACCGGGCAGATCTGCACCGTGTTGCCGGAGAAGTAGGAACCGAACGGCCGGCCGGAGGTGTCCTCAGCCGCCGCGCCGACGGAGACCTCCGCGCCGGAGAAGCCGAGGATCTCGGTCGAGAAGGGCCCGATCTGCTGCCGGGCGCCGCGCTCCTGGAGCTCGATGAACGGGTCGCCGGCGATCTGCTCGGAGAACCGGGTGCAGCGCACGCAGGAGATGCAGCGTTCCCGGTCGAGCAGGATCTGGGTCGAGATCGCGATCGGCTTGGCGAAGGTCCGCTTGGCCTCGACGAACCGACTCGTCGAGCGACCGGCACTCATCGCCTGGTTCTGCAGCGGGCACTCGCCGCCCTTGTCGCAGACGGGGCAGTCGAGCGGGTGGTTGATCAGCAGGAACTCCATGTTTCCCCGCTGGGCCTTCTCGGCCACCGGGGAGGTGTGCTGCGTCTTGATCACCATGCCGGGCGAGACCTCGAGGGTGCAGGACGTTTGCGGCTTCGGCATCGCGCGCAGCGTTTCGTCGCGGCCCGGTGTGGCGACCTCGACGAAGCACTGACGGCAGGCTCCCGCGGGCTCGAGCAGCGGGTGGTCGCAGAACCTCGGAATCTCGATGCCGATCTCCTCGGCGGCCCGGATCGCGAGGGTGCCCTTCGGCACGGAGGTCTCGACGCCGTCGATCGTCAGCGTGACGAGGTCCGTCGGCGCGACTGCAGCGGTCGGGCCCGCGCCCGACGTCGGCGTCGTGATGGTCATGCCCCCACCGTCCCGGCGCCGCTCAGGGCGACCTCGTTCTCGCGCGAACGCGAGGTGTACTCGAAGAGAGCGGCGGCGGCCGGGTCGAACGGGCAGCCGTGCCGGGTAATGTGCTCCTCGAACTCCGCGCGGAAGAACTGCAGGCCCGAGAGGATCGGGGAGGTCGCGGCGTCGCCGAGCGCACAGAACGCGCGGCCCAGGATGTTGTCGCAGGTGTCGAGCAGGACGTCGAGGTCGTCCATCGTCCCGGTGCCGCCCTCGATCCGGTCCAGGATCCGGCGCAGCCAGAACGTGCCCTCGCGGCACGGCGTGCACTTGCCACAGGACTCGTGCTCGTAGAACTTCGTCCACCGCGCGATGGCGCGCACCGCGCAGGTCGTCTCGTCGAAGATCTGCAGCGCCCGGGTGCCGAGCATCGAACCCGCCTCACCGACCGACTCGTAGTCCAGCGCGATGTCGAGGTGCTCGGCCGTGAGGAGCGGCGTCGACGATCCGCCGGGGGTCCAGAACTTCAGCTCGTGGCCCGCGCGGACGCCACCGGCCAGCTCGAGCAGCTCGCGCAGTGTGACACCGAGCGGCGCCTCGTACTGGCCTGGGCGGGTGACGTGACCGGAGAGCGAGAAGAGCGCGTGACCGGTCGACTTCGGGGTGCCGAGGGAGGCGAACCATGCCGCGCCGCGCGTGATGATCCCGGAGACCGACGCGATCGACTCGACGTTGTTGACCGCGGTCGGACGCGAGTACAGGCCCTCGACCGCGGGGAACGGCGGCTTGAGCCGCGGTTGTCCGCGCAGGCCCTCGAGCGAGTCCAGCAGAGCGGTCTCCTCGCCACAGATGTAGGCACCCGCACCCGCGTGAACGGTCACGTCCAGGTCGTAGCCGCTGCCCAGGATGTTCCGGCCCAGGTAGCCCCGCCGGTACGCCTCTTCGACCGCGCGGAGCACCCGGCGGTAGACATGCAGCACCTCGCCCCGAACGTAGATGAAGGCGTGGTGGCAGTCGATCGCGTAGGAGCTGATGATGACGCCCTCGAGCAAGAGCTGGGGGCTGGCCAGCATCAGCGGGATGTCCTTGCAGGTTCCCGGCTCCGACTCGTCCGCGTTGACGACCAGGTAGCGCGGCCCGCCGTCGGGCGCGGGCAGGAAGCCCCACTTCATCCCGGTCGGGAAGCCCGCGCCGCCGCGGCCGCGGAGACCGGAGGCCTTGACCGCCTCGACCACAGCGGCCTGGTCCATCCCGAGCGCGGTGCGCAGGCCCGCGTAGCCGCCGTTCGCCTCGTACGTCGCGAGGGTCCAGGACCGCTTGGTGTCCCAGCGGGCGCTGAGGACCGGGGTGAGGATGTCCGCGCTCATCGGGTCTCCTTCGCCTTGTTCGGGGCGGCGGGCGCCGTCGGCGCAGCCTCGGCGGCCCAGCCGTTGTCCTTCGCCAGGTCGAGACCCGCGAGGGTCGCGGGACCCGCGCCGATGCCCTCGTCCGCGCGGCCGTCCGTGAACCCGGCCAGCACCCGCGACATCTGCTTGAAGGTGCACACGCTGTTCGCGCCCCGGCTCGGAGCGACCTGCTTGCCGCCACGCAAGCGCTCCACCACCGCGCGGGCCGACTCGGGCGTCTGGTTGTCGAAGAACTCCCAGTTCACCATCATCACCGGCGCGTAGTCGCAGGCCGCGTTGCACTCGATCCGCTCGAGAGTGATCGCGCCGTCCTCGGTGGTCTCGTCCGGCCCGACGTCGAGGTGGTCGGCCAGGGAGTCGAAGACCTCGTCGCCGCCCATGATCGCGCACAGCGTGTTGGTGCAGACCCCGACCGTGTACGTGCCGTTCGGGTGCCGCTTGAACTGGGTGTAGAACGTGGCGACGGCCGAGACCTCCGCGGTCGCGAGGTCCAAGGTCTCGGCGCAGAACGCGATGCCGTCGGGGCTGACGTACCCGTCGACGCTCTGCACCAGGTGCAGCATCGGGAGCAGCGCGGACCGCCGTTGCGGGTACCGCGCGATGATCGCGGCGGCATCCGCGGTCAGCGAGGCGTGCGTCGTGGCGTCATACGACATCAGCGGTCCACCCCTCCTAGAACGGGATCGAGAGACGCCACCGAGACGACGACGTCGGCGAGCATGCCGCCCTCGCACATCATCGACACAGCCTGGAGGTTGTTGAACGACGGGTCGCGGAAGTGGGCCCGATACGGCTTGTTGCCGCCGTCGGAGACGAGGTGGACACCCAGCTCGCCGCGTGGGGCCTCGACGCTCACGAAGACCTGGCCGGGCGGGACGCGGAACCCCTCGGTCACCAGCTTGAAGTGGTGGATGAGCGCCTCCATCGAGGAGCCCATGATCTCCCGGATGTGATCGAGGCTGTTCCCCATCCCGTCCGAGCCGATCGCCAGCTGGGCGGGCCAGGCGATCTTCTTGTC
>Ga0066794_10000264_pt1 | contig 10119 bp, 9 predicted proteins | sample PersoiDNA2013190_FD_70945 | JGI IMG/M metagenome (GOLD analysis project Ga0066794, IMG submission 70945) | Permafrost soil microbial communities from the Arctic, to analyse light accelerated degradation of dissolved organic matter (DOM) -... | ecosystem: Environmental > Terrestrial > Soil >... | reverse complement strand
TTAATGTCCCGCCTCTTCGCTCAAAAACTTCTCATAGTCCGCCGCCGATAACAGCGCATTCATTTCCGCCGGATCCTTCACCTTGATCTTGATCATCCAGGCGCCGTGCGCATCTTTGTTTACCTTCTCCGGAGCGGTGGCCAGATCTTCATTCACGCCAGTCACGGTCCCCGAAGCCGGCGCAAACAAGTCGGAGACGGCCTTCACCGACTCCACCGTGCCGAAGGCCTTCCCCGCGGTGATCTCCGTCCCCACCTTGGGCGCTTCCACGAACACGATGTCGCCGAGCGAATCCTGGGCGTGGTGCGTGATGCCGACGGTGCCATCGGCAGTGATCCACTCATGTGTTTTCGTATATTTGCGGTCGGTGGGGTAAGACATTTCGTTCTAGCTCCTGGCTTGTAGCGCCGGCATCTTGCCGGCTGTCCCGAGGGCGTCTCGCCCTCGGCGCGGCGGGCGAAGACGCCCGCCGGACAGCCGCCGGGACGGCGGCGCTACGGTTTCATTTCTTCGGACGCTTGTAAAAAGGTGTTGGTATCACTTGCGCCTTAACACCCTGTCCGCGGATTTCTACTTTTACCGTGGTTCCAACCGCAGCCTGCTCGGGTGGAACATACGCCAACGCAATATTCCTTTTCAAGAACGGCGCCGGAGAACCGCTGGTAACGTAGCCAATCTCGCGCCCGCCCTCATCCAAAACCTTGTATCCGTCGCGGGCGATTCCCCGATCGACCATCTCAAGCCCGACTAACGTTTTCTTCACGCCTTCAGTTTTCGCCTTCTCCAGTGCCGCGCGCCCAATAAAGTCCGGCTTCTCCATCTTGCAGAAACGGTCCAGCCCCGCTTCCCATACATTGATCGTGTCCGAGATTTCGTGTCCGTAGAGCGGCAGCTTTCCTTCCAACCGCAGCGTGTTGCGCGCACCCAGGCCGCAGGGGACAACACCAAACTCTTTTCCCGCCGCTAGAATCTCGTGCCAGACTCGCGCGCTGGTCGCCTCGTCCGGTGGGATGTAAATCTCGAACCCGTCTTCGGCGGTGTAACCCGTCCGGCCCATCAAGATATTCTTCAGGCCGCATACGGTGCCGCGCGTCACCCAGTAGAACTTCACCGCGCTCAGGTCGGCATCGGTCAACTTTTGCAGCACGTCCACGCCCTTCGGTCCCTGGATCGCAATCTGCGTGAAGTCGTCGGAGAGATGTTCGACCTTGCAGTCAAACTGGCGCGTGTTGTCGCGCACCCAGTTGAAGTCCTTCTCGCGCGTACCCGCATTGATCACGAGCAGGTACTCGTCCTCGCCCAGACGGTGAACGATGACGTCATCCACAAACGTCCCTTGCGGATAGAGAAGCGCTGAGTACTGCGCCTGCCCGATGGCGAGCCGCGACGCGTCATTCATCGAGATGTGTTGCACGGCGGGCAGCGCTTCGAGCCCGGCCAATCGGATATCCCCCATGTGGCTGACGTCAAAAATGCCGACGCCCCTGCGCACCGCCAGGTGCTCGGCAACAATGCCGCACCCGATCGACGCAGGGTATTCCACCGGCATGTCCCAGCCGTTAAACTCCACCATCTTCGCGCCCATCTGGCGATGGACGGCGTTCAATGCAGTCTTGCGGACGACGGGCGGTGTGGCTTCCGCAACGGACAAGAAGAACCTCGGTCAGACATCGCTCCGGCAGTGGCTGGGCTGCCGGAATCTGGAACTGATTAACTTAACACCCGGATGGGAAGGGCGGCAAATCAAAGCAGGTCTCAGAGGCAGGTGGCAGGTGTCAGCTCTCAGCTCTCAGGAAATGTGAAGTCCGACCGGATGCGCTGTCAACTCAAATAGGGAGAGACACGGGGTGCCGCGCCTTTAGCCAGTACCACTCGGAAATTCTGGGTCCGAATCGGGTTCCTGAGACCTGACACCTGAGACCTTCTCGCGTTACCTCCGTTACGTTCTCTACTCCGGCGCGTCGCTCTACACTTCAACTATGTCCACAAAACCGGGCCTAAGCCGCATCGTGTGCGCCCAATGCGAACGACCTGAAGCGAGTTGCGGGTGCGAAAAATTCTGTGTTTACTGCCAGTCCCAACTCGACGTGCGCCTCTGCACCGACGGCCTCATGTACTGCGAAGCCTGCCGCACCGCGTGCGACTACAAACCGGCAGACTGACCCGCAGCGAACGAACAACGACGCAGGACTAACGTCTAACGGCGGCTCAAATCACCACCGCTTCCTTATACTCCCCGTACACCTTTCGCATCGCATCCGAAATTTCGCCCACCGTGGCATTCGCCTCCACTGCCGCCAGGATCCGAGGCATGAGATTGTCTCCCGATCTCGCCGTGTCTTCGACCACCCGAATCGCGGCTTGCCAAGTCTCGGCATTGCGCTTCGCGCGCAGAGCCCGCAACCGCTCCACCTGTTTCGGCTCCAGCGCCGGGTCAATCCGCTGGATCGGCACGGCCTTCTCATCTTCGACCTGCACCTGGAACCGGTTCACGCCGACCACCACCGCCTCCAGCCGATCCACCGCCTGCTGATATTCGTACGCCGCGTTCTGGATCTCCTGCTGCACATATCCGCGTTCGATCGCTTTGAGCATGCCGCCCATGGCTTCGATTTTTTCCAGATAATCGACGGCTCGCTTTTCGATTTCGCTGGTCAGCGACTCGACGTAATACGACCCCGCCAGCGGATCCACCGTCTGCGGCGCGCCCGACTCAAACGCGATCACCTGCTGCGTGCGCAGCGCGATCCGCGCCGACTGCTCGGTGGGCAACGCCAGCGCCTCATCAAACGAATTCGTATGCAGAGACTGCGTCCCGCCGAGCACCGCCGCCATGGCCTGGATCGCCGTCCGCACAATGTTATTCTCCGGTTGCTGCGCCGTCAGCGTGGAACCGGCCGTCTGCGCGTGGAAGCGCAGCATCCACGATTTTGGATTCTTCGCCTTGAACCGGTCGCGCATAATCTTCGCCCACATCCGCCGCGCAGCGCGGAACTTTGCGACCTCCTCGAGAAAATTACTGTGCGCGTTAAAGAAGAACGAAAGCCGCGGCGCGAACTGGTCCACATCGAGGCCCGCCCGAATCGCCGCTTCCACATACGCAATCCCATTGCCCAGCGTGAACGCGACTTCCTGCACCGCCGTCGATCCCGCCTCGCGCATGTGATAGCCCGAGATCGAGATGGTGTTCCACTCCGGCACGTTCTCATTCGACCAGGCAAAAACGTCGGTGATGATGCGCATCGCCTGCTGCGGCGGATAAATGTACGTTCCGCGCGCGATGTACTCCTTGAGCACATCGTTCTGCACCGTGCCGGAGAGCTTACGAATGTCCCTGCCCTGCCGCCGCGCCACGGCCACGTATAACGCCAGCAGAATCGAAGCCGTGGCATTGATGGTCATCGAAGTTGAAATCGCGGTCAGGTCAATGCCATCGAACAACCGCTGCATGTCTTCGATCGAATCAATCGCCACACCGACTTTGCCAACTTCTCCCATGGCCAGCGGATTGTCCGAATCCAGCCCAATCTGCGTCGGCAAATCAAATGCCACCGATAGCCCAGTCGTCCCGTTGGCCAGCAGGTACTTGTAGCGCTTGTTCGACTCCTCGGCATCTCCCATGCCCGCGTACTGGCGCATCGTCCACAGGCGGCCGCGGTACATCGTGGCCTGCACGCCGCGCGTGTAGGGAAACTCCCCCGGATACCCCGCATCGCGTTCATAGTCCCAAGCCGCAAGATCCACGGGCGTGTAGAGGGGGCGCACGGGGATATGAGAAGACGTCTCTTCGCCCGGGAGGCGGGCTGGCCGCTTGGTTGCGGATTCGGACGTCTTCAGTTCCGTCATGTTCTGCCTGCCCTTATCTTCTGCACTTCTGGGCGTCCCCTGCGGTTTCAGGTTTGGCTCGTAGCTCGTAGCTCGCGGCCCGTAGCTTCTAGCCCTTAGCTTTTCGCCTTACCCGCCAGAACGAACTCAGCCCAAACCAGGTGAACGAAACCGTGAAGCCTACCGCAAGCACCAACCGCCCCGGTCCTGCCGCGTGGCCAGACTGGTACTTCCCGTACTCGCGTATGCCAGCCAGCGCCCCGATCCCGGCAATCGCCAAAAACATGAATCCGGTCACTTCCAGCCAGAGTTGGTGCAGCACCCGCCCGAAGGAACGCGCCGTCGTGCGGATCGCCGTCAGCACCGCCCGGCCCGTCCGGCTGCGCTCTACCAACTGGGCGGCCACACGGAGAATCAGCTTGATTTTTCTCAGTGCCTGGCCGTCGATCATCAGTCGATTTTAGCAGCCGCCGGGCGTACAATAACAATGGGCGGAATCACGACCACTTGTGATGTCCCCCCATCAGCGGCGTCCGATTCCAGGGGGACTCGTGGATCAGCAACTGAAGCAGCTCATGAAAGAACTCGGAGAAGCGATCAACGGGTCGCTGTCCGATTCCGAGCAGATCGCCGAAGTCGTTGCCCGCATCAAGGAAGGCGGCTACGACATTTTCCTGGTTCTCGAAGCCACCATCGGCGTCAGCAAGCAAGGCGAACACACTACCGACAAGACTTCCTTGGTCTCCACCCTCAGCACCAATCCCGAACTCAAGATCAGCGATCAGGATATGAAGTTTCTCAAGTCTCTCCGCATCAAGATCAACGACGAAGAAGACTAGCCGTGTAGGGTGGAAGTGGGATGAGGGAGTTTAGCCTTTTGAGAAGGTTCTTTTTTCGTAGCTCGTAGCTCGTAGCTCGCCGCTGCCGAGCCGCGCTCGGCTGGACCGCCGGGGGGCGGCTGTCCCTACGTGGTTCGTGCTGAGACTGGCGATCCGAGCAAAATCTTCCGATTTCCCACAAAATTTTCCCTTTCCCAAATAGGAAAAATCTTGCAGGTGGGGTCTTGCGGTCTGCTAGGATAGATTTTTCCTTATGTAAGTGGCCGCTTAGCAGCATCTTAAGAGTGGAGAGCCTTCGTCGAAAATGGCCTTCGGCGTGCACTTCACAGTCAGAGGTGTCGGCCTTAGGCCCGTCTCCCGCGGTCTTTAAAGTGCTTGTTCGTGGGATTAACCACTTCCTTTGGCAAGCGCTAAGCAAGTAGCTGCATGAGGTGCCGGACATGTATTCCCAGGCTTCACAATTGACTCTAGGCCTTCTTCCCGAGCCTCGTACCCGTTGGGGGAAGTTCGTTCTCGGTTATGGCGTGCAGTCGCTGATGCTGGCGTTCTTCGTAGTGGTTGCGGTCGCATATCCCGAAGTTCTTGAGTTTCCGGTACACGACTACCACTTCGTCAGCCTAGTCAGCACTCCGCCCCCGGTTCCACAGGCTCCGGCGCCGGTCAAGCATTTTCCTGTTCCTGTTCCAAAGATCGCCGAACCGGTAACGCCGCGGCCCGAAGCTATGCGCGTTCCCTCCGAATTGGTGCAGAAAAAGCCCCCGGTTTCCGAGGACCAGGCGCCCAAGGTAACGCTGGCTGCCAAGAAAGAGCTTCTGCCGGCCGCGAAGCCGATGATCCCCAGGCCGCCGGTCAAGACGAATGTGTTCTCCACCGGCAGCTCCGCGACACCAACCATGGCGGCCGCGCCGCAGAAAGTGCAAACGGGTGGCTTCGGCGATCCCAACGGCGTGCCCGCGTCGGACAATCACGGCCGTCCGATTACGATCGCGCAGGCGGGCTCGTTTACTATGCCCTCCGGTCCAGGCTATGGCAACGGCACCGGCGGATCGCATGGCGCCCGCGGGGTGGTCGCGAGCACCGGTTTTGGCAGCGGCGTCGCCACCGGCAACAGTTCCGGCCCGGTTTCTGGCTCGCGCGGTACGGTTCGCCAGGGCGGCTTCGGAGACGCCGACGTCGCAGCCGCTTCTCAGCCCAAACCCAAGTCCGCCGAACCCGTCGTCAAGACCTTGCCGGCTGAGATCACATTCAAGCCCCGTCCGGTTTACACTGATGAAGGGCGAAAGCTCAAGATTGAGGGCGAGGTCCTGCTCGAGGTTGTCTTTTCAGCGACCGGGCAGATTCGCATCGTGAGAGTGGTGCACGGTCTCGGTCATGGGCTGGACGAATCTGCGGTTCGCGCCGCGGAAAAAATTCAGTTCAAGCCCGCCCTGAGAGACGGCCACCCCGCTGATTCCGAGGCGGTATTGCACATCGTGTTTCAACTCGCATCGTAGGTAAGATGAAACAAACAAAAATGTTGCGCTCCCCATTCGCACTCGCACTCCTTACCCTCTCCCTGGTCTGCTGCGCCACGTCCCTGTTCGCCCAGACTACGCCCGCCCAGACTACGCCCGCCCAGACTTCGCCGGAACTGCAGCTCTCCACCCGCGACGCCGCCACCCAACAGGCTACCGCCACCAGCTTCGACCAGGTTGTCGATCGAGCGGTCGAGCGCGAGCATTTTTTTATAGCCCAGATGAAGCAACTTCATCCCCTGGTAGAAACTTATCTCCAGAATCTGAAGGAAGACAAAGACCTCGGCGCTCCCGTCCCCGCCAGTGACGTGTACTTCCTTGGCCGTTTGGATATGAGCGAGGGTACGGATGACCGCGCTTTCATCTCGCCCACGACGGCCGGCCTCGGCAAACGCATGCTGAGCAAACTGAGCAGCGTTTATTCCATGAAGTTCCTGCCCCTGGGCTTTGCCCAGATGGTGATGCTCGATCAGGATTTTCAGCGCAAGTATTACGAGTTCACTTTCGTCCGCCGCGAGTTCCTCGGCGAAGTACGCTGCGTCGTCATGGACGTCGCCCCCAAGAAAGACGCCGGCAAGGGCCGGTTCTTCGGCCGCATCTGGATCGAAGACCAGGACTACAACATCGTCCGCTTCAACGGCACTTACTATCCTCATCCGCGAGCCAGTTACTACCTGCACTTTGACAGCTGGCGCCAGAATCTCCGCCCCGGCCTCTGGCTGCCTTCGCTGATTTATTCGGAGGAGTCCGATCTCAAATACCGTCTGGGTCAGACGCTTCATTACAAGGCGCAGACGCGGCTCTGGGGCTACAACCTGAAGGATCTCCGCCGTAACTCTGAGTTCACTGAGATCACCGTCGACGCCCCCCAGTCGGTCCAGGACCAGAGTCAGAAAGCGCAGGACGCTACCCCCATCGAAGCCCAGCGCGCCTGGGAACGTCAGGCTGAAATCAACGTGCTTGACCGCCTGCAGCAGATCGGCCTGATCGCGCCGGAAGGCGAAATCGACAAGGTGCTACAGACCGTTATCAACAACGTGATGGTCACCAATAACCTCGACATTCAACCCGAGGTCAAGTGCCGGGTGCTGCTGACCACGCCGCTCGAGTCCTTCACCATTGGCCATACCATCGTCATGAGCCGCGGCATGATTGACGTGCTGCCCGACGAAGCGTCCCTGGCCATGATTCTGACCCACGAACTGGCGCACATCGTGCTCGGCCATCACCTCGATACCAAGCTCGCCTTCAACGACCGCATGTTCTTTCCCGATGAGCGCACCTTCGAGCGCATGGATTTCGCTCGCGATCGCGGCGAAGAAGAAGCCGCTGACAAGAAAGCCATCGAACTGCTCAACAACTCGCCCTACAAGGACAAGCTCAGCAACGCCGGCTTGTTCCTCAAAGCGGTCCAGGCCCGCGCTCCGCAGCTCAAGAACCTGATCCGGGCGCACCTGGGCGACAGCCTCCTCAATGGCGACGCCACCAAGATGTCGTCTTTGATGACCGCCTCGCCGCAATTCGACCCGAAAAAGGCCGACCAGGTCGCGGCGCTTCCTCTCGGTGGCCGGGTCAAGGTCGACCCGTGGAACAATCAACTCGAATTGATCAAGACCAAACCCGTCGCCATCACCACCGCAGCCGAGAAGATGCCGTTCGAAGTCACGCCCTTCTTCCCGTTCCTCACCCGGCTCGGCACCGCCGCTCCACAAAAAACGGCTCCGGTCCCGGAGAAAACGGGGGCAGCTCCGACGGGCCAGTAAGACAGGCTGGCTTGGCTTTTAGCTTTTAGTTTTTAGCTGCTGGTGCCGACAGCTAGTGCCGCGACCGAGTGATTGTTACTGCGGTCGATCCAAGCTTGCGGGTGGAAAGCAGGCGCGCGGCGATGCGATCCACTCGTAGCAGCCAATAGCGTAAGAGCTAGTTAGCCGCGATCATGGCACGCAAATAGTCTGGAAACCCAGGTGTGTGGCTCCCCAGGTTCAGAGACACAGGGCACAGGAAAATAAGCGGCTAGAATTCAGCAAGCGAGAGAGACCGGTAGAAAAATCAGGGGAAGCCCCCCTGCCAGACAGCAGCGGGGCTGGTCGTGCGGCTAGTTCGCCATCTGGCTTCCGACTTGCGAAAACACGTTGTTGGCGTTGCCGCCGATCAGTCGGACCGTGCCAATCACGATCACCAGGATTACCGCGAGCATCACCGCGTATTCGGCGACGTCTTGACCGCTCTCCGCAGCCCAAAGTTGACGGATTGCTTTGATCACTGTTTGCCCCCAGTCGACGACACCTAAGCTTCACTATTCTTCAGGAACAGAGGCTCACCGTCGTGTGATTGTAAGATATCCCGAACCGCTCCTCCTACCCAATAGCACAGCAGTGACCTTGAATGGCACTATCGTGCCACAACTCAGGGATTCCCCTTAGATCCAGCCAACCCGTTGATTACACGATCGTTTTCAGGGGAAGCCCCTGGTTCACGGCGAACAGCGCCAGTTCCAGACGGGTGGAGACCCCCAGTTTGTCGAAGATATTGCTGAGATGGTGCTTCACCGTGTCCTCGCTGATTTTGAAGTACTCGGCGATTTCCCGGTTGGCATAGCCCGCGACCACCGCAGAGACGATCTCCAATTCGCGCGGCGTCAGCCCGAATTTCTTCTGTTTCGATTCCTCGTTCGTACTCTGCATGAGGTTCCGCAGGTACAGCACCAGATTCGAGACGCTGTCCCGTCCTACCCAGTACTCCCCGGCCATCACCGCATGAATGCTCTTGAGCAACAGTTGCGTGGCGGAATCCTTCAGCACCACGCCGCGCGCTCCCAGCTGCAATGCTTCCACCATCTGTTTTTTTTCCACCGCCGCCGTCAGCAGGATAATGCGCACCGCCCCCGCCCCGCTCGTGCTCAAGTCGCGCAGCGCATCCAGCCCGGTGTGGTGCGGCATGGCCAGATCGAGCAGAAGAATGTCGGGCTTGATCTCCGTCGCCAGCTTCACCGCCTCGCGGCCGTCGCAGGCTTCGCCCACCACTTTCATGTCGTCTTCCGATTCCAGCAGGCGCCGCAGCCCGTCGCGAAAAATGGGGTGATCGTCGGCAATCACAATGCGTATGGCATGAATGCGTTTATCCATGATTCGTCCTCCTCGCTGGCGGAATCCGGACTTCCAGCCGTGCGCCGTGCCCCGGAGTCGATTCTATCGTGAGTTCGCCCGCCAGCAGCCGTACCCTTTCCCGGATCACCGCCGGCCCCTTGCCTGTCGTCTCCAGTTCCGCACCCGACAGCCTTCCGGAAAAGGAAAATCCCTTCCCGTCGTCCTCCACCGTCAATTGCAGATTACCAGCCCGCTGCGCCAGCCGTACCAGCACGTGGTGCGCTCCACTGTGCTTGCGCACGTTCACCAGGCTCTCCTGCACAATGCGCGCCAGTTCCCGGCACACTTTCTGCGCCACATCCACCCGCTCCAGTTCGCTGACGAACTCGGCGGCGATTCCCGTCTCCCGCCGGAAGCGCTCCACCGTGTTGGAAATGAAACCCAGGAGCCGGTCGGCATTCACCTCAAACGACTTCATCGCCTGCATCAGTTCGCGCAACTTCAAAACTTCTTCGCGCAGCAGTTTCTGGATCCGCCCCAGCTCCGCGTTCACCACCGGCGCCTGCGTTCCCGACTGGCGCCGGAGCACGTCCAACTGCATTTCCACTCCGATCAGCGATTGAATCGCTCCATCGTGCAGTTCGCGCGCGAACCGCCCACGCTCCAGCGCCCCCGCCCGCTCCCGCAGCCGCCGCACCAGGTACACGTTGTAGATCGCCGGACCCACCTGCTGCGCGAACTCCTGCAGAAACCGCAATTCCTCTTCCGGCTGCCCCATCATCTCGGGATCGAACAGGAACACCCGGCCCGACTTCTCCGTCCCGAACACTAACGCCACCGAAACCATCGCGTCAA
>Ga0066794_10000258_pt1 | contig 10195 bp, 8 predicted proteins | sample PersoiDNA2013190_FD_70945 | JGI IMG/M metagenome (GOLD analysis project Ga0066794, IMG submission 70945) | Permafrost soil microbial communities from the Arctic, to analyse light accelerated degradation of dissolved organic matter (DOM) -... | ecosystem: Environmental > Terrestrial > Soil >... | reverse complement strand
GGACCGCCTGATCCGCATCAGCATCCCCGGCGTGCCCTAGGCAGCGCGAAGGCCCGGGTCCCGCCATAAGGGGCGGGTAGCACCGAGCCTCACTTCCAACACCCGTCCGGGTGCGGCAATACGAGTCTAGGCCGAGTGTTCACGGGTGTCGAGGGCTCCGTCGCAGCACTCGGGACCCATCCTCAAAAGATCGCAGCTCGACCTGACCCTCAGCCGCCCCCACCAACAAGAGCGATCGCTGCAGCTACGAGCACCTCCACGTACAAGTCGCGCGGCGTGGCGACGGACATCAACGGTGGAACGGGCACAGCGAGCAGCCCGGGAAGCGCCATGCTGATCACCAAGGGCCGTGGCTGAGGTCCAGGAACCATGGGCTTCAGCCACGGCACCTGCGGGGGTCGGCGGCGACTGGAACACCGCGCTTCTGTTCGACACGACCTACCCGGCAACCGCTCCCGCCAGTGCCGAGTTCTTCGCAGCCCGGTCGAATGCCGGGTGGCACCACGCGCTGCGGAAGTTCACACCCGACGACAACGCGGACGAGAGACGATACGAGCGCGGGCATGACGGCCTCCACCAGGCAGCTGCGGATCTCAACACCCCTCACGCTGCCGCGAGAACCGTCATGTCCGCCCGCATACCACCCTCACCGGCGTGTCCCCGCCAGACACACCACCCGCCGAGAACGAAACAGCCCTGTCCCGGAACCCACGTCAGGCGCCCAGCGCTCCAAGGATTCTTGCCATCTCGATGGCCGAGGCCGCAGACCACGCTTGCGGGTGACAAGCCGCGGCATACGGGATCGGGCGCGTTCCGCCTTCAGCCGCATGCCCCCCGTACAACTCTGGTAGGTGGTAACCGAAATGCGGTGCCGCCCGTAGCACACCCTCGACGAGGATGACCGCCTCGTCATGCATGCCCTCGCGGTCTAGACCGCGTGCGACTATCACGGTGTCGTGCACCCAAACAGATCCAGTGTGGTAGCCCATCGGGTTGAAGCTGCGGGTAGACGCGGCCATTGTTCGCAACCCGAAACCGGAGTTGAGGTCGTCACCCATGACATGTCCGGCGATCGCCCTCGCTTCGACGCTGTTGACGATCCCAGTACCGAGCAGGTGACCAATGTTCGATGTCAGCGCGGTGACCGGCCTTCCCGCCCCGTCGAGTGCCACTGCAGGGTACGGACCTGCCGGCGAGTCAACCCAGAACGCGGAACGGAACCGCTCCGCCAGCTGTGAAGCCCACGCCTGACGTGGCCCGGGGTCTTCGCCGGCGACGGCATGGAGAACCTTTGCCCCCGCGAGCATGGCTTGGTAGCAATAGCCCTGCACCTCGCACAAAGAAATCGGGCCGTCAGGAGCCGAGCCATCGGCATCGCGCACCCCATCGGCGGAATCCTTCCATCCCTGGTTTGCGAGCCCGCGGCCGCTCGAGTCGACGTATCGCACAAATCCAGTCTCCTGCGCTTGCGCCTCAATCCACCCCAGGGCAGCCTTGAGAGCCGGGACAAGCCCTTCAACTTCCTCGTACTCTGCTCCGGCCTCCCATGCCTCGTGCAGCAAGATGACCCAAAGCGCCGTGGCGTCAATCGTGCCGTAGTAGACCGGTGGCAGAAGGACACCGCCACCGAGGTCCTGACCGGTTGCCCGCACTTCGTGCAGGATCTTGCCCGGCTCAGCCTGGCTCATGGCGTCGAATTCGACCGCCTGGCGCCGCGCCAGGGTCCGCAGCGTGCCCATCGCGAGGTCGGGACCGAGCGGCAGCGCAAGAATCGCTGCCCACAGGGAGTCGCGTCCAAACAGGGTCAGGTACCACGGTGCCCCCGCGGCAAGGAACGCGTCCCCTCCCGCCATCGGATCGGCGAGCAACAAGCCCTGCAAGTCCTCGATGGCCCGGTCCAGGAGTGGAGCTAGAGCACCGTCAGATGAGGTTACCCGCGGCACATACCGTTCCCGATCGGCAGGCGGGGGGAACAGGGGCGGCGTTGTGGCTTCCGCGACAACCTCGACACCGAGCTCTCGTCGCTCCCCAGGCTCAAGCTTGAGCGAGTGCTCGCCCTCGAACGGCCATCCACTCACCGCCCGGACGTCGATCCATTCTCCCATCCACCGACGCTCGTGCCGGCCCGTTGAGTCGACGCGGTCCTCAAAAGCTACGACAGGACAGATCCGACCGGCTTTCACATCGTCTAGCCGGGCCATGTCAGTAGCCAATTCCAGCTTGACGCCGAAGGTCACTGCAAGGGTGCCCGTATTCGTGAAGACGAACGACTCCTTGAGGACACCGGCACGCAGGCTGCGTTCGCGCGTCAGCTCGACAACGGCATCGGGTGTTGTTTCACCAACGCCCCGCACAATCGCCTTCGAGGTGAAGCCGTCCGCACGTTCCTGCAGCACACCTAGGTAGTCGACGCGACCAGACGTTGTGATATCGAGGAGCGACAGCGCTCGCACGTCGCAGTGATAGAAGCCGTCCGCCTGGCGGTCAGTGCTTGCGTCGACCACCCCAGAGTGGCCGGAAATCACCTGGGAGGGCGCAGCGACCGTCGTCGCCGAATAGTGCAGGACTGGTTGCAATCGCATATCTATGATCCTCTGGAAATGGGCGGGTCGTGCACTCGGCAGGCTTGATTACTCGAATAGATCAGCCCTTGGCGACCCCGGTGAAGGCGCCGACGAACCGCCGCTGGAACAGAACGAATACAATCAGCGTGGGAACCATTGTCAGAATGACGCCGGCCATCGATTGGGCCACGTGGTTTGTGAATGCCGTATGGGTGATCTGATAGATCCCGACTGGCAGCGTGAACATCTCGGGCTTCGTTACAAGCACGGACGGAAAGACAAATGAGTTCCAGTTCCACACGAACAAAAGAATCGCCTGCGTTGCGATTGCAGGAGCGGAAACTGGCAAGGCGATCCGGAAGAAGAACCCGATCCTGCCAAGCCCATCGACCCGTCCCGCGTCATCAAGTTCCTGCGGGAGCTCCACAAAGAACTGCCTCATGAGGAACGCGCCAAACGGGTTCACGATGAAGGGAATGATCAACGCCCAGTAGGTATTGAGCCAGCCCCAGCTGACGATCATCGTGTAGAGCGGTACGAAGAGGATCTGCGGCGGCATCATCATTGTGCCCACGACGATCCCCATGACCAGCCCCCGGCCAGGAAAGCGCAGCCGCGCCAGCGCGTAGCCCGCCATCGTGTTCAGCGCAAGATTCGCTCCAACGATTGCGACTGTGACGATAACCGAGTTGCCGAACCATCGGCCGATCTGCGAAGTTCCGACGATGTCACGATAGTGGCCGAATGACATTGCGTCTAGCGAGACAACAGATCGTGCAAGGTCGAGGTCTGAGGCTACGAAAGACGCATAGAGCGTCCACACGAACGGCCACAGGACTATGGCTCCCGCAACGACCAGAACGAGGTATGCAGGTGCGTGCTGGGCCCAGCGAACCAGCGCCCAATTGCGTGACGTTCCACGTGTACCAACAGTCGTCGGCGTCATCATGAGCGGAACAATCGTCGACGGGCCACGGCCTGAAGGATGGAGAAGACCACGATTACCGCCATCACCACCAGCGCTGCTGCGCTAGCACTGCCGAGCCGCTGATAGCGGAACGCCTCAGCGTACAAGTACATGACCATCGTCAGTGTCGAGTCACCCGGGCTTCCTGGCAGGGCGCCGCCAGTGGTCGACAACACGTAAGGCTGCTCGAACACCTGCAACGACACGATGGTCCCCATGAGCAGCACAAGCGCTGTCGTGGGACGCAGCAGCGGAAGCGTGATTCGGCGCAGAATCGTCCAGCTGTTGGCACCGTCGAGGCTTGCAGCCTCATGTACCTCCGCGGGTACCGATTGGAGGCCGGCGAGGTAGATGATCGTATAGAAGCCGGTTTGTGTCCATATCATGATCAGCGCGACAAGGATGAAGGCCCAGGGAGTTTGCGAATACCACGCGCTTGACGGCATCCCGAACCAGGAGTGCAGCACTCGCGTCAGTCCCCCTGTGGGCCCGAATAGGTAGACCATGACCGCGCCGACAGCGACCGGTGAGGTGATGTAGGGCATGAAGAAGACGGTTCGAAAGAAGCCACGGGCCCGGATCCTAGTGTTGAGGGCATTTGCCAGCAGCAGCGCAAAGAAGGTCTGGCATGGGACGGCCACAACCATCAGCAGCATCGAATTAAGGATCGCGCGTTTGAAGGCAGGGTCTGCGAGCACCCTCTGGTACTGCTCGATCCCGACCCACTCAGTGATCGCCGGGTTGAGCGCGGAGAACTCCCGGAAGGAGTCACGCACGGCCTTGAGCGCCGGATAGACGGTGAAGATCGCGAGGAGTACCGCAAAGGGGGCTAGTAGGACCAGTGCCGCGGCTGCCTCGCCGCGCCTTCGTTGGCGTCGTGGCGCCGCGAGGGCTGAAGAAGCAGACATGATCAGTTGCCGCCCCGCGCAAGGTAGTCCGCGACGGCGAGGATGCCGCGCACATGGTGGACGACCTGGTCTCCCGACAACGTGTAGTCGTAGCGCGGGTCCCAGGACCAAAAGCCCCACCGGGCATTCTCATCTTGCCAATACTCCTGGCCCTCTTCGCTCAGCTGCTGTCCGATGGCGTAGCGAACCGCGGCTACGGCGGCAGCCAGGTGGCCGGAGTCCGGCTGTGCTCGGTGCAACCGCAGCAAGGCCATCGCGATGTGCGGCATGTCGCCTGGCCCGGCGTTCGGTGCGCAGACCTCAAGGTCACGGTCGATGCCGATGGGCCATGAGCCGTCGGACCGTTGCTGCTGGCACAACCAGTCGGCGAAGCGGCGGGCCGCGATGAGGTATCGCTGGTCGTCCGTGACTTCGTACATGTGCACGAATGCTCGTAGTTCCAAAGCCGTGAGGTCGGAGTTCCAGTAGAGACCGTCCAACAGATAGAGGCCGCCATCGTCGGCTTGCTGGCTGAGTCCGAACTCTGCCCAAGCCGCGGCCTCGTTGAGGTACTTCTGATCGCCCAGGGAGTCCCACGCCTGAAGGCATGCGAGGATCGGTCCGCCAAAGCCACGCCACACGAAGCCGTTATCGAGCCACCGATGGTGCTCAACGTCATAGGTGAAGCAGAATCCGGCACCGCGTGCCTGCTTGATGAAGGAGTAGTACTGCGTCATGTGCAGGAGATAGCTGTCGTCCGGGCGGCGCGCGTGCAGCGCGAGAGCGGTTGTGAACGCGTCTGCTGTGTACTTGACGTAAAGCTCGGTAGGTTTGAACCCGTCGCGCACTCCCCCTTGCCAACTGAACATCGGATGCGTCTCTGTGACATGCTCGTAGGCCCACCGGTAGCAGTTTTCGGCGCGCACAAGCATCGCCTCGTCGCCGCTACGGTCGTAGTGGTTGAGGAAGTTGATCGCGATCAGGAAGTTGCCCGAGTCAAACTCGTCGTATCGCTTCTCCGGGGCCGCGTAGTAATGGTGGGCCGCCCCGACCGCCGGGTCGTAGGTACGCGTAACGAACTGCTCGATGGCCAACGTGCATCGCTGTTCGAGCTCGGCCAGACCTAGGCCGAGCCGTTCGACGACCGCGTCCGCAGTCGTGACCGGAGCCATGTCGAGGGCCCAGTCGCGCGACGAGCACGGGGTGTACAAGGTGGTTGGCATGAGTCCTGCCTTCCTTCTGCGCAGTTGGGGGCCGGTTCGGCCCCCAACTGCGCATCGTTGCGGATCTTCTTGAGTCGAACGGTCTGCTAGTCCAAGTCCGCCGCGAGACCGGCGACCGCTTCGGCCGGCGTCCGCGTGCCCGGGTTCGCGATGAGGTCAGCCAACATCGCGTTGTACTGGTCCACCTGGTCGGTGGTCAGCAGCCCGAAGGGCACGCCCTCGGATGCACCCTCTTGTGCGATAGCGAGGACGGGGTCTTCCCCGCGCTCGACCAGCACTGCGAGTACGGATGCCTTCGGCGGAATCAGGACAATGCCTGCATCGTGCGCCGTGACAAGTTCCTCGTCGGAGGTGAGGAACTTGATCAACTCAGCGGCCGCCTCCGGGTGTTCGGACTGGGCGGCCACCACCCAGCCGGCCGCATAGAGCACGGAACCAGGCTGTGCGAGCGGCGGAAAGGCGACAACACCGATGTCGTCCTGCTCCTCAGGCGGAACACCCCCGGGCACCCATGTCCCACCGAAGACCATGGCCACCTGCCCCAGGGCCAACATCTCCCCGTCCCAGCTTGCGCCGGTCATCTGCGGCGACGCGGCGGACTTGTCCACCGTGAACAGCGTGTTCAGGAAGTCCACCGCCTCGACGTGCTGCGGGTTGTCGAAGTTCTCGATGCCGTCCGCCGTGGCAAAGTTGCCGCCAGCGGCCTGGATCCACGCAAGGAAGTAGTTCAGCTGCGGGTACATCCCCAGGCCCCAACGACCGTCGACCGTCAGCGTCTGCGCAGCCGACCGCAACTCGTCCCACGTCGTCGGCGGCTCGACACCAGCCTGTTCCAGGAGTGACTTCCGGTAGAAGAGGGCTGTCGTCGAGTAGTCCTTGGGCACCGCGTACAACGCGCCGTCGACGGTCGAGGCGTCCACGAGGCTCGCGTCGAATTCAGACGTGTCGACACCCGCCGACTCGATGAGTTCGTCAAGCGGCAGGATCACATCGGCCTCCGCGTACTCGCGGAGCTGCTGTCCGGTGTCCAGGAGGAAGACGTCCGGTGCCGCGCCGCCTGCAACCTGGCCCGTGAGCGCCTGGTTGTACGCCTCACCGGAGGCGAAGGTACGCAACGAGAGCTCGATGCCATCCTGGCTCTCGTTGAATCGCTTGATCTGCTCTTCATATGCGGTGGGAGTGTCGCCGCTCGCCACGATAGCGAGTTCGAGCTGTACCGGCCCGCCAGACGGGCTGGTGCCGCCGCCACATCCGGCGAGCACGAGCCCCGTCGCCGTGACGACCGCCACGGTCGCCACAAGGGAGTTGCACTTCATCGTCGCTCTCCTTCGTTCGTGGGTTTCTCCTCGAGGTGAGGGTCTTTCCCATGTCGTCGTTTGCCCTAGGAACTCAGGCGAGGCACGAGCGTCGGCTCGATGAGTCGGTGTGTCGGGGGGCCGTCGCTCATCCCTGATGCGATCGCGACGAGCTCCTGAGCGATCATGTCGAGCGGCTGACGAATGGTCGTCAACGAAGGCTCGATGAGGCTCGCCAGCGGCGTATCGTCAAAACCGACGACTGCCAGCCTGCTGGGACCAATGAGGGATCCGCGTGCCCGGGCCACATCGATCACGGTCGCTGCAAGAAAATCGCTACCAGCGACAACGGCAGTGGGTGGAACTGCCAGGTCGAGCATCTTGGCGATCGTCTGTCGAGTATCGGCCAGGTCCTCGTTGGCTGTCACGACCAGCGCCGCTTCGCGCTCCAGGCCGAAAGCCGCAACGCCCTCGCGATAGCCGTCGAGCCGCTCCTGACCGAAGTAGGTGTCTGCAGCAGCGTCTAGGTAGGCGACCCACCGATGACCCCGGTCGGCAAGGTGGCGCAGACTCGCGATCATGCCCGCCCGGTTGTCGACATCAACCCATGCGTAGGGGACCGTGGTCGTCGTCCGCCCGAAGGAGACGAAGGGGACTCCGGCCCGCTGCAACGCCGGAATACGGGGATCATGCAGGGCTGTGTCGGCGATGATTACGCTGTCGACCATCCCGGCCCTGTAGAGCCGCTCGTGCTCTGATGTCCCGTCGCCCTCTTCGGTGAAGACGAGTAGTTGGCGAGAGTGTCCCCGGCCCGCCTCCACGAGGGCGACGAGGAAGTGATCTAGAAAGGCGCCAGCGGCACCGGACCGTACCCTCGGCGCCTGAAAACCGATGACGTTGCTCTGACCGGCCGCGAGGGACCTGGCTGCGGCCGACGTCTCAAAACCAAGCTCCGCGATCGCCGTCATCACGCGCTGTTGCGTACCCGGCCGAACGCGGTCCGGGTTGTTGAGCACATTGGAGACGGTTTGGTGCGAGACGCATGCGAGGCGTGCAACGTCATACAGGGTCGGGCGGGACTCACGCAACGCCATCATCCCCTCCCTCGAAGCGTCAATCTTGGGCATTTGAGCGCTCAATTTGAGCGCTCAACTTCCGCGCTGGACGCTACACCCCGCGCCTCCGAGGCGTCAAGAAGCAGAGGGAATGGGACTGACATCGTCCCGACACCCGCGATCACTCTCCCCACACCGTCCGGGCCCCGCATGTGACCCGCTCGCGGCAGGTCTCTCCTCGGCCATGAACTTCGCCGTGCCAACCGTCGTGCACGGCGACGTGCTGCGCGCGACCCGCGGGATGGTGCGCCTTGTGTGTGCCCACATCGACGCGGGGAGCACGACGCTCGCAGTCGATCTGTCCCGCGATGGTCCTATACAGCGTCAAGTCGCTGCGAGGTGGTGAGGTCGGAGATCAGGGCGTGGTAGGTCTCGCGGGCGATGTACCGCTTCAGGCACCGCATGATCTCGAGTTTGGTCATGCCCTCGGCGGTGCGCCGCTGGACGTAGGCGCGGGTGGCGGGGTGCCAGCGCATGCGCAGCACGGTGATCATGTGCAGGGTGCGGTTGGCGTGGCGGTCTCCGGCGCGGTTGAGTCGGTGGCGGTGGGACTTGCCGCTGCTGGCGGGAATCGGGCTGGCGCCGCACAGAGCGGCGAACGCGGCCTCCGAGTGGAGCCGGTCGGGGTTCGCGCCGGCGGTGATGACCAGTTGCGCGGCGTGATGGGTGGAGACCGCGAACAGGCTCAAGGTGGCGGGAGCGATCTGGGCGACCAGGGCGGTGATCTGCCGGTCGAGATCGTTGATCTCGTCGGTCAGGATCTGGACGCGCCGTCCGACGCTGCGCATCGCGGCCTTGGTCGCTTGGGTTGGTTCGGCCAGCCGGGTCGGGTCCGGGCGCAGCCGGGCGGCGGCCTGCGCGAGTTGACGCAACCCGCCAGCCCTGAGAGCAGAGCGCAGGGGCTCTGGAGCGGTGAGCCGCAGGTCCTTGAGTTGGTTCAGCGCCGCGGTGCGGGCCTTGATGGCCCCTGCCCTGGCGACGGTCAACGCCCGGACGGACTCTACGGCTGTGGCGGTGTCCTTCGGGATGGCGGTGTCGCGACGAGCCAGGGCGCGCCGGGCGGCGTTCTCGGCGTCGAGCGGGTCAGGACTTGCCTCGCACCACGCGCTGTCTGCGGTCGGGTCGGTTGACCTCCAGGACCGTCGCGCCCTCGGCGCGTAGGTGACGGGTCAGGCCGGCGCCGTAGGAGCCGGTGCCTTCCACGCCGACCACGGCCAACTCGCCGTATCCGGCCAGCCACGACCCCAGTTCGGCGTAGCCGGCCGGGGTCGCCGGGAACTCCCTGTCTCCGAGCAACCGGCCGACCTCGTCAAGGGCAGCGGCGTGATGGGTGTCGGCGTGGGTGTCCACGCCGCCCGTGACCTGCATGGCTGTACTCATGACGTCGTCCTTCCGCGCACTCGGTTCGGGACGGACGCAGAGCAGGGTCGGGCGGACATGACGGTAACGGGCCACCAGGCAGGGTCCTATGAGGTCACGGGCGACCAGCTCAAACGTCCAGGTGAGACGCGCCGCGGCGGCAGCCGCCCGACAGATCGCGAGCAGGACACCCGCGGACGGGGTCAGTCAAGAGACAGGTCAGGACGTCCAGCGCCGCGACGCACCCTCATCCTTACCGTCAAGGAGATGGCAGGTTCTGGGGCTCGGGAAAGTTGGGGGTCTTCGGGTCGGCGTAGCCGAGGTGGACCTCGATGGGGCGGTTCCAGGACAGGTTCTCGTGGGGTCGGACGGTGTTGTACTCGACGCGGTAGTGCTCGACGTGGGCGGCCAGGTCGATCGCGTCGGGGATCTCCTCGAGGAACAGGCGCTCGTACTTCAGGGACCCGAAGCCGCGTTCGCGTGACCCGTTCTGCCCCGGTGTCTTGACCTTCCAGCGAAGGTTCGCCTCGGCGACCTCATACGCCGGGTCCCGCGTCACTCTGTTCGTCGGCGGGTCCGCAGACTCCATCGGGGATATGCGGTTGAACACCTCGCCCAAGCGTTGCTCTGCCTCGCCGACCCAGCCCGGACCACTCATTGTGCCTCCCGTCGCAGGGTCGACCACGCGCGCCGACACCATGATCCGCCCCCGCGGCGACGTGAGCCAGGCGTCGTCCGCTCACTGCCGCGTTGAGGGCGGCTACGCTCGCCCGGATCTGCCGCTG
>Ga0066794_10000257_pt1 | contig 10234 bp, 15 predicted proteins | sample PersoiDNA2013190_FD_70945 | JGI IMG/M metagenome (GOLD analysis project Ga0066794, IMG submission 70945) | Permafrost soil microbial communities from the Arctic, to analyse light accelerated degradation of dissolved organic matter (DOM) -... | ecosystem: Environmental > Terrestrial > Soil >... | reverse complement strand
ATTCCCGTCCAGCAAGTCGTGCAGCCGGTTGGCGGGGCAGCGCAATCCGATATAGAAACTTCCGAACAACGCGTACACAGCGCTGACGTGGTCGAAGCGCATCTCGTAGATCAGCTTCTTGAAAACCAGGGGATCGTCGGCGAAGAGGTCAACACCCCACTCCCAATCGTCAAAACCAATGGAGCCGGTGATGATCTGTTTCACCTCTCCGGCATAGCGGCGTCCGACCAGACCATGTTCATTCATCTGTCGCTGGCGCTCCTCCATGGGAAGCGTGTACCAGTTCTTGTCTTCGCCGCGCCGGCGATCCATCGGATAAAAGCAGATGTACCGGTTCGGCGGCATCGCCGGGAACAGCCGCGGCTTCATCGCCTCTCTCTGGCGCGCGATGGTTTCCTGGATCGACTTTTTCCATTCGTCCGAGTGTGGTTCCACGCCACGATCGGCGAGCGCCTTGTAGGTCTTCAGCGTCGACTCGTACAGCCCCAGCTCAATCACCGACAAATACGAAGTCGCAGGCTCGAGGAAGTCATGGAGCCGAAGCCGTGCCAGATCGAGCTCCACCTGATTGAGCTGGTCGAAGCTTTCGCGGAAGTGGACCAGCATCAGGTCCCCTTTGTGTCCCAGCAACGAGAAGAGCGCAGACTCGCCATCGGCCTTGCCTTCCATCTCTGCCAGCAGTCTTGCGGCTTCGTTCGTAATCTCGCGACGATCGTTCTCGGGAAGGGCGCGCCATGCGGTCCAGCGGAAGCGCATCATTTGGTGAAGCGTGGCGTAGCCTTCAAGGGTCAGCGGCACGGCGGGGAGTTGCCCGGCGACAACCGGGAGAGTTGCGGGATCGGTTGGATTCATGGATTTGTCGTTGTCCTTGGGCACTATTGTAAACATGATTGAATCATTGAGACATTGAGGTATTGAATCATTGCCTCGATGTTCCATGATTCAATACCGCAATGATTCAATGCCGCAATGCCTCACCGAGCCCGGGTACCCTGGCCGCCACGGGGCGCGGATTGCTCCATCATGCGCCAGTATGCTACAAGCAGCTATATGCGCAAATGGATGAGCGAGCGCTTGAAGCGCCGCAAGAAGGTCGGAGACGGCTCCACCAAGGAACCAACCAACGCACCCGAGCCCTTGCAGCCGAAATACTATGACAATGAGCCCGCCGCGCCGCCCGAAGCTCCCGCCGAAGCTCCAGTAGTCGAGTCGCGCCGCCCGTCAAGACCGCAGCCGCAGCCCGCGCCCGAGCCCGTCTCGGCACCAGCCGTGGCATCCGCGGCAGGTGAACCGAAACCGCGAACGCCCCGCCGTCGCCGCAGCCGCGGAGGTCGTGGCGGATCTCGTCCGCGGCCGGTAACGGCGACGCCCGCACCCGCAGTCGCAGCAGAACCATTTGCAGCAGAAGCATCCGCCCCGGAACCCGTGGTTGCCGGGAAGTCGCCTGCTCAAGCTGCCCCTGCTGAAGCTGCGCCGGTTCCCGCCCGCGCCAGCAAGGGAACGGTGGTCCTGGCGATCGGGTTGCCGGGATCGGGCAAGAGTTCGTGGTTCAAGCGGCACAGCATTCATCCGCTTTCGAGCGATCTGCTGCGCGAACTTCTTTTCGATGACGCGCAGGAGCAGCGCTTTCAGGATCTGGTGTTTTCCAACCTGCGATCCATGCTGAAGGCGAGGCTGATTGCCCGCCGTCCCATGAACTACGTGGATGCGACGAACCTTACGCCTCACGACCGCCATAGCTGGATCAAGCTGGCCAAGGATTACGGCTACGATGTGCAGGGGGTGTTCTTCGATGTCCCGCTGGAAGTTTGCCTGGAACGCCACCGGCGCCGTGGCCGCGTGGTCCCGGAAGATATCATGCGCAAGATGGCGGGCAAGTTGAAGCCTCCGACCTTCGAGGAGGGCTTTTCGAAAATCACCGTCGTCCGGGTGAAACAGAAAGAGGAAGGGGCCGGGTCGTAGAGACGCGGCAAGCCCCGTCTCTACGGGGAAGTGAATCTTCTACCCCTTCAGATAGGGCAGTAGTTCTCGAAACGCGGGTGCGCCCGACGAGCGCAGCAGTTCGTAGATCATCATTTCGGTCGAGGAAAGAATGGCTCCGGCGGCGCGCATGCGATCCAGTCCGACCCGCCAGTTTAATTCTGTCCTCGAGCTGACTGCATCGGAAGCCACATGCACCAGATAGCCCTCCCGCAGCGCCCCCATGGCAGTCTGCATCACGCAGATGTGCGTTTCCATGCCGCACAGCAGTACGGTCGTCCGCTGGCCCGGTAAGCGCTTCAGCAAGGAGCAGAACACCTCGCTGCCGAAGCAGGAGAACATCAGCTTGTCGATGGGCGGATTGTCCGGCAACATGGACGCAATGCCCGGTACGGTGTTGCCCAAGCCCTTCGCGTATTGCGTCGTCACCAGCGCCGGGATCTTCAGGATTCCAGCCAGGCGAATCAGCAACTGCACATTTCGCACCAGCCGTTCTTTTTCCCAGATCGGCGGCAACAATTTCTCCTGCATGTCGACGACGATGAGGGCGCACTGCTCAGCCTCAAGTGGACGGCGCGCCATCTCGGCGTAGTCGGTTTCAACCGGGATAGTTCCGGGCATAGTTCCTGAAAAAGTTCCTGGGAAAGTTCCGCTGCTGGGCATAGCAACTCCTCGCACCGCTGCCAGAGATTCTAACGCGGGTCTCGTGAATTGCGCGTCCGCCCGACAAGAGCGCGCCGTTTTGCAGTCGCCGCAAAATGATTTAGAATCGCACTACAGCCTCGTCGTTCAACGGTAGGACATCTGCCTCTGGAGCAGAGTATCGGGGTTCGAATCCCTGCGAGGCTGCCAACTTTTCCAGCCTGAGAATTGCCTCCGCCAAGACGGCAGGGGGGCAACACTGTTAATTCAGAGGCGTGGCGGACGGGTCGGTCAGAGCGATCAATTTTCCAAGCGGATAGTCTTCTTGTGTAAGAGGAGTCTCAGGCTCGGGATTGACGATCGTCAGCACATCGCCGCTGAGAATTCCCCGGATGACAAGGCGGTCACCTTCGATAGCGACAACTCTGTATTGTTCGTCGAAGATTGACATCCTCTCTTCCATGATTGACATCCTCTTTTCCATGCAGTGGTTGGATGCGCAATTTCATATCGGCGATTCTTGCCTTGGCGCGGACCCTCGGGGGAAACGAGTTCTACAACACAGGTTCTACAACACAAAAGAATGCTGGGTTTTGAGAGTACTGGTCACAATTGACCAGCTTATTGCCGGGCAATCCTGCATCATGTACTCATGAAAGCCGAGAAGGAACAAGCCCTGGTTGTTCGTTGCCCCACTTGCGGCGCCAAGCCGGGAGAAAAGTGCGAGCTTAACATCGGACTGCCCCGCACCGAGCCGCATCCGGCCCGGCGCGTGGCGGCTGAGAAAGAGTAACGGGTCTGCAATACTTGGGGCGGAGAACTCGCTCAACCTCTGGCCCATGCTGCATCTCGCCGGGACGATCGCCGGACCTCGGCGCCATCCAGGTAGCAGCTTTGTTGGACATGGCGCGAGTGTGCCGAAATGACGGCATAGGGCAGGCCGAGAAAACGCTTCGCAACGATTCCGGTCACTTCGAGGCCATTGAAGTGTTGCTGACTTACCTTGCCTAAAATCCGATTCAATGCATGCTGGATCTTGTTCGCCCCAAGCGCGCCAAAAAACATCACCTTCACTTCCGACGCGATAAAAAAGAAATTCCATCCCGCGGCACGGATCTTGCGATCAAGAGCGGAGCCATCGAGCGCCTTGACCACGCTCCAGTGCCCCGCGTAGGGCTCACTCTCCAGCCCAAGGAGCTGCGGCCATTCCGACATCAGGATCGTGCCGACTTGAACTTCTTGGGGCATGGAAGACTCCTCCCGCGAGCCCACCTTATCGTGACAAGCTCTTGGCTCCGCAGGAGATGCAAGCCGCCTGTTGGACGGACCCACTGCTCCTCGATGCCTCAAAGCTCGTCCATTTTCTTTCGAAATACTGTGCAGAATGGCTCACTTTCAGAACCCCAACCAAAAGGAGTTCGGCGGTGCGGCGTCACAATTTAATGGGATAAACCACCTTCTAGGAGTAAAATTGATATGATGGGTTCCCCTTCACGAGCAAAGAAGAAGAGCCGCGAGTTCGATCCCAACACCTTCCTCGCAACCATTGGCGAGGGCAGGAAGAACCTGACTTTCGCCAAGAAGCAGGGAATCTTCGCGCAGGGGGATGCGGCGGACGCGGTCTTCTATATCCAAAAAGGCAAAGTGAAGCTCACCGTTGTCTCCAAGACCGGCAGAGAAGCGACCATCGGCATGTTAACTGACGGAAACTTCTTTGGCGAAGGTGCGCTGGCAGGTCGGACCCTGCGCATGGGATCTGCGGCGGCCATGACGGATTGTGAAATTCTGCGGATCGACAAAAGAGCGATGATGAATGCACTACACCGCGAACACGCGTTTTCCGATTTGTTCGTGGCGTATTTGCTGTCGCGGAATGTCCGTTATGAAGAGGATCTGGCCGACCAGTTGTTTAACTCCAGCGAAAAGCGGCTGGCTCGAATCCTTCTTCTGCTCGCTCGTTTTGGCAAGGAAGGTGTGCCCGAGACTGTGGTCCCCAAAATCAGTCAGGAGACTTTGGCCGAGATGGTCGGGACCACTCGTTCGCGGGTGAGCTTTTTCATGAACCGGTTCAGGAAACTGGGTTTTGTCGATTACTCCGGCGGTCCGGAAGGCGGGTTGCAGGTCCACAGCTCGCTGCTTGGTGTAGTTCTGCACGACTAGCTGTTCTCCGCGGCGCAATTTCCCAGAACAACGTCGCCAAGAGAAGAATAGGTTGAGCAATTTTGAACAGTTTCCCGACTCCGCAAACTCTCCTTGCAGCGATGAAAACGAGGACTTGATATGAAAATGTTGCTGTTTGCAGGCCTACTCTTGGTGGTGCTCGGCATCGCATCCCTGGTCGTGCCCATCCCCCGCACCGAGACGCAGGGCATTAAGGTCGGAGATACGAACTTCGGCGTTCAGACCAGCCACAGTGAGCGTGTTTCGCCCATCATCAGTGTCGTGCTGATCGCGGGCGGGATCGCGCTGAGCATTGCTGGTGCGCGTACGCGACAGTCCTGAAAGGGACGCACGTTCGCAAATCGCTACTCAATGTAGTTCTGCGGCACCAGGGCTCGCGCCGATCGCTTTCATTGACTCCCATTGCGTGGGTGGAAAGTCGTGGGTCAGGCCCGGCTCGGTCGCCTTGCTTTGGCGATAGCCGCACGTCAGGCAGATCGCCCCCACTGCCCGGATGCCGGTCTCTTTCGATATTTCATTCTCGCGCACCGCGATCGAGCCCGCTATGACCGGGCCCGCACACTTGTCACAAGAATAAGCGGAGAGGTGCAGGTACTGCCTTTTCATTGGGGCCTCGAAAGCTCAAGCGATGGCCTTACACCGCACTCCGGCCGCTCACCAGGTTAATGACCAGTACCACCAGCGCAACAACCAGTAGCAAGTGGATCAGACCGCCGGCCACGTGGAGGCTGAAACCAAGAAGCCACAGAATCAGCAGCACAACGAAAATTGTCCAAAGCATGTTGATCTCCTGTGCTCATTTGAGGGTCGCCGAAAATGAGCGTTCCCGCAAACTCATCTCGTCGAGCCGTCGACTACCGTTCCCGATTGCTCGAGCTCATCTATCTGGTCGTGCCGGTCGGAGCGAGCGACTTCCCGCACTCCAGGCAAGACGTCTTCGACCGCGACGTGATTAACCCGCAAAACGGACACATTCTTTGCGATGCGAAACCGCGGGCTGGTGGCGTAAGTGAGGCAAACAGCTTCGAGACGGATGCAGCGATCGTGGCCAGCCGTCTACGAAAACGATCGCGGAACTGACGAAGAACGGGTTGCATCAGCGATCCACCTTCGTTCTTTCTCCCCATAAACGGACGGATGGTTCCCTCATGAGGCAAGTGGCCGGAGTGCTCTTGAGGAGGGTCTCCCCTTTCTGCATCTCCGCCAAGCTGACGATGACACGTCAGGGCTCGTTATTCTGTGCAAGATTGCTCACACCTGCACGAAAGTATCGGCCCCCGGCACGGCGGAAAGCGGGCAATCTGCTTTGACGACAAGCGGAAGTGAGCAATTTAGACCAGCTATCCTCTTGTCCGCCGAGCGATCATGATGGCTAGAGCTTGTTTCATAAACCGGTTTCAGAGGGGACGGGTAGTTCCCTCAGGGGCTAAAGCCCAGTATTTGTGCGGCTCGTAGCGGCCGGCTGAAACCGGGCCCTTTCCAAGAACCATTTATGAAACACGTTCTAGAGACGAGTACTTCCTCTCTCTCGTTCAGGTTGTCTGAAACTAAGTCAGCCCATCTGAAGTCCTCCCCTCTTAGTTCCGCAGATCCCAGAGGAACAATTTATGAAAAAGATAATGTCACTGCTGTTGATGAGTGTGATCGGTCTTGTTGGAACCCTGGCGTGGGCAGGCTCGGCTCGTGAAGACACGGTCGACCGCATGCAAAAATCCGTGGATGTTCTCCACGCGGTCATGGCAACGCCCGACAAAGGTATCCCTGAAGAAGTGTTAAGCGGCGCAAAGTGCATCGTCGTAGTGCCAGACCTGATTAAGGGTGGTTTCATCATTGGCGGCAAACACGGCCGTGGAGTAGCCTCCTGCCGTACGCCTGAAGGCTGGAGTGCGCCCGCATTCGTCTCGATTGGCGGCGGAAGTTGGGGATTGCAGATCGGAGTCGAAGGTGTGGACCTGGTTATTCTGGTCATGAACGACCGTGGTTTACAGCACCTGCTTTCCAGCAAGTTCGAACTCACCGGTGAAGGATCGGTTGCGGCAGGCCCGGTAGGCCGTCACGCTTCCGCTGGAACCGACTGGAAGATGAACACTGAAGCCCTGACCTACTCGCGATCCAAGGGCGTGTTCGCCGGCTTAACACTCGAAGGTGCAGTTGTGGAGCAGGATAACGACTCCACGCGCGCTATTTACGACAAGAACATGAGCTTCCGCAACATCCTTTCGGGCAAGGCGTCAACTCCCCCAAGCGCAGACGCGTTCTTGAAGGCTGTGTCCGACGCGGGCCACCAGGCACACGCCGCAGAAGCCAACGAAGAAAAGAAATAAGTCGATAAGCATCTGCGAGCGAGACATGATTTCCGCTGACCGAGACCGCGTGCCGGTTTCGGTCAGCTTTACCTGATTCTCGAAAGGCCGCAGAACACCAGCGAACCGGGAGGGAATGTTGTGTCATTCGGAATTTACCTGACCGGTTTTGTCGTCGTGATTGCCGGGCTCATCTACGGTGCGAGCTTGCACGTACCGACACACTGGATGGTGGGCGGGATTGTGCTGGTGGGGCTCGGGATCCTGACGGGTGTTAAAGCTATGCGCCAGAAGGACTTCGCAAGATAAGACCCAGATGGGGCAGAAGTTTTTCAATGCTTCAGCCGAGGTACTCAACGGGAGACACAAAAATGAAATTGAATTGGATATATGGAGTACTGTTCGCAATCGTTCTCACCATTCCTGCTTCGGCACAGGTTTCGGTGTACATCGGAAACGCACCACCGCCGGTCCGTTACGAGCGGCGTGGGCCGCTTCCAGGTCCGGGCTACGCCTGGGTCGACGGGTACTGGGCCCCGCATGGGCATCACTACAGGTGGGTGGCAGGGCGCTGGGACCGTCCGCCCTATGAAGGCGCATATTGGAACCATCCCCACTATGATCACTACCGGCAAGGCTGGCAGTTGCATGAAGGCCACTGGGATCATGAAGATCACGACAGGGACCACGGACGTGACCGCGATCACTAGTATCGTGACCGCGTGAGGAGTCATACGGTGGAGGGACGGGCGTCTCGCGCGTCCAGCCGGGCGGGGACGCCCGGCTCTCCACCGGCAAGCTTGGATCGACAGTAGTAACCATCACGCGATCACGGTACTAGCTGCTAGGGTTGGTGTTTGGCGCTCTTGCCGAGGGCCACCAGGAAAATGGCGCTCTTGCCTTCCGCGTGTGGGGAGAAGAAGCGGGTCACGTCGTCGTCGTAAAAGGTGAGGCCGGTGGCGCCCAGGCGCTGGGCGTAGGCCCCGAGGTAGAGCTTGCCGCCGAGGATGCCGGCTTCAAGCTGCACGGCACGATACCCCCGATTTCCAAAGCGATCGAATATCGGCCTCAAGTCTGCCAGAAAAAAAATGTCCACGGCGGCGTCGGCAGGCAACTGCTGCTCGAGTCCGAGATACCCCGCCTGGTCACGAAAATTCCCCTGCTTTAGACACTCGAGCACTCCACGGTCGCGGTGGAAGACGTAAGCTCCGGAGTCGAGACCTTCCACGGCGTGGACAATCATATAGAGATGGTTGAGTTGAGTTCTCATCGGACCGATGAAGTCCGCGGGTACGCCGCGGGTCGCCCGGTCGAGCATTGTTGAGAGCTGCGGCAGGCTGATCGGCGTGCGCGCAAACTGGCGGCTGGAACCGCGCCGCAGGATGACCTGCTCGATCGGGTCGCGAGGCATTTCCGCGTCGGATAGGGGCTGGAGCCGAACGACGGGTTCGGGGGGCGGCGGAAAGTCGGCCACGCCAGTGCGACCCAGTTCAGTGCCACCGCGCCACGCCGCAACTTCTTCGGCCGAATCGAGGGAAGAGGCAGCGTGCATTTCACGCATGAGCGGATAGTCAATCTCGTGCCGAGAGAGAGGAACAGTTTCGAATCCAAGTGGGGAGATTTCCGCTGGGGCTGGCGGAGCGGTTTGCGAAAAAGGGCCGGAGTCATGACCGAGGGCGACCAGCGAGAAGGCCACCTCGCGTTGGGAATCGACATCCAGCAATCCGTTCACCATCGAGTCCACAAAGCCGCACACGACCTTGGCGGGCAGGCCCAGGGCGGTGGCGACGGCCAGCAGGTTGGCGAGCAGCGTGCCGTTGTCCCAGCCGAAGTGGCGGTAGGTGCGCGCCTGATACTTCCACGCATTGCGCCAGTAGGTGCAGGTGCAGACGATGGTCAGCGGCGCGTGAGCGATGGCGGGTTCGCCGGCGGTGGCCTCGACCAGGACACTGCGATAGTCTCCGGCGCGCAGCCGGCGCAGGCCGAACTCGGCAGGGGCGAAGTGATAGACGCCGGCCTGAAGGTCGCCGAGGTCGCCGCAAACCAGATAGAGTTCGACCTCGTAGAGCGCTCCGGTGCAGGCGGCCGCGCGAAAATAGATTTCGCCGCCCGAATATTTTCTCTGCCGGGTGATGCCTGCGGAAAGGTAGAGGAGTTGGGCAACGGCCTCTAAATCCGGCACGGTATTGGTCTGGATTAGGGTCTGGGCGGGGACGCTGCCGGCGATCGCGGAAAGGGCAGCGACTCCAGTTTGGCGTACCTCGGCCGGCATGCGCGACGGCTCCAGCGCGGGGTAGATCTTGAACGGCAAGGGCTGGTTGTCAAAGTCCAGAAAATGCGGGTTGGTGCGAACGCTGGTGTAGGAATGCTTGGTAGCTTCGTGGTAGTTCCAGGCAGCTTCGGCGTTGACGTTGTTGGGCATGGCTGGGGTGGAAAGCTTGACAATGGTAGCGCACAGGCCTAACATTAATATTGAGCAAGCACTTTTTCTTAACTCTTTCAGGTTCTCTGAACCAAGTTATCCTAATCTATCTGAGAATTGTCTCCTCTTCCACTGCTCTGAGGAGAACCTGAGTCATGACACTATTGATCCGCTGGGGATCTCTCCGACATCAAGCCCAAGCCGGCCAAGGTTCATGATTGTTTTCTGCTTTTTTTCAGATCTTTTTTGTCAGATCCATAGAAACAGGAAGGAATCATGAAGAACATCAAGTTTGTCGTGAAAGTGAACCGCGGCGGTGCTCATGCCCCTCAATATGTGCTGCGGATTGATCGGCTTCCCATCCAGACGACAACCAACCGTAAGCTGGCCCTGGTGATGGGGAGATTTACAGCGGAAGACGCTGTCAAGTCCATGCAAAATTCCCACTGCAACCCAGAGTTAGTATCCGTACGGGTTAGCGCCTAGCATTTTCTGAATGTGTGGCGCGGGCGCCCTCGCCCGCGAAAGCTCGGCTATTCTACAGATTTGAGCTCTAGATTCACCCCCTGGCCCGGTTCTTGCCAGATGGACCGGGACCGCTTTCTATTGGCTGGAACTGCACCTCTCAGTGCGATGCCTGACATAGGTGCGGATCAATGTTGCGGGCTACCCGCAGCCGTCGGAATCGGAGTCGTCAACTTCAGTT
>Ga0066794_10000254_pt1 | contig 10251 bp, 6 predicted proteins | sample PersoiDNA2013190_FD_70945 | JGI IMG/M metagenome (GOLD analysis project Ga0066794, IMG submission 70945) | Permafrost soil microbial communities from the Arctic, to analyse light accelerated degradation of dissolved organic matter (DOM) -... | ecosystem: Environmental > Terrestrial > Soil >... | reverse complement strand
AGTCCTTTGTAATATTATCGGGTTTTGGCTGGACATATCCAAGGAATATTGTTCCTGCTGTGAAATTTTCCGGCAAGACCACGCGAATTGTGCCATTGTCTGCCGGAAAATGTGTAAAATCCTGTCCTCCTGGCCTGGTAAAAGCCACAAATCCTGAAAAATTCGAGCTGAAATTAAAATGTGCATAATTTCTTGCCATAATTGAAATCATTGAAACATTCACGCTGACATTATTGCCTGAATAATCTACTGCAACAGGATACCTGAAAGTCTGGATGCTGTCTTCTATTCTGTAATCAACAGATGCCCTGTCAACAACATTGTTTATTACTTGAACAGAAGAGAGATTCAGGTAAAAAATAGTGGTATTGGCAAGACCGGGTAGTTCATAACGGGAAGGATCGCCTGTTTTAACAGCAGGGGAAATGCAGCCTTGCAAAAAAACCAAAAGCAAGACCAAGACCAGAACGAATTTCATTGATGCAGAACTATATCGATATTGTGCTTAAAGATTATCCTTTGGAAATTCAGTTAATGACGAAATTGGCATACAAAATTTGTTGATCTATTTCATCAATCTTCAAAGCATTAGGAGAAGTGATCTTTGAGAAAAACCGGTAGTACTTCGTCAGGTTAACCTCTCTTGTATTTGTAATATCCATATTATTGAATTCTTTATATATTCCATATTTAATATTATATGTTGCATTGTCTGCAATGTGAGGAGATTTTTGTTCTACGGATATTACTTTTATTGTATTATCATTTAACATGGAAAATTTTATCTCAACCATCCATAGATTTGTTATATCTGTTACATTGAATCTCAATATTATATAATTTTCATGCGAATCATATTCATCATGATGCCCGCTATAACTCGAACGTGCCATTGTAATATCCTGGATAATGAATTGGGTAGATTTATTACTTGCCGGAATATCAAGCCGTCCCTGCCCATTCTCGAACATATCCTGTCCGTCAGGTCCTGTGGGCCCTCTTGAATTCATTAATGAGTTATCAAAAGAGTTATCAAAAGTGACCATTCCCGTATACATCAGTTTCTGTGAAGGTTGGTTTTCATTACCCGGTAAATTGAGTTTTTTCACATTATACCCGGGGATGAATGTTAATTTTAAACAATAACCGGAAGAATTTCCATAAGAGCACTTTGTTCCGTTCTCTATTGTAAAATTGGAGCCGGATGGTCTTGATTCTTTAGATATGTTATTCCAGATTTTCGGGTATCGTGTTTCTATAGTTGCATTCATCGATGAAAATTTTACCTGTGAAAAACCATCATTTAATATTGGCGCAATATTCAGTGATTCAATTTCCATAGATGAACCGGAGTTCATAGGTCCATTTAAAATAGGGATAAATATGTTATCTTTTGAGGTTAAAAATTGGCTATCATCTACTACAAAAACAAATCCATCTGCAAACTCTTTCATAATTAAACCATTTTCATATATAAACCTGGGCGAATCTGAAATACCATTCTGTTCATAGATAATTCCCATTGAGGTGTAATTTTTCCACTTAGTGCCTTTCGTAGTTTCATAACTGATATTGATCCTCAATGGATATGTGTAGAGTATCCCGCTTGCCCCGGGTCCCGGATTTGAAAGCATAAAGCGCTGCGGATACTTAACCCCCATATGAAAAATACTTGTTTTGGGAATATTCTTTTGCGAAACATCTTCCAGGTTTGAGCGCATGGTAACAAAATCATCATATACAATATCCAACTGCTGTTTTTCCAATTCTTCATTCCACTGGGGGACCTGGCGTGCCTGCATGATCCCAAGATAAAGCACCAGGATCAAAAGTATCATCATCGCGCCAACCACTTCCGAAACCGCTTTTTCATCTTTAAAAAACCTCATATTTTCCTCTACACGAACAGGACAAAAAAAAGATAGGCTATAGTCATCATGATCATCGAATGTTTAAGACCATCGTATACGCTTTCTCCCATCATCTGGCCCACGATGATGCCTGAAAAGAAACCCTGTATCACAGATGCGTGCATGAATAAAAGAGTATATTCAACCTTGCGGGCATTTATCATGAGCATTCCCGAACCTTCTATGGAACTCACATCAGGTATCTTTGGAAGGAACATCGTTGCAAATACATATAATACCAGAAGGAATACCGCAAACGACATATATACAACAATAAGGTAAGAGAACAGGACGGTGAATTTCTGCGTCTTGAGTTTATCAGCAAGTGTTGCTTCATTTGCTGCAACCCGAAGTGTTTCCTTGATATTACCTGTGGACTCACTTGCCTTTGTGATCAGGGTGATGATCCTTGAAATAGAAATTGTTTTGACCCTTCGTTCAAATTTTGTGAGCGCGTCAAGAACGCTGTTGCTCCAGACAATATCTTTGTACATGAGTTTTATTTCAGTGCTCAAAACACCCAGGTTTATTTTGGCAATGGATCTTATGGCATCAGAAAGTGGCATACCGACATCGTTAATAGCAGCCATCCGCCTTAAGAAAACAGGCATTGAGTCTTCAATTGCTTTAATATGTCGCGTCTGTTTTTCATAAAATAACAGGAACGGTACAAACAGTATCAACACGCTTATTATCACGGAGTCATCCAGGATATCAACCGTTATCTTTTGTGTGTATATGGATAAGACAAAATAAACAAATGCCGCAGGAATTGTGATATAGAACGCTTTTACCGGATCGGTAAAAAATATTTTTAAAGGATCTTTTAATGTCTCTATCACGCCTGTCCACCTCAAAGACCTCAGAAGTTTGCGTATCAGTCTCTCGTCATCATTTGAAAAGATTGTTCTGACATCGTCGTAATGCCTTATCTTTCTGGAAACAGAATATATTTTAACAAGCCTGGCATCGCCGCCCAGGGAAACTACGCTTAGAAGAATACAAAATGCAGCAGCGCTTAATGGAATTACAGTATATATAAGAACCTTGAGTATTAGCAGATTTCCCGGACCCATAAGTCCCATGACTATGACAATGGTTATCAAGAAAAGGGGGCCGGCAACGAAAACCGTGATATATGTCTCGGCAAGCATACCAAGCATCTCAAGATACATGTTCTGGTCCGTCTCTGCCGCACTCTGGTAATGGGACACCATATTACCGAGAAATGTATCAAGGTCACCGCTTGTTTCTGCCACATTAATGAGATTATCCAGGAAATTCCTGAACTTCTCAGATTGGGTATTGGTGGCAGCATTTTTCAGTGAAGTAATAATATCATTGCCGTGTATTTCGGTATCTATAACAATGTATTCGATCTCTTCTGCAAATTCGCCATATATATTGCTATGCTGGCTCAAAGATCTAAATATTGAAATAAGACTTAAACCGCCTTTGCTCATTGCATGCATATAGGCGACGCCATGGGGGAGCGTAAGGTCTATCTTGCTTTTTCTCACTTTTGCCACCAGTCCCGGATATGCAATAATAAGATAATATGAGATCATTGCCACCAACGCTGAAATGAATACAATTATCAATGCAGTGATCAAAAAATCTGAAAATAAAATATCCCACAAAGGTGCAAGTAATAGACAGAATGAAACGCCAATGAAACCTGTTATTATGGAATAAAGATATGCACTGCTCACATATATGTCCCAGGGCATTGCGATATGCCCCTGTTTGATCGATGACCTGAGGGAAAAATACCTCTCTTTATTTCTTCGTACAAAACTTCCGAAAATGGCAAATGCCAGTTTATTTGATCTATTCATATATTCCTGATTAATTTCATGGTTTTCCCGGCATCTGCATAATAGCTGCGGATAAGAGAAACGATTTCGTACTCATCCATTTCCTTTTCAACCATATATTCAAGGACTTTCTTCCTGTTCTCAAGTTCCGTGTTCAACTGTTTTTCATCCCAGTTCCGGCTAACCATGATATCTTCAAGAACGAACGATTTTCCGCTATTCTTGAAAATATCATTTTTCGGATCCCAGGTATACAGTTCATTGAACCTGAGGTCCTGGGTTTTGGAATCAATTCCTATGAATTCTACTATGCTGTCAAGGCGCCGTACTCTCTTGTCACCACGAATTATCATCTTCTGGATACAAAGGATATCAAGCGCCTGGATCATTACGCGCGGGATATTTATCGGGTCGCCTTCAAGCCGGCTGATAACCGTATCTACAGAATCTGCATGCATTGTCGAATATGTGGTATGGCCAGTATTTATAGCCTGGAACAGTGTCATGCCTTCTTTTCCCCTGATCTCCCCCACAATTATATATTCGGGACGCTGTCGAAGCGCCTGGCGCAAGAGTTCATACATATCAATATCGCAGACAGTATCTGTCTTTGCAAATGATTCACGTGTGACGCTTCCGATCCAGTTGGCATGGTGCAGCATGAGTTCATGCGTATCTTCGATGCTGACGATTTTGGCAACAGGAGGAATAAACAGGGAAACAGAATTCAACGATGATGTTTTCCCGGCCGCTGTCGCACCTGCAAATATCATGCTCTTGCCATTTTCAACAACAAGCCACAGATAAGCAAGTATTTCTGGAGAATAAGTGCCATTGTTGATAAGATCAGCAGGTGTAAACGCATGTTCACGGTATTTCCTGATGGTAAATGAGCTTCCCCTGAAGGTAACTTCTTTTCCAAGAGAAGCATTCAGTCGAGAGCCATCAGGGAGTGTGCTGTTTACCAGGGGTTCTCCAATTGATATCTGCTTGCCGCATCTTTGTGTAAGCTTGACGACGAACGAATCAAGCTTTTTTCCTTCGAAGGATATATTGGTCTTAAGATTATGGTATTTCCTGTGATACACAAATATCGGGATATCCGAGCCGTCACATGATATATCTTCTATGTGCGGATCTTTCATGAGGGTGTTCAGCCTCTCATAACCGATATAATCCCTTTTGATATAGTAGAGGATCTTATAGATGGCTTTTGTATCTATTTCTATTGAATAACTGTCGATCAGCTCAATCGTTTTGTTTTCTATGATCTCCTCTTTTGACTGGCTTGAGGTTTCATAAACAGTAAGAATATCAAGAATGTTTTCATAGACCGTCTCAAGCACCATCCCTTCATAAGCAGTAAGTTGCGGCTCTACTGCCTGGTATTGGTATTCATTTTTCTCTTCATTATAAAGAATTGAAATAAATGCATAAGGTTCATTAACCCAGTATCGGTCTTTTTCGACAAAACCTTCCAATCTCCCAAAATCAACAATATCTCCGAATTTTTCATGGGAATAAGGTTCAAGCTTTAGTTTTTCCCTGGTGAGAATATGGAGATAACTCTTCAAGTCAGCAAATTCTTCTTCAATTTTTTCTGTAAGGGTTTTTTTGGATTCCATTTCATTATCAATTATTTTATTATCAATTATTACATTATCAATTATTACATTATCATTATTATCACGATAATTTAATATACTTTTCGCTTCATTGATAATATGCATTTAAAATATTGAGGATGCAAATTTCATGGACTTAAAGAAAAATCCCACCGGTATTGATTCACTTGACCCTGTTCTCCAGGGCGGTTTTCCTTCGGGTTCACTCGTGTTATTGCTGGGTGAGATAGGCGCAGGAGAGTTCGAATTTGCAATCACGTCTATCGCACGGCTGCTTAACAGGCCAAAGGCCGGTAATTTATTTCCCGGGAAAGTGTGTTATGTTTCATTTACACGAGGAAAAGATGATGTTATGAAAGAGGTTGCATTCTCGTTTCCGGAATTCTACAATATGATCAGGGATCGCCTTGAATTCAAAGATTTTTCGGAGGCTTTTTTTGCAAGATCTTTTATTCCTATTAACTGGCGTTCATCTTCCCAGACCGAACTTTCGTTTGATTCCCTGAAGTGGGATAAGGAAGAAGAAAACCTCGTTGTCGCACTCATCGAATATCTTGATAAAAATGCTAAAGGCAACATTGTAATAATAGATTCTTTAACAGTACTTGCCCAGCATTGCCTGGAAAGGATGGAATGGAAAGACCTGATCCTGTTTTTGCGCGGGCTTCAAAAGGCTTCAAAAAAATGGGATGGCCTTGTGTATACAATGTTAAGCGAAGGGATATTTGAGAGGAACAAACAGATCGAGATCCAGGATTGTATGGACGGGGTGATTATTTTTGAATGGGATAAACAGGGGATTTCACAAAGGCAGCGTATTATGTATATGAAAAAATTCAGGGGACTTCTCCCGGCATTGGATCAGGATAATATTGTAAATTTTGAGACACAGATAAGTTCGCAAAAAGGTTTCGAGGTATCAAATATTAAAAGAGTAAGAGGAAGATAATGGATTCACTTAATACAGGAGTAACTGGACTTGATGAAATGCTTTGCGGGGGGATCCCGAAAGAGCATATTGTTGCAGTTCTTGGATCACCGGGTACAGGCAAATCCACTTTCGCCCTGCAATTCATATATGCAGGACTCCTGAAAGATGAGAATTGCATATACCTTAGCCTTGAGGAAAGCGAGGAGACGATCGTTAAAACCGCTTCGATTTTCGGCTGGGACCTTAAGCCATACATTACCAATAAAAAATTAGTATTGATCCGGTTAAGTGCCATGAACATTAAAATTACGGCCAATCGGGTTGAAAATGACCTGCCAAGACTTTTTGAGTCGTTCGGCGTGAAAAGGCTTGTTATTGACCCGATCACATTGTATGAAATGCTGTATGAAAATGAATCGGAGCGCCGGGAACACCTCTTTAATTTCGCGGAGAAAATAAGAGAACACGGGATAACGGTAGTCATGACTTCAGAAACTCACCACAACAATGCATATAATTCAAAATTCGGGCTTATAGAATACATAGCTGATGGGGTCATCGTATTACGACAGGTAAGACAGACCGACCTTCGGGCCGTGACAACAGTCATCGAAGTCACAAAAATGAGGCGCATTGACCATTCCAGGGATATCAAACCTTATGTAATTTCAAAAAATGGGATAATAGTACACTCTGAGGCTGAAGTCTTTTCTTAAAGGAATGCGGATGACACGGATTACGCAGATGCACACGGATTTGAGGTTTCTATTTCTGATAATTCCGGATACAACATTTTGTATCTCCTTTTTAATTGGACATTGATAATTTTATCCGCACGCATCCGCGTCAACCGTTGCGCCAGTTGACGTCGCCTACACATATGGCTCTCGCCATACGTGGAGATCCTCGTTCCAATTAGTTTGCACATTTAGGGCATCTTGAAAGTAATAAAATTAGAAATAATCATCGTTGCTATCCCAATAGCTTATGATATTCCGAAAGTGTCGGGATCCTTCCAAGAACAGCCGTGATCGCAGCAAGTTCGGCCGAGCCAAGATAGACCTGAGCATTTTTACCCATGCGGTTATCGAAATTGCGCGTAGAAGTTGAGAATACAATGGCATTATCAGCCACTCTTGCCTGGTTGCCCATGCAAAGGCTGCACCCAGGGATTTCCATTCTTGCCCCAAGTCCTGTGAGCCTTGAATAATTTCCTTTTTCTTTCATGGTTTTTTCGATAAGCCTTGTGGGGGGAGCCACCCACAATTTCGCTTTGATGCTGCCTGCTTTTTCAAGTATTTTTGCCGCCCTGTCCAGCTGTTCAATCCCTATCATGCAGGAGCCGATAAATACTTCATCAATTTTTACTCCTTGTACTTCAGATAGCGGTTTAACAAAATCGGGATCATTGGGGCAGGCAATGAATGGTTCATTGATATCGGATAGATCGATCTGGAGGATATCTGCGTATTCCGCATCAGGATCGGCTTCCATCAAAAAAGGAGCATCAAGCCATTCCTGCATTGCCTTTATCCGCATTTCAAGTGTATTTGATGCATATCCTTCCTTAATGAGCGATCTTAAAATTTGTATGTTGGTTTCAAGAAATATTGCTACCTGCTCCTTTCCCAGGGCTATCACGGCAGCTTCTACCGACCTCTCAGCGCTTGCATCCGTGAGTTCAAATGCCTGTTCTACAGTAATGTCGGGAAGACCTTCCATCTCCATTATCCTGCCATTAAAGATATTCTTTTTATTCTTTTTCTCAAGAGTTAACTTGCCCTGTTTCAACGCATAATACGGAACTGCATTGACAACATCACGTAAGTATAATCCTTTTTTAAGTTTGCCCTTAAATCTTACAAGCACGCTTTGTGGCATATCAAGTGGCATTACACCAAGAGAGGCCGCAAATGCAACAAGACCGCTTCCGGCGGGAAATGAGATGCCTATCGGGAAGCGTGTATGGCTATCCCCTCCCGTACCCACGGTGTCGGGCAGGATCATGCGGTTTAGCCATGAATGGATTATTCCGTCGCCGGGTTTTAAAACTACTCCACCTCTTTCCTTGAAGAATGTAGAGAGTTCTTTATGCATTAAGGTGTCCGCAGTCGTTGGATAAGCCGCTGTATGGCAAAAGGATTGCATAACAAGAGGCGCCTGGAATCCAAGGCATACAAGTTCTTTTATTTCATCAACGGTCATCGGCCCGGTCGTATCCTGCGAACCCACTGTGGTGATACAGGGAAGGCATGACTGCCCGGGGCGCACACCAGGATACCCGCATGCTTTTCCAACTATCTTTTGAGCGAGAGTGTATCCCCGATCTGAAGTTGCCGGTTCCCCGGGCTTGATGAATAGATCATAATTTACTCCAAGCGCTTCCTGTGCTTTTTTTGTGAGTTCTTTTCCTATTATGAGTGAAAGCCTTCCTCCGGCCCCGTATTCATCAGGAAGCGTTTGGGGTTCAAGAGAAAATGAAGCGATCTCTTCTTTGTTCTCACCAAGCACCTTTCCCTGTTTGAAATCCAGTGTAACTACATCGCCCGATGTGAGCGCGCAAACGTCGCATTTGATCGGGATCGCACCGCTGTCACGCGCTGTATTGAAAAAAATTGGCGCTATCTGGCTTCCAAGAATTATTCCACCTTTTCGTTTATTCGGGATGCCTGGAATGTCATCTCCAATCCACCATATTAGAGAATTTGCCGCTGATTTCCTGCTGCTCCCTGTCCCCACAACGTCTGCGGCGAATGCTATCGGATACCCTTTATTTTTCAGGGCCATTATTTCATCGATCGCCCCTGGATATCGGTTCTCAAACATGGAGAGAGCATGTAGCGGAATATCGGCGCGCGTTCCGGCACGTTTTGCCGGGGAAAAATCATCGGTATTTACTTCTCCCGGGATTTTGAATATTGTCACTTTCTTCGTTTGGGGAATTCCGCCTTTGTACCAATCAGCTTTTGCCCAGCTTTCAAGAACCTTTTTTGCCCCGGGATTTGTGGCGGAAAGCTCTTTTATCCTGTCAAAGAAACCAAATATCAAAATAGTATTTGAAAGGGCATTAACTGCCTGGTCCGCAAGATCCTTATCTTTGAGCAATTCAATGAGCGTCTCGATATTATACCCGCCTTTCATCAAGCCTAACAGGGAGACCGCCTCATGCGGCAGGAGCAGTTTTGATCTTTTCTCACGCAGGGCGATTTGTCTTAAGAACTTTGCTTTTTCAAGGGCAGCAGGGTCAACACCGGGTGGAATATGATTCTTAAGGAGTTCCAGGAGAAGATCTTCCGAGCCGGAAGGAGGATCAAAAAACAATGGGATTAGCGCTTTTACCTGTTCGGCATTCAGGGGAAGGGGGGGAATTCCCTGTTTTTGCCTTTCTGCGATATGATTCTGATATGATTCCAGGATTTCTATGGTCATCTGGGGTCTAAATGGTGGTACTATCTATTAATTTTGCGATACAATCAATCCTCGCCTCCAAAATATCCAAATGCAATGAGGGACACGGTAAGGCTTGCAGCGCACCTTTATAGTCGCCCCACACTGAAGCCCTGCACCTTAAATTGATATGAGAAACAATCCTGAAAACCACCACATACAGGCTTCGTACATCGTACGGGGTATACCGGTGCTGTGACCAAACAGAAACTTTTAGTGACCAAATAGTTCTGAATAAAAACAGAAATCTATATATATTGTTCTGTACAAAAACAATATTGGAATTTCAATGAACCCAACAGAAATGGTATTTGAAGAATGGAAAACATACGCCGGGAAAAAGGCGCTGAAGAAGAGAGCGCTTGATCTTAGTGGTTTGATATCGAATTCCCGCCTCACGATCATTGGCATTACAGGAATACGAAGGTCAGGAAAATCAAGTGTTCTGATAATGCTCCAACAGGAGCTTGTCAAAAAAGGTAAAAATACAGCGTATATCAACCTTGAGGACAACAGGATCA
>Ga0066794_10000253_pt1 | contig 10252 bp, 11 predicted proteins | sample PersoiDNA2013190_FD_70945 | JGI IMG/M metagenome (GOLD analysis project Ga0066794, IMG submission 70945) | Permafrost soil microbial communities from the Arctic, to analyse light accelerated degradation of dissolved organic matter (DOM) -... | ecosystem: Environmental > Terrestrial > Soil >... | reverse complement strand
TCCTCACTATGTCCCCGTGACTCATAACGCCCCTGACTCCCGCCGCCACGGCTGGCCACACAGTCTAATTCTGGCGTTCGTCCGCAGTTAGGTTCCATCTGGCCGACTCATATTCGTACACCAGCGTAGCAATAAGCCTACGCTTTCTTTACTTAGTAACATCGACTGGTTCCTATCGGGCCATTGACAGTAGATGGTTCCGGATGTCACGTTATCAGAGTGGAGGGAATGTGCGTGGAGTGATCATAGGCGGTCAGTTCGTTCCCGTACGGCTGATGCCACGGCAGCGTGTTCAGAAACATGCCGCCGACTATTCGACACGGTTCCAGCCGAGATACCATGCGGGAGAGCGCCCGTGCTACCGCTGCGCCAACTCGCAGCACACACTGTCGGCATCACGACTTCTCATATCAAAGGCGGAGAGAACCTGAATTTTGCCATCCCCATTAACGATGTGAAACCGATGTTACTGGCCAGATCTCCGAGAGCCCGCGCTCTTCCCGATGAAGCGGAGCCTGTTACAGCGGAGCAAACGACCGGCCCTTCGGATATAGACTTCATGAATCGCATGGTTGCGCCCGAGGATCGTCAAGTTATCCTAGGGATGCTAACAGGACAAACCCAGCAGACTGACAACAAATGCACGCCTACAATTATTTCTAGTATGCAGCAGATTGCATTCCGGGATTTGAAATACTTGCGGTAGATGTTGGCAAGTTAATGATAGACAACAAAAACCGAGCTTCTGTAGTTTTGGAACGACAAATGCTCTATTCACAACGGGCGACCTATACCTTTGGACCCAAAGTTCAAGGTGGAACAGGTAAAAGAAGAAAAATTCAGTCTGAAACCAGCAATTCGCTCCAGGGCTCGAACACCGTGTCGTTCCCCACCGACCGGTGAAATTCAAAAACCACATTGGAGAATAAGCAGATGCAGCAAGGAAGGAAGGAAAGTCCCGTGGGCGGTCATGCAACAGCCAACTCGAATCCAGAACAGAATCTCATCACGCAAGCCCGGAACGGCGATGCGAATGCTTTTGCCGTGCTGTATGAGACGCACAAACCTCGCATCGTGGCGGTTTGCCTGCGGATGACGAAGGATGTGGCTGAAGCGGAGGACCTGACACAGGATGCCTTCATTTACGTCTTTCGCAAATTCTCTACGTTTCGGGGCGACTCGGCGTTTTCCACTTGGCTTCACCGCGTGGCGGTGAACACGGTGTTGATGCATTTTCGCAGGAAGGGTAGACGGCAAGTCTCTTTGGAGCATCCCCACCCTCAGGACTCGCGCGGACTCAGGCGCGAATATGGACGGGTGGATGAAAGGCTCGCCCGATGCGCTGATCGCCTGGCGCTGACGCGGGCCATCGCAGCACTTCCTCCCGGCTACCGTACGATTTTTCTTCTGCATGAGACGCAAGGGTTCGACCACCAGGAAATAGCACAGCGCCTGCACTGTTCGATCGGCAATTCGAAATCCCAGCTTCACAAGGCAAAACTGCGAATGAGAGAGTCATTGGCGCGTCATGGCTACACTTATCGACCAAGAGTTGCGGTAATGAAACCAACTGCATTTCACGCCAGTGTTTCGACTGAAGCGGCAACCATCCGGAGCTTTGTCCCGTCTTCGATCGATATTTCGACATGGCCCGGCAGCGAAGGTAGGGACTCTGTGCTAAGACGCCTGGGGGACGTTGCTTCATCAGCCGACGAAAAGCAGCTAAGTCATCGCGAGGACTTAACTGATGGCTTAATCGACGGCGATCCGGAAATCATGCTTCCTGCCATTGGGCAGGGTAATCCTGCGCTGATGGCGGAAAGAGGTGCCTGATTCTGAAAGTTACAGCTGGCAACCAAGGAGTGTTGAACAATGCAAGTAGGCGCGGTTCTGGTGCTCGGTGGATGTATCGGCAAGGACCTAAGCCAGTCCTCCACACCGTATTACTTTCCACAGGCGATGCCGTTATATTTCGGTGAGCCCGCAGCTATGCTCGACCTGCTGGGGGAGCCCATTGTGTACCGGATAATCGAGAACCTGCGGAAGTCCGGGGTTGGACCGATTTTTCTTGTCACCGATGATGTCTTTGCCAACCATGAGGCGCTACGGGACATCGGCCAGTGGCGGGTTCACGTCAGGAATGCGCCCCGAGAAGAGCTTCGGACAGCAACCCAGGCGGCCTTGACAACCTGCCGGGAAAGTGGGTCGCGCCGCGCGATCGTGATGCAAGCATCGAAGTACGTGGAACTCGATGTCACCGACATGCTCCGGTTTCACGGCGCGAGCGGCCAACCGGTCACCTTTGTGCGGGACAGCAGCGGCCCGCTCGGCATCGCCATCGTCGGGAGCGATTCCACAGAACAGCTCATGCTACCCGATCGGCGAGCACCCCGATCATTCTCCCTTGAATACATGCATCGCAAATATGCGAACCGATTGAGTACACCTCATGATCTCAGGCGCTTGGCCCAGGATGCACTGCTCCAGCGTTGCAGTATCCAGCCCAATGGCCGTGAGCTGCGGCCGGGTGTGTGGGTGGCCCCAAGCGCCCGCTTGCATCCTCGGGCTCGCGTCGTGGATCCGGCATATATCGGGGCCCACACACTATTGCGGTCTGGTGTGGTCATCACTCGCTACACGAGTGTTGAGCACCACTGCGAGATCGATCGCGGTAGCGTAGTTGAGAACGCCACCATACTGCCTCACACCTACCTGGGCTCAAGCCTCGATATCGCTCACTCTATTGTGAACCGCAATATCATGGTCGATGTAAGGCGGGCCGTCGAAGTGGAGATTGGCGATCGCTCTCTCATCGGTTCCACGTCTCCTGTTCACGGCCGTGTCACCGGGCCGTCGCCGGTGAAATCGCTTCCACCCATTGGCTATTCACCATGGCAAATGCTGAGCGACGCGCTCGGCGCTTTTCTCCCCAATCGACCGTTGCCATCTCCGGCCTCGGTGCGATTTTCCTATAACGCTTCTGATGGGCGGCCAGGGCTTGAAGAGTTACCCAGGGCCGGTAATTCCCGAACTGTGCGAGGTTAACAATGAACCCTTATTCGGCTGTTGTGGTTAAGACTCTGGCGGACCGGTTTGACCGGAGCGAAGTGGCGTCATTTCGTCGCGAAATGCAACAGGTGCTGCGCCGGGACCAACCGCGAATCGTTTTTGATCTCTCCTCGGTCACGCACCTGGATTCTGCCGGCATCCAATTTCTTCTCGATTGTTTGTCCGCAATCGTGAGGCGCGACGGCGAACTGAAACTCGCCGCCTTGTCCCCCCAGGCAGAGATGATCCTTGAGATGACCCGCGTAGGTCGTTTCTTCGAGATCTTTCCAGCCGCTGAAGATGCAGTTCGCAGCTTCGATGCCTTGCTTCCGACCGGCCGCGACTATCCCGTGCCGTGGGACTTGTTTCGGGCCGCGTCGGACAATCATAAACCGGCTGAAAATCTGACCGTGTCCTCAGCCCCAGCAGATCTGGACAGGCAACCAGCGAGAGGGGAGGCAGCTGCATGAATCCACGTACTCCGCGAACCATCGCATTCGCGCTGGTGTGCATACTTGCACTCCAGTCCGCAACCACCGCATTCGCGCAGAACGCTGCCACCAGTGCAAACACCGATCCCCAGCAGCCAGTCGCGTCCACACCCGCTGCAACATCTCCCCCGGACCAGGCCCCCGATAATGCCACCAGCGGGAGCCAGAAAACATCGCCCTACCCACAGGCGCCCGAGCCACAGACACAAGACATAAGAGAATCGCTGCGGGTTCAACAGACCAAGGAGGCCGCAAAGACTCAGAATCCAAATGGCTACGCGTTTGAACAACCTCAAGGTGCCGCCGCCGCCCGGTCGCAGCCCACGACCGGCACAGCAGCTTCCCAACCGGCTGGAGCCGCCCTTGCGCCTGCCAGGCAAAAGCGGTCGCGTTCATTTCTGATCCGTCTGGGCGTTTTGGCTGGCGCGAGTATCGCCGTGGGTACCGTGGTCGCACTGTCGGAAGCCAGTCCCGGCAAACCTCCGGGTAGCCGTTAATGTGGCAGCCTAGACGGAATTCCGGGCCGTCGGATGCCGAGCTGCCAGTTCGAGGCAGGTCGATGACCCGACCCTTGCTCATTACCTTTTCGGGCATCGACGGGTCTGGAAAAAGTACAAGCATCGCGACCCTCACGGCGTGGCTGAAGAGTGCAGGTTTACGAGTCCGGGTGGCGACCTTCTGGGACAATGTGGTGGTCCTTCCGCGCTTACGGGAGAACCTCACCCGCAGGTTGTTCCGCGGAGAAACGGGAGTCGGCGCGCCCGAAAGACCAGTGCAGCGCCGCGACAAGAACCTCCGTCCCTGGTACGTAACTCTGGGACGGTGCGGGTTTTACGTGCTCGACGCGATTCACCTGCGGTGGCTGGTGAAGAAAATGCTTAGCTCCAAAGAAGTAGACGTTGTCATCTTTGACCGATACTTCTACGACCAGCTCGCGATCTTGCCCATCGAACAAAAGGCTGTGCGAATCTACGCGCGGCTGCTTTTCAAGCTCCTTCCCCGGCCTGACATCGCCTATCTGCTGGATGCAGACCCCGAAGCCGCTTTCACCAGGAAGCCCGAATATCCGTTGGAGTTTCTAAAGCAGTATCGTCGCTCGTATCTTCTAGTGAGGAAACTCATGGGCGGGATAACGTTGATTCACGCACTTCCGTTGGAAGAAACCAGCCGGAAAGTTGCAGAAGAGTTCAACAAGGCCGGCATTTGTGCGCCAGATCACACGTCCGCGATTTCAAACGCGCATGGATATTCTCGAACGGGGTAGATAGTCTTCTCAACCCACACGCTCGACCACCGCAGACCGCATCAGGTACTTCTCATACAACGTTTGATGGGCCACGGCCATCCAAGAGCCGCTTGGCTGACGTAATTGCCGGCAGGCGGGCAGGAAGAATCCATGGGCGACAAACTTGGCTTGGTCATACCTACGCTGAACGAAGAAGCAAACATTGGAACGTTGCTGGATCGCGTTCGTTTGAATCTCGATGGCGTGCAAATCGATTATGAGCTGCTCGTTGTCGATGACAACAGCACGGATGGCACAGGGGCGGTGGTTCAAAAGTATTCCAAGTCGGATCCCCGCATCCGTCTAATGGTGCGGCTGGGATCTCGAGGGCTGGCCGGCGCTGTGATTTATGGTTGGGACCATACCGATGCCAATCTGCTGGGTGTGATCGACGCCGACCTGCAGCACCCGCCGACATTGCTGCCCGCGCTGCTCGCCGCCATCCAGGAAGGTAAGGACATTGCCATCGCCAGCCGGTACTCCACAGGAAATGGCACACCGGGCTGGAACCCGCTGCGCCGGGCCGTCTCCCTGGCGAGCACCTGGACTACCCTGCCTCTGCAGAAGGCAAGCATACGGGTAAGCGACCCCCTTTCCGGCTTCTTCATGATGCGCCGCGCAGTTATTACGGGAGTTCACTTACAACCGGAAGGTTTCAAGTTACTGCTGGAGATATTGGTGCGCGGAAACATCCGGTCTGTGGCTGAGATTCCCTACCACTTCGGTCAGCGATTCGGCGGCAAGAGCAAAGCTAATTTGCGCGTCGGCCTCGATTACCTTGTGTTGTGGGGACGTCTCTCCAGAACCGCGTTCTTGAAATCAGGTCCATCGTGAAAATCTGCATGGTTACTGCTTTTCCCCCGAGCCGCGGCGGCTTGAATGAGTATGGGCTGCATGTTGCCCAGGCATTGTCGAACCTGCCCCGACTCAATCTCACGATCCTGGCGGATAAATTAAGGACTCCAGAACCCGAAATGGATGGGTTTGATGTGATTCGCTGCTGGTCTTTCAATAGCCTGACGAACCCAGCACGCCTTCTCCGCGAAATCGAGAACCTGCAACCGGACGTGGTGTGGTTCAACCTGGGATTTGCCTCGTTCGGCAGCCGGCCGCTGCCTGCTTTCTTTGGCGTCGTCACGCCGGCGCTGGTTCGTCTGCGCGGTTACTACACGCATGTCACGCTGCACCAGATCATGGACATGATGAACCTGGAGAACGCCAGCGTAAAGTATCCGAGGCTGTACCGGCTCGGCGGTTGGGTGGCGACCCATTTGCTGCTGATGGCGAACTCCATTTCCGTGCTCATTCCGGCTTACCGCAGCACACTCATTGAGAAGTACCGCAGAAACAATGTGCACTTCCGCCCCCACGGAATCCTGTTCGGTGAGCCTGAATTTCCAGACCTCGCACGCCAAGGGGAACCTGAACAACGCATTCTGGCCTTTGGCAAATGGGGAACGTATAAGCGACTAGAACCTCTGATTGAAGCATTTGAAAAGGTCTCGGCCGAGCAGAAGGGTGTGCGGCTCATCATCGCGGGCGCCAACCATCCCGAGACGCCCGGCTACGTGGAGTCAGTGGCCCGGAAAGTTGCCGGCGACCCCCGTATCGAGTTCACGGGTTACGTTCCGGAAGAGCAGGTGGCACAACTCTTCCGGAGCGCCACTCTCCTCGTCCTTCCCTATTCTTCGGCTGCGGGATCCAGCGGCGTGGCTCACCTGGCTTGCGAATACAGCCTGCCGATCGTGGCGGCCGACTTGCCGGAATTTCGTGACATGGCTGCGGCCGAGGGACTGGCCATCTGTTTTTATGAGACTGGAAACACGAATCGATTTGCGGACGCGCTGCTTTCGGTACTGCGGCATCCAGAGTGGCGGCTTCAGATGGCGGAACAAAATTTCGTCGCGGCACTGCGCATGACGATGCCAATAATCGTCCAGCAATATCTCCGTCTCTTCGACCTGGACCACCATTCACGAATACTTGCTCCTGAACTCCGAGCACGCCAACTACCACGCTGGCTGCCCTATCGGTCGCTGTGGGCTTCCGTCGTGTCGCGCAATCCTTCGTCCTGGCAGCAGGACTGGCCGTCCAAATAAATCCCGCATATTTGTTAGAACGCAACTTGGGGATATCACTCGGGTTGCTATTCGGTAAGGCAGAGGCCATGGTCAGCAATCCGAGATCTCCGGTCATCGCGATTTCAATCCTTATTCTTTGCTCGCTGCTTTGCAGTTGCGGAAGCGTGGCACCGTCCCCACCGAATACGCAGGGCTTTCCTTGTCCATCCGGCCAGAGTGATGTGATGAAGTATTTCGTGACGGGCAAGCAAGTCAGAGATAGCCAGTTCATGAATGGACAACAGAACCCCATATATACGGAAGTATTTCCCGATCAGGATTTTGCTGCCAGCGGTTATTGGTTTTGGCTCAAGAGTGCTAGCGCGCACGGGTTCGACGTCAAGGCATTCGACCAGAATTACGTCTACATTCGTTCCACGGAGCTGGTTTGGACCGACAATACAACATTCAAACGATTTGTCGACGATTTGCCGATTGCCGCTCGTTGTGTGGCTTCCAACGCTCCGGGACCCGAAATTCAAGTGGCCAATACCAACTTCCAGTACTTCTCCTCGTGCAGTGCGTACAAATCCAGCAACCTGGGAACTGCACTGAACGATTTAGATGCGCCGGTGCTGATGGATACCGGAGGGACCATAGGGCAGTTACCCACGCGAGTTCTGCATTATCGCTACAATTGCGACAGTGCATTTCAGAAGTGCGGCAACGAGGAGCAGTATTTCCTGGCCGCCGGATATGGGCTATGGCAATGGAAGCAACTACCAGAATGGGATACTTGTCAACTCGGCGTTGATAAATAATATTGAACCTGGTACCGCCGGCGGAACGCTCCCATGTAAGCAGAGTTATCAGTAACGCACCTGGAACTACTGCTCTACTCCATGGAGTGGGGCAGCACGGTAACACTCTCGGCCACATAGCGTTGACCGTTAAACCTGGCGGCGATGGTTACACTGGCGCCTTCCTGAAGATGTTCTTTGGCGTCAGCTTCGATCGTTGCCGGATTGAATTGGATTTCGTACCGGTTGTCGTCGCTGGCGTTGGCCAACACGAGTTCATGAGAAGCGAAGTCGAGGAAAGTAATCCGGCCTGCGAAGGTGAAAACCGAGCCGGGAGCCGCCAGCACCAGAATCTCGCGGACCAATGCGGGGCCCTTGCCACCCACGAAGCTGACCTGCACGAGCGCGCCTGGACCAACCCCAGCGCCCGTGATGATGGTCTTTGAGGTCACGTGAAACTGGACCGGCCGCGAGGAAAGCTGATCGCGGATGCTAAGACTCCCCTGCGCGGCATCATAGGCGATGATCTGGCCGACAGTCGTTCCCAGGGCCGCACCAGTGAACAGGTGGATCGTCTTGGCGAATACTGCGGTACCGTCCAAGACCGTTTCAACGTAAACTCGGTCGCCGGGATGCAGGTCTTGCGCGCCCGCTGCCTTCCCGTCGCGGACGAACTGAGTCCGCGGGTCAAAAGCAACTGTGAGCTTGCCTCCTCCAAACAGGCGGAGAATGAAGCGGTCCCGTAACCGGTCGATGTTTCCCAGGGTGCCCCCGATTAAGCTGGCCCGGTTTTGCTTCAGCCGCGGCAGGTCAATGAGTGGATCCGGACCTTGATTTGGCAGTGCCGCTGCTTGTTTCAGACCCTGGTCCGACCGCACGGGTGCTTCATTGGAGGAATTGGGGTTGGAATTGGCACTCGGAACGGTCTGAGACCACGCCAAACCGAGCGTGGCCAGGAAGATCAATACGGAGCGTAAAAGACCGGCGAGATTCATACTCGGCAAACTCCTCAATAGACCCCTTTTTGATGACTTTCCCGAGTTTAGAGTTTGCCCCCAATCCAACTTTTGCCTCAAAACAACTAAAACGGCCTTCCTGAGCAACCCCGCGCCTGCCATTTCATCTAAAGGGCAGTCGTTTAAAGGACCAGAGGCGGGGTGTGTTGATTATGTTCTCAAAATACGTCTTATCCGCGGCCATGATCGGCGGCCTGTTTTTACAGCATGCTCAGGCCGGGGATTTGCGCATCGCAGTGCCCAAGCGGGCAACCACAACCCCCGTGCAGCAACTAAATCGCGAAGGTGTCGAAGCCATCAACAAGCACCATGTGGATAAGGCGAAGAAGCTGTTCTATCAGGCCTACCTTCTGGATCCTGATGATCCCTTCACTTTGAACAATCTCGGATACATCTCGGAACTGGAGGGCTCGAGCGACCGCGCTCTGCGCTTCTACGCCCTGGCTCGGGAGCAGTCTTACAGTGCCGTAGTGGACCGGTCCAGTAAGTTGGGCCTGCGCGGCAAGACCGTTGCTCAGGCGGCCGTGATACTGGGTCGGGACATGCAAGTGAATCGGGCAAATCTGGAAGCGATGCAGTTATTGCAAAAGGACCAGGTACTGGACGCCGAGGAGCAGTTGCAGAATGCGCTGAGGGTGGATCCGAAGAATCCGTTTACCCTGAACAACCTTGGTCTTCTCCGAGAAAAAGAAGGCGATTTGCAGGGCGCGCTCAGCAGTTACCAGGCGGCGTCCAGCCGCAATTCGAAAGAGCCCGCGATCGTAACGCCGGACCGTGCGCTACGCGGGCATCCCATCACAGAAGTGTCTGACCGGAATGCCGAACGCATCAAACGTCGGCTGCCTGAGCAGGACAGAGTCGAAAACAAGACTGCCCGTTTTAGCTTCTTAGGGGTTTCCGCCATCAACCGCAACGATTTCGGAAGTGCGCGGCAATACTTTACACAAGCGGCCGAACTCGATTCTGAAGACGGTTTTGTCTTGAACAACATGGGCTTCTTGTCCGAGATCGACGGCGACCATGAAACTGCCGACTCGTATTACCAGAAAGCTCGGACGGCAGAGCGCTCCGGCGCACATGTGACCGCCGCAACGCGCCGCGATGTACTGGGCATGAAGTTGGGACATTTGGCACAAGACAGCGATAAGAAGGTCAATGCGGTGATTGATTCCGAAAGGGAAGCAAAACGCCGCCACCGGGGTCCGATTCAACTCAAACGGCGCGACGACACGCCTGTGATCGAGCCTGAACCGGCGACCTCAGCCCAGTAGAGCACTGCCGGGCCGGGAACTCTCTCTTCCGCGCGGGTCACAGACTACAGGATAAGTTTTAGTGGAACGTAGTCGGGATGGCACGACCTGCAACGATGGGTCCTTCAAAGCGCGCCCCTTCGTCGAGAGAGTTGTTATTCGTGAAACTGGTATTGCTGAATTCTAGTGCATCGTCCAGATAGTTCTTTGTAGTATAGAGAAATTCTGGTACGTTGGGGCATGCCGCGAATTGCCCCTGCCATTAGCCTCGATCCGAAAACCAGAACCACCTTGAACCGTTG
>Ga0066794_10000251_pt1 | contig 10292 bp, 10 predicted proteins | sample PersoiDNA2013190_FD_70945 | JGI IMG/M metagenome (GOLD analysis project Ga0066794, IMG submission 70945) | Permafrost soil microbial communities from the Arctic, to analyse light accelerated degradation of dissolved organic matter (DOM) -... | ecosystem: Environmental > Terrestrial > Soil >... | reverse complement strand
CAAGAATAAGGCCTTAATGGAAGGGCAGGAGCGCGCCGCATTGCTCGAAAAGAATCTCCAGGATATGCAACGCCTCGCCCAATTGAAAGTTGAGCAAGCTGCACTGGCACAACCTCCAGCCACTGCAGCGGCTAAATCTGCTGTCAGCGAAGTGACGGCAACGAGCGCGGTCAAGCTGACACCGGTTGTCCAGCCCAAGCCAAAACAGGCCAAGCCGGAACCGTCCCTGCTGGATCAGGTTCTGGACGAGCCGCTTTATCTGGCTGGTGGTGCCGCTGCCTTGCTTGCTTTGGGTGGTCTGGGTTTTATGGTGTACCGGAGAAAAAAAAATTCTTCTGATGAGGACAAGGATCAACCATCAGCGGATGTCGGTGAAATAACGGGCCGCATGGCCGCGCCAGTTTTTCCTTCTCCTGAGACTGGCGATTTCACCAGTGCGGCTGCTGCCCAGGCTATGGCAGCTTCCCAATCGGATAACGTTGATCCGATCAGTGAGGCAGATCTGTTCCTTAACTTTGGCCGTGATGTCCAGGCTGAAGAAATACTCAAAGAAGCTCTGCAAAACACCCCGAACAATCACCAGATCCATCTCAAGTTGTTGGAAATTTATGCTAACCGAAAGGATACAAACTCCTTCTCGACAATTGCGCGCCAGTTGCAGGATTCCGGTGATGAAGATGCATGGCAACAAGCCATTGCTATGGGCCGCAAGCTGGAACCGAACAACCCGATGTATGGCGGTGCCGGAACTATAGAGGATGCGGGTAGCGCGACCATGCAAATGACGGCTTTCAGTGTAACTCCGGAACCAAAAAATGTTCCGAAGGCACAAGCATCGGCTCTCGATTTTGATTTTGATTCGGGCGCGTCAGCAGCCAAAGAGGAGCCATCGCCGGAACAGGACTTTTTGAGCGGCGCAGAAATAACTTCGATTATGTTACCTGATGGCAGGCTTGCCGCGCAAGCCGCGAAAATGGATTTTGATGTTACATCTACCAATCCTTCGATGCCTGGGGCTAGCGGGCAAGGGGGCGCGATGGATTTTGATGTTACCTCTACCCATCCTTCGATGGGTGCGGCTGGCGGGCCAACAGAAGCAGCATCGCCAATTTCGGATGATTTTGTTTTCGATGTGACGGGCAGCCATTCATTCAAGCCGGCAACGGCCCAGCCGGAAATAAGCAAGCCCGCAGAAGCTGGCGGCGGAATGGCGTTCACGCTGGATTTCCCGGTTGAAAACATAGCCGGGAAATCTGCGTCTGTGGCACAACCTGCTGCAGTCGGTTTGGCGGGTATCAGTTTGAACTTTGATGATGCCGCAGCACCAAGCGGATCGACAGCAGGAAACAAAGACGATCACTGGCAAGACGTCGCAACGAAACTCGATTTGGCCAAGGCCTATCACGAAATGGGCGATACCAGCGGTGCACGTGAAATCCTTGAGGAAGTCCTGCGCGAAGGTGATGCCGAGCAACGCAAAGCCGCGCAAACCCTTTTCGATCAACTCGGTTAATCATGCGCTTTGTATAGCCATCTGACTAAGTTGGCAAACTACGCCAACCAAGTCATTGGTTAACGGCAGTTCAGGATTGGGCTGCCGTTTTCTTTTGGAATGAGGCTCCGGAATGAAATTTCATCCTGCCGCGCAGATCCTGACTTGGTGTTTGTTGGTTGCGATTATGCAATTCTTGACACTTGAAATCTTGCTGGTTGCGGCTGGTTTTGTTTTGCTATTTGCATTGTTGCGATCAGCTCACAAGCTCATGCAATTGTTGCGCCGCACCCGCTGGATCATGCTGTCGTTGTTGTTGATCTACGCTTACAGCACGCCCGGACAGCCGCTGTTGGACGCGCTCGGAATGTTCAGTCCGAGCCGTGAAGGACTGAGCGATGGCGTGCTGCAACTCACTCGTTTGCTGGCCGCATTAGCCGGATTGGCGATATTGCTGGATCGGCTGCATCGCCAGCAGTTGATCGCCGGTCTGTACACTTTGTTCGCTCCATTGCAGTTGATAGGCGTGTCGCGTGAACGAGTTGCGGTGCGCCTGGCATTGACGCTGCATTATGCCGAGGTCGCGATGTTGCGTGAGACGCACACATGGCAAGATAACTTGCGCAGTTTGTTTGAGCCGCATGACGAGACCAGCAAGCAAATGGAACTGACGCTGTATCGTTTTGGCATCAGCGACGGGCTGTTGGTGGGTTTTGCGCTGCTGCTGTTATTCGAGACGCTGCGATGAGAATCGCGCTTGGTGTGGAATATGACGGCTCTCCGTTTTGCGGCTGGCAGAGCCAGGCAGAGGGTCAGACAGTGCAGGACACACTGCAGCGCGCCTTGAGTCAAATTGCAGGTGACCAAATTACAAGTGAACAGACTGCCGCTGAGCACATTTCAGTCATCGCGGCGGGACGCACCGACACCGGCGTACACGCGCTCGAGCAGGTGGTCCATTTTGACACCCAGGCCGAACGTCCGCTGACCGCATGGGTGCGCGGCGTGAATGCTTTGCTGCCGGACAGCATCGCGGTGCGCTGGGCGCATCCGGTTCCGGATGAATTTCATGCGCGCTTTTCTGCGCATGGTCGCAGCTACCGCTATCTGTTGATCAATCGAGCCGTGCGCCCTGCTATCCATGCGGGCAAGGTGGGCTGGTTTCACGCCCCGCTGGATGTCACCGCGATGCAGATTGCCGCGCAATGCTTATTGGGCGAGCATGATTTCAGCGCGTTTCGTGCAGCGCAATGTCAGGCCAAATCGCCGGTCAAGCACCTCCACCAACTGGATATTCGCAGGCAGGGCGAGATGCTGATATTCGAAGTGAGTGCCGATGCATTTTTGCATCACATGGTACGCAACATGGTCGGTTGCCTGGTGTATGTCGGCAAAGGCAAATATCCACCGGCTTGGCTGGCCGAGGTACTGGCCGGTCGCGAGCGCAGTCTCGCCGCACCGACCTTCGCGCCGGATGGCTTATACTTGCGCCGGATAAAATATGAAGCGAAGTGGGGATTGCCACAAATGAAAAACGATGTTGTATCGGGAGAAATGCTGTGACCCGAATAAAAATTTGCGGTATCACGCGCGTGGAAGACGCGCTGGCCGCCGCTCACAGCGGTGCGGACGCCATCGGCCTGGTGTTCTATGAACGCAGCCCGCGCCATGTCAGCATTACACAAGCAGCACAACTGGCAGCCGCGCTGCCGCCCTTCGTGTCCGTGGTCGGGTTGTTCGTGAATGCCGAAGCCGCTTTTGTGCGCGAGGTGTTGGCTGGTGTGCCACTGGATATGCTGCAATTCCACGGCGATGAATTTCCTGAATTTTGCGCGCAATTCGCCAGACCTTATCTCAAAGCGATCCGCGTAAAAGCCGGGGTGGATTTGTTACAATGCGCGGCGCGTTTTCACATTGCCAAAGGTTTGTTGCTGGATGCCCATGTGGAAGGTATTGCGGGGGGCACGGGTGCAACCTTCGACTGGGCATTGATCCCTCACCGATTGCCGTTGCCGGTGATATTGTCCGGCGGGTTGGATGCGGAAAATGTCGCGGCAGCAATCAAACAAGTGCGGCCCTACGCGGTGGACGTGTCGAGTGGTGTAGAGTCGGGCGGCGTGGAGGCGAGCAAAGGAATCAAGGATGCGGCGAAGATCGCTGCGTTCATCAACGAGGTCAAACGAATAGATGTACAACTATCCCGATAGCACCGGCCACTTCGGCCCCTACGGCGGAATTTATGTCGCCGAAACTTTGATGGGCGCGCTGGAAGAGCTGAACCAGGCCTATGAAAAATATCGCCACGATCCTGAATTCGTCGCCGAGCTGAATTACGACCTCAAGCATTTCGTCGGTCGCCCCAGCCCGATCTATCACGCCAAGCGCTGGTCGCAACAACTCGGCGGCGCGCAGATATTTCTGAAGCGCGAAGACCTCAACCACACCGGTGCGCACAAGGTGAACAACACCGTGGGGCAGGCATTGCTGGCCAAGCGCATGGGCAAGCCGCGCGTGATCGCCGAAACCGGCGCGGGCCAGCATGGTGTGGCGACAGCTACCGTGGCGGCTCGCTACGGCATGAAATGCGTGGTGTACATGGGCTCGGAAGACGTCAAGCGTCAAGCGCAGAACGTCTATCGCATGAAGCTGCTCGGTGCGACCGTGGTGCCGGTGGAGAGCGGTTCCAAGACACTCAAGGATGCGCTCAACGAGGCGATGCGCGACTGGGTGACCAACATCGAAAATACTTTTTACATCATCGGCACGGTGGCAGGACCGCATCCGTATCCGATGATGGTGCGCGATTTCAATTCTATCGTCGGCAAGGAATGCGTGGTGCAAATGCCGGAGCTGGCGGGTCGCCAGCCGGATGCGGTGATCGCCTGTGTCGGCGGCGGCTCCAACGCGATGGGTGTGTTCTATTTCTACATCGATATGCCCGGCGTGAAGCTGATCGGCGTGGAGGCGGGCGGGCGCGGCATCGCCAGCGGCCAACATGCCGCGCCGTTGACCACCAACAGTCCGGTCGGCGTGTTGCACGGTAATCGCACTTACCTGATGCAGGATGCAGACGGTCAGATCATCGAGACGCATTCCATTTCGGCCGGGCTGGATTACCCCGGTGTCGGCCCCGAGCATAGCTGGTTGAAAGACAGCGGACGCGCCGAATACGTGGCGATCAACGACGACGAAGCGCTGCGCGCATTCCATGACCTGTGCCACTTCGAAGGCATCATCCCTGCGCTGGAATCCAGCCACGCGCTGGCTTACGCCGCGAAAATTGCGCCGACCATGAATAAGGATAAAGTGTTGCTGGTGAATTTGTCCGGGCGCGGCGACAAGGACATGGCGACGGTGGCGCGCGCCTCTGGTATTGAATTTTAGGGGTATCGAATTTTAGGAACCATTATGTCGCGCATCCAAACCACTTTCGACAAACTCAAACAACACAAGCGCAAGGCACTCATTCCGTTTTTTACGGCGGGTGATCCTGATCCGAAACTCACCGTGCCGCTGCTGCATGCCTTGGTTGAAGCGGGGGCGGACGTGATCGAACTGGGCGTGCCGTTCTCCGATCCGATGGCGGATGGCCCGACCATACAGCGCGCTTCCGAGCGCGCCCTCAAACATCATGTCAGTCTGCATCATGTGCTGGATATGGTCGCCGAATTCCGCCGCAGCAATACCGGCACACCCATCGTGCTGATGGGCTATGGCAATCCGATTGAAGCGATGGGTTGGGGAACCTTTGCCAAGCGTTGCGCCGAAGTCGGCGTGGATGGTGTGCTGACGGTGGACTTCCCTCCGGAGGAAGGTCACGAGGCGTTTGCGCATCTGGAGAAACACGGCATCGATCCGATCTTTCTGCTTGCCCCAACCAGCACCGATGCGCGTGTGGCGCGTGTCGCCAAGCAGGCGCGCGGCTATGTGTATTACGTGTCGCTCAAGGGTGTGACGGGCGCGGGGAATCTGGATTTGTCCGCCATCGCAGAAAAAATTCCGCATCTGCGCAAGCATATCAAGCTGCCCATCGGGGTGGGTTTCGGCATCCGCGATGCGGCGACCGCGCTGGCGGTGGCGAAGCTGTGTGATGGCGTGGTGGTGGGTAGTCGCATCGTGCAGGAAATCGAAAACTCGACCGAGCAAAATGTCGTTGCCAACGTGAGCAAGCTGGTTAAAGAATTAAGGCAGGCTGTAGATAAGGCATAAAGGAGAAAATATTATGAGCTGGTTCCAAAAATTATTACCACCAAAAATCAAACGTCGCGAAGGCGACATCAAGAAAAATGTGCCGGAAGGTTTGTGGCAAAAATGTCCATCCTGTCAGGCGGTGTTGTATCACTCCGACCTGGAAAAAAATCAAAGCGTTTGCCCCAAGTGCAATCATCATCACCGCATCACGGCGCGTACCCGTCTGGATTTGTTGCTGGATGGCGAAGGTCGTTTTGAAATCGGTGCGGAAGTGTTGCCGATAGACACGCTCAAATTCAAGGACAGCAAGCGTTACTCGGATCGCCTGATCGCTTCCAAGCTTGCCACCGATGAAGACGATGCACTGGTGGTGATGCAAGGCAGTATTCATGCGCAGCCGGTGGTTGCCGCCGCATTTGAATTCAGCTTCATGGGCGGCTCTATGGGCTCAGTGGTGGGCGAGCGTTTCGTGCGCGGCGTGCAAGTTTCGCTGGAGCAAAAATGCCCGTTCATCTGTTTCGCCGCCAGCGGCGGCGCACGCATGCAGGAAGGCCTGTTGTCACTGATGCAGATGGCGAAAACCTGCGCCGCTTTGACGCAACTCAGCCAGGAAAAGCTGCCGTTCATCTCGGTGCTGACCGACCCCACCATGGGCGGCGTGTCCGCCAGTTTTGCCTTCATGGGCGACGTGGTGATCGCCGAACCCGGCGCGCTGATCGGCTTCGCCGGCGCGCGCGTGATCCAGCAGACGGTGCGCGAAACATTGCCGGAAGGCTTCCAGCGCGCGGAGTTTCTTCTGGATCATGGCGCGATAGACATGATCATCGACCGGCGTGAGATGAAAAATCAATTGGCGACGCTGATTACTTTGTTGACCAAGCAATCTGCTGCGGCTGAGATTGAAGCGGCTTAAGCCGTGTTGTTACGCGAGGGAATCCCTTGGAGCCATTTAAGGTCCGGTTCGATTCAATAGAGTGGCAGCACGCGTTGCCCGGCGCTCGTTCCAAAGCGTTCCGTAATGGCTCGAAGCAACTGCGATTGATCGAGATCACTTCCGAATTTGTAGAACCAGAATGGTGCGAAAAAGGGCATGCCGGCATCGTTCTTAAAGGTGAACTTGAAATCGACTTCAACGGGCGTGTGGTTAGATACCCGGAAGGTTCTGGAATACTCATACCTTCAGGGGCTTCAAGTGCGCACAAGGCTCGTGCGATTTCTTCTACTGTTCTTTTGTTTTTGGTGGAAGAAGTTTAGCCAACGATTTTCACTTATCAATACGGCGGAAGACGCTACGCCCTTCGACTGCGCTCAGGACAGGCTTTTGCACCCTACAAAACAAATGCCAAATACACTGGCCGACTGGCTGATCTACCTCGAATCCCTGCACCCAAAAACCATCGCGCTCGGTCTGGAGCGCGTGGCGCAAGTCAAACAGCGGCTGAATCTTCAACCTGATTTTCCGGTCATCGTGGTCGGCGGCACCAATGGCAAAGGTTCGGTGTGCGCGATGCTGGAAAGCATATTGCACGCCGCCGGATACCGCGTCGGCTGCTACACCTCGCCGCATCTGCTGCATTACAACGAGCGTGTGCGCATAGCCAAAAAGCAGGTGAGCGATGTGGAGTTGTGTAAGTCGTTTGAGAAAATCGAACAAGTGCGAGGAGCCGCTTTTTCAGGAACATCAGAAGTGCCACTCACCTATTTCGAGTTCGGCACACTGGCGGCAATGCAGTGCTTCATCGAGCACAAGGTGGATGTCGCCATTCTGGAAGTGGGGCTGGGCGGCAGACTGGATGCGGTGAATGTATTTGACAACGATTGCGCTGTGATCGCCAGCGTGGACATCGATCACACCGATTATCTGGGCGATACGCGCGAGCAGATTGCGTTTGAGAAGGCGGGAATTTTTCGCAGCGGTAAGGTGGCGATTTGTGCGGATAGCGATGTGCCGCAGGCGATACGCGCTCAGGCACAGAAGGTTGGTGCTGAGTTGTGGTGCATCGGTGCTGAGTTCGGCTTTCAACTCCCCTCCCCCGCAGGCGGGGGAGGGGTTGGGGGAGAGGGGGGAGGCAACGTAGCTCGGACCATCTCTGTTGCAAAGCCCCTCTCCCTAGCCCTCTCCCGCTCGCGGGAGAGGGAACAAATGCATGAGCAGTGGAATTTCCGCAGCAAGTTAGGTTCACGCAATGCGCTGCCATATCCGGCATTGCGCGGCGCATTCCAGTTGCACAATGCCAGCGCGGCACTGGCGGCGCTGGATGTGCTCAAGGAACGATTGCCGGTGAGTATGGAAGCGGTGCGGCGCGGTTTGGGCGAAGTGCAACTGGCGGGACGTTTTCAGTTCGTGCCGGGCAAGCCGACGCTGATTCTGGATGTGGCGCACAATCCGCATGCGGCGCGTTCGCTGGCGCAGAATCTCGCCGGTCTGCCGCCGTGTCCGAACACCTATGCGGTGTTCGCCATGTTGAAAGACAAGGACATGGCGGGTGTGGTGGCGGCACTCGATCCGCACATCGACACATGGCTGGCGGCGGGCATAGATACGCCGCGCGGCGCGACCCCCGAGAAGCTGGAGCAAGTACTGCAACAGTGCCGGGTGCGCGGTGAGATTAAAATCTGCAAAAACATTTCCGCTGCGCTGCGTTATGCCTATAACGCGGCAGGCGAAAATGATAGAATCATCGTCTTCGGATCGTTCTATACGGTGGCGGAAGTGATGGCCGCAAGAGGGTTGTCCATTACCCAGTAAGAAATTAAGGTTCCCTTAAACAGGCGAGATCAAAGCATGGCAAAAGAGCAGACAGACGATGAACTGAATCTCAGGCGCAAAGCGCGCCGCCGTTTGATTGGCGCTGTCGCGCTTACGCTGGCGGTGGTGGTGATATTGCCGATGGTGCTTGACAGTGCACCAAAGTCTACCGGTAAAGACATCGATTTGAGCATTCCGGCTCCCGATAAGGTCGGCGAGTTCGTCCCGCGTGTGGCGGTTTCTGAAGTGGCGGTGACATTGCCGTTAGCCGGTTCTGCTGTCGTGTCTAGCCCCGCACCGCTTGCTGCCCCCGCTATTGCCACGCCTGTACAGGTACCCGATGCGGCCAAACCGATTGTTGCACCAAGCCAACAGGCGGTGCCGAGCAAGGCGCCCAGCCCCCATAAACCCTCAGAATCCCAGAAATCCACAGAAACCAGCAGCGCAGATAAGCCGGTCAGTGCCGAAGGTTATGTCGCGCAGGTTGGGGCATTTTCAAACCCGGACACTGCGAAGCAAGAACTCAAAAAGCTGAAGAAATGGGGCTTTAAGGCTTATACCGAAAAAGCCGGCGACAAGATTCGGGTGCGCGTCGGCCCTTACCCGGATCGCGACAAGGCGGAGAAGGCGGGCCGTCTGTTGGAAAAACATGGGCTGCATCCGGTAATCGTCAGTAGCAAATGAATGGACTTGATTTTGTTGTAATAGGAATATTGCTGTTTTCCTTGTTGCTCGGTTTGTGGCGCGGTCTGGTTTATGAAGTGATGGCGTTGTTGGGCTGGCCGCTTGCGTTTCTGCTGAGCAAGTTGTTCGCCGGCAACATTGCGCCGTTGCTGCCGCTGAAGCAAGAGGCGTCACGTATTGCGGTATCTTATGCGCTGGTGTTCATCGCCGCGTTGATCGTGTGGGGCGTGCTGGCCAGGTTGCTCTCCAAGTTGCTGAAGGCGGCAGGCTCTGGCTGGTCGGATAGAGTGTTGGGCGGATTATTCGGGGTGTTGCGCGGCGGGGTGGTACTGCTCGTTTTGGTGTGGATGGCTGGCTTGACGAATTTTTTTGAACAACCATTCTGGCGCGATGCACTGACGAGCAAGACGCTGGAAGATGCTGCATTGCTGACTAAAGCGTGGTTGCCGGACAGCATCGCGCAGCGCATTCATTATCGAATTCGTAGTTAATATTTGGGATAGAAAATCATGTGCGGCATTCTCGGAGTGATCTCGCAATCACCGGCCAATCAGCTGTTGTATGACGGCTTGCAGGTCTTGCAGCATCGCGGCCAGGACGCAGCCGGTATTGCGACGCTGGATGGACATACCTTCCATCTGCACAAAGACAATGGGCTGGTGCGCGATGTGTTCCGCACGCGCCATATGCGTTCGCTGTTGGGAAATGCGGGAATTGCGCACGTGCGTTATCCGACTGCGGGTTCTGCGGTCGACCACAACGAGGCGCAGCCGTTCTATGTGAATTCGCCGTTTGGCATCATGCTGGGCCATAACGGCAACCTGACCAATGCGGATGAGCTAAAGCAGCAGTTGTTCGCTGAAGATTTACGTCACGTCAACACCAACTCCGATTCTGAAGTGTTGCTGAATGTGCTGGCGCATGAGTTGCAGCTCAAATCCAAGCAATACCGTCTGGATGCGCAAATTATTTTTGCGGCGGTGTCCGGTGTGCATCAGCGTTGTCGCGGCGCATATGCGGTGGTGGCGATGATCGCGGGCTACGGGCTGCTGGCGTTCCGGGATATTTACGGTATCCGCCCGCTGGTGATCGGCGTGAACGAAAACTCACATGGCACGGAATATCTGGTCGCCTCGGAAAGCGTGGCACTGGATACCTTGGGCTTCAAATTCCTGC
>Ga0066794_10000250_pt1 | contig 10292 bp, 9 predicted proteins | sample PersoiDNA2013190_FD_70945 | JGI IMG/M metagenome (GOLD analysis project Ga0066794, IMG submission 70945) | Permafrost soil microbial communities from the Arctic, to analyse light accelerated degradation of dissolved organic matter (DOM) -... | ecosystem: Environmental > Terrestrial > Soil >... | reverse complement strand
GCTGCTGCTCAGATACGCACGCGAGAGCTCGAGGCATGAGATCCCGAGCGAGTACTCACCGGTGCCCGCATGGCGCGAGACGTACTTGTACGACTTCAGGGCCGCTAGGAGCCGGAAGGTCGTCGAGGGGGTGAGCTGCGCCTCGGCCGCGATGTCGACGAGGCTCCGCGGCGTGCCATCCGAGAGCAGTCGCAGCAGCGTGAATGCCCGGTCGAGGACGCGAACGTTGTAGTGGGCCTCTTTTGGACCCACGGCCCGTCCGGGCCTCGTTTCGTCGGCACCGTTCTGCGAGCCATCTCGCACGTCAAGCGACGACATCGAAGACCGCCAATTCGCTAGAGGAGTACAAAGACCTCAGCCGGGGCTGCAGCTCGCGATGATCATCCGAAGCGCGCCAGTAGGCAGCCTGCCCGAGGGTGTCAAAGCGTATGACCATCTGATACCTTGCGCGATCATCCTGGTCACGCAAGAGATGCGCGCCGCGGAAACCTTCCTGGCAGGCCATGGCAGGGCGGTACTCCTGCGCGAAGAAGACCTCGAACGCCTTTCCGGCCTCGTCGTTCACGGAGAACTCCACATGCCGCTCGATCACAGTTCGCCTTTTTCTCGTGCCAGCCCGACTGCCGTTACCGCTCCCGACCGATGGCCACGCGCTCGCAGAACCGCTTGGCGCGGTCCGTGATCTCGGCGAAGTCCCGCTCATCCAGGAGCCGTTGGCTCACGAGCTCGCCCCCGATCCCCACGAGCTCGGCGCCCGCCCTGATGAAGTCGGCCGTGTTCTCGAGGGTGACCCCGCCGACGGCGACGATCCGCACCTGCGGGAGCGGCGCCCGGACCGTCTTGATGTAGGTGGGCCCACCGGCGCTGGCCGGGAAGACCTTGACGAGATCGGCACCCGCCTGCCAGGCGCCCAGGATCTCGGTGGGGGTGAACGCACCGGAGAGCACCGGAACTGCGTACCGTCGGCAGAGCTCGATGGTCGCGACGTCGAGCGTCGGTGTGACGATGAACTGCGCTCCGGCCAGCAGGGCCGCCCGAGCGCTCTCGGCGTCCAGGACCGTGCCCACTCCGAAGGAGACCTCGTCGCCGAAACGAGCCCTGGCTTCCTCGACGATGCGGAGCGCACCAGGGGTGGTGATCGTCACCTCGATCGAGGAAACGCCGCCCGCGAGGACGGCGTCCGTCGCGTTGAGCAGGTCGTTGGAGCTGGTCGCACGAAGGATCGCGACCACGCCCGATTCGACCGACCGCCGGAATGAAGTCTCGCCCATGAGTCTCCTCTGGATGCCCGATGCTGCACCGCATCTGGCGTTGCGTTTTCATCTGATGAAACGTCTTGCCGCTGACTGAAAACAATAGTGGCATCGTGATGGCCACGAGTCAAGGGGCCCGGCGCGGCGGGACTGCTGGGCAAGCCGGGCCGGGGGCGTTTTCGCGGAACTGAACGTGAGTGTCCCGCGTCAAGGAGATGGCAGGTTCTGGGGTTCGGGAAAGTTGGGGACGGCGGGGTCGGCGTAGCCGAGGTGGACCTCGATGGGGCGGTTCCAAGCGATCGCCTCGTGGGGTCGGACGGTGTTGTACTCGACCCGGTAGTGCTCGGCGTGGGCGGCGAGGTCGATCGCGTCTGGGATCTCTTCGAGGAACACCCCGTTCGTACTTCAGGGATCCGGAGCCGCGTTCGTGCGTCGCTACCGGTCGGTCACCGCCGCATGAGCGCGCTCGCTACGGCGCCGGGTATGCCGTGATCGAGTCGACCCGCAGAGTCCCGCTCCCTGTGCTGCCACCGAGGTAGAAGGAGATCTGCGACACCGACGCCAGGTCGAGCGTTGCGTCCGGCGGCGCCCAGGACGGTGGCTTGAACTGGCTGAAAGGAATCGTGATGAACTGAGCATTGGTGCCCGTCGGGCTGATGCTCGTCTCCCAGTAACCGGTGCTCGTCACGAACTGCACGGTGACGTTGTGTGCGCTGCCGTCGGGCTGCAGCCACATCCGCAGGCCTCCGGACGAGCTCCAGTTCTGCGCGATGTTGTGGCTAACGCCCGCGTACCCGTTATTGCCTAGGGTGTATGTCAGCAACATGCTCGAGCCCGACCCATCCGCCACACTGCTGAGCGTCGGGGTGATCGGGTCGCCGCCCACGTTGCGGAAGTATGCCGTCTGCAGCGCCGCATCGGAGGCGTAGCCGTCGAAGTCGTCGACCAGCACGCCGTTCACCGGCGGCCGGGTGGTGAACGACGCCGGCGAACCGGTAGCGGTGGTGGTCCCGTCAGCGTTGACCGCCTGAACCTGCACGTAGTACGTCGTCGAAGCGTCGAGGGGGGCCGACGGGCGATACGACGTGGTGCGCAGGCTGGCGGCCTGGACCACCGGTGAGCTGAGGTCGGCGTTCTTCGACACGAGGATCGAGTAATACGCCGCGTATGCAGAGGCAGACCAGGAGATGGACGTCGCGGTGCTGACGCCGGTCGCCCCAGCCGGAGGAGCCGTCACAGCGAACGGGCCAGGGATGGCAGTCGCGAGTGAGCGAGCTTCCGTCGTGAGCGATACGCGGGTCACCGCCGCGCGGCTTCCGGATGGCCACTCCACACGGACCCCGCCGACGTTGGACAGCCCCGACAGGCTCAGGGTGACCGTGTCTTGGCCGGCGCTGATGACGCGAGGGCTGACGGTCTTCCACTGGGTGGCGCCGTCGGCCGAGACCTGGAGACGGATGTCGCCTGGGCCGCGCGGGGGCACGACCGTGACCGCCACCGAGGTGATCCCGGCGCGTACATACGTCAGCGTGGCCTGCTGGCGCCCGGTGGGACTCACCTGCACACCCTGGGCTGTCGGGATCCGCTGCAGCGTCGAGCTGTGCTGGGAGGCGACGAACCAGTCCTCAAGGGGATCCGTGACGGCGTCCTCGGTCGCCCCGACACTCAACGGCGCGGAGACATCAAGCACGGCCCCGGAGGCGTTCAGTGCGACCACTCGGTAGGCCGTAGCGCGCGTGGGCGTGCCCAGGTCGAGCCACGGCGTGTCATTGTCGGTGACTTTGGTCCCGACAACCACCCAGGAACGGCCGGTGGCACGCTCAACTCGGTAGGACCAGGCGCCCGCGGTGCCGCGCCAGGTCAGCAGGTTGATGCCCTGGGTCTTGACGATGCTTGTAAGCAGCGGGGCGTCGCCCACTGCCTTCACGCAGCCGGTGCAGGTGCCCATGAGGCCGGCAAACCGGGTGATCGCGGCAACAGCCGTGCGCATCGCCGGTGTGTCACCCGGGTAGTGAACCGTGAATCCGTCGGAGTGCTGCACGAAACCGTAGTGGTCCCCGTGCGGGAACAGCGACCAGAAGAGCGCGCCGTCGACGTCCTGGTTGGCGGCCACCGCGTCCAGCAGCGTGTCGCTCGCCGCCGTGCTGCCGTACTCGCCGGCGATGTATGCCTTGCCTGCCGCCTTCGCCGCCGTGGCGTCCGTCGCTATCTTGGCTGCGGTCGGTGGGTAGTAGTGGGCGTCGACGATGTCGACGTCCGGCGAAGTGAGCACACCCGTGGCCGTGCCGGACTGTGCGCCCGCGGCGACGAGCTGCTTCGGAGCGAGCTGTGAGATGTACGACGAGATGTCGTTGACCCACTCGGGCGTCATGCCGTTCAACTCGTTGCCGAGCTCCCAGGCCATCACCGTCGGGTCGTCGACGTACCGCTTGCCGGTGAACGGGTTGACGTGCGTGAGGACCTTAGAGATGTACTGCTTGAACGCGACGCGCACCGTCGGGTCGGTGAAGAACGCTGCCCCGTTGTTGGCCGTGCTCACGCCGAGCCAGCGCAGGAACGTGTACTTGCCGCCGTGGTAGTAGTCCCAGTTGTCCGTGAGGGGCACGAGGAGCTTGAGGCCGAGGCGGCCCGACTCGGCGACCGCGTAGTCGATGGACGCGAACGCGTTGTTGTTGAACTGGCCGAGGGTCGGCTCGAGGCTGTTCGGGCTTCCGAGGTTGATGCCAAGCGTGTGCGCGCGCACGACGCGCGAACCCATCACCCGCGCGGTGGTAAGGCCGTCGCGGATGCGGAAATACGTGGGGAGGTCGACGGTGGCCGGGTCATCGGGGTTGACTCCACCGACGTTCTCATCGAGTCCCAGCCAGTATTCGTTGCCACCGCCGAAGCGGAACCGCTTGCCGCCGAGCATCAGTTGGTTGCCGCTCTTGGTCACGAACGTGCTCGCCTGCCGCGCAGGTCCGCTCGCGGGGGCCGCTGACGCCGGCAGCGATAGCAGCGCCGGCAGGGCGATGGCGGGAGCTGCAGAGTCGGTGCCGGCCCACGCTGTGGTCGGCAGGGCGAGGGCACCTGCGAGCACCAGCGTTCCCCAGCCCAAGGTCAAGCGGCGGAACGATCGGGTCATGGCTGCTCCCTGTTCGTCGGACGCGGCGATGCGACCGACCTAGAAAGGAGGCTATATCGAACGGCTTAAGTAGGCGAATGATTCGTGGCGGTTTGTCCCGACGAGACCGATGAAGTCACGCATACCATCAAGCACTGGGGTTGACCCCGGATGGTGGACACGGGGTCAGGCGGCTTGTGCCGTCTGGTGGTGGTGCTGTTCGAAGTGAAGCGCCCCGGGTTCGCTACAGGGTGGCGCGGACTGCTTTGGCGGCTTCGACCATGGCCTTCAGCGCCGGGTTGACCTCGGCGTAGCCGCGGGTCTTGAGGCCGCAGTCTGGGTTGACCCAGAGCAGCCGACCCGGGATCGACGCGGCAGCCGCCCGCAAGAGCTCCTCGATCTCCGCCTCGGCCGGAACCCGCGGCGAATGGATGTCGTAGACACCCGGGCCGATGCCGCGGCCGAAGCCGGAGCTCTTGATGTCCGGCAGGATCTCCATCTTGGAGCGGGCCGCCTCGATCGAGGTCACGTCGGCGTCCAGGCCGTCGATCGCGTCGATGACCTCGCCGAACTCCGAGTAGCACAGGTGCGTGTGCACCTGGGTCTCGTCGCGAACCCCTGCGGTGGCCAGCCGGAACGAGCCCACCGACCAGTCGAGGTACACGCCCTGGTCCGCCTTGCGCAGCGGGAGCAGCTCGCGCAGCGCCGGCTCGTCGACCTGGATGATCCCGATGCCGGCGGCCTCGAGGTCGGCCAGCTCGTCGCGCAGCGCGAGCGCCACCTGGCGAGCGGTGTCACCTAGCATCTGGTCGTTGCGCACGAAGGACCAGGCCAGGATCGTCACCGGCCCGGTGAGCATGCCCTTGACCGGCTTCTCGGTGAGCGTCGCCGTGTAGGTGGACCACCCGACCGTCATCGGCGCGGGACGGCTGACGTCGCCCCACAGGATGGGCGGGCGCACGCAGCGCGAGCCGTAGGACTGCACCCAGCCGTTCTGGGTGACCGCGAAGCCGTCGAGCAGCTCGGCGAAGTACTGCACCATGTCGTTCCGCTCGGGCTCGCCGTGCACCAGGACGTCGATGTCGAGCTCTTCCTGGAGCGCGACGACGCGGCGGATCTCGGCGCGCATCTCGTCCTCGTACTGCGCTTCGGTCAGCTCGCCGGTGCGCAGCTTGGCGCGGGTCTGGCGGATCTCCGGCGTCTGTGGGAACGAGCCGATCGTCGTCGTCGGCAGCGGCGGGAGGTGCAGGACGGCGTCCTGCGCGGCCTGACGCACCGCGAAGTCGACCCGGTGGAAGTCCGACTCGCTCAGTCCGGCAAGGCGCTCGCGGACCGCAGGGACACTGACGCCGGGGGCGGCGGCGCGGGCTGCCTTGACGTCCTCGGATGCCTGCAGCTCGGCGGCGATGGCGGCGCGGCCCTCGGCCAAACCCTTCGCGAGAATGGCGACCTCGCCGACCTTCTGGTCCGCGAACGCCAGCCAGCTCTTCAGCGCGGCCGGTAGGTCGGGCTCGTCCTCGACGTCGTGCGGGACGTGCAGCAACGAGGTCGAGGTACCGACGGCGAGCGAACCGGCCACCGAGCGGAGCGCCTCGAGCTGGTCGAGCGCCGCGGTCAGGTCGGTGCGCCAGATGTTGTGACCGTCGACGACGCCGGCCACCAAGGTCTTCGTCCCCAGGCCCGAGGGGGCCTCGGGAACCGGCGCACCCAGCGGACCGGCGACGTGGCGGCCGCCAGCCGGCGTGACTGCGGGGGCACCGCCCTTGACCAGGTCGAGCGCGATCGCCTCGACGTCGGTCGCGGCGACGGCGCCGAAGAGCCCGCCGAGGCCGCCGTACGGGGCGGCAAGGAGGATCGCCGGGCGGGCCGGCTGCTCCAGCTCGGTGGCCAGCGCGTGGTAGGCCAAGGCCACGGCCTCGCGGACCCGCTCGATCGGTACGTCGATGCTGTCGGAGACCAGCGCCGGCTCGTCGAGCTGGACCCAGGTGGCGCCCACGGCGGCGAGGTCCTGCAGCAGCGCCGAGTAGACGGCGACGACCTCGGGCAGCCGGTCCAGCGGGTGGAAGCCCTCGGGGGCGCCGTCGGCGACCTTGCTCAGCAGCAGGAACGTGACCGGGCCGACCAGCACCGGGCGGGTGTGGACGCCCTCCTCGGCGGCCTCGACGAACTCGCGGAGCGGGCGGTCGTCGGCGAACAGGATCGGGGTGTCCGGCCCGATCTCCGGGACCAGGTAGTGGTAGTTGGTGTCGAACCACTTGGTCATCTCGAGCGGGGCGAGGTCGTCGACGCCGCGGGCCACGGTGAAGTAGCCGGACAGGTCGAGCGCGCCCTTGTCGTCGACGAGGTGCGCAAACCGGGCCGGGACGGCACCGAGCACGGCGACGGCGTCGAGCATCTGGTCGTAGTACGAGAAGGAGGACGGGATCGCGGCGCTGTCGGCATCCAGGCCGAGCTCCACGAGGCGAGCGCGGGTACGGGTGCGCAGCGCCGCGGCGGTCGCCTCCAGCTCGGCGACGCTGGAGCGGCCGGCCCAGAAGGACTCGACGGCCTTCTTCAGCTCACGGCGCGGGCCGATGCGCGGGTAGCCGAGGATCGTGCCGGCGGGGAATGCGACGCTCTGGGTGCTCATGAGTCCCTACTCGTCGTGATGTGTGGTCGGGCCGTGCTGGTCGTGCCCGGTCGGGTTCAGTTCTGTCGAGCGGGTTCCGTTCTGTCGGTGCAAGCCGAGGCTCGCAAGAAGGTCAAGGGCCGCGGCGTGCTTGTTGAACGTATAGACGTGCAGGCCCGGCGCGCCTCCTTCGAGGATCTCCAGGGCGAGCTCACGTGCGGCCGCGACGCCCGCACGGTACTGCGCGGCCTCGCCGTCCGCTCGCTCGAGGCTCGAGACGAGGTGTTGCGGCAGCGGCACCTTGGTCAGCTCCGCGAGGCGGTGGGCGCGGCGCGGCGTCGTCAGCGGGACGACGCCGGGCACGATCGGGATGGTGATCCCGGCGTCGCGAGCGTCGTCGACGAGCGCGAGGTAGTTCTCCGGGTCGAAGAAGACCTGGGTGAGCGCGAAGTCGGCACCGGCCGCCTGCTTGGTGGCGAGCACGTCGAGGCCCTGCTGCTTGCCGCCGGGCGCCGCGTGCAGGGCAGGGAAGGCGGCGACCCCGATGCTGATCTGGTCCGGCGCGATGCCGCGGCGATCGGCGACGTCGCGGAGGTGCGTGACGAGCTCGCTCGCGTAGCGGAGTCCGTCGGGTTGCGGCTGCCAGTCGGTGACGCCGGCCGGCGGGTCGCCGCGCAGGGCGAGGAAGTCGCGCACGCCCTCGTCGAGGAACTCGTCGATGACGGCGGTCACCTCGTCGCGGGTGGCCTCCACGCAGGTGAGGTGTGCGACGGGAAGGAGCTTCGTCTCGGTGATCAGGCGGCGGACGACGGAGCGGCTCGAGGTGCGGGTGGACCCGTTCGCGCCATAGGTGACGGAGACGAAGTCCGGGGACGCGGTGGCGAGCTCGTTGACGGTGGACCAGAGCGCGTTCTGGGTCTCGACCGTGCGTGGCGGGAACAGCTCGAACGACACGGTGGGTCGCTGAAGGCGAGCTTCGCCCAGGATGTCCCGCACGGTCATTGGTTCATCCTAGGGGTTGGTGCCGAAGTGTGAGACGCCCGCGTCCGGATGGTGGCCGGCGCTGCCGGCGCTGCCGGCGTCGCTGGTGTCGGCGTCGCTGGTGTCGGCGGCGCGCGGGCAGGTGGCGAGGTGGTCGTCGACCAGTCCGCACGCCTGCATCGCGGCGTACGCGGTGGTCGGTCCGACGAACCGGAAACCGGCGGCCTTGAGTGCTTTCGCCAGGGCGTGCGACTCCGCGGTCTGGCTCGGCACGTCGGCCCAGGTCAGGGGCCGACGACGGAAGGGTGGCGGGCCGACGAGGGCCGCGCTTGAGTCCGGGTTGTCGGGATCTGGGCTGTCGGCAGCCGGGTCGCCGCCGTCCGAGCCGTCGAAGACCGGGTCGCCGCCGTCCGAGCCGCCCGGCGCGTGCGACCAGAAGAGCTCGCTCAGGGTCTCGCCGCGCTCCCACAGCCTGAGGACCGCGCGGGCGTTCGCGATCGTCGCCTCGATCTTGGCCCGGTTGCGCACAATCCCGGCGTCGGCCAGGAGGCGCGCGACGTCGTCGGCGGAGAAGCGGGCGACCTGCTCGGGGTCGAAGCCCGCGAAGGCGAGGCGGAACGCGGGGCGCTTGCGGAGGATGGTGATCCAGGCGAGTCCGGACTGGAACGCCTCGAGGCTGGTGCGTTCGTAGAGCTCGCGCTCGCCGCGGACGGGGACGCCCCACTCGGTGTCGTGGTACGCCTCGTAGAGCGGGTCACCGTCGCCGAAGCAGCGCGACATGAGGCGAGGACGGGACTGCGGTCAGTGACCGGTGAGGCGAGCGCGGAGCTTCGCCTGGCGGCTGTCGGCCTTCATGGCGAGGAGCTCGAAACGTTCTTCCGCATTGGGGCCGGGCATGCCGACGAGACCGTCCTTGACCGCGGTCAGCGTCTCCGGCGTGGGGTCGCTGTTGAGGCGCAGCGCGACTTGCGCGTACTGCTGTTCTGAGGGGTCGGCGGCTCGAACCATGGCGGAAATCCTACGTGCTGGGCGGGTGCCTTGAGAAGTCTTCACCCGGCCCATCACCCAAACGCCAGGCGGTTCGCTTCCGCCGCGCTACGACTGGTGCTATGCGCCCGGATCGGCGCTCGCGATGCGTCCGGATCGAGCGGCAGGTACTCCGCGAGCCATTCCAGACCGTGCCGGGCCACCACCTCAATGTAGTCGAGCAGCGAGTGGTCGGCGCCGCGCAGCACCTCGAGGCGGGACCCCGCGGGGAGCATCGGCAGGCCGACCCGCGAGTGGGTGAGGAGCTGGTGTTCCTCGCCTTCGATGAGCTGGCCGCCGTGCACCAGGAGGACCGGGCAGCGGATCGCGCTGAGCAGCTGGCCCTGGTTGATGGTGGAGAACGCGGCGAGCGTGTCGGCGGCGATGATGGTGGCCTCGCGCGCGGTCGGGCCGTCGTCGGGGACGTGCATGCGCCCGGTGTGCCCGAGCTCGTCCATCTGGGAGGCCGAGAAGATCTCACCCCACGGGTAGTCGAGCGGCCCGGTCAGCGCGCCGGTGAGGATCATCGCGCGGACGGTGGGCGGGTTGGCTCGGAGCGCGACGAGGCTGCCCAGGCTGTGCGCGTGGACGGCCTGGCGCGGGTAGCCGGCGTCGGAGAGGAAGGCGCTCGCGGCGTTGAAGTCCTCGACCTCACGCGAGACGAAGACGACCTCGTCATCGGAGAGGCCGCAGCCGGCGAAGTCGAAGGCGAGGGTGGCGTACCCGGCGTCGGCGTAGGCGGCCGTGAGGTCGGTGAATCGGCCGCGCGACGAGCGCTCGTCGAGGAAGCCGTGGGCGAAGAGCACGGCGGCGTCCGTGCGGCCCGGGGTCAGCGAGCCGGAGAGCCGGATGCCACGCGGCGTGGTGATGGTGATGTCGTTGGGCACCTGGAGAGGGTACGTCGAGTCTGAATCGGGGTGGTGGCTGTGACGTCAGAAGCCGCGCGCGCGATGGCGGGGCGATGGGCGACCGACGAGGGGCGAGGAGCGGCGACCTAGGGGCGAGGCGGGCGACGGGCGGACGGGCGAGGGCTGGCGCGCTAGGGGCGGACGGGGCCGTCGACCAGGCGGGACTCGGCGGTGTGGACGCGCAAGGGCGCCGACGTCGAGACGGTGGCGGCGGTTCCGCCGACCGGGAGCCACCCGGTGAAGCCGTCGACGAGGTACTCGCCGCGCCACGTGGTGGTGAGCCTGATGGTGCGGGTGGCCGCTGCGCGGTAGACGTGCGAGATCGAGGCGTTGGGGTAGGGGCGGCCGGGATCGGCGGTGCTGAGCGGGGCACTGCCGTCGCCGAAGTCCCAGGCATAGGACTGCGCGATCGC
>Ga0066794_10000249_pt1 | contig 10294 bp, 10 predicted proteins | sample PersoiDNA2013190_FD_70945 | JGI IMG/M metagenome (GOLD analysis project Ga0066794, IMG submission 70945) | Permafrost soil microbial communities from the Arctic, to analyse light accelerated degradation of dissolved organic matter (DOM) -... | ecosystem: Environmental > Terrestrial > Soil >... | reverse complement strand
TGCGGTTGTATTTCGCCGCAATCACCGCCCGGGCGTTTTCGCAGTGAAGCAAAAGCGGGCCACTCGGTACCATGGGAAGCATTGCCCGGCTTCAACCGCCGAAATGCGACCGGACCTTCTCCATCAGCCAGGTCCAGGCCTCGAACTCCTGTGGCCCGGCGGTCTTGTCGACCGCGCTCTGGAGATAATTGAGCTCGCGCTCGATACGTTCGCGCGGCAGCATCTTGAGCCGGCTCACCAGGATCGCGGCCTCAAGCACCGCCGCCTTGGCGCGATTGAAGCCCTGAAACGGCACGTGCGAGGTGAGGCGCACCACGCAGCAGCGGAAGCGCGGCCGCTGCGGATCGTCGGTCATGCCGGTCACCGCCAGCTCGGCATGGGCGAGCGCGCCGGCCAGCCGCGGCACCGGCACCTCCTCCGACACCACCGTCGGCCAGTCGCGCCGGCCGGTCAGGCAGCCGGCGAAGACGCGCACATCGTCGGTATGGCTCGCCGTCGCGAACGGCACCGCCATGAGATTGTCGAGCGTGGTCGAAGGGCGGAACGGGGCGATGATCCAATCGTCGTCCTCGGCGATGAGGCCGATCGGCGCGATGTGCACGCGGCCTTCGCTGTCGGTCGTAATGACGATGGTCTCGCGGATCATCGGCATCGGTCACATCCCGCGCTCATTCATCGTCGCCCTCCGCGCTGCGCTCTCCGGCGCCGCGCAGCGTGTGGCCGGCCGCGCGCAGCCTGGTGATATCCTCCGGCTTGCGGTCGACGGCGCAGCCCCAGTCGAGCGGCTCGTCCTGCATATAACGCTTACCCAGCAGCCAGGCGATCTCGGCCTTCGCCAGCTCGGCGCCGAGATAGAAGGCATGCGGGCCGTTGCTCTCGACGCCGAGCTTGGGAAACAGCGAGAACGCATCACTGGCGACGTGATGCATGCCGCGCGCATAGACGTGGATTCCATCCTCCGCCGTCTCGATGCGGAAATTGCCGTCGCGCACCTGCGCGGCGAGTGCGGCGATCTCTTCCGGGCTATTGGGGAACGGCTTGCGGTCGTGCAGTTGCAGCAGCGCGCCGCCATAATCCTTGGGCAGGCTATGGTCCTCGCGCGCGGCGAACATCATGCGCCGCGCCGCATCGTGCTCCTGCAAAGTGCGGCGGGTATGCGGGCTCACCTGCACCACCAGCACGTTGCGGATATGCAGCTCCGAGCAGATGCCGATCAGCGCCGCCGTCACGCCGCCGCTGTCGGCATCGGTCAGCTCGGTGAGATTGCCGGTGCCCATTAGAATGTCCGCCTCCGGCAGCCGTTGCCGCAGCTCGGCATAGCGCGCGAGCGAGGCCATGAAACCGAAGTGGATCGGATCGAGGATCGGATCGAGCACCGGTTTGATGCCGCGCTTGTCGGCGGCCTCCATCGCGCGCAGCAGCGAGGCGAGATCGCCATGGCTCGCCGGCACCAGTACCGGCGTCGCGCCGGTGTCGGCGGCGATGGAAAGCGTATTTTCGGTCAGGCTGAGCAGGAATTGCGCGCCCGCCTCGGCGCCGGCGCGCAATTCCGCGGGGTCGGCGGAATCGACACTGAGGGCAAAGCCTTCGCCACGCAGCGCCCGCACCGCCTCTTGCAAATGCGGAAACGGCGTGTCGGGCAGACAGCCGAGATCGATCACGTCGGCGCCGGCCGCGCGGATGGCGCGGGCGCGAACAAGAATGTCCGCGACACTGAGCGCGGAGGCATCGACGATCTCCGCGAAGATGCGGATGTCATGGCGCGACAGATCGAGGTCGCGTCCGCCCTTGCCGAAATAAGCGGGCAGGTCTTTCAGCTCCTCCGGCCCGCGCTCGAACGGAATGCCGAATTCGGCGCTGAGCCGGTCGAGGTCGGCGCGGCAGCGCCCGGGCACCATGATGCGGGTCGCGTCCACCGGGCGCGGGACGCGGCGCGCGATGATCGCCTCGGTCATCAGCGCGGCGACCTTGACCCCGACATTGATCACCGACCAGGCGAAGCCCGGGCTCTTCATGCCGGCGAGCACCTTCTCCAGCCGCGGCTGCGCCAGATGGCCGGTGAGAAAGGCGATGCGCTCGGTCATGCGAGCTCGCGCTTGCGGCGGGTGAGCGCCTCGCCGAGCTCGGCGAGCGTCTCGACCACGGCAACGTCATCGAAAGTTTTCAGCCGCCCGGTGTTCTCGAGATCGATGCGGCGCGGATAGACCTTGACGATGCCCTTCGGTGCCTCGGTTTCCAGTTCCGGCGCGGTGTCGCAGGCAAAGACGATCGACGGCACGCGGCATTTTCCGGCCTGCGCGAATACATTGGTCGCCAGCGTGTCGGAAATTCCGGCGACGCACTTCGCTACGGTGTTCGAGGTCGCCGGCCCCAGCACCAGCGTGTGGTAGACGCCGTAATAGAAGGCGCCGACCGGCGGTGCACTCGCCGTGGTGTCGCGGAAGATGCGCGCCGACTTCGGCAATTGGAAGTCCTGCTTGTACATGCGGATGACTTCCGCCGCGGCGCGGCTGACGAACAGGTCGACCTCGTCGAGCTCACGGATGAGGGCGAGACATTCCTTGAAGAAATGTCCCGATCCTGTCAGGGCCCAGCCCCAGCGCGGCGTCTTAACCTTGGCCATGGGGATGAATGTAAGCCCGTTGCGTCCTGCTGTTGCAAGTCGATGCGGGTGCCTACCGTCCCGCCGGTGCGGATGGCGGCGCCCGCTGCCGCATGCGCCTCGGGAGCCACGATAAAGGCTTGCGCACCGCTGGCGGCCAGGAACCGGGGAAAGGCCGGGTCGACTACACCGCGCGCGGCGAGATCGGCTGCCGAGACCGGACCGTCGGGCGCCGCGCCGTGTTTGACCAGCACAAGCCGCCTCACGCCGAACCGTCCGGCAAGCCAGGCGGCAAGGCTGTCCGAGGTGATGTCCCAGCTTGGCGAGATGTCCGACGCCCGCAGCACCATGGCGGCGGGCGCCCAGACCGGCACGTTGCCGTCGCGCAGCACCCGGCGGATCGCCGCTGCGGAGGCCGCGACGGTAAAGCCCGGCCTCAAGTTCGCCAGCGCCAGCCCGAATTGCTCCATAGCGAGCAGCGCCATGGCATGGGCCGCGGCATCGTCGAAGCCCATTGTCGCCTGCGCCGCGCGGACCGCATCGGAGAAGGCGCCGCCGCCGGGCACGAGGATGACGCGGCCGCCGCAGGTGGCAAGCGCGTCCAGCCAACGGATAAGGTGCTCGGAACCGGCAAGACTGCCGCCGAGCTTGACCACGGTGATGTCGCGGTCTCGCATCTACTCCGCCGGTCTCGACCGCGCCGCGGGATAGAGCTGATAGACCTTGGCGACGTCGGCCGGCCGCTGCCGCCTGATCTCGACGCCGACGCGGCCGGGACCGACGTCGAGCTTCTCGACCTTCACCGTCACGCGCTGCACCCGCGGATAGCCGAGCACGAAAGCGGCGATCCGCTCGGCCAGCGTCTCGACCAACGGAATGTGGCCGTTGGCGGCGATCAGGCGGATGCCGTCGGTCATGATGTCGTAGGAGAGCACGTCGCGCATGTCCTGCGCCGGCTGGCCGGCGCGGGCGATCTCGGCGTCGACGTTGAAGCGCACGCTCTGCGCCGCCGCGTGCTCGTGCTCATAGACTCCTATGCGCACCGGCAGCACGAGATCGTGCACGAAAACGCGGTCGGTCTCACCGTCCTTGGCGGCATCCGCGGAATAGCCGCGCGCGGCCAGCAGCCGGTAGTCGGCCTTGCCCGGTTCGGCGCGCTCGGCGGCGGCGCTGCGGATATCGGGCGGGATCAATGCGCGAATGAGGCTGACGGCGGCGGGATCGAGCCCGGCCTTGCGGTCGTGCGCCGCGCAGAGCGCGCCCCTGAAACCGAGATAATCCGGCGCCAGCAGCAGCAGGCGCGGCACGTCCGGCGCTTCCAGCGATCCGGCCAGCCCGGTCAGCAGCCCATGGGCGCGGCATGCGCGCGCGAAATCCCCGAGCGACGCGAGGTCGGCATGGTCGAGCAGCCGGCCGCCGCTCTTGTTGGCCGTATCCAGCATGGCGCCGGCAAAGCCGCATTCGGCCATGAGCGGCACCAGCCCCGCATCCGCCCCGCTGTCGGCGAACATCACGCCGACAATCTTGGTCCTGCGCGCCAGCGGCGCCAGTGCTCGGATGCAGTCCTCCCGCCGGCCGCCGGGGAACAGGCCGACCTTGACGTAGTCGACCCCCGCCGCGGCCATGTTCTCCACGGCGCTATATATAATGTCGGGCTGCATCGGCAGGTCGCCGGTGACGGCGCTCGCCGGCCGCCGCCCGGCAATAGCGGCAACTGCGGCCCGCACCGCCGCCGGCTCGAGCGCGCCGAGGGCGCCCTTGGCCGGGTCTTTCATATCGATAATGTCGGCGCCATGGGCCAGGGCGATTTCCGCCTCCCCCGGCCCGGTCACGCTCGCCAGCAGCATTGTCATTCGTGCACTCCATCGAGAGCCGGAAGCAGGCGGTTGCGCACCAGAAAGTCGAGCGCGCGCGACCAGGATTTGTCGGTGTTGCCGCGCATATCTGCGCTCATCGCGGCAATCAATTCGCCGGTCGCCACGTTCCTTACGTAAATGTTCATATTCAGGATCAGGTTCGACACTTTCTGCACCGTGCCGGCGATCGACAGTTTGGCGCCGACTTTGGCGGCGAGATCGGCATCGCAGCCGCCGCACTCCTGCAGATGCACCGCATGCGCCTGTGCGTCCACCGGGGCGATATCGACCACCCGGAACTTTGTGGTCTCCGCGAGCCGCCGGCGTAGCGCGTTGCTGATTTGCACGATGCGCTGCTGCTCGTCGGCGCGCGGCCCATTCATCTCGCCGTCGAGGCTGGTGTCGATCAACTCGAAATCGAACACCGCCACCGGCTCAACGGAGGCGGCCTGCGCCATGGCGAGCGGAACGAGCGCCACCAGCGGAACCGCGAGCTCCCACAGTGCATACATCATTGCAGCACTCCGCCTGACGACATAAGGGGCGAACGCTCTGCCGTCAGCTTAGGCAATATCGAGGGAATGTCCCTCATTTTGTTGAACTCGGCGCGGCGAGCGTTGCCGGTTGATGAGGCTATGCGGCTTGTAGATTTTCCTCAAGCTTGTTTCTCGTCGTGAACTTGGCCTGATGGGCAATCAGCGCTGCTCTGAGTGCGGGCAAGTGCTTGTACGCTTTCAGACGACGGAAGCCTTTGGCTGCCTCCATCATGCCGGCAGCGGTCCAGCGCAGCGCCATGGCAGCATTTCGCCATCGCTTCACGTTGCGGCAGACACGGCGCACGGTCCCCATCATGTTTTCGATTGAGTTGGTGCAGGCGAGCGAGCGCCTGAGCTTGGCCGGCAGGCCGAGACGGTTGACGGTCAGCATCTCGTCGAGCCCTTCGAGAATGCTGGCGGCGACGCCAGGTGCTTGCTGCTGAAGCCTGCGGGCGAGATTTCGCAACAGCCGCTCGGCCTTCTCGGCATCGTCGAACTCCCAGGCCTGCCGGAGCGCCCGGCGTACCAATGCGTGCAGCGGTTTGGGCAGCCGCTCGATCACGTTGCGCGCCTTATGGATTTGACACCGCTGGATCGGCGTATGCCGGCCGAAGGTCGCGCGGATGACTTTGCTCAGCGCCTTGGCGCCATCGATGATGAACAGCCGGCAGACCTTCGGGTCGAGCCCGCGCTCGATCAGATTGTCGATGAGCGCCTGCACGACGGCCGCATTCTCGGTCGCCCCTTCGATCAGGCCGAGCGGGTGCTTATGGCCGTCCCCATCGATGCCGAGAGCGGCGACTAGCACCAGATCGTCGCCGATGTGCAGGCCGTCGATCTGGATAACCAATAGGTCCAGCTTGGACAGGTCCAAACTCATCCACTCGGCAAGCCGATCGGCAGATAGTGCCACGAACCGGCGCGACGCCGCCGATTTCGAGGTGCCATCCCCGACAATGGCCGGTAAATCGCCCTCAGGAAGCCGTACAGCGCGCCGTAGCTTGCGTGTCGACACATTGATCAGCATCAGGTTCATCGCCCAGCGGCCGAGCCAATCCTCGGCCTGGGCCGCCGTCCAGCTCGGCAGCCCGACCTCATGGCCGTCATAGCTGCGCACCCGCGGGCGCTGCACTGCAACATTGCCGCCGTGGAAACCTATCTTGCCCTTGGTCATGCCCCACCGCTGGCCAACCCGGCCTCCGCCGCGGCCGTGGCGTGGGCCGGTCAGACGCTGCGCATCCTCGCGCAGCACCTGTTCCATGGCTCCAATCCCGGCCACCAGACAAAAGCGATCGAACGAGCTGTCCACATCTTGCCAAGCCGCTTCAAGGCCCGGCACCAGCGCGATCGATGAAGGCGTGGTAATGTTCGTCATGGCGTTGCTCTCCTTTGCGGATTTCGACACCCCGAACCTAGCGGCGGGCAACGCCTGCCCCAGCGGGGCAATTCCCAATATCGACCTTGATTTGAACACGGGATGGTCGTCTAATTTCTCATAATAATGAGAGGAAACGTGGGGCGCTATCGATCGGAATGCTGCCTTGATCCGGTTCCCAGCCCTCACCCTTCTTATCCTGTTTGGCCTCACCGCCGCGGCCGTTGCCGCGGAGCCGCTCGACGTCAAGATCGGCTATCTGCGCCGGACCGCGCATCCGGAGACGATCTCGCTCACGCAGATGGCGCCGCCCGATGACGGGCTCGCCGGCGCGCAGATGGCGGCCAAGGACAACGACACCACCGGACGCTTCCTCAATCAGCGCTTCTCGCTGATCGATCTGCATCTGAAGCCGGATGCCGATCCCGCCGCGGCGATGGCGCAGCTTGCCGACCAGGGCGTGTCCCTGGTAGTCGCAGATCTGCCGGCCGACGCGCTGCTCAAGGCCGCCGATGCCGGCAAGGCGCGCGGCATGCTGTTCTTCAATGCCGCCGCGCTCGACGACCGCCTGCGCCAGCAGGACTGCCGCGCCAATGTGATCCACACCGCGCCGTCACGCGCCATGCTGGCGGATGGGCTCGCGCAATATCTGGTGTGGAAGAAATGGAACCGCTGGCTGCTGGTCACCGGCTCGCATGAGCGCGATAAGCTCTACGCCGCGGCGCTGAAGCGCGCGGCCACCCGCTTCGGCGCCAAGATCGTGCAGGAGCGCGAATTCAAGGACACCGGCGGCGCGCGCCGCACCGACAGCGGCGTCGTGCAGATCCAGCGGCAGATCCCGGTCTTCACCCAGCAGGCGCCTGACTACGACGTACTGGTGGCGGCGGACGAGAGCGAAGTGTTTGCCTCTTATCTTCCCTACCGCACCTGGGATGCGCGTCCGGTCGCCGGCTCGGCCGGGCTGATGCCCACGAGCTGGGATGCTTCGAACGGGCTGTGGGGCGGCATCCAGATGCAGAACCGCTTCATCGCCCAGTTCAGGCGGCTGATGACCGCGCTCGACATGCAGGCCTGGACCGCCGTGCGCATGATCGGCGAGGCCGTGTCGCGCAAGAACTCGGCCGATCCGAAGGTCATCTTCGATTTCCTGAAAAGTCCGCAACTGGCGCTCGGCGCCTTCAAGGGACAAAAGCTGACGCTGCGCGACTGGGACCTGCAATTGCGCCAGCCCATTCTGCTCACCGACGCCCGGACCATCGTTTCGGTCTCGCCGCAGGAGGGCTTCCTGCACCAGTATTCCGAGCTCGACACGCTGGGCTACGACCGCCCGGAGACCAAATGCAAACTGCAATGATAGGCTGGGCCGCATGATGATGTTTTTATCGACACGTGGGCTTCGCTTCGCTCAGCCCACCCTACAGCTCATCGCCGCGTGCGGTTGCATGATCGCGCTGGCGAACCCGGCCAGCGCCTACATGGCCTATGTGTCGAACGAAAAGAGCAACACCGTCAGCGTCATCGACACCGACAAGCTCGAAGTCATCAAGACCATCAAGGTCGGCCAGCGGCCGCGCGGCATCGAACTGACCAAGGACGGCAAGTTCTGTCTGGTTGCGGTGGGCGACGACGACACCATCCAGATGATCGACACCAAGACCGGCGAGGTAACGGCCAATCTGCCGTCCGGTCCCGATCCCGAGCTGTTCACGCTCGATCCGGCCGGCAAGGTGCTCTACGTCGCCAACGAGAACGACAACACCGTCACCGTCATCGACATGGACAAGCGCGTCCCGCTCGGCGAGGTGCAGGTCGGCGTCGAGCCGGAGGGCATGGGCCTCAGCCCGGACGGCAAGATTCTCGTCAACACCTCCGAAACCACCAACATGGCGCATTTCATCGACACCGCGACGCGCCAGATCGTCGCCAATGTGCTGGTCGACTCGCGCCCGCGCTTCGCGGCCTTCAAGAGCGACGGCTCGGAACTGTGGGTCTCGGCCGAAGTCGGCGGCAGCGTCAGCATCATCGATCCGGTCAAGCACGCGGTCACCGGCAAGATCACCTTCGCCATTGCCGGGCTGCGCAGCGAAGCGATCCAGCCGGTCGGCATCAGCATGACCAAGGACGGCAAGACCGCCTTTGTCGCGCTCGGGCCCGCCAATCGCGTCGCCGTGGTCGACGGCAAGACCCATGAGGTGAAGAAGTATCTGCTGGTCGGCCAGCGCGTCTGGCACATGGCCTTCACGCCCGATGAGAAGTATCTTCTGACCACCAACGGCATTTCCAACGACGTCTCAGTGATCGACGTCGCCAGCCTCAAGGCGATCAAGTCGATCCAGGTCGGGGAATTGCCCTGGGGCGTGACGATCACGCAGCACTGAGACACTACGCAAACGGGGCCGCACGCGCACGATGATGCACGGCATGACAGCAGCGGGGCCGCAGGCGCTCTCGGTCGAGAGCGTGAGCCATTCCTATGGCGCGCGGCGCGCGCTCGACGATGTGAGCTTCGCCGTCGCGCCGGCGAATTTCACCGTCCTGCTCGGTCTCAACGGCGCCGGCAAGAGCACGCTGTTCGCGCTGATCACCCGGCTGTACGGCACCCAGCGCGGCCGCATCCGCATCTTCGACCACGACGTTGCGCGCGAACCCGGCGAGGCGCTGCGCATCCTCGGCGTTGTGTTCCAGTCGCGCACTCTCGACCTCGACCTCTCGGTGATGCAGAATCTGATGTACCACGCGGCGCTGCACGGCATCGACAAGCGCGCGGCGCGTGCGCGCGGCGACGAGGTGCTGGCGCGCATCGTGCTTTCCGACCGCGCCCGCGACAAGGTGCGCAATCTCTCAGGCGGGCAGATGCGGCGCGTCGAGATCGCCCGCGCGCTGTTGCACCGGCCGCGCCTCCTGGTGCTCGACGAACCGACCGTCGGTCTCGACATCAAATCGCGCGCCGACATCCTCGGCCACGTCCGGCAACTGATCGCGGACGAAGGCATCGGCGTGCTGTGGGCGACGCATCTGATCGACGAAGTCGCCGACGACGACCAGGTGATCGTGCTGCATCAAGGGCGCGTGCTGGCCGACGGCCCGGTCGCGCAGGTGATCGCCGACAGCAAGGCGCTTGACGTGCGCGATGCCTTCACGCGGCTCACCGGCAGCGGCTCGCCGCAAGCCGCCGGAGAAGCCGCATGAGCAGTGCAGCCGAACATGCAGCGAGTGTCGCGCCCGTTGCGGCCGCGCGCCGCGGCTTCTCGCTGCGGCAATACTTGATCTGCCTGAAGGGCATCATCTGGCGGGAGAGTCTGCGCTTCCTGCATCAGCGCGAGCGCTTCGTCTCGGCGCTGGTGCGCCCGCTGGTATGGCTGTTCATCTTCGCCGCCGGCTTCCGCCAGGTGCTCGGCGTCTCCATCATTCCGCCTTACGAGACCTACATCCTCTACAGTGTCTACATCACGCCCGGCCTGATCGCGATGATCCAGCTGTTCAACGGCATGCAGTCGTCGCTGTCCATGGTCTACGACCGCGAAATGGGCAACATGCGCACCTTGCTGGTGAGCCCGCTGCCGCGCTGGTTTCTGCTGTGCTCCAAGCTCATCGCCGGCACCGCCGTCTCGCTATTGCAGGTCTATGCGTTCCTGGCGATCGCCTGGTTCTGGGAGATCGAGGCGCCGCCGCTCGGCTATCTCACGGTGCTGCCGGCGCTGGTGCTTTCCGGCCTGATGCTGGGCGCGCTCGGCATGCTGATCTCGTCCGTCATCAAGCAGCTCGAGAACTTCGCCGGCGTGATGAACTTCGTCATCTTCCCGATGTTCTTTGCCTCCTCCGCGCTCTATCCGCTCTGGCGCGTGCAGGAAGGCAGCCCCCTGCTCTATTATGTCTGCGAGTTCAATCCGTTCACCCATGCGGTCGAGCTCATCCGCTTCGCGCT
>Ga0066794_10000247_pt1 | contig 10324 bp, 10 predicted proteins | sample PersoiDNA2013190_FD_70945 | JGI IMG/M metagenome (GOLD analysis project Ga0066794, IMG submission 70945) | Permafrost soil microbial communities from the Arctic, to analyse light accelerated degradation of dissolved organic matter (DOM) -... | ecosystem: Environmental > Terrestrial > Soil >... | reverse complement strand
ATGGGCGCACCGTGGGAGGAGGCGTTCAGACGGCACCTCGTGCGCGCGGTACTTTCCGGAGCGCTGCCGGGGGACATTGTCGCGCTGGGACCGTGGTGGAACACCGACAGCTCCGTTGAGATCGACGCCGTCGGTCTTGCGGGCCGCTCGCGCACGCCGGTGCTTCTTGGCGAAGCGAAATGGGGCCGTAGCGAAGACGCAGCCGCGCTGGTCCGGGTCCTCGAACGCAAAGCAGCCGCGCTGCCGGGCGTGACAGACACGCCCATCTCCGCGGTGTGCGCGCGGGAGGAACTGCGCAACGTGCCATCCGGAGCATTCACAGTGACCGCGGCCGACATCTTCAGCGCCTGACCACTGCCCGCCGGGGCGCTTGACGCGCACGGCGCCATTCCATGGGTTCGGGCAACAGGGCTATCGTCGCCGTCCGAACTCGAGGCCGTCCGTTTCGGCGTCAGCCGACGATCGCGCGCAGCCCTGAGACGAGTCGCGAGATCCCTTCGGCCACCGTCTCCTTGTCCAGCGCCCCGTAGGACACGCGAAGATAGCAGCCATCCGCCAGGCCGAAGGCGGTGCCCGGCACTGCTGCCACGCGGTGCTCGACCACCAGGCGCTCCACCAGCGCGAGCGGGTCCATCGTGGTCTTCACGCGAATCAGGCAGTAGAACGCCCCGTCCGGTCGAGGCACGGCGCAGATGTCGGCCACGCGCGCGAACGCCTCGAGCACCGCCGGCCGAATCTCCGCGAGCTCGAGCACTCGTTCGCGGCAGTATGCCGACCCTGCCCGGATCGCAGCGCATGCCACCGCCTGTGAGACGACTGGCGGGCAGATGAGATTGGTGTCCTGGATTTTGTTGACCGCCTCGAACAGGTGCGCCGGGATCACCATGTAACCGACCCGCCAGCTCGCCATCCCGTAGGTCTTCGACAGCGAGTAGAGCGAGATGGTGTGCGTGGCCCCGCCGGCGATCGCACCGGGTGAGAAGTGCATGGCGTCGCCGTAGGTGAAGTACTCGTACGCTTCGTCGTGCACGTGATAGAGGCCGTGCTCGGCGCAGAGGCGGTTGACCGCGCGCAGCGCCGATTCCGGGTACACCGCTCCAGTGGGATTGTTCGGCGAGATGGTGACGACGGCGCGGGTCCGCGGCGTGATGGCCGCGCGGATGGCGTCGAGGCGAAGCTGGTACTGATCGTCGGTCGCCACCGCCACCGTCCGGCAGCCCGCGATCACAATCGCCATGTCGTGGTTGAAGTAGAACGGCGCCTGGAGGATCACCTCGTCGCCGGGATCGGTCACGGCCAGCACCGCGTTGACGAACGCCATGTTGCTGCCGGCGGTCACGACGACCCGGCGATCGCTCCCTGGCGCGAATCCGTTCTCGAGCGCCAGCTTGTGCTGGATGGCGTCAATCAGGTCGGGCGAACCCTCGACCGGTCCGTAGCGGTGATCGTCGGCGGTCCCGGGAAAGGACCGAAGGGCCGCCAGTGCCTCCGGCGGCGGGCCGTAAGAGACGATGCCCTGGCCGAGCGAGATCGTCCCCGGGTTGCGGCGGATCCACTCGCCGATGATCGGAATGATCGGGGCCTGCACGTCCCCGATACGTCGGGCAGCACGCATCGAGGCATTATGACAGACGGGGACACCCTGGCCGCAAGCCGGCTATGCGGCCTCGGGGTGGAGTCGCGCCTCGTCGACGTGACGGACGATCGTCTCAAATGGCACCCATCGCGCGGTAGCAGGAACCGATATAATCGAATGGCATCGATGCGAACCGCGCTGGCTTTCCTTCAAACTGGCGCCGACGCTACTGCGTGCGTCGCCGCGCCACTCGACCCCGTTCTGTCCCCACGGGACGGATCCCCGGCGTTTTTCGCGCCGGATTTCTCGCTGGCCTGCGAACGCGCCTGGTGGTTCGATACCGACGCCACGGCCCTTCACACGTTGTCGAAGGCCGAGTGGGCGCAGCGGTTTCCGATCGGCACGGCCGGGCTCATCACGCCATCGTGGGGCGCACCGGACGAGCGACGGTTTGCCGAGGGGTTCCGGACGCTCACCTCGCGCCTCGAAGACGGAACGCTTCGCAAGGGCGTGCCGATCACCGTGATGACGGCCTCCCTCGCGCCCGAGGACGCGCCGGCGCTCTTCGCGCAGTTGCTTGGCTGCGTTCCGGTGCTGCCGCCGAACCTGTACGCCTACGGCTTCTACCGGCCGGCTGCCGACACGGGGACGGGTTCGCCGGAGTTCCTGATCGGTGCCACGCCGGAACTCCTGTTCGAGATCGAAGACGGTCGGCGCCTCTCGACGATGGCGGTGGCGGGGACCCGCCGGTCCGACGCAGGGCTCGCCAGCCTCGAGGAGAGTCCCAAGGACCGTGACGAGCACCAGAGTGTGGTGGACGATCTCCTGGCCCAGGTCGAAGCGTGGGGCCGGCCGCGCGCATCGGGCACCGAGGTGCGCGTGTTCGGCCTGCTCGAACACCTCGCCGTGGATATTTGCCTGGACGCGACGGCGCCGCTCGATTTCGAGGCGGTGGCGCGGCGGCTGCACCCGACGCCTGCGCTCGGCGTGTACCCGCGTGGCACCGCGGGCACCGAGTGGCTGACGGGAATCGATCCGGGAGGGGACCGCAAGCGATTCGGCGCGCCGTTCGGTCTGCGCTGGCCTGATGGTGGCGGCCGCTGCGTCGTGGCCATCCGGAACCTGCAGTATCGCGATGGCCAGCTCGAGATCTGGGCCGGCTGCGGCGTGGTGTCGCAAAGCCGCTACCCGGACGAGTGGCAGGAGCTGCTGGACAAGATGCAGGCCGTGAGGGCGACGTGGAACGTGTGAGCGCCAACCAGGCCCTTGCCGTGGCCGTGATCGGTCGACTTCGGGCCTGCGGTGTCAGGACGTTCTGTGTCTGCCCGGGAGGCCGCAACGCCCCCCTCGTCGAAGTCCTCGACGAACAGGTGGAAAAGGGTTCGGACTCCTTTTCCGACCCCTGTCCCGAGGTGTTGTCGTTCTTCGACGAGCGAAGCGCGGCGTTCTTTGCGCTCGGGCGAGCCAGGCGGGATGGAACACCGGTGGCGGTGGTCACCACGTCGGGGACGGCGGCGGCAGAACTGCTGCCGGCGATGGTCGAAGCCCATTACTCGGGTGTGCCGCTCCTCGCCGTGACGGCCGACCGGCCGCGCGCGTATCGCGGCTCAGGGGCGCCACAGGCGATCGATCAGGTGAACATTTTTGGCACATTCGCGAGAGTCTACGTCGATCTCGAGCATCCAGGTGACGCCTGGGCGCGGCCGGCGCCGGATGGCCCGGCGCACATCAACGTCTGCTTCTCCGATCCGCTGCTGGCCGACTGGCGCAGCACGACAGGCGTCCCGTTGGTCTCTGGCGCCGTCCCGCCAGACCCTGGCACCGTTTTGTCGGCCCGCGACGCTGCCGCCATCCACGCGTCCGCCATCGCCGAGTTCGAGTCGTTTCTCGCTCGCGTCCGCTCTCCGCTCATCATCGTCGGAGGCCTTCACCAGCCGAGTGATCGCGGGCCGACCGCCCGTTTCTGCCAGGAGCTCGGCGCGCCGATGCTCGCGGAGGCCAGTTCGGGAATCCGATCGTCGCCGGGCGCGCGGCTGCTTCGGTCGGGCGATGAGGTGGTGCAGCGCGGGTTCGAGCAGCACCTGTTCGACTCGGTGATCCGCATCGGCGAGGTGCCGTCGTTCCGGATCTGGCGCGACCTCGATCTGTCGTTCCGGGTGCCCGTGCTGTCGGTTTCGAGGACGCCGTGGCGGGGCCTGACGCACGGCACACACCTGCACGTCCCGGCAGGGATGCCGCTGCCCCTCCCGGCGGATGCGCGACGTGCACTCTCTGGCGCCGCTCGGTTGGACGGGACTTCGGCGCCGACGATGGCCTCTGTCGAGGCCCTTCTCGCCTGGGACGCCCGGGTGGCCGCGGCCAGCGATCGCCTGCTTGCATCCCATCTCCGGAGCGAGCCAGCGCTGGTTCGCCGCCTGTCGGAGACGATCCCGGCGGGCTCGTTCGTCTATCTCGGCAACAGCCTGCCGATCCGCGAGTGGAACCAGTTTGCGACCTTCGCCGACCGCCGGTTTTCAATCGGCGAGAACCGGGGCGCGAACGGGATCGACGGGCAGGTCGCGAGTTTCCTCGGGTGGGCCCGACCTGGCGTGGAGAACTGGGCGGTGATTGGCGACCTCACCGCGCTCTACGATCTCTCGGCGCCGTGGGCGCTTCAGCATCTCGACGCTCTTCGTCTTCGCATCGTGGTCATCAACAATGGCGGCGGGCGGATCTTCAAGCGGATGTTCCGCAACGAGCGGTTCCAGAACCGTCACGCCGCCGGCTTCGAGGCGTGGGCGGCGATGTGGGGCACCGAGTACTACGCGGCGCTTCCGACTGGGGAGATCGGGCCGGCGGCCATCATCGAACTCCGGCCCGACGAGGACGAGACGGACGCCTTCTGGGCCAGGCTCGCCGATGAGGTGCGAGGGTGAGCGAACCGTGCTACCGGCTGCTGGCGCTGCACGGGTTCCTGGGCCGGGCGTCCGACTGGACCAGCGTGGCGGGGTGGTTCCCGGACGCCACGATCGAGGCGATCGATCTCTGGGCCATGCTGGCGCAGCCCGGGGCGGACGACTGGGCGTCTTCGTCGGCTGCGCTCGACCGCCGGCTCGCTGCTGCGTGCGGCGGCGGGGAAGACGTCCCGGCATTCGTGCTGGCCTACTCGTTCGGCGCGCGGCTGGCGTTGTCCAGCGCGCTTCTGGCCTCTTCGGCGTCTCCCGTGCGCGGCACCTGTTTCGTGTCGTGCCATCCGGGCCTGGCTGATGGTGATGTGGCGAGCAGGGACGCTCGGCGCGTGTCGGATGACGCATGGGCGCAGCGGCTCCTCACGTCGCCCGAGCAAGACATCTGGCGCGAGTGGGATGCGCAGTCGGTGTTCAGCGGAGGACCCGCGCCGTCGCGCACGGAAGGCCTGCCCGCGTCGCGCGCGAGCCTGGCGCGTGCGCTGAGGGTGTGTTCGCTGGCCGGTCAGCCCGATGGCCGGGCGCGGCTTTGCGAGTGGCGGCACCCCGTGTTGTGGGTGACGGGCGCCCGCGACGCGAAGTTCGTCGCGATCGCCGACCTCTTGCGCGCCAGCCGCATGCCGATTGAGTTCGAGACGTGTCAGGATGCCGGGCACCGCGTGCCCTGGGACAACCCGTCCGCGTTCGCACGCGCGGTCCGGTCGTGGATCGTGCGCGTGATGGAGAGGCAGACATGACCCCGACCCTGGAAGCCTGGCAGACGATCAGGACCTACGACGACATCCTGTTCCTCAAGACCGAGGACGGCATCGGCAAGATCGTGATCAACCGGCCGGCGCGGAGGAATGCGTTCCGGCCGAAGACGGTCACCGAACTGATCGACGCGTTCGCCGTGTGCCGCGAGGACCCGACGATTGGCGTCGTCGTCCTGACCGGGGCCGGGGACAAGGCGTTCTGCTCCGGCGGCGATCAGAAGATTCGCGGCGACCAGGGGTACGTGGATGAGGGCGGCGTGCCCCGCCTGAACGTGCTCGACCTGCAGAAGCAGATTCGCGCCCTGCCAAAGCCGGTGATCGCGATGGTCGCCGGGTATGCGATCGGCGGCGGCCACGTGCTGCACATCGTCTGCGACCTGACCATCGCGGCCGACAATGCGATCTTTGGCCAGACGGGGCCGAAGGTCGGGTCGTTCGACGGCGGGCTGGGTTCGAGTTACCTCGCGCGCATCGTCGGGCAGAAGAAGGCGCGCGAGATCTGGTACCTGTGCCGGCAGTACAACGCGCAGCAGGCGCTCGACATGGGGCTGGTCAACACGGTGGTGCCGCTGGCGGACCTCGAGACGGTCACGCTGCAGTGGGCGCGCGAGATGCTGGCGCACTCGCCGCTCGCGCTCCGCTGCCTGAAGGCCGCGATGAACGCCGACTGCGACGGGCAGATCGGGTTGCTCGATCTCGCCGGCAACACCACGCTGCTCTACTACATGAGCGAGGAGGCGCAGGAGGGGAAGAAGGCGTATCTCGAGAAGCGGAAGCCGGACTTCAAGAAGTTCCCGAGGCTCCCGTAGGAAAGGCGGAAGGCGGAAGGCGGAGGGCGCGACGATGTCCATTTCTGCGTGGCTGCTGGCGGCGCGGCCGAAGACACTGACCGCGAGCGTGGCCCCGGTGCTGCTTGGCACCGGGTTGGCCGTGAGTTTCTCCAACGGGCCCGTACCGCTGACACTCGCGGCGCTCGCGCTCGCCTCGGCCCTGTGCATCCAGGTTGGCACCAACCTCGTCAACGACGCCTCGGACTTCGAGAAGGGCGCCGACACCGCGGAGCGCCTGGGGCCGATCCGCGTCACCCAGAGCGGCCTGCTCCGTGGACATCACGTGATGTTGGGCGCCGGCCTGTTCTTCCTGCTGGCCGCGCTGCTCGGTGTCCCGCTCATCCTCGCGGGCGGGATCCCCATTCTTGTCATCGGGGCCCTCTCGCTCATCGCGGGGTATGCCTACACGGCCGGGCCGTTTCCGCTGGCCTATCTCGGGTTGGGTGAAGTGTTCGTGCTGCTGTTCTTCGGCGTCGCGGCGATCAAGGGGATGGCCTACGTCCTGACGGGGCACGGCTTGTCGCCGTGGGCCGAGATCGCGGCGCTGCAGGTGGGCCTGCAGAGCTCGGCCTTGCTCGCCGTGAACAACTTCCGCGACATCGTTGGCGACCGGACGGCGGGAAAGCGGACGCTGGCCGCCAGATTTGGCGAGCGGTTCGCGAGGGTTGAGATTGCCGTGCTCGTGGCGGTTCCGTATGTGCTCGGCGTCGCATGGGTGGCCGCGGGACGGCCATGGGCGGCCATCCTGCCGTTGATGACGCTGCCGCTGGCCATCGGCCTCGTGCGGGACGTGTGGAACGAGCCGCCAAGCCGGCGATTCAACGTCTTTCTCGCGCAGACCTCGCTGCTGCAACTGCTGTTCTGCGCGCTGGCCGCCGCCGGACTGGTCATCGGATGACGACCGGGTTCTACTTCCGGCCCGGCGCGACACCGGTGGACTGGGAGAGCCCGCGCTCGATCGTCCTGGCCAACCCCGAGTGGATTCGACGCGAGGCGAACGGGATCGGTGAGATCGAGCGCCGCCTGCCGGCCCTCGACGCGCACGTGTGGGTAGCGACCTCCGGCACGAGCAGCGACGGTCCTGGCCGGGTGCGTTGGATTGCCCTGTCCAAGGCGGCGTTCCTGGCGTCGGCCGCGGCGGTGAACAGGCACCTGGCGGCTGGAGCGGCCGATGTGTGGGCGCACGCGCTGCCGCTCTTCCACGTCGGCGGCCTCGGCATCCTCGCGCGGGCGTGGTTGAACGGCGCCCGCGTCGTGCCGGCTGTCGAGGACAGGTGGGACGCCTCGGCGTTCCACGCGATCGTCACGAGGTCGCGCGCCACGCTGTCCGCTCTCGTGCCTTCGCAGGTTCACGATCTCGTCGCGGCCGGAGTGCCGTCGCCTCCCTCGGTTCGCGCGATCGTCGTCGGCGGTGCCCGCATGGAACCCGCTCTCTACCAGGCGGCGCGCGCCCTCGGCTGGCCCTGCCTGCCAAGCTACGGCCTCACGGAAACCTGCTCCCAGGTGGCGACCGCCGCGCTGTCGTCACCGTTGGCGCCCGACTACCCGGCGACGCTGCCGATCCTGTCGCACGCCGAGATTCGCGTGGCCGACGATCAGCGCCTCGCCATTCGCACCGCCTCGCTGCTGACGTGTTGGGCCGAGCTGGCCGGAGACGAGGTCCGGGTGTGGGATCCCAAGCGGGATGGCTGGCTGGAAACCGACGATGTCGGCCGCGTGAGCGACAGCGGGGTCGAGGTGTTCGGCCGAGCGTCGGAGTCGGTGAAAGTCCTCGGCGAAATCGTCTCGCTGCCGCGGCTCGAGCAAGTCGGACGCCGCTGGGCTGATGGGGAAGGCCTCACGGTCATCCCCGGCTTCGACCTTGCCGTCGTCGCGCTTCCGCATGGGCGCCTGGGGCACGAACTGGTGATGGCGTTGGCGAAGACGGGGAGCGCCGCGCTCGACACCGGCCGGCGCGCCGCGCTCGACGCGTCCCTCTTGCAGCACTTCCGCGACGGGGTGTTGCCGTTCGAGCGCATGCAGAGGGTTGCGTGGGTCGACAACATCCCGCGCACGCCCCTCGGCAAGTGCCAGCGGGCGCTACTCGCTCGCCAGGTGAGCGACCAGGCGCGCGCGGATCTCTGAGGGAATCGGGATCGTTCTCCACGTAACCGGGTCGGCGAGGACGTTCACGATCCGCGCTTCCGCGCAGAGCACCGGCTCCGGGCTCTCCCGATCGATGAACCGGGTCACGACTTCGAACGACGACTCTCCAACCTTTGCAATCGTCAGCTCGCCGTCGTACTGGTGCCCGGGGCGCATGGGCCGATGGAAGGTGGCTTCCGCGTGCTTGATGGGCGCGACGAACCGGTCGCTCAGGAACCAGTCCTCCCATCGCTCCACCAGCTCCGAGACCACGAACTCCTCGAACAGGCGATGAGCGAGCGCCTGGACGCGGCCGTAGAACAGGATTCCTCGCGCGTCGGCTTCGTCGAATCGCACGCTGACCGTTCGCCTGAAGATGGTGCCGGGTATCATTTCCGTTTTGCCGTCCTCATGCTGACCCCTCGTCCCGAGTCCCTGTCCGAGTCCCTGGCCCCTCGTCCCTCGTCCCTGGCCCCTGATCACCGGCTGGTCAGGCTGCGGACCAGCGTCAGCAGCATGTCGATGGCCACGGCATTGTGGCCGCCGCGCGGGATGATGATGTCCGCGTAGCGCTTGGTCGGCTCCACGAACTCCAGGTGCATCGGCTTCACCGTGTTCAGGTACTGCTCGATCACCGAGTCCATCGTCCGGCCGCGCTCCGCCACGTCGCGCTTCAGCCGGCGGATGAACCGTGTGTCGTCGTCGGTATCGACGAACACCTTGATGTCCATCAGCTCCCGGAGACCGGCGTCCGCGAAGATCAGGATGCCCTCCACGATGATGGTCTGGCGCGACTGGGCGGTATCTGTGGTGTGGCGCCGCGCGTGGCGTGCGAAGTCGTAAGTCGGTAGCTCGACCGGTCGGCCGGCCCGGAGTTCGTGCACGTGCCGCACCATCAGGTCGGTTTCCAGGGAGTGCGGGTGGTCGTAGTTGAGCGCCGCCCGTTCCTCGAGCCGGAGTTCGGGGTGGTCGTGATAGTAGCGGTCGTGCTCGAGCACGATGACGTGGTCGTCTCCCATGCTCTCGACGATCCGTCGCACCACGGTCGTCTTGCCCGATCCCGATCCTCCTGCCACGCCGATCACCACCGGGGTGCCGTTCATTGCCCCTCCAGGTCCGAAGCTCGTCGACAGCCGCACAGCATATCAGTACGGACGTCGGCGCCGCAGTGGCGGCCTCCCTCCCACTTGGCGCTTCGCGGTTCGGGAAGGCGTCCCTACTGGAACGACTGGATGATTGACGCGAACTCGGCGTAGGACAGGGCGCCGACCACCTTGACCCCGTTGATGACGAACGTCGGGGTGGCGTTGACGCCGTGTTCCTCGGTGCCGCCCTGCTTGATGGAGAGAATGCCGTTCCTGAGGTCGGTCGAGGCCAGGCACGCGTCCACGTCATTCGCTGTCATCCCGAGCGGCGCCACGACGCTCTTGATGCCACCGGTGTAATCCGAGAGGAACGCCCACGAGGCTTGTGTCCTGAAGAGTGCGTCGAGTGTGGTGAAGAACCGATCGCCCGAGCAGCGCGCCACCATGCTCGCGGCGATCGCGGGCTCGTTCAGCGGGAAGTCGCGGAAGACGAACTTCATGCGGCCCGTGTCGATGTAGCTCGTTTTCAGGGCCGGGAAGGTGACGAGGTGGAAGTCGGCGCAGTGGGAGCAGGTGAGCGACGAGTACCCGATCATCGAGACAGGTGCCGTCGGGCTGCCGAGCACCTTCTCCGACAGCATTGCGGACAAGGCGGGCAGCGGCGTGGTGGGCGTCGGGGTTGTGGGCGTCGGCGTCGAGCCGCCGCCGCAACCAGAAGGGGCCAGCGCGACCAGCAGCGCCAGCGTGTGGACGACTCTCCGAACGCGCATCCTCATGTTCACGGCCCGCGCCTTTCCGCCTTCTTCGCGGTTCGGGAGACCTGAAGGTGTCGCGTGTGCGTTCGCTACGCCATCAGGCTGCAAATCGCCGCCACGTTCACGATGTCGTCCACGCTGCAGCCGCGCGACAGGTCGCAATATGGTTTCTTCAGCCCCTGCACGATCGGGCCCACGGCTTCGGCGCCGCCGATGCGCTCGGTCAGCTTGTAGCCGATGTTGCCCGCGTTCAG
>Ga0066794_10000241_pt1 | contig 10417 bp, 12 predicted proteins | sample PersoiDNA2013190_FD_70945 | JGI IMG/M metagenome (GOLD analysis project Ga0066794, IMG submission 70945) | Permafrost soil microbial communities from the Arctic, to analyse light accelerated degradation of dissolved organic matter (DOM) -... | ecosystem: Environmental > Terrestrial > Soil >... | reverse complement strand
TTTAAATATGTATCATTAATTAATGATATGTATCACTGATAACTTTAGATACTTATCAATAAAGTTACCAGTTCATGCAAACCTTCTCCTTGCAAATCTTGGCGCTCTGGTCATCACATTCTGGTTATATCCTGCCAGCATAGTCCTGCACGAATGCATACGGAAGAAGAGCATAGGACAGAGCCGCATATCCATGTGCAGAAGTAATAGAGAACCTTCGCTGTTTGCCGGTAGAAGTAGAAACCTCCTCAGCATCAGCCTGCGAGATCTCAAAGATAAACACATCTGTTCTGGCAGCCTGCTCCGGAAAATAATATATTCCCAGATTTCGCCTGTTTATGATCGCCTCAGTGTTCTCACACATGGCAGTGTGGTTAACGCTCACATGATACTGCCAGTCATCCTCAGGAAGCGGAAGACCATTAATCTCATTGATCGTGTTCCAGATGGGAATGTTTGAACCCGAATTCGTAAACGCACTCCATACCCTGCCTGGATAATGCCTCATCAATATCTGGTTCTTGGTCTTGCCATATCCAGCATCGCATATTATCCATTTCGGATTTTCCCGTGAGATTATCATCCTCAGCTTCTCGACATGCTGCATGGTATCAATGTCATCAAATACCCCGGTATCAATGACATAAAATTTATTCTTCGCAGTCCTTCCAACCAGAACCCAGCGAGTCTCATCACCCCAGTCAACCCCGATCACTTTTTCCTCGAACACCCATGCTTAATAAGATAATAACTCAACTGGAAACCGAACGGAAAAAAGCTGATGGTGAGGCTAATGAAAAAATTGAGCGGTTAAAGAAATTGGGGAAAGAATGAATTATTCATCTTCAGTAAATTGGACAAAAGATACACGGAATATGTGGCTTAGCATAGTGAATAATTATTATTACTCTTTAAATTTTAATGTAACTAAAAAGAGTCCGTGAAGATCCGCGCAATCCGTGTCATCCGTGTTCCATTAAAACTAAACCTGATAAACATTGAAAATTAATAACTCTTTGAATAACTGTACAGAGCAAGTATTTTAATTCCTTAACCGATAACAAATGGTGTAGAATTCATTCAAATGGGTTGCCAACACTTGCGAATAATGCCATAATCCGGATGCGTCCGGTCATGGTCTCATCGACGTTGGCTCCCCAGATTATTCTTTTTGTACCAGGGAGTTGCTCTGCCATTAATTCACCTACGTACGCCACTTCTTCAAGGGTCAAATCCCGTCCGCCATTAATATGGATCAATAATCCATGCGCAGACCCAAGATCAGGAATATCCAGAAGGGGGGCGGACACTGCTTTTAATACTGCTTTTTTTACACGGTCAGGACCTTCCGATTCCCCGATTCCGAATGAGGAAACACCTCTTTTTTCAAGCACAGCTTTTAAATCGGCAAAATCAAGGTTCATAAGACTTGGTATGGTGATGGTTTCCGTAATACTCTTAATGAATAATCCAATTAGAGAATTCGCAACACCAAAAGCCGTCTTAAGAGGCAGATTTCCTGCCATCTGCCTGAGTTTTGTGTTATCTATCAAAACCACCGAATCACATGTTTCAGAAAGAGCACGTATGGCCTTTTTGGCGTTTTCACGCCTCATGGCCTCTATTTCAAAAGGCATTGTCAGGCATGCTATTGTGAGTGCGCCCATGGAATGTGAAATTTCAGCAACAACAGGGGCACAACCTGTGCCAGTCCCGCCTCCCAGTCCCGCAACGATAAATACAATATTTGCGCCTTCAAGTTCTTTTCGGATCTCTTCTGCGCTTTCTCGCGCGCATTCTGCTCCAATGTCCGGGAATCCTCCGCATCCTTTACCCTTGCTTGTTTCTTTTCCCAGCAGCAATAATTTGTCCGCTTTCTGGAGGACAAGATGGCTGATCTCAGAATTTGCCGCAATAATTTTTGCGCCGGCGATGTTTTTTTCAGAAAGGAAGGTTATGATGTTGCTTCCGGCGCCCCCAAGACCGATAACAGCTACAGATGGTCTGTTTGCTTTGATTATTTTCGTAAATCCTTCATTCATTATAGGGGTTTAATATAGTCTAATTGATATAAATATCTTACATACATATTGACATATGCCCACGAAATAATATGATATTATGAAAAGATTAATCATCCTATTTATATTATCAATTTATATATCAGGATGCGTGGAACAAAATAAAAATGTGAATATCAATTATAATAATTCTGTCCTTCCTGAATATTCACCTGTTGTGGATATTGCGAAGAAGGACCTTTCCGCAATATTGAATATCCCCGTTTCAGATATTTCATTGATAAAAGAGGAAGCCGTAGAGTGGCCGGATGCAAGCCTTGGATATCCTGAAAAAGGTAAGATGTATGCACAGGTAATTACTCCGGGGTTCAAGATAATATTAAAAGCAGACAATAAATTATACGAATATCATAGTGATTATAAAAGAGTGGCAGGGCCGATAGAAATATAGATTAACGCAGATAACGTCCTGTCTTTTTTAAATATTTTCCAAAAGCCAGACCTGCTACAACTCCGCTTAAGTGTGCGCTCCGGGCTACCAGGTCGCCGCTTGAGCCAATGAACAAAAGATCAAGGAGAGCGAAAAATATCAATGCATAGGTTATTTTCATAGGAATAAAATAAACATAAATAACGATATCAGGCGCAATAACAGCAAGACATGCAAATATCCCGAACAGGGCGCCGCTTGCTCCAACAGCTGTTGAATGTTCTTTCAAAATGAAAACCGACCATAAAGAATAACCTATTGCAGCGATAATTCCGGAAATGAAAAATACAATGAGGAATTTTTTTCCTCCTATCCGTCTCTCAAGCTCAGGTCCGAGAAAGAATAGGAACATCATATTGAATAAAAGATGGATCGGTCCTGAATGAAGGAAAATATGTGTGACAAGGGTCCATGGCCGGGAAAAAATATCATAGGGAGAAAGAGCAAGATAATATGAATATCCTGGAATAATATATTGCAGTAAAAAAGATACTATAGCTAGGATGAGTATAGTTAATGAATAGCTGCTTTTTATTGCAGCTATGAAATTATTTAGCGAATTCTGGAGAGGGTTTGTTTTTCTTCTTACCACGGTATCCCTCTTATAAAAGATTCCGATATCGCTTGATTTCGATTTATATTCCAAAAGTCCGGGACAATTATGTGATTCGGGAAGTCGGTGGTTATAACAGTATGAATTGCCGCAGAATTTGCATGTGAACGGCATGGGGTCCCTGAAACCGCAATAATAACATTCTTTGGTCATAAATATCAATTTTTTCAAAGTTAAATAATCTTAATATCATTCAGGGTTATTAATTTGTTTGGATATAATCTCTTTTTCAAATTTGCCCCGGAAGAATATATTGACTTCTATTACTTTTCCCTTATGGTACTCTCTCATCATTCTGTCATACATCTGCTGGCTGTTCCTTAAATTATTTTCTTTGAAAAATCTCTCGATCTCCTTGATAAATCCAAGTTTTTGCCTCTGAAATCCCGATTCGTATTCTTTTACTGATTTCAATATTTCTTTGCACGATTCCTCACTTATTTCATTATGATACAATCCATGCATATCCAAGCCACTGATTTGTCTGAATTCAAAATTTCCCTCGTCATCAGGTTCCCTGTGAAGCATATACGGATATATTTTACATATCCGGGGACGAATTTCATAATTTTCACATCTTCCATCCCTGAGGAAAATGCAGTCTCCGTTTGGTTTTGTTTTAAGGGCATAACCCATTACATAAAATATTCCAAGGTTGTCACAAAGATCAAAATAAGGCGCATGCCTTAAATATTTCCTTCCATTATGCTCGATTATCTTTTGAGCATCATCATCGAGAAGAAAGACATGATCGTTGAATTCACTCGTACAGCACTTACCGCAGAAATCACAAACAAATCCCACTTCACTGATAATTTTTATATAATCCTCATCAGGAAATGAACCAATACATTTGATTTCTTTTTCAATATCAACCGCTTTCAATATTAATTGAGTCAACTTTTTCTGATAAGTAGTGTCATCTATTTATATTATTCTTTCACTATGTCACTTGAAAGAACATAATAAATAATGATAAAAAAAATGATAAGTTATATAAAGCATCAAGTTAAGAGTGATTTGGCAAAAACGGAAAAACGGGGTCCTAAGTAAAGGATAGTACAAATATGAGAGGTATCATTGAATGTCTCTATTCAAAAAATTTCATTCTTTATTAAAAAATAAATATGTATTGGTTTTAGCGATTTTGTTTTCGTTATTTATTGGTATTACTACAGCTCAAGAAGATGTTTCATGCTATCATTGCCACACCAAGGTTGTCACTGAATTCAGGAATAATATTCATTATGATAAAGGCTTTAACTGCGCCAATTGTCATGGGGGAGCTGATGTATCAAATGCCAGTGTAATTTCATATTCTGTAATGTCAGGAGATTTCATAGGCAGGCCTACAAGAAATAATATAACAGACGTATGCTCAAAATGTCATATAAAGGAGACCGAAGATTATAAGACGAGCATTCATTGGGCTGCGATCCAAAAAGGCCATCCTGAAGCTGCAACATGCACGGATTGTCATGGGATACATGAAATTCTTGCCATAAAAAATCCGAATTCATCTTCAAATCATCAAAACAGCCCTGCGACATGCGCCAAGTGTCATTCAAACAAGGAAATGATGAGTGCATGGTATTACGGCATTAAGGCGGACAGATTCGATACATATAAAGAATCTTTCCATTGGAGGGCACTTGATAAAGGCTATACTCTCGTTGCAACATGCTCTGACTGCCATGAGAATCATAGAACGAAAAGCCATACAGATCCCAGTTCAAGTACTTACCCTGAAAATCTCCCTAAAACTTGCGGAAAGGAGAATTGCCATGCAGGTGTGAATTTTGACGCAAAGGTAGCAGGGGGGCTTGTCCACGATAAAGAGTCTTTGCACACAGGGGAACTTGTATTCAATAAAACAAATATGGATCCTCATATGAAAGATTATTTCCTGGGTCCATTTGACCTTGCATACTGGATAGCAATATTTTTCAAAATATTGACCACTACCGTAATAGGTTTTTTTACAGGGATGGTAATTCTTGATTTCCTTTCAAGGCTCAGGATCCACAGGAGATTCTAGAATATGTCCCGGCAAAATTTAATTGAAGTTTCGGATTCTAAAAAAATTGGAGATAGAAATATGGGTGAAATTTTTTTTAAAAGGTTTACTTTCAATCAACTTGCGCAGCATTGGATAATGATCGGGACTTTCATGCTTTTAGTGGTAAGTGGAATGCCTCTGAAATTCCCGGATGCATGGTGGTCGCCGGTAATCATAAATCTCCTTGGAGGATTTGCAATGAGGACCCAGATCCACCATGCGGCAGGTATAGGGATGGTTATCCTTGGGATATATCATGTCGTTTATCATGTTTTTGTTGATAAGGAATCATTGCTTGATAGAAAAGTATGGCCTACTTTAAAAGATGCCAAGGATTTCTGGCAGACAATAATATTTTACCTTGGTAAAGCCGAACAACCAAAATATGGCAGATATAGCTGGAAGGAGAAATTTGATTATTGGGGCGCATTCTGGGGAATGGTAATGCTTTGCGTAACGGGTCTTATAATGTTATTCCCGTTCCAGGCTATGGAAATAATTCCATATGCATATGTTCATCTGGCAACTATTGTGCATACCGATGAGGCATTACTTGCTACGCTGTTTATCTTTATTGTTCACTGGTGGAATGTTCATTACAGCCCCGAAGTATTCCCCATGTCAAAAGCATGGCTGACTGGCAACCTTTCAGAGGAACAGATGAAACATGAACATCCTCTGGAGTACGAAGAGGCAATGAGACAAATGAATGAAAAAGGCGACAGTTCTTTTTCCAGATAATTTCATTGCTATTTGTCATTCCGGATTTTTTTTTCCACATTGGATTAACTTAATCGGATTAAATAATATCTGTTATTAATCATTATTTATTATTAATCATATCAATTAATTATTTATCAAAAGAAGGATTAGGTTAAATACCGAGAGTGAATAATATGAGGTTTGAAAATCGATTATCAAGAGATATAATGACCCGGGATGTCATTACAGTCCCGATGAATGATACCGTAAAGCATATTGCGAACTTGCTTAGCAGAAAAAGGATCTCCTCCGTCATTGTAACAAACCATGACGGCGGAGCAATGGGGGTCATATCGGATACGGATATTCTGAAAGTCATAGGTAAAGGTAACTGGGAGAACATCACGGCGGAACATATCATGACCCACAATCTTGAATTTGTAAAACCCACATCTACATTGACCGAAGCTGCAATTATCATGAGAGAAAAACATATTCACAGGTTACTTGTTTTTTCAGAGGGAGGAGTAGGTGCATCGCACAGGCCTATCGGAATATTAAGCTCGGGCGATATAGTAAGAGAAGTTGCAAGGGAATGATACATTAAATATATTAGTTCCTGATGTATTTATGGTCTAGATGTTGTTTTTTGTCGTGAAGGCACCAACAAAAGAGATTAGTTAAAATAGGTTTAGTGCTGGCAATATTTGGCATATTATTAGCCACAATAGCAATTGCTGCAACGACACATAATCATGAAAAGACAAAATCAGGCCTAAATGTACCTGCTGAAAATGCAATATCAAGAACAAAAGTACCATATAGTGCCATATTTGGGACGATAGATAGAGATGGAAAAGAGTTTGCCAACGGTTCTTTTGGAGAGATATCGAATGTTTCTTTTAATTTGCCAGTATTCGAAATTTCACAGTTATATCCGAAAATGAAAGCCGGAAAACATACTATATCTGTATGGTGTAACAATTTTGAAGAGGATACCACAATATATAATTTAATAATAACAGTCATAGCAAACCAAAATGGCAAAATAACTGAAAAAAGTACCGGATAAAAATTCATAACTTCCAAAAGACCGGGGGTATAGGAAAACCATCGGTTGGCTTTTTATTTTTTTTGAACTAATAGCAGCTTGATAAAATCGCTAACTATTTATATCAAGTAAACTTTAGTGAAAACAAATTTAATTGATTAGGAGCCGATATGCATATCTCAGATGGGATTCTGGAACCAAAATGGATTTTCTTCTGGTATGCAATATCTATCTTATTTATCGGTCTGGGCCTTCGGATAATTAATAAACGCATCAAAGAAGAACCAGTATATCTTCCCAGGTTATCCCTGATAGGCGCTGTTGTTTTTGTAATTTCTGTATGGCACATCCCTGTTCCCATTACGGGTTCGTCATCCCATCCGGTAGGAACGCCCATGTCTTCTATAATCATTGGGCCGTCTGCAACAGTGGTTATAAGCGCTATCGCGCTATTTTTCCAGGCATTTGTAGCTCATGGCGGGTTAACTACTATCGGAGCAAATACTTTTTCAATGGGGATTGCAGGGAATTTCGGAGGATATTTTGTTTACAGGCTCCTAAGAAATGTATCTCCGCTATGGTTCTCTGCAGGAATGGCGGGCCTTGCCGGAAGTATCATTACATACCTGACAACGGCTTTTCAGCTTGCCCTTTCCCTTAATCCCGGAAATGTCCCGTATTATTGGAAATTATATTCACTTGGATTTATTCCTACCCAACTACCGCTGGCATTTGCTGAATTCGCTTTCACCGCTTATGTTATAAAATATATATCAGAAACAAGATGCATGGAAAATATCTCTTCAGGTTATCCTGTAGACCGATTTTCCAGAAACGTCCTTTTGCTCATGTTTTCAATAACAGCAATTATTGTGATAGGCGCATATATCGGGTATCTGGGCGGTGCAAATATGGCTGGAATTGATAGCACAATTGAAGCAATGGCAGCACCAGCGGTGTTGCCAGCAGGAATTGGCGCAAGATTGATGTCTTACTCCGGAGAACCAATGGGTTTTGCCCTTGTGGGGATAATAGGCGGTCTAGTTACAGGATATTTCTGGAGTGAATTAAGGAGAAGATCCTGATGCTGAATTGGCTTACTACTGATCCTTTGAACGGAATCATAATAACTATCACTTTTTTCATTTCGATAATAATAGGCAGGCATCTGCGGATGAAAAGAGCTGAAAATAATGGAAAATTGATGGATCCAAGAATAAAAATCCTCTTATTATTCTTTCTAATAATTTCCATTACACTGATGGAACACTGGTATATCCCCATGGGGATTTTGGTCCTTTGCATCCTTATTTCATTGAGATTGAACATATTTCGAAATTTTGGAAGGAAATTGGTTTTCCCGGTTATCCTGGCTTTCTTTATTATTATGATACAGAGTTTGACTTATGGAACAAATACGATTAATTATGGAATTATTTCAGTATCCTCAAAAGGATTTGAATCCGGATTCCTGATATTTGCAAGGGTGGTCGCAGCCTCTTCCCTGACAATTCTCTTGCTGTCAACAGCTTCTGAAAATGAGATCTTAGAAACAATGCGATGGTACAGGGTACCGGTTACCATGCTTGATATTTCTTCATTAATGAGCAGGTATATTAAGGCGTTTTCAATGGAAGCAAGAAAAATGAAAATGGCACAAATTTCCCGCTGCGGTTTATCCGGAGGATCAGGATACAGGAAGAAAATGCATGATATCGCCTCAATAACTGGAGCGCTTATTACCAGGGCGCTGGTTCGGGCAGAACTGGTCTATAGGGCCATGGTATCACGAGGCTGGAAGCATGATCGGGTTTCTCCAGGGAATCGGCCATTGAACATGATGGATTTACTTATGGGATTTGTACTTTCAACAGGCATCATCATACTTATTGGAATAGACAGGGTGATTTGAGGAAAAATGACAGCTTTACAGACGATCGGACTTGAATATGTTTATGCGGATGGGACAAATGCCCTATCAGGCGTGAATTTTGAGGCACACAAAGGAGAGAAAGTCGCAGTTCTTGGCCCAAATGGTTGCGGAAAAACCACATTATTCTATCATTTTAACGGGCTTATCAGGCCTTCAAAAGGTGAAGTGCGGGTATTCGGTAAGAATATCACTAAAATCGATATCGATGATGTAAGAAAAAGGGTGGGACTTGTCTTCCAGGAGTCTGACAGCCAGTTGTTTGCACAATCCGTGTTTGAAGATATAGCTTTTGGTCCTCGTAACTTGAGATTATCCCGGGATGAGGTTAGTGAACGTGTTTCTCATGTACTGCACCGGTTCGATATCGAAGCTCTTGCAAACAAGAATCCGGCAAATCTGAGTTCAGGCCAGAAGAAAAGAGTAGCTATCGCCGGAGTTATCGCGATGGAGCCGGATGTTCTTGTTCTTGATGAACCAACATCCGGTATGGATGCAGGAGGGATCACCGATACGCTGGGGATTCTTGAAGAGCTGAACAATGAAGGAAAAACCATCGTCATTTCCACCCATGATTCCGACATTGCAGCCTCCTGGGCTGACCGAATTTATATACTTAATAAAGGAAAAGTATTCAAATCCGGTATTCCAAGACATATTTTTTCAGACGAAAGAATTATTTCGGAAGCCGGGGTAAGGCAGCCCGTGATCGTGCAGACGTATCGTGAATTCAGGGCAAGAGGAATTTCAAAAGGTGAGGTTCCACTTTCGGTTCTTGACTTTATAGATTCTGTTGACAGTGTCAGGGTAATGAATATCAGGTGTGCTATCGCAGGATGTGAAATATCGGCCGGGGACAGAGTATATCTTGATATCAAGGATGGGATGCTTGTTGCAGACAAAGGTTCAAAAGGTGTAACAGGAATCGCGATGTTTGACGGCAATAGCGGTGAAGATATTGCAGTAAAGAATGTAGTGGGGGATATCGCGCAGCTGACAGGCAAAATAACCGTGTTCAGGGTGCCGGGAATAATTGAAGGTGGATCAAGAGCTGCAGATACGGAAAAAATCCGTGACTTTTTTGATAATAATAAGAATCAAAAAGTTGGGGCAATGGGCACATCGGCAAAGGTGTTGCTGAACAAAATGGGATTGAAATACGATTTTGAGTTTGATGTGATACAATCAGCGATGCTCGCAGCGCTTCGTGGTCTTAATATAACGGTTTTTGCATCGGGCGGTATGGCTGACAGGGTATTAGAAAAAGTCAAAGAGAGACAGCTCAATTGCCAGTGTTTATAGCTTTAGGTAATAAAAGTGAAGGCTATTTTCCTGATTTCAAGGCTTTCTTGATGAAATGACTCTATTCAGGTCAGCGACCAGCGCATCTACATTAATTCCATGCGCCATTGCACCATCTTCAATACTTTCAAACGCAGAGACGTGGCATCCCACACAATGAAGGCCGTGTTTCATGAATACCATCATGGTTTCCGGATACTGTGTTACTACTTCCTCTATTTTAATGTCTTTTGTTATGGTCATAATAGA
>Ga0066794_10000240_pt1 | contig 10422 bp, 9 predicted proteins | sample PersoiDNA2013190_FD_70945 | JGI IMG/M metagenome (GOLD analysis project Ga0066794, IMG submission 70945) | Permafrost soil microbial communities from the Arctic, to analyse light accelerated degradation of dissolved organic matter (DOM) -... | ecosystem: Environmental > Terrestrial > Soil >... | reverse complement strand
TAGCCTGGATTATTCACGAAGTCTCTAGCCAAAAAAGTAAGGATGCTCTAAAAGGGTAATGAACACTGGGTTTCGCACACCCAGCATTCCCTTTCGGAGCATCCATCGCTTGACACAAAGTGTTTTACCACAACTGAGCTTCTCCTTCTACCGACATCAACCCATCCGCGCCGATTTTTCCGGCGGCCAGATCACCAGTGACGCCGGTCTTCTGCCGCTGCGCGCCTTCGATCAGCGCCATCATCTGACCAGCGGGTTGGCCGCGCGTCTCGGCGATCCGCGCCAGGAGGACCGCGTACGTCATGATTCGCTGGCCTTGCTGCGGCAACGCATCTATCAGATCGTCGCCGGGTATGAAGACGCCAACGATGCCGACCGTCTGCGTCACGATCCCATGTTCAAGATCGTCGCCGATCAGGAACTGGAACACGCGCTCGGCTCCCAGCCCACCCTCAGCCGCTGGGAGAACTCGCCTTCGGGACGCGATCTGGTGCAACTGAACGACACCCTGCTGGAGCAGTTCCTCGCTCTTTGCAGCGAGCAGGTTCGCCAGCGCGGCGAGATCCTGCTGGACATCGATTCCACCGACGATCCCACCCACGGCCAGCAGCAGCTCAGCTTCTTCAACGGCGCCTACGGCCAGCACATGTATCATCCCATGCTGGTCTTCGAGCGTCACACCGGATGTCTGCTCGCAGCGCGCTTACGTCGAGGAAACGCCTCCAGCCATGCCCGCATCGTGCCCATACTGCTGCGGCTGGTGCCGCGTTTGCAATCCGCTTTTCCCGGCGTGCAGATCAAACTGCGCGGTGATGCCGGGTTTGCTCTGCCACTTCTTTATGAGTTCTGCGAGTTCTTCGGCATCGAGTACGCTCTCGGCATCCCCGCCAACTGCGTCTTTAAACAGCGTGCCGAACCGCGGCAGCAGCAGTTGAAGCAGCGCTATCACCGCACGCAACTCCCGCAGCGCAGTTTTTCCAGCTTCCGCCATCGCGCCCGCAGCTGGCCGCGCCAGCGCCGCATCTGCTACAAGGCCGAGCATTCCGCCGCCGGAACTAACCTGCGCTTCCTCATCACCAACTGCTCCGGCCGCGCCTCCGAAGTCTTCGCCTTCTACAATGATCGCGGCGAGTGCGAGAACCGCATCGAAGAGTTCAAGAATGGCTTCCGCGCCGACCGCCTGAGCTGCCACCGCTTCCTGGCCAATGCCTTCCGCCTGCTCCTGCACGCCGCCGCTTACAACTTGGTCAACCTGTTCCGCCTGCAGTTGCCGCAGCCCTGGCGCTCGGCGCAGATCGAAACCCTGCGCGCACGCCTGTTCAAACTCGGCGCCCGCGTGCGCCAAACCGCCCGCTGCATCCGCTTCCACCTGGCCACCGGCTGGCCTTTTCAGAACCTGTTCCGCTCCGCCGTCTTCGCCGTCAACAGCGGTTGACCCGTCCGCTGGCCCCCGAACTCAGCCTTCCACAGACTGTCTCTGCGGAGCCGTGCCCAAAACCTCTCAGCTCACCACCCGTACGCTCTTGGCTCGCATACTCTCGCCCTGCTCACTCCTCTTATCGCGCAATCTCTCCCGACCAACTGTCTCGCCAACCAAAACCTCAGCCCTCATGAATTAAGCAGGCTAGAGCGGCGACAGTTCGTCTTCGTTCTCCTCCTTCTTCCCGCGAACGATCCTCTTCTCCAGGAAACGCTGGGCCAAGTCTCTGCCCCCCATGCCGAATGCGATTGCCAAGCCGAGCATCAGGGCTCCGAAGGCAATTCCGAAGGCAACCAGCATGGTCTGTTCTGCCAGACCCAGTTCTTCAAAGACGATAGACAATACGAAAACAATGATGATGCTGCGGACCGCGAGGCTCAACACCCGGGGTGAAGGCACATTCGCATTTACCGCAGCCAAAAGAGCGGCGCGAGAAAAGAAGCCAGCTGCCAGCAGTCCGAAAAACATGATGAACATCGCTACAAATAGACGCGGCAGGAAAAGAAAGAATCTTGCGATTTGCTCCTGCAGGCCCAGGATCCCGAGCACGCTCACACCCAGCAGAATGAAGCCGAGCCAAGTCACCCAGAAGACGAACCGGCTCAACACTTCCGTCGCCGAAGGCAGAGCGGCCTTGGTGAGCAGTTGAGAGGCACCTGCGTTTTCTGAAAGCTTGTCGAACTTGATGAGCCGCAGAATGCTGCGCAGAACCACTTTTACGACGTACGCGATCACCCAGCCCACAAATGCAAGGATCAGCATCACGATGAGACGAGGAAGGAAGTGAGCGAAACCTCTGGCAATCTCGTGCAGCGCCTGACTCAGTTCGCTGATAATCATTTCCCGCATAGTTGCCTCACTCTCTTGATTTCCACAGCTGCAGCAGATACGGTTTCAATCGCTCGAACTCAAGGCACAAACCTTCGATATTGTTCTCGACGTCGTCCGCAGAAGCGTTGCGGTTCTCCATCAGGAACGTGAACACTCTCCCGCGGAAAAGCGGTGCTAAGGCCTGGATGATATGATCCCGGCTGATCACAGATTTCTGATACGAGGCGGCAAATTCGTAAACCGTCCTGACCCACAATTCCGCAGGGTAATGAAACTCCTCTTCTCCCAGGCGGGCGATTCGCTGGAGTTCTGCCAGAGTGGAGGGGGAAAGAATTGACTGAAAGACGGACTCCAATTCGGCAACTCCGGTCGAGAACATCTCTCGCAGTCGTTTCCGATTTACTCGCACTGGTGCCAGAAGCACTTCCTGGTCGGCCCCGGTAGTAGGGGCCGGCTGGGAACCGGCCACTGCACTCCAGACGGGAAAGTCTGGCTCCAATGCGGAGAACAGGGCGCCGACAATCTGTCGCAGCGCCGGCACCAGGTCAGCGGCACGGCGCTCGATGTGCTCCTTTTCTCCAAGGAAGGACTGGCAGATACGGTATCGTCCCGTGATCGCAGCCAGGGTGAAGCGGAGTTCGACACCGGCCCCGTCGGTTCCATCATTCCAGACATTTTGTCCAAGGAATTGACTGCCGAGACGGCCGGAGAATCCGAACTCAAGCGAGTATGCCTCACGGATTCTTAACCCGTAAAGTGCGCGGGTCATCGGGTATAGCAAATTCGTTATGAGCAGCCCTTCGAACTTATGCCTGCGATATGTGGGGGTCACAAGATCGAAGCCGTCGCGATAAATGGGGCGCAGAAGCTGTGAGAGCCATTCGGGTTCAATGTTCGCGGACTCGGGTGACATCACCACACAGGCCTTGGCGCGAAGCAGTTCGGCGGCAGCCAGAATAGTCCGAAACGCAACTCCGCTCGCCGGGCTGTTCGCATACTTCGTGCTTATGGAGTGCAACGTCCGGAGAGCGTACAGATTGGAGGCTGGGCGCACGTCATCGATAGAGACGCCCGTGACCAGTTCGGGAGTGCCATCACGCGACCCCCCATCGGCATTAATGATCACGGCTCGCTCTCGGGGAAACCCGCGTAGGATGCCGCTCTGAATTGTGTGGACGATCGACCCGATAGTTTTGGCGTTATTGTGAGTGGGCAAGCCCACCAGGATGTCCACTTCGCCGACGTTGATCAGTTGGCGAAGAAAATCATCCGTAAGATAGCTCTCCTCTGCCAATTTCATCTCCGTGCGAAGTATCGCCGCGTGCCCTTATGTAGACGCGCGTCATGTGACATCGTTTTCACTATCTACATTCGCTTAGATTCGTCGCAGCCGAAACCAGTAAAATTGGTAGGGCCCCATCGTTAGCAGATAGGGCAGGTCGCCCACACGCGGAAACATATTCTTGCCAAACATCTCGATCAGAATATTTCCCTTGTAGCGCCGCAGATCCAGTTCGACAGCTTGCGCGGTGCTCGAAAGATTGTTGACCACCAGGACCGCCTCGTTGCCCAGTCGCCGCACATAGGCCAGTATTCTGTGATTGGCTGGGTAGAGAAACTCAATTGATCCCCTGCCGAACACCCCGGTCGATCTGCGGACCGTTATGATGCGTTGCATCCAACAGAGGAGCGAGTGTTCGCTTCCTCTTTGCGACAAGACGTTCACGGCCGGATAACCATATACCGGATCCTGGATAAGGGGGGCATACAGACGCTCTGGATCCGCGGTAGAAAAGCCGCCATTCCATCCCCCGTTCCACTGCATTGGAGTCCTTACTCCGTTACGGTCGCCTAAATTGATGTTATCGCCCATTCCGATTTCATCGCCGTAATAGACGATAGGAGTGCCCGGTAACGACATCAGCATCCCGTTCATTAACTCTATGCGCCTGCGGTCGTTGTCCAGCAAAGGAGCGAGCCGCCTCCGAATTCCGAGGTTCAGCCGCATCGTCTTGCTTTCGGCGTACGCGTCGTACATGTAGTCGCGTTCCATGTCGGTTACCATTTCCAGGGTCAGCTCGTCATGGTTGCGCAGGAACAGGGACCACTGGCATGAGGACGGGATTTCCGGGGTCTGCTGCAAGATTTCAGTGATGGGCTTGCGGTCTTCCAACTTCAGCCCCATGAACATCCTGGGCATCAACGGAAAATGAAACGCCATGTGGAATTCATCTCCGTCACCGAAATATGGGCGAAGATCCGCGGGCCACTGATTGGCCTCCGCCAGAAGCATCCTGCCCGGGAATTTTTCATCGAGTTTTCGCCGCAACTCCTTTAGGACATCGTGAGTCTCTGGCAAGTTCTCACAATTTGTGCCCTCCCGTTCCACCAGGTATGGCACGGCGTCGAGCCGGAAGGCGTCAACACCCATCTCAAGCCAGAACTTCATCACATTCCACATCTGTTCCCGAACGGCAGGATTGTCGTAGTTGAGATCGGGCTGGTGACTAAAGAAGCGATGCCAATAGAAGGATTTTGAAATCGGGTCCCACGCCCAGTTGGACGTTTCTGTGTCAAGAAAAATGATGCGGGCTCCCTTGTACCGGGTGTCGGTATCACTCCAGACATACCAATCGCGGCGTGGATTGTCCTGCGAACTTCGCGACTCTTGAAACCACGGGTGCTGATCGGATGTGTGATTCAACACCGTTTCGATGATGACCCGGATTCCTCGGTCGTGGGCCGACCCCAGAAGCTTCCGGAAATCCTCCAATGTTCCGTAGCTTGAATGGACTGCGTTGTAATCCGCGATGTCGTAGCCATCGTCGCGCAGAGGCGAGGGGAAGAATGGCATGAGCCATATCGCGCTGATCCCCAGTTCCTGGAGGTAGTCGAGCTTCTCTTCAAGCCCTCGAAAATCACCGATGCCATCCCCGTTGCTGTCGTGGAAAGTGCGGACGTGGACTTGATAGATGATCGCGTCCTTGTACCAAAGCACATCCCGGTTTAGTGGCAAACCGTTTCCTCCTGGTCCAATTTCAGTACCTCCCTGCAAAGCAGGGCAACACGCAAGTTTATATGAAGTGACAACCGTAGAATCCTACTGTGCGTCTAACGCCAGGTCGGTGATCCGTTGCATTCAACCTGGACCGGGCGCTCAGCCGCCGGGATCGCTGACGACTGTTCCCTTCGAGGATTCTTCCTACCGATCGTATAGGGTGACCAAGGATCGAAGTCTCGCGCTCAACTCGCTGTTCAATGCGCCTGGACGATAACGCCATTTCCAGTTTCCGCTGACTGTGCCGGGAAGATTCATGCGCGCCGCGCTCCCAAGACCCAGCACATCCTGCAACGGGACAATCGCAACGTCAGCGACCGAAGCCAGCACCGCCCGCATCATGACCCAGTTGATCTCGGAATCGTCGTGGAAGTTGAGGTAAGCGCGCGCAAAGTCATGCTCTTTGCGGACATCTTCGGGAGTGCGTGTACTGTCGCCAGCCCCGGAACTCGACCACCACCCCACCGTCGTGTCATTGTCGTGGCCGCCGGTGTAGGCGACCAGGTCGCGACTGTAATTATGCGGACGAAACGATGGACCCTGCGGATCATTACCAAACGCGAATTGCAAAAGACTCATGCCCGGCAGACCGAACTGCTGCCGCAGTTTCTCCACCGGCGGAGTAATCACGCCCAGGTTCTCCGCCACAATCGGCAGTCCGCCAAATGCGTTCTGCATCGCCGACAGAAAATCTTCTCCTGGCCCTTTGATCCAACGCCCGTGAATGGCGGTCGTTTCGCTGGCGGGAACCTCCCAGTAAGATTCAAAGCCGCGGAAGTGATCGAGTCGCACCATATCGAAAAGCGCGAGCGACGCATGGAAGCGCTCGATCCACCACTTGTATCCGCTGGCGGCTAGCAAGTCCCAGCGATAAATAGGATTCCCCCAAAGCTGTCCGGTGGCGCTGAAGTAATCCGGCGGTACGCCGGAGACCGCGGTCGGGCGGCCCTGATCGTCGAGATAGAACAGATCGGGATGAGCCCAGACGTCCGCGCTGTCGTGCGCAGCATAGATTGGGATGTCACCCATGAACCGGATGCCGCGCTGCTGGCAATAAATCTTGAGATGCTCCCACTGCTGGAAGAATTCGAATTGCCAATACTTGTAAGCTTTCAGTTCTGGCGCCAGCTTCCTCGACCACTCGCTCACGGCATGCGCATCTCGCTTGCGAATCTGCGCGTCCCATAAAGTCCACATCGTTCCGTGGTGTGCATCTTTGCAGGCCATGAAGAGCGCGTAGTCGTCGAGCCATGAACTGGCGCTTTCGCAAAAGTGGTCGAACGCCGCACGATCGGTGCGGGAACCGTCGGCAAAGAAAACCTGCGCCGCCCGGCGTAAGGTCTCCATCCGGAATTCGATCACCGCCCCGTAGTCGACGAAGTCTTCGGGAAACGGCGGCGCCTGAGCCAGGTCCGAGGTTTCGAGCAGACCCTGATCGCGCAAGCGCTCAAGACTCAGCAACAGCGGGTTGCCGGCAAAAGCGGAGAAGCACTGGTACGGAGAATCGCCGTATCCGGTGGGATTCAGCGGCAGCACTTGCCACAACTTCTGTCCGGCGGCGAAGAGGAAGTCCGCGAATTCGTAAGCGCAGGGGCCAAGATCACCGATGCCGAGGCGGCCGGGCAGAGAAGTGAAGTGGAGCAGGATTCCACTACATCGCGGAAATTTCACTCCGTAACAATACGCAGGTCTGCGGCGTCAGGGCAAGGCGCGTACCATGCCTAAGATCGACGGTGGGGCAGACAGCATCGGCTCGGCACCGTCTGCTTGCAGTTTCATACAAGATCAGACTGTCCTTTCGTGGCGTCAGGAGAGAGGCCCAACCCCTGATAAGTCCAAAGCTTCTTCTGGGGTCCGATTTCCAACCGTTTTACGCGTTCTGCTTGGATGACTAGGTCTCCCGACCTTCGCAAAATAATGCTCCAAATGCATTGTTCCGGCTTCTTCTTTGATTTTCCCTGTTCCGATTTTGGTCGAGTAACGGAGAAAGCCGAGCGACGGATCCACGCACTGGAGTTGCCGCAAGCTGGCCTCTACACTGGGCGTCAGCAAAGACGTCGTCCATCGCGTCTGGAAAGAAGCTGGCCTGATAAGTCCAAAGCTTCTTCTGGGGTCCGATTTCCAACCGTTTTACGCGTTCTGCTTGAATGACTATTGAGTGTTGAATAATATAGTGACATTCTCGGCTTTCTGTGCTACGGTTGCCCCATGGGAAACCCAGCGGGAGTGCGGCGAGATTTTCAGGCACTGGAGCAGCGGCGCTTGCGGGCGGCGCGGTTGCTGCGAAGGGGAGTCCATCAGTCCGAAGCGGCACGGCAGGTCGGGGTGCATCGGCAATCCGTGGGTCGCTGGGCCCAGCAGCTGGAAGCGGCTGGGCTTCCGGGTTTGAGAAGAGCCGGGCGCGCCGGACGCAAACCTCGACTGAGTGTGGAAGACCTCAAGAAGATCGAGCGCGGGCTGAAGCGTGGGCCTGAAGCTTTGGGCTATGAAACCGGTCTGTGGACGGCGTGGCGGGTGGCGCACCTGATCGAGGAGGAATGCGGGGTCCGCTATCATGCCTCGCAGGCTTGGCGCATTCTGCGGCAACTGGGGTGGAGCTGCCAGCGTCCGGTCGGACGCGCCCTGGAGCGGGATGAGGAGGCCATCCAGCGATGGAAGAAGCAGCGCTGGCCGGAGATTAAAAAAAAGCCCAGAAAGAAGGGCGGACCATCGTTTTCATCGACGAAAGCGGACTGAGCCAGCGGCCGCATCGCTGCCGAACCTGGGCGCCGAAGGGACAGACGCCGGTGCTGCAATACCACTTCAACTGGAAGACGTTGTCGGCGATGGCGGGGGTGACGTGGTGGAACTTCTACTTCCGCCTGTTTCCCGGCACGATCCGCAGCCGGCAGGTGGTGGAGTTCCTGGAACATCTCTTGCGCCATCTTCCGGGAAAGCTGCTGATCGTTTGGGACGGGTTGCGCAGTCACCGCAGCCGCATGGTGTGGGACTTCGTGCGTGAGCAGCACGGTCGACTCTGGTTGGAGTTCTTGCCCGCCTATGCTCCGGAACTGAACCCAGTGGAGTATCTGTGGTCGCACTGGAAGCAGCACGAGCTGCCCAACTTCTGCCCCACGACGTTCGGGCAGTTGAGCCATTATGCCCGCAAGGCGCTCTGTCGGATGCGCAGACGGCCTACGCTGGTGATCGCCTTCTGGCAGCAGGCAGACCTTTTTCCGTTGTAACTATATTATGCAACACTCAATAGTATGCAAGGGGTTGCATGGCAGCCTCCGCCGACTACGTCGAAATTTGCCGTGAGTTGTCGCGCCATCGACACTATGGAGTTCAGGCAGACTGTGAGTGCGTCAACAGCTGCGCGCTGTGAGTTTCTTCATAATCGAGGGGGAGGCCAATGGAAAGAAAACAGGCCACGACCACGTTTTTCTTGCTGGCTTTATCCGCCATTGCGCTCTACTTCTGTTACGTCATCGCCAGGCCCTTTCTCAGCCCCGTCTTCTTGGCGGTCATGATGGCGATTGTTTTCCATCCTGTCCACGCTCGCATTCAGGCGTACATCCGCGGCCGGAATACGGCGGCTCTGATCTCTACAATTCTGGTACTACTTGCACTGATTGTTCCAGCGGTTGGATTGGGAGTGGTGGTGAGTCAGGAGATCAGAGGGCTATATCAGTTGCTGAACGAGAGGAGCGCTGCACAGGGCGGTTGGAACCCATGGGTGATGCATGCGACGGAGCGTCTTGCCAGCTGGGCGGGAAGGTACATTGACCTGTCCACGCTTGATTTGCGCGGCGCGCTCCTGCGATGGCTGGAGCAGATCAGCCGGTCCTTGCTTTCCTGGGGGGCTTGGGCCGCCAGCAACATCATTTCTTTCGTTGCAGATGCCGTAATTACACTCTTCACTCTGTTTTTTCTCTTTCGGGAAGGCGCATCGATGAGGGAGCGCGCAGCAACAGTCCTTCCCCTCAACGCTGGTCAAGTGGAACGCCTATTCACGGGCCTCAGCAACTCGATTGTTGCCAATGTGTACGGTTGTCTTGCGGTGGGTGCGGCCCAGGGGTCTCTTGCGAGCCTGGCTTTCTGGGTCCTGGGTCTGCCTTCCCCGGTTCTATGGGGACTGGTCACGGCCTTGTTTTCGCTCATTCCAATCATTGGCTCGGCGGCCGTGTGGGGACCCGCCGTGATTATCCTCCTCATCGGAGGACATTGGTGGAAAGCGCTGATCTTGTTGGGCTGGGGAGCCGGGGTCGTCGGGCAAATAGATACCTTGGTCCGGCCCTACGTGATCAGCGAACGGGTCAAGCTGCACACGTTGCTGGTCTTTTTTGCTCTGCTGGGTGGCGTGGAGGCATTCGGTGTCATGGGACTCTTCATCGGCCCGGTCGTCCTCTCGGTTACGCTCGTAGTGCTTGAGATCTTGCGGGAGACGAACTTGGATTACACCGCTGAGGCGAGGCGCGATGTTTCGTGATCCGTTAAAACGATGGGAGGAAAGGATTTCTGTTCAATTGCTACGGAATACCCCATTCAAACGAAACTCCCTGTTGAATTGAAGGGCATGCGATTTCCCAGTACGATAGAAGCGAGCTAAACTCACAGCGAGGTTGGAAATGGGGGGAATGGGAGGCCGCGAGGCGTTGTCTGTGAGAGCTATCACCATCATCATGGCGCTTGTCCTGTGTTTGGGCTGGCCAAACGAGACCTCGGCCTATGCCGTCCTTGCGCATGAAGCGATCATTGACAGCGTATGGGACACGAACATACGACCCTTACTGTTGAAGCGTTTTCCCGATGCCACGGCAGAAGAACTCAAAGAAGCACACGGCTATGCGTACGGCGGGGCGATTATCCAGGACATGGGTTATTATCCGCACGGAAGCTTTTTCTTCAGCGACTTGACGCACTATGTGCGGAGCGGAGACTTTGTCCTGGCTCTTCTCCACGATTCCAAGGATCTTGACGCCTATGCCTTTGCGCTTGGGGCCCTCGCTCACTACGCCTCGGACAACGAAGGTCACCCCATCGGCACGAATCGCGCGGTCCCGCTCCTGTA
>Ga0066794_10000238_pt1 | contig 10454 bp, 7 predicted proteins | sample PersoiDNA2013190_FD_70945 | JGI IMG/M metagenome (GOLD analysis project Ga0066794, IMG submission 70945) | Permafrost soil microbial communities from the Arctic, to analyse light accelerated degradation of dissolved organic matter (DOM) -... | ecosystem: Environmental > Terrestrial > Soil >... | reverse complement strand
TTGAGCAGATACCGAATCGCCAATCCCAGGCCGGAGTTCGGTTCCACTTTCTTTTCCACGAACTGGGCGGTGAGCCAAACCTGTAGTTGGTCCAGCACCGGGCCGCTATGCAGCTGGTGGAAGCGCAACCGCTCTTCCGGCATCATGCCTTGCTCCCGCGCCCATGCATTGTTGCTGTAGACCTCGCCCAGTTGTTCCAGTACATGCCGACACTCCTCGGGAAAGTTCGGCGTCACCTCCACAAAGCGACGCCGAGCGTGCGCCAGACAATGGCCCACGATGACTTCCAGTTTCTCCGGCAGTTTGGGCAGGTTGCGGGACAGCGCATCACACATCTGGATGGGCGGAGCCAGTTCCGCCGCCCGGCGCTGGAGCACATCGGCCAGGTTCTCCCCCGCGTGCTGGCGTCCGGTAAAGAACAACGCGACGTGTTGCCCGTGCGTAGTCGATACAATCCCGCTGGTGAACAGTCCCGTGCGCTCCGCCGCATCGTCTTCCGTATGGACATTCTCATGGCGCGCATCCCGGCGCAGCGCCAGCACGGACATGGAGGTATCGTCGTTGTGCAACACTTCGCCTTGCGCCGCGTGGCGAATCAACTCCACCATCACCGGCTGGATCGCGGCGGCCGCTTCCGTTACGACCTCGCATTGCGTCGCAGCCGGCAGCGGAATGCCCAGGCTCTCCTCCAGGCCTGCCAATCGATTCCACGGAAACCCACTCCCGTAACGAAGCAGCGCGATCATGCTCGCAGCCGTCGCGTCGTACTTTTCCTCACCCACGCCTTCGGGAGCTGCCGCCGTGAACGTCTCCCCGCACAGATTGCAGCGCAGCTTTTCCAACGCATAGACGGTCGCTTCGATCGGCGCTTGGCCTTTCATCCGCACCAGCAGTCCAGGATCGTGCAGCGGGTACACCTTGCCGCGCTGACATTCCGGGCATCGATCCCCGTGGTGCAAGGACGCATGCTGCACCTCGACCCGGCGTGCTCCGGGATACGCCCCCGCTCCGTTACGCCCGTGTCCGGCCGCCGGATTCTTCGCAGCCGCTGCCGCCGCTGGCCTCCGTTTCGTCGGGCTCCCCTCGATGCCCGCCTGCTGCAGCACCGCCTCGGTCTTCTCCGTGCGTGCTTGGCATAACAGGCGGCGCAGGGTCTGTAGCGTCGCCTCGCGGTTCTCCAGCAACTGGGTCACGTAGCTCAGCGTGCGAATCGCGGCTTTCAATTTCTGATAGCCGGCCTCACCCAGCGCTTCCCGCACGCCCTCCAGCAACGCCTCCAACTCTGCGGGGGTAACGTCGAGGGGCGGTGCTGCCGGTGGCATCAGGCCTCCTGGAGTAACTCACGAAATCGCCGAGTCAGTGGGTAACCGAGTACCTCTTTGATCGATCGATTGGGACGGTTCGTCTGATCATCCTTGCCGCGGCCGGTCGTCTGCCCCAACCGAATCCAGTTGGCGGCGCGGTAACAAGTCCCGCGAAAGCGCGTGGGATCCACGAAGGTTTCCAGAAAATAGATGGGGTGTTGGTAGAGTCGTTCCCAATCCTGCGACAGCCGCTTCGCCATGCCGCCGAGAAGGTGCGAAGCCAGGTGCGGTACCTCGACCCAGGGCAGAATCAGAAAGCGGGTGTTGTAGGCGATGAAGCAGAGGTTCCGCCGCCGCGCGGCCGCACTCCAGCCGATGAAGCGGTCGCGGCTGCCCAAGTGACGCGGCGCCGAACTCCACGCCAGACAGGCAATCGGCCGCCCCTGCGCCCAAGCCACATACTTGAGGTGCTCGCCCACCGGCTGCTCATAGCCCAGGTAATGGTGATGTTCCATCAGGCTGTTGAACAGCGGTTCGTCCGCCGTGCGCCGCACCGGTTGGAACTCGACGGGCTGGATCTGACTTAACGGACCCTGGATCGGCGTCGTGTCGATCGGCATCGCAGCCGGCGGCTGGCGTTTCGCCAGTGGGTTCGGCGGGGTATAGCGAACCGGCGGCAACTCGATCTCACCGGCACGGTCGAGCATCAACAGCAGGCCACGACACACCATGTCCCGCAGTGCGCCATTGGCCTGTCTCCACTGCCACGCCTCACAGAGTCTCGCCGACAGCGCGCGACGGCTGGCTTTCGGGCACTCGGCCATCAACTGGCGAATGAAGGCGATATCCTTGGCCGTGATAACTCGACCTCGGTACTGCCACGGGGCGGGCATGCCTTAGTGTGGCAGAGCGGAAAATGGAACGCAAGTGCAAAACGTGATCTCTCTTCTTTATCTTTATGCGCTCACCCGCCGCCACACCGGCGCCGCTATCGCATCCGGGTTGCCGGCGGCCAGCAGCATCTGCGCCTGATGGGCCTGCAGCACCCGCGTGGGGCTCGTTGCCGCTCGGCCACCACACAAACCGCCCTTTCGACAGCCGCTTCTGCGCCAGCCAGAATCCTTGCCCATCATAGACCAGGATGCGGATCGAGGTTCCACGCCGGCTGCGGAACACAAACAAGCAACCCGAGAAGGGATCTGCCTGGAGTTTCTCTTGGCACAATCGGGCCAGGGAGTCGATCCCCTTTTTTCCATCGACCGCTTCGATCGCCACCAGGATGCGCATCTGGGGCGTGATCTGGATCACGTCCGCTCCCACAATGCCCGGCTCAGCCCGGCGAGATCCGGCGCGGTGGTCCCTTTCCACTGAATCCGCATCTTGCCGTGCGGCCCTTCCAACTCGATGAGGCACTCCGACAGGCCGCCCGCCTGCGAGCCGATCAGTTCCACAAATGTCGGCGGTGTTGCTGCGGCCCTTGCAGCCACGGCGCCCGACTGCGCCAGCCGTTTGAGCTTGCCGTATTCCAAACGCAAAACTTTCGCAGTGTGGAACACTCCGTGTTCCCGCGCCACTTCTGCCGCCGACGCCCACAGCGCTTCGGGAATCGGCACGCGGGCTCCAGTGTGTGCGCTCCGCCAGCGTTCAAAACGCCGGTAAACCCTCCGCATGCCGTGGGGAATCTCCGCTGCGTCGGTCGCCATCGTCAGCCCTCCTTCCGCCCACTGGACGAAAGACTGACCTTAACAAGCTCGCCCCACCCGAGTCACGCAGGCTTGCCGAAAGGACACGAAGCAACACACTTTGCTTTTCAGAAAATGGCTGTCTCGGGCCGTCGTAGATCATCAACCGTATCCGAGCCTTGCTTGTTGGCATCCGTCACCTCTCCAAACGTTTCATCCAGTTCCCTTCGTCTCAGGGGATGGGGGCTTAGGAACTGAATCCGCAGTGCCACCCTCTACCAACTCTTTGTGGAGCCAGTCGCCAATTTTGTAGGAAAACAGCCCAATAACCACACCGCCGTAGAAATCGGTGATGGTCGTGGAACCCTCTCAGTTTTCGAGAGTGCGATTTTAGCAATCCTTTCCAGGAAACTGTATTTCGGGTAGCGGGAGAATCTCAGTACTCGAGCACCTCGTAAAACTCGACCCAGCTTCGCTGGAATAACGGATGTTGTTTGTTGGCAAGCTCCGTGTGTTCCGCACTGTTGTCGATTTGCTTGAGAGCTGTCTCGGCTGCAGCAAGGGAGTCAAATCGACACTGCCAGACGATGGTGTTGCCAGGTTCGCGACCCGAAATCGGAGCCATGCGCTCCCCTGTGGGGAGAATGCCTCGATGCTCCAGTTCGGCAAATTGCTTCTCCAGCGCTTGGAATTCCTTTTTGTGGGAAGGGTGGTATTGCTGAATCAGACGTAGAATGACCGCCACGATGTCCTCCTTGGTAAGACGAACGCTTATCTGAATTCCAGCCGTTTGGGCTCTCTTGCCTCGCGTGATTAGCTGGCGGCTCCTGCTGCACCGTTTACTTCATCGGGAATCTCGAACGAAACCAGCTCCGCCTTGAACCCGCGGGTCCTGATTGCTCCGTAGCTGATTCCGAGCGCCATCCAAACCACGCCGGCGATTTTGGCGGGACGGCTAAGGTTCAGCCAAAGCAGAAAGCAAACAGTGAATCCGAGTATGGGTACCAGGAAGTTGCTTAAGTCTCTTTTCCGTTCGCGCAGAAAGTACCTTGTAAAAGACGCCGCATTGACTCCCATGAACGCCAGCAGGGCGCCGAAATTCAATAGCTCGGCAGCGCGCTCAAATGTCAGGAACGTTGTACCGATCAGAGCAAACACGCCTACGAACAGAACGTTATTCCGAGGAATACGCCGTTTTGGTTCTATGGCGCCGAAGAATGATTTCGGAATTGCGTTACTCCGGCCCATCCCGTACAGCAGGCGCGCGGCCCCTAGTTGCGATCCCATTCCTGACCCGACGGTGGCCACAAGAAGCGTGACGTTGATGAGGCTGAACAGCCAGTGGCCCGCTGCACGCCCGGCAACCGCAACATACGCGGTATCCACATCGGGGAACGGTACAGAACTAGGCCAGACCAGTTGCGCAGCATAGACCTCAACAGAAGCAAGGACGCCGGTGATCAGACAGACGAGGACGGTTGCCAGGAGAATGTTTCGTTTGGGGTTCTCTGCTTCTTCCGAGAGTGTGGAGATTCCGTCAAATCCGATGTAGGTCAGCACCGCCAATGAGGTGCCACCCAGAACGGCTGAGGAGGAAAAAGTCTGAGGGTCGTAAAAAGGCCGGGTGAAGAAGGCTATGCCGTCGTGCGGCATCCTCAATACGTAGCGGGCAGCAGCAGCCAGAAAGATGAGGATCACGATTCCCATTGCCGCCGCAAGAGTGTCGTTAATACGGGCCGAGGTTCGAATTCCAAACAAATTGAGTCCGGTAAACAACGCGATAAACACAAGCACGAGTACCGGATAGGGAATCTCCGGAAAGAAGTTCAGCGCGAACTTGCTGCACAAGATCGTGCATACGATTGGATTGAGCATGTAGTCCATCGCCATGCCCCAGCCGGTAACGTATCCGAGCGCGGGATGAATTTCGGAGCCGACGTAGGTAAAAGCAGAGCCGGCGCTGGGGTAGGCACGCGCCATTCGCCCGTAGCTGATGGCGGTGAACAGCATGGCCACCATAGCGATGAGGACTGTGGTCACGGCGTGGCCGTGCGCGCGCTGGCTCATAATGCCGTAAACCGGCATGGGCGCGGTGGGCTGAATGACGATCATCCCGTAGAGGATCAGATCCCAAAGGCTGAGGGTGCGGCGGAGGCGGGGTCCATTTGCTGCGGAGACGGTTTGAGAGTCTGCCATGCTGTTCCGTTGTTCCAAGACGGGGGACGAGTTCGAACTCGCCCCCCCTGCGCCGGGGAAGCCGCTATTAGAAATAGAACTTCATAGCAAACTGGATGAAGCGTGGATCCCGCGCGGATTGCAGAAAACCGAACTGCGGTGTGCCGAGTTCGATCGCAACGGGCTCCACCTGGCCGGCCGCTCCGACCGGACCCCAGAGGCCGTTCACATGGTTCCAGATATTGAAGAAATCAGCCCGGAACTCAACGCGCATCTGCTCGCGCACGGGGAAGGTCTTCAACAGCATTACATCCCAAGTCTGGTACCCGGGACCGTGAACGATGTTTCGTCCTTCATTGCCAAACGTGCCCTGAACGAGATCGCTGGCAAAGGCACACGTGTTGAAGAAAGTACCAGCGACACAGGGCTTGCCGTTGGGATTGCCTACGACATCCGGCCGAGCGCAGTTGTACCCGACCGTGCCGCCACAGTCCGTGTTCGAACTATTCACCAACGGATCCGTAACGGTAAACCAGTTCCCGGTTGAAGCCGACGTGATCCCCGCGATCTGCCAGTGGCCGATCAGTTGGTTCCGGAAGCCGGAGGCGCTTCCGCCGAAGGCCTTGCCCTTGCCAAACGGCAGTTCCCAGACATAGCTCACGACCAGATGATGACGGACATCGAAGTCGGAATTGCCATACTCCATGCCGGGGTTGCGCTGATCGCGGAAGTCACCATTGTTGAGGGAGCCCAAACTGGCGCTGGAAGCGTCGTCCAGCGAATGGCTGTAGGTGTAGGCGACTTCAAATTGCAGCCCATGTGACAGACGCTTCTCGACTCTGGCCTGCAGGGAGTGGTAGTTGGAGATTGTGTCCGAGCGAAAAGCGTCAATCGTTCCATCCACCGCAGGGAAAGGCCGGCGGTCTGCCAGCGGGGCATTGGGATCGGTACTCGGAGTCGCCTGATTGCCATTGTAGAAACCGTAGAGCCGCTGGCCGTGCGAGCCGGCATAGGAAAGCTCCACCACGGTTTCGCTTGGCAACTGATACTCCATCCCCAAGTGCCACTGCTGCATCATGGGCGTCTTTATGTGACGATCGATCGAGTACAACAGCGGGTTGTTCGGGTCCACCAGCGAACTCAGCGGATAACCCTGGGTCCAAAAGTTGTTGATCATCAAGCTGGTGTCCGGCGGTTGATTGGGGATGAGCTTCACTCCGATCGCACAATTCTTGTCTAAGGTGGCAGGATTAGCGTTGGCCAGAACCGGACTGCCGCAAGGCGAATTGAAGGACTGGGTGATGAAAAACGGAGGATTGAATCCCGGACTGGGGAATGAGAACGGACCGTTCTCCTGGCCTCCGTAGAAAATTCCATACCCGCCGCGCATTACGAGCTTGTCGGTCAGCTTGTAAGCCATGCCAAGACGGGGAGCGAAATCCTTGTAGTCGGGATTGACCAGACCCGGTGATGCATTTGCCTGCACGGGCAAGAACGATTTAATCGTGGAAGTGAGCTGGACGTTTTGTCCTTTGGGCAGGATCAAAGTGTTGGTTGCGAAATCAAAGGTTGCCATCTGGTTCTTGCCTTCGGTGACGGGCCGGAACAGCTCATAACGAAGCCCCAGGTTCAACGTGAGCCTGTCGTTCACCCGAACATCGTCCTGCCCATAGAACGCAAAGATGTTGCGGTGGTAATCCGGGCCATGCAGGTTCACGATATTGGCCGAGTCAGGGACGCCGAGCAGGAACGAGGCAATGTCGTTTCCTCCCGTCGTCGCTGCGGCTGGATTGTCGGTAAAGTCAGGACCGAAACTCATGTCGCCGCGAGGCGCTGAAACCTGAAAAATGGTGAATTGTTCTTTCCGCAGCTCTACCCCAACCTTCCAGGAGTGACGCCCTCGAATCCAAATGAGGTTTTCGTTCAGAACAAAGCTGTTTTGCTTCTCGATGGAGGGGAGAAAATCTGAGCTCCCGACGCACGCATAACTCACGAAGCAGATCGAAGGCAGGCCGCCGATCCCGGGCTGAAAGGGGACACCTAACAAATGAAGCTGCTGCCCCGAAACGTCGGTATTCGCATTGGGCTCGACCCGGTGAGAATTGATGCGGTTGTACCCCAGGCGAAACTCATTCATCAGTTTCGGCGAAAACGTGTGCAGTTCGCTGATGGCAACGCTGCGGTAGGCGTTGTCCTGATTGCCGGCCGTGAAGCCGCCGCCGTCCAGAAAGCTTGTGAATGGGCCCGGCGTAACGACGGGCTGATCTTCATAACTGAAACGGGCGAAGATGTTGTCCTTGTCGGAAATTCTGTGGTCCACGCGGACGTCGAAGTTGTTCTGGTCCAGGCTCTTTTTGGGGTCGACCAGGTAGTTGTTTCCGGAGATGTCGACATTGGGTTGTGGGAACAGAGCCGCGAGCCCGGCGGCCACCTGGTTGATAGCGCTGGGACCGGTGCTGGGGAAAATGTTTGTTGGAACGCCACTGCCGTCAACGCTGACGGGCACGCCGCAGTAACCGTTCGCATTGAGTCCGGAAGTCTGGGTCAGGCGCGGATTGAAAATCTCTCCTTGGTAGGTGGGATTGCCGCTGCAATCCAGAACCCCCGCGACCGGCGTCGTGAGATCGAGGATACTGGAGAAGTCGCCCTTCAGCATTTGAGGGGTGGGGATCAGCAGGAGTTGGGGCAGGGCTTGCCGAATGCGCAACCCCTCGTAGTCCACGAAGAAGAAAGTACGATCCTTCCTAATGGGCCCGCCCAGCGTGGCTCCGAATTGGTTCTGCTGGTAGGGTTGCCGGCCGAGGAAATCGAACGCGTTTCGGCCGTCCAGCTTGTCATTGCGGAAGAACTCGTACAGGTTGCCGTGGAAGGCGTTGGTGCCGGACTTGATGACGGCATTCATGATGGCGCCATTGCCGCGGCCGAATTCCGAACTATAGGAATTAGTTTGTACCTTGAATTCGCCGATGGCATCGACGGAGGGCTGGATCACATACGCACTGCCGTTCAGCACGTCGCCCAGATTGGCGTTGTTGTCCACGCCATCGAGGAGGAAGTTGTTCTGCAAGGCGCGCGCGCCATTGGAACTGAACCCGAAGCTGGTTTCGGTTCGCGACCCTGGCTCGCTGGGAGCGACCCCAACTGCGAGCTGAGCCAGTTGCGCGAAATTGCGGCCGTTCAGCGGAAGCGTAGTGGCGGTGCGACCGCCGACGACTTGCCCGAGGTCAGAAGTTTCCGTCTCCAGTTGCGCGGCCGTGGTCGAGACGGTCATCGTTTCGTTGAAGGTCCCCACCTGCAGGGTTACGTCCACGGCAAGACGATCCTGAACGTTCAGAGTGATTGGTCCGGCTACCGCTCTTTTGAAACCGCTCTTCTCGACGGTCACGGTGTATTGGCCAATTCTCAGCGGGCCGGCGACATACTCCCCGCTGGAATTGGTCGTAGTCGGGAAGATGGTCCCACGGTCCACGTCTCGGACTGCAACCTTTGCGTCAGTCACCACGGCGCCCGTACCGTCCTTGACCAAGCCCACAATGTTGCCCATGTCTTTCTGGGCCCAGCCAGCCGATGTCGCCGCCAAGACGAGCAAAGCCACAACCGCAGCGAAAATGAGTGCGCTGTAAACATCACGAGAAAAGGATTTCATGTCGTGCCTCCAGACAAAGGCCGGCAGCGGAATCAGCGATTCCGCTCCGGCATCTTGGTAGCCTCAAGCAATAAATGCTCGGAAAAGTCAACGTTCAGTTTCGCGTTCTGGGCGTCGACTGGTCCCAATTGTTTTCCGTTCTCATAATCCAGAATTTGATAAGTGCCTGGCGCCAAGCCGCGCAGCTCGACTTGTCCCCACCACGGTTTTGTTTTGTCCGGGGCGTAAAAGGCGTAATACATGCGGCCATCTTTCTCGATCGCATAAGCCTCGGGAAAATCGTAGCCGTAGGTGTAGAGGTCGAGAAACTGGCCTCGCGAGAGCATCTTGGCCTGATAGATGTCGATCCACTTTTTCCAGTGCGCTTCCTTCTCGCGGGTTAGTTCGACCAGTTTGAACTTCGGGCCGTAGGCGGGCCAGGTGAACTTCGTCCCCAGCACAGCTCCAACGCCGACTTCAGAAGCAAAGTCCGTTCCCTGATCCACTTCCTGCAATGTGTTGCTGAACCGCACATCCGTCAGCTCGACATGGTCACCGTAGACAGCCGAATAGGGTCCGAGCAGCGCTTTGTACATTTTTGTGCGCAGACGGACCTGTCTGGCGCCGACCGGATCTGCAGTGACTGCCTGGTCGATGTAAGGGAGCCAAGCTAGGCTGGGCGGTGTCCCGCAGGGACACGCTTGGGTAACGCTGTCCGGCTTAAGTGCGCGGGTTGTCTCCAGAATGATCTTGTAAATATCGCCCACCGCTTCAATCGATTCGTTCGGAGACTTGTGATGGTGTTTCGGGTTGTAGCAAGCAGGGACTGTGTAGGAAAAATCGAGTTTGTGCCCGTCGAAGTCCCAGTCCTGAATGAATCGCTCCGTGAGCTGTTTGTAGTACTGCTGCACCTCCGGAACTGCGGGGCAAAGAGCGCCCAGGCCAGCCGTGGCTCGAGCTGGCTTGCCCGTCTTATCCAGGATCAACCAATCGGGATGGTCCTTGACCACTTTGGACAGCTGGTAGGGCCGGTGATTAAGGATGTCTTTGCCATGGCCATCTTCCGCGACCAGCGGGATCCACCAGAGAGTAATGTGAATCCCGGCGTCGTGATAGGCCTTGACCAGCTTCTGCAGAGAGTCGCCCGGAAAGGTGTCGGTGCGCGGCTCCCAGTCTCCGCGCGCCCCGAACCAACCGGCGTCCAGCGTCGCCCAACGCAGCCCGAGCTCTTTCAGTTTGGGGATGGTGCCCAGCATCTGCTTGGGAGTAAAGTCCATCTCGTATCCCCATCCGCACCAGTTCGCCTCATAGTCGGCGTTCGTGGGGTGGGCGAGGCTCACTCCTCGCAACTGAAGCATCTTTGAGTAAAGACTCAAGGGTTCGAAGAAGTCGCCGTGGAAAATCAAAAGAAACGTTAACGGTGTTGCGTAGACCTGCCCTGGCTGCAAGTGCGTATCAGGATCCAACACAACCGCCGCATTCACGCGGCCATCGGCCAGTGTGTGTACTGGCAGACTCAATCGCAATGGCACGGCCTCAGCGTGTCCGATGGCCTCTCCGACCGACCCCGTCCAGAAGGCCACCACGGGGATTCCACCGCCCGTCTGGTTCTCGTCGTTGTGCATGACCAGTTGCATGGGATTAGCTCTGGAGAATTTGTCGGTGATG
>Ga0066794_10000236_pt1 | contig 10497 bp, 8 predicted proteins | sample PersoiDNA2013190_FD_70945 | JGI IMG/M metagenome (GOLD analysis project Ga0066794, IMG submission 70945) | Permafrost soil microbial communities from the Arctic, to analyse light accelerated degradation of dissolved organic matter (DOM) -... | ecosystem: Environmental > Terrestrial > Soil >... | reverse complement strand
GCCAGGCGAACCATCTCGAGGCGGTCCTGTCCGGAGGCCACCGGAGGCGTGCCGATCTTGAATGGCTGGGCGCCGGCCGGAACGAAAATCAGCCGGTCGAGCTTAAGCGCTTCGCGCGCATCGGTGGCCATCAGCAGGTGGCCGACGTGGGGAGGATCGAACGTGCCCCCAAAAACCCCAATGCGCACGGACTAGGTCGCCGGCGTCGCCGGCGTCGCGGGTGCGGGACCGCATTCCTTGAGGATTTCGCGGTCGTTCAGATATGCCTTCCGCATCGCACCGCACAGCTCGCGCGCGTCCTCGGTGTACCTGATCGCCCGATAAGCCTCCAGCAGCCTCAGGTACGCATCCCTGGTTTTCCTGGCGTTCGGATGCAGCCGGATCACGTCCTTGAAGTAGATGATCGCTGAATCGTACGCCTTCCGCTTGAGATAGAGATAACCCGTGTCGTAGTCCTTTTCCGCGAACCACTCGTCCAGCTTGTCGAGCTCTTTCTTGGCGAGCGGACCAAACGGTGAATCGGGAAAGCTCGTGAGAAGCGACTCAAATGCCGTTTGCGCGTTCTTGCCGTAGGTCGGGTCCAGCTGCGGAAGCCGCCATTCGCGCTCGTACGCAAGCCCGGACAGATAAAACGCATCGTCTACCAGCGTGTCCTGCGGGAATGCATCGATGAGGCGATTGTAGGTTCCCGCCGCGAGCAGGTACTCTGCGTTCTTCGCCTGCGACTGCGCCATATAGTAGTACGCGAGCGGAAGCCGCGGATCGCGGGCGGAGAGATCGAGCGTCAGCTGCTCGAACGCCTTCGCCGCGTTGTCGTAGTGGCGCGCCTTGTACTCGGCGAGCGCTACCTGATACAGCTTGTCGGCTGAAGGGTAGCTCTTCGGATTGAATGGGGGCTTGCACGCCAGAGGTGCCGCGAGCAGCAGGGCCAGCAATAATGATCTTGGCTTGAACATCCGTATGATTTTACCCTCGGCGGCCGAGCATATTCATGCGGATGGGCGTCCGATCGAATGGTACTGCACGCCCAGCTCCCGCATCTTCTCGACGTCGTAAAGATTTCTGCCATCGACGATGACCGGTTGTTTGAGCGTGCGCTTCACCCGCTCGAAATCCGGATTTCGGTACTCGTTCCAGTCCGTGACCACTACCAGCGCGTCCGCACCCGCAAGCGCCTCATAGTTAGTCTCCGCGTAATCTATTCGGTTGCCAAACAAAGCTCGTGCGTGATCGAGGGCGGCCGGGTCGTGCGCACAGACCGCAGCGCCTTCTTTGAGCAGAGCGTCGATCAGGGTGAGCGACGGCGCCTCGCGCATGTCGTCCGTCCCAGGCTTGAAGGCCAGACCCCAAAGCGCTATCCGGCGGCCGGACAGCGTGTCTCCGAGCGCTCGTTTCACCTTCTCGACCAGCACCTTTTTCTGTCGTTCATTTGCCGATTCGACCGCGGCCAGAACTTGCAACGGTGAGCCACATTCTATCGCCGTCCGCACCAATGCTTTCACGTCCTTTGGAAAGCAGGATCCGCCGTACCCAGGCCCCGCAAACAGGAACGACTGACCGATGCGTGAATCTGTTCCCATTCCTTTTCTAACCAGGTCAACACTCGCTCCGAGCTTTTCGCACAAATTGGCGAGCTCGTTCATGAAGGAGATACGCGTCGCCAGCATTCCATTGGCCGCGTACTTCGTCATTTCGGCCGACGCGATGTCCATCACGAGAATCGGCTTGCCAGTTCGGACAAACGGCGCGTAAAGGTCGGTCATTACCCGACGGGCCTGCTCGCTCTCAATACCAAGAACGACTCGGTCAGGCCGCATGAAATCCTCAACCGCGGCGCCTTCTTTCAGGAACTCCGGGTTGCTGCAGATATGGAAGGGGAATTTTGCCTCCTTCGCGATTTCGGCGGCCACCTTTGTCGCGCTGCCCACCGGTACGGTCGATTTGGTCACGACCACCATCTCACGAGTCATGTACCGCCCGATCAGCGCCGCGACCTGCAACACATACTTCAGGTCGGCGGACCCATCTTCGCCAGGCGGCGTCCCCACCGCGATGAACACGACTTCTGCCGGCGCGATTGCTTCCTGCAAATTCGTGGTGAACGTCAGCCTGGACTCGGTCTGATTGCGTTCGACGATGGATTCGAGCCCGGGCTCGTAAATCGGCAGGATGTTCTGCCTGAGGCCATCAATTTTCCTGGCATCAATATCAGCGCAGCAGACGCTATTGCCTGTCTCAGCCAGACATGCGCCTACGACGAGGCCAACGTAGCCGGTGCCAATTACCGATATGTTCATAGGACCAGGGGTGAGTTAGCTGCAGCGCAATCGCGCTAAGCGATCGCGTACGCGCTGGGCGAAGCGAGAGAAACGATGCGGCCCTTCCCCTTCGCCAGCTTGGCCGTGGCGTTTCTGGTGTCGACGACCACTCTCGCCAGATTGACCACGCGCTGGTAATCCACGCTGGAGTGGTCCGTAACGATCACTACCGCGTCGGCCCTCGTTAGCTCGTCATCGGTGAGCGGCACGCTCGAGTGCTCGTGTCCATCCTCACGGTACTTCGAAACGTAGGGGTCGTGGTAAAACACCTTCGCTCCCTGCTGCTCCAGCAGCCGGATGACATCTAGCGCGGGACTCTCTCTCATGTCGTCGATGTCTTTCTTGTAGGCGACGCCAAGCACCAGAATGCGGCTCCCATTGACCGCCTTCTTCTCCTCGTTGAGCGCCTGCGTGACCTTTCTCACCACCACCGCGGGCATCTCGCTGTTGATCTCGCTCGCGAGATCGATGAAACGCGTCTTGTAGTTGAGCGTTCTCATCTTCCAGGCCAGATAGTGAGGATCGAGCGGGATGCAGTGTCCGCCGATTCCCGGGCCTGGCGTGAATTTCATGAAGCCGAACGGCTTCGTCGCCGCGGCGTCGATCACTTCCCAGACGTTGACGCCGAGCTTGTCGCAGACGATCGCCATCTCGTTCACGAGCCCGATGTTCACAGAGCGGAATGTGTTCTCGAGCAGCTTCACCAGCTCAGCGGTCTCGGTGCTGGAGACGGGAACCATCGTGTCGAGGCAGGTAGCGTAAAGAGCAGTCGCAACCTCGGTGCACGCCGGCGTGATGCCGCCGACGATCTTCGGAGTGTTCTTGGTGTTCCAGATCGGATTGCCTGGATCAATACGCTCGGGACTGAACGCGAGAAACACGTCCTCGCCGACGGTGAGGCCCGCCGCCTCGAGCTTCGGCTGGAGCAGCTCGCGCGTCGTCCCAGGATAGGTTGTGCTCTCGAGGACAACCACCACGCCGGGCCGGCAGTTTCGTCCGATGGCATCGGCCGCGGCAATCACGAAACCCATGTCGGGATCGCGCGTCTTGGCGAGGGGCGTCGGAACCGCGATCGAGATCGTGTCCATCTCCTTCATCCGCGCCTCGTCGGTCGTCGCCTCGAACTTCCCCGCTTTAACCAGCCGCGCCAGCTCCGCGCTCGGCACATCCTGGATGTGCGACTTGCCGGCCATGAGCTGGCCGACGACCCTCTCGCTCACGTCGTAGCCGATCACCTTGAAGCCGGCCCTGGCAAACTCGAGCGCCAGCGGCAGCCCGACGTATCCCAGGCCCACCACGCCAATACACGCGCTTCTGTTCTCGATCTTCGCCAGAAGCTGATCTTTTAGTTGCACTTGGGGCTCTGTCGGTGAGTGTGTCTGATTGTCAGCGGCCGTAGAATCCGCGCACGGCTTCTATGACTTCGTCCAGCTGCGGCTGCTTCAGCTCGGGGTAAACCGGAATCGATATCACTTCCTGCGTCGCCTTCTCGCTCTCGGGGAACGCGCCCCTCTTGTAACTGAGATACTCGAAGCACGGCTGAAGGTGCAGCGAGAGCGGATAGTAAACCGCGGATCCGATCTGCTTGTCCTTGAGATGCGACTGGAGCGCGTCACGGTGGGCTACGCGCAGCGTGTACTGATTGTAGATCGACTCGTTGGCCGGATCTATCGTCGGCGTGCGCACATCGTCCAGATCAGCAAACGCAGCGTTGTAGTAAGCCGCATTCTTGCGCCTCGCGGCGCTCCACGAAGCGAGATTGACCAGCTTCGCAGACAGCACCGCGGCCTGCAGCGCGTCGAGCCGGCTGTTGTAGCCGACTTCCTCGTGGTAGTACGTCTTCATCCCGCCGTGCACGCGCAGCCGGCGGATGCGAGTCGCGATTTCGTCGCTCTGCGTGACGACCATTCCGCCGTCCCCATATCCGCCCAGGTTCTTGGACGGAAAAAAGCTGAACGTGCCGACCGTCGCCGCTTCGCCCGCCATCACCCACTTCTCGTCGACCTTCCGGCGCGCGCCGATCGACTGCGCCGCGTCCTCGACGACGGGAAGATTGCCGGCCGCATCCATTATCGCTTCGATCGGCGCCATCTGGCCAAACAGATCCACCGCGATCACCGCTTTCGTCGAAGGCTCGATCGCGGCCGCGAGGGCTTCGGTCGAGATGTTGAACGTGTCGGGATCGATGTCCGCGAAGACCGGACGAGCGCCGACGTTGTGAACGGCGCCCGCGGTTGCAAAAAAGGTGAACGGTGTGGTCAGAACTTCGTCGCCGCGCCCGATGTCGAGCGCGCGGAGAGCAAGCAGAATTGCGTCGGTGCCATTCGCGCACCCGATCGCGTGCGTGGTATGCGAGAGCAGCCCGACTTCGCGCTCGAGCCGCTCGACGGGCTCGCCCAGGATGAATGCCTGCTCGTCGATGACCTTCGTCATCGCGTTCACGACGGAATCGCGAATGGTCGCGTGCTGGGCTTTCAGATCAAGAAGTGGTACGGCCATTTATCCGCGGTCCGGGATCAGGATCAACGTAGGAAGCTGTTAAAGATAAGCGCTTCTGGCTCACACTTGCGCCCGAAGAGGGAGAGCTACGTCCCTCCCCGTCCTGGCCGACTCGTAGATGCCAAGGATCAATTCGAGCGACTTTCTGCCGGCCCGTCCGTCGGTGTCGGGCTTCGCCTCGCCTCTCAGCACCGCCAGGACATTTCGGTAATAGCCCTGGTGACCCAGACCGTACACGTTCGGCGGATTGGTGTCGGCAGCGGCGATCTGCTTGTCATCGTCGTCGTAATCGGCGAACTGCCAGTACTCGATCTTGTTCACCGCGGTGCCGCCGATCTTGGCCGAGCCCTTCTCGCCGAGGATCGTGATCGAGCCCTCGAGATTGCGCGGATACGCCAGCATCGTGACCTGGATCGTACCCAGCGCCCCCGACCGGAACTTGAGAATCGCGACGCCCGAGTCCTCGGTCTCGATGCGGCGAGCGAGTGTCGCCGTCTTCGCCATCACGCTTTCGACGGGGCCCATCAGCCACTGAATCAGATCCACATAGTGCGAGGCCTGGTTCATGAACGCACCGCCGTCGAACTCCCACGTCCCGCGCCATGGCGCCTGGTCGTAGTATTCCTGCGGGCGCGCCCAGTAAACGGTGCAGCTCGCCATATAGATGCGGCCGAAGCGATTCCGGTCGACGGCGCGCTTGAGCAGCTGCACCGGCGGATTGAGCCTGTTCTGCTTTACGACGAACAGCTGCACCCCCGCCTTGTCGCACGCATGCACGAGCGCGTCGGCGCCGGTAAGGGAGATCGCCATCGGCTTCTCCATCACCACGTGCCTGCCAGCGACCGCCGCCGCGACCCCCTGCTCCGCATGCAGCCCCGACGGAGTCGCGATCGTGACGACATCCGCCTTGCTCTCCTTCAGCATTTTTTCGTACGACGTATAATGCGGGACACTCCATTGCGCCCCGGCCTGCGCCGCGCGCTCCGGATCGGCGTCGCACACTGCCGCCAGCTCGAGCCCATCGATCTGGTCAATCGCCTCGAAATGGTTCTTGCTGATTCGTCCGCACCCGACGAGCGCTACGCGAAACGTCTTCTCGGAGCTCACTTAGGAGACTCTCCTCAGTTGATCGCCTTCCTGCCGGTATCGCGTGCCGCACACTTTGCACGCCTCGGGATTCTTCTCCGCAAGCCGCTCGCCGCACTGGCACATCCACCCCACTCTACGGGCCGGCACTCCGACCATCAGCGCGTAGGCGGGAACGTTCTTCGTGATCACGCTTCCGGCGCCGATGAACGCGTACTCCTCGAGCGTAACGCCGCACACGATCGTGGCGTTGGCGCCAATCGTCGCCCCTCGGCGCACCAGGGTGCGCTTGTACTCGTTCTTCCGGGACACATGGCTGCGGGGATTGACGACGTTCGTGAAAACCATCGACGGCCCGCAGAACACATCGTCCTCCATCTCCACGCCCTCGTACACCGATACGTTGTTCTGAATCTTGACGTTGTTTCCGATCCTGACGCCGTTCATCACCACGACGTTCTGTCCGAGCGAGCACCGCTCTCCGATCACGGCGCCGCCGAGCACGTGGCAGAAATGCCAGATCTTCGTATCAGAGCCGATCTGCGCGCCCTCGTCGACGTAGGCAGATTCGTGAATGAAAGGCTTTGCCATTTAGACGCCCGCTTCCTTTGGAATGCGCGCGTGCCACTCCTGCAGCGAGAGAACCGACGGCGCGCGGGAGCGTAGCGACAGGATTGCGTCGCACGCGGCATTGGCGGCGGAAAGGGTGGTCGTGTAGGCAACGTGGTTCGCGATCGCCGCCTGGCGCATCGTGTAGTCGTCGCGCTGCGATTCCTTGCCGAGCGGCGTGTTGATCAGGAGCTGCACATCGCCGTTCAGCATCATGTCGATGCCGTTCGGGCGGCCCTCGTGAATCTTGAGCACGGTCTCGACGAGAATGCCGCGTCCACGTAGATGCTTAGCCGTCCCCCCCGTTGCGAACAGCTTGAATCCCATTTCCTGAAACCGTCTTGCGATTGGCGTCACCCCGCGCTTGTCGGAGTCGTTCACCGTAATGAAGAGCGCGCCCTCGGTTGGTAGCACGTTGTCCGCCGCCAGCTGCGCCTTGCCGAAAGCGCTCCCGAATGAGTCCGAGATTCCCATCACTTCGCCCGTCGACCGCATCTCGGGGCCAAGGATCGGATCGAACTCGCGGAATTTGTTGAACGGGAACACTGCTTCCTTGACCGAGATGTAGGCCGGTGTCACCTCCTCGGTGAATCCGATATCGTCGAGCGTCTCGCCGAGCATTACCCTCGCGGCGATGGCCGCCAGCGGAACCCCGATTGCCTTCGAGACGAACGGCACTGTCCGGCTCGCTCGCGGATTCACCTCGAGGACGTACACCTGCCCATCCTTGATAGCGTACTGAACGTTGATCAGGCCAACCACATTGAGCGCCTTGGCGAGGGCCACGGTGTGCTCCCGCATCTCGTCGATGTGCTCTTCGTCGATCAGATACGGCGGCAGCACGCACGCGGAATCGCCGGAGTGAATCCCCGCGTCCTCGATGTGCTGCATCACTCCGCCGATCACGACGCGCTCACCGTCCGAAATGGCGTCGACATCGGCCTCGAACGCATCCTCCAGAAAGCGATCGATCAGCACCGGCTTGTCCCCGGATACGCGCGCGGCCCGCTCGAAGTACTGCTTGAGCGACCGCTCGTCGTACACGATCTCCATCGCGCGGCCGCCCAGCACGTACGAGGGGCGGACCAGCACCGGATAGCCGATCCTCGTGGCCGCCGCGACGGCTTCCTCGAGGCTCGTGGCGATGCCGTTCTCCGGCTGACGAATTCCGAGACTCCGCGCGATCGCATCAAAGCGCCTCCGATCCTCGGCGATGTCGATCGCGTCCGGCTGCGTGCCAAGGATGGGAACTCCCGCTTTCTCCAGTCCGTGGGTGAGCTTGAGCGGCGTCTGACCGCCGAGCTGCACGATCACGCCAAGTGGCTGCTCGCGCTCGACGATGTCGAGGACGTGCTCGAGGGTCAGAGGCTCGAAGTAAAGCTTGTCGGAGATGTCGAAGTCCGTGGAGACGGTCTCGGGATTCGAGTTGATCATGATCGTCTCGTACCCCTGCTCGCGCAGCGCCAGTGCCGCGCGCACGCAGCAGTAGTCGAACTCGACTCCCTGCCCGATGCGGTTGGGCCCGCTGCCCAGAATCACCACCGACCGCTTCCCGCTCTTCGGAGCCTCGCTCTCCTCGTCGTAGCTGCTGTACAAGTAGGGAGTAGCGGACGGGAATTCACCGGCGCACGTGTCGACCATCTTGTAGGCCGGGACTATTCCGAAGCCAATTCTTCGGGCCCGCGCCGCTGCTTCGGATTCTCCGCGCAGGTCGGCGAGCTGCCTGTCGGCGAATCCCATCCGCTTCATTCGCCACAGAACATCCTTGTCGACGGTCTTGAGCGCGGCGAAGGCTTTCTCCGCTTCCTGAAGCTCCATCATCTGGGACAGGAACCATCGATCTATGCCTGTAAGTTCATAGATCTCGTCGACGGAGATTCCGGCCTCGAGCGCGCGCTTCACCTGGAAGACGCGCTCCGGCGTCGGCTGCCTCAGCGCGCCGCGCAGCGTTTCGAGGGAAGCATCCTCGAGACGGTCGTCGGCGAGCATCTCCGCTGTGGTCCATCCGGGACGGCCCGTCTCGAGAGCGCGCAAAGCCTTCTGGAACGCTTCCTTGAACGTACGGCCGATCGCCATCGACTCGCCGACCGATTTCATCTGCGTCGTGAGCCGAGGATTCGCGGCCCGGAACTTCTCGAACGCGAAACGCGGGCACTTGACCACGACGTAGTCGAGCACCGGCTCGAATGAGGCCGGCGTCGTGCCGGTGATATCGTTCGGAATCTCGTCGAGACGATAGCCGACGGCGAGCTTCGTTCCGATCCGGGCGATCGGGAATCCGGTCGCCTTCGAAGCAAGCGCGGAGGAGCGGGACACGCGCGGATTCATCTCGATCACGAGCATCTCGCCGTCGTCCGGGTTGATCGCGAACTGGATGTTGCAGCCACCGGCCTCGACACCAATCTCCCGAATCACCGCCACGGCGGCGTCCCGCATCAGCTGGTATTCACGATCGGTCAATGTCATCGCCGGCGCGACGGTGATCGAATCACCCGTGTGCACGCCCATCGGATCGATGTTCTCGATCGAGCAGACGATCACCACGTTGTCCGCGCCGTCGCGCATCACTTCGAGCTCGAACTCCTTCCAGCCGATCACGCTGCGCTCGACCAGCACCTGGCTAACGGGCGAGAGGTCGAGTCCGCGACGAATGACTTCCTCGAACTCCTGGCGGTTGTACGCGATGCCGCCACCCGTGCCGCCCAGGGTGAAGGCGGGCCGAATGATCGCGGGAAACGTGGTGGTCTCGAGGATATCGAATGCTTCGTCGAGCGTCGTCGCGATGCCGCCCGGCGGCACGGCCAACCCGATTCGCCTCATCGCCTCGCCGAACAGCTTCCGGTCCTCCGCCATGGCGATCGCGCGCGCGTCTGCTCCAATCAGCTCCACGCCGTACTTCTCGAGCACGCCCAGCTCCGCGAGCTTCATTGCGACGTTGAGGGCAGTTTGCCCGCCCATCGTCGGGAGCAGCGCATCGGGCCGCTCCTTCGCGATGATGAGCTCCACGTACTCCGGCGTCACCGGCTCGATATAAGTGCGGTCGGCGATTTCCGGATCCGTCATGATGGTCGCCGGGTTGGAGTTGACGAGGATCACCTCGAACCCCTCCTCCCGAAGCGCCTTCGCCGCCTGCGTCCCCGAATAGTCGAACTCAGCGCCCTGCCCGATAATGATGGGGCCGGAGCCAATTAGGAGGATGCGGTGGATATCCGTGCGCTTAGGCATACAGTTCCGGGCGATTCACTGGACCAAAGCTAGCAAACTGCCACTGGTCGGGTACACAGCTGGAGACTTCAAACTGAACGGGATCCGAGATGTCAGAAGCATAGTTGCCCGTCATTAGTCACAACGCGCCGACCGAGCGCGGTGGCGTGACAGCGACCGCGTCGTTCATATGAATCGCACTAGTAAAGTCAGAGCGTCGTGACTCAAACCACAACACTGTGCTTCTGACATCTCGGATCCCGTTCTGTTGCAGTTGACAGTTAAGAAAAAGGGAGCCCCACAGGCTCCCTTTTTCCTTTGCAGCAACCCCGATGTCAGGCAGCGGAGACTCCCCGCGGCGCGCGCTGAACTTTGCCGGCGTGAAGGCAGCGAGTGCACACCTTCACCTTCGTGATCTTGCCTTCGATGACAATGCGGGCAACCTGAAGGTTCGGCTTCCAGGTGCGGCGCGTCTTGTTGTTCGCGTGCGAGACGTTATTGCCATACGCGACGCCCTTGTCGCAGACATAGCAGCGGTGCCTCTTGATCTGTGCCATGGTCAGCTCTCCGTCGGCATCAGCTCGATGCGCGCCATCTCGGCGCCGTCGCCTTTGCGGTGGCCGGTCTTGAGGATCCTGGTGTATCCGCCCTTGCGCGTCGCGAAGCGCGGTCCGATCTCCTGGAACAGCTTGTCGGCCGTAGCCCGGTGCGGAACTTTGGCACCGGCTAGGCGACGATTGTGAAGCGTTCCGGTCTTGGCTTTCGTAATCAGTTTCTCGAC
>Ga0066794_10000220_pt1 | contig 10726 bp, 10 predicted proteins | sample PersoiDNA2013190_FD_70945 | JGI IMG/M metagenome (GOLD analysis project Ga0066794, IMG submission 70945) | Permafrost soil microbial communities from the Arctic, to analyse light accelerated degradation of dissolved organic matter (DOM) -... | ecosystem: Environmental > Terrestrial > Soil >... | reverse complement strand
TCCGGGCGCGTGGCGATCATGTTCGCGATGCGGTTTTCGCCCCAGGCCGGGTCCCACTTCACCTTGGCGATCTCTTCGAGCGTGCGGCTCCGCAAGGTTTCGCCTGTCGCTGACCCTTTCATTGGCGTATCCATGCCGATGAACCACTGCTCGGTCGCGCGGAAGATCACCGGGTTGTGACACCGCCAGCAATGGGGATACGAATGCTCCATTTTTTCGGAATGCATCAGTACGCCGCGCGTCTTCAACAGTTCGACGATCGGAGCATTGGCATTGAAGACCCGCTTGCCCTCGTACTCCGGGAGACCGTGGCGCATGATGCCCGCTTTGTCCACGTTGCAGGTCGGATCGATCTTGTATTTCTGACCGGTGATGAAGTCCTCGGCGCCGTGTGCGGGAGCGGTATGCACCACGCCCGTGCCTTGGTCCATGGTGACGTAATCCGCCAGCACGCCGACGATCTTGCGATCCAGAAATGGATGCCGAAAGTCGGCATATTCCAGCTTGCGGCCGGGGAAGCGGGCGATCTCGCGCGCCGATTGCAGTCCAGTTTTCTCTTGCACCACGGCCGCGAGACGGGCACCCACGATGAACACGTCGCTGCCCGAATCGAGCGCCACGTATTCTTCGTCCGGATGAAACGCTACCGCCATCGACGCAGGCAGCGTCCAGGGAGTTGTGGTCCAGATGATGGTGGAGACTTTCTTTCCCTTCAGCGCCGCATCGAGCGAAGTCGGCTCGCCCGCAAACGGATACTTCACCCACACCGTCGGGCTGGTGTGGTTCTCGTACTCGACTTCGGCTTCCGCCAATGCCGTCTCGTCAAACACACACCAGTACACCGAACGCAATCCCTTGTAGACGAAGTCGTTCTCCAGAAAACGATAAAGAATGTCCAGCACCGCCGCTTCGTATTGCGGCGTCATCGTGGAATAGGGCTGGTCAAACCGGCCAAATACGCCGATGCGCTTGAACTGGGAGCGCTGCAGGTCAAGAAACTTCTCGGCGTATTTCCGGCATTCGCTGCGCACATCGACCGCGGCCATCTGCAGTTTCTTGCCGCCCAGCATCTGGTCCACTTTGATCTCGATCGGCAGTCCGTGGCAGTCCCAGCCCGGAACATAGGGCGAATCGAAGCCGGCCATGTTCTTCGACTTCACGATAAAGTCCTTCAGGCATTTATTCATCGCTGTCCCAAGATGGATGGGCCCGTTGGCGTATGGAGGCCCATCGTGCAGCACATAGGTTGGCGCGCCCTTGCGCACTTCCCGGATGCGGTCGTAGATCCGCTGCTCCTCCCACCGAGCCAGTATCTTGGGCTCTTTCTGGGGCAGCCCTGCCTTCATGGGGAAGCCGGTTTTGGGCAAATTGATAGTGGACTTCAGGTCCATCGGCACTCGCAACGTTCTCCCAACTGATTGAATCTTTTCATTATATAGGGGAGCGCGGAAGGACACGTCTGTTGGGGCGGCCTCACGGGGAACGAATTCAAAAAGTACTGTTTCCCGTCAGGAAAAAGCGTGTACAATTTTCATCAGATCGAAACCTGCGCGCATCTAACTGACTGGGGAACATTGGGACGGCAAGGCTCGTCCCTTTTACAAGCGACCTTTGAGGAGCGCTCGCGCATCTAAATCAGCGGCTCCCCGTACCGCGAACTTGGGGTTACTGCTCGGGAGAATATGCCAGAACTCGAAACACCGCAGAATCCGCAAACGCTGGGTCCAGAGCCCGAGCTGCATCTTCTCCTGATCAATCAGACTCTGGACGAGTCTCTCTGGAAATCCCTGTTCCGCAACATTGACGACTTCTTCTTCCCCAAGAAACTCCCTCCGCTGGTCCTAACCTCGAAGCCCATCCCGGTGCGCGACATCTGGGGCTTCTACAACTACAAGGGGCGCGGAGCCGCTGGCTCAACCGTCATCCACGTGCTGGCCGTGGCCCTCATCATTGCCGCTACCTACCTGGGACGGAAGATCGTCGACGTCGCCAAACCAAAAGAAACCGTCTTGTTGATCGCGCCCGATGACCTTCCCGTTTTACCGTCTTCGAAGAGCGTGAGTGGCGGCGGCGGGGGTGGTGGGGATCGCGACAAGCTACAGGCATCGCCGGGACGTTTGCCCAAGCAGTCCATGCAGCAGATCACTCCGCCCATGGCAGTGGTGCGCAACCTGCAGCCGAAACTCGAAGTGCCCCCAACGATCGTTGTTCCGCCCGATATTCACCTGAAGCAACCCAACATGCCCGACCTTGGCGATCCCCTTTCGCGTCTGCCGTCTGTGCCTTCGAATGGGACTGGCTATGGCGGCGGCATTGGCTCCGGTAACGGCGGCGGCGTTGGTTCGGGTGAAGGGCCCGGATACGGCCCTGGTCGCGGCGGTGGCGTTGGCGGTGGAGTGTTCCGCGTTGGCGGTGGTGTTTCCGCTCCGAAAGAGATTTATGCACCGGAGCCTGAGTACTCGGAGGAAGCCCGCAAGGTTAAGCACATGGGTGTAGTCGTATTGCAGTTGGTGGTCGGTCCCGACGGCAATCCGCGCGACATCCGAGTGGTTCGGACTTTAGGATTGGGCCTGGATGAAAAGGCCATCGAAGCTGTAAGAAAGTGGCGCTTCGATCCGGCCAAGAAAGACGGCAAGCCGGTCGCCGTGTCGGTTAACATCGAAGTCAACTTCCATTTGTACTGAAGCTGGCTGAAAAATTTGGGAGCCCAAGAAAGCGGCCGCGCAAGCGGTCGTTTTTGTGTTTGAGGGTAGGTGCGAGCGTCCCGCCAGCACGGCTCGCGCCGCCTATTCCTTCAAATCCACGTGCACCACATCTTCCACCGGAAGCCCCAGGAACCGCGTTCCCATCTTCCTGAATTTCTCCGCCGAATCCGTCGCAAAAAACTTGAGCTCGGGAACGCCTCTCCGCTCGTTTTTTGTCGAAGACGGCAGCGGCTCGATCTTTAGTTGGCGCTCCAGTTGGCGCGCCACGTCCTGCGCAGTCGACTCGGCCGAATCCACGATCGCGATGTGTTCCGGCGCCACTCGCCTCAACAGGGGCTTGATTAGAGGATAATGTGTGCAGCCCAGCACCAGCACGTCGGCATCGCGCGCCTCTTCCGAAAAAGCTTCCGACAAATAAATCCTTGCCACCTGCTCGGTCACCGGATGTTCCACCCAACCCTCTTCGACCAGCGGCACAAACAGAGGACAAGCCTTCTCGCGCACCGCGACTTCACGGGCTTCGAGCGCGCGCCGGTAGGCATGGCTGCTGATAGTCGCCTCCGTGCCGATGACGACCACCTTCCGCTTACGAGTGACCGCCGCCGCGGCATCCGCTCCCGGTTCGACGACGCCGATTACTTTCACGGCAGCCGCCGCTTTAATCTCGTTGAGCGCCAGCGCGGTGGCTGTGTTGCAGGCAATCACCAGCAACTCCGCTCCCTGATCCTGCAGATAGCGCACCGCGCCCACCGCGTAGTGCGCCACCGTGGCCGCGGACTTCGATCCATAAGGAAGGCGGGCCGTGTCGCCGAAGTAGAGATAGTCGGCGTCGGGAATGCGATCGACCAGCGCGCGCAGCACGGTGAGCCCGCCAACGCCGGAATCAAACACGCCAATTGTTGGCCTGCGCGGCGCAGTCACGCTATGCCAGTCCCAGCCGTTCCAGTTTCGAGCGTTTAAGCTGTACATTGCGAATCGCGGTATCTCCCTTTTCGGCAAGATCTCTGATCGCACGCTCCACGATTTCTCGATGGATTCCTATGTCTTTCTCGAGAAAATCTCTTAATCGTTCTAATCCCCGAACCGGGACCTTCCGGGCAACACCGCTGCCAGGCACAGGAATATAGATGACCAAATTGTTTTCCTCAGCACTCCCTGCGGACTTGACACTATAAATGTCAATTGATCCCGTGTAGAGATAGGCGTCCTCCACAAAGTTTCCAGCAATCTGTTCATTAACCACCCTGAATGCCTCTTGGGGAACAGCTTTACTTTCTCTCTCCAGGAATTTCAGCACCTTGTCGCTAGGGCTTCGCAGAAAGATTCGCCGGAGTGGTATATCGTCAAGAACTCCCTCTTTCTGCATGCCCTGTTCACTTCACCGTAAGCTGCGCGTGGACCCTTGGAGTCGACGAGGGGGGTCGCGATCATAAACTGCCATTCCTGCAACTGCGGGATAAACGCCCAAAGGTACACAGTAACCGGTATCGATGCTCTGGTCAGTGCAGCGACGATCCGTCGGCCTACTTCGATATCGTGGCTTACCAGCGCTGTCGTAGCCATTGCATCACCCCGTCTCTTCCCGCCACTGCCCTATACAGGTCCCGCGCGTTTAGGCCCTTCGTTAAGTATCTACTATTGATGTTCCAATCCTTAACCACGGCCCAGTTTTTGTTGAGAGAGCTGTTGACTCTGATTTCCGCGTCGAGCGTCGCCTGGAGTTTTGCCGCCCGTACCAGTTTAACTAAGTCATGCGTGTAGATATCCTTGACGGCGTTTGGACTCGGAGGAAAGTCGTGACGATTGGTGTTCCTGGCGATGCAAGCCTTCACAGCACATTCGCCCGCGAGTCCTGTCAGGTAGTATGCTCCCTCTACGTTTCCACGTTGCATAAGGACGCGGGTGTCCTTCAGTCTCATTCTCGCGAGTTGCTGAAACTCCCGTCGCGTTTGCGCCATATCGTTTGGCCGAGAGCAGCAAATAAACAGTGTAGCGCAAGAGTTGCCCAGCTAGAATAGCGCACCTACATCTGTCGCTTTTGTGTCCACATCCTCAAACGAGAACGCGATCGAAACATTCGGATATTCTTTCCTGCCGATCTCCACATATGGATAAACAAAATAGTTCAGCGGCGATCCCTCCTGCGCCGGCGCGAGTTTCAGATCGCGTCCCTCGGTGAACTGCACCCGATTCACATCGTGCGCGCCGAAAAAGTAATCGTGCTTTTCCTGATGCTTCCATGCCTCCGAAATGTCTACCGGGACCCAGCCGGTCGAATCCAGATAAAACTCCGCCCAGCAGTGGTACCCGGGAATTTCGGCGGAGTGTTTGTCGGCGGGAAGCGGAAAACCGATCTGAAAGCGCGCCGGAATCTTCTCGGCCCGTGCCATCGAAATGAAAACAGAGTGGAAATCGGTGCAGTTGCCATGCTTCGAATCGCAAGCCCAGAGCGTGTCACCGTGTCCCCAGCCCGTGCCGCTCTTGTCGTACTTCATGGTGCGAAAAACGTATTCGTAAATGTCCCTGGCTTTTTCAAGCGGCGTGGTCGCCCCTTTTGTTTCCTGCGCGGCCAGTTGCGCCGGAATTCCCGTTACCGGCACCAGCCGGTCGGGCTCAAGAAATCGCGCCAACTCGACTCGCGGCACTTTTGCAGACGGCGTGTCCGTAACTGGTTTTCCGTTTACCAGCACCACGTGCTCTCTTCGCACCACGTCGTAGTCCACGGAGAACCTGTACTCGCCTTTGTCCGCCTTCGAAGTCTCGGCGTACAAAACCTCGTTCCCGTATTCCGGCTGGCGAACCTGCTTGAGCGGCAAGTCCCCGCTCTTGGAAGTGACCTTCACATCCTGGAAAGCGTCGGAGTGGGCCAGCGGAATCCAGACCCGCACACGCTCGCCGGGGCTGACATTTTTCACCGTGAATGTGTAGTGGAAGTTGAAGTGGCGTTCTTTCTGGGCCAAAGCAGGCTGGGCAAGAGCCGGCAAAGACGACAACCCAAGTAACAGGGCAAGCAGAGACCGACGCAGCATGACGCATCCTTTCGACGATGGATCGCTTTCGCTAACGCTTGCTGATAAGCAGGGAAACGGCCGACGGACGTTTTAGGCGGGACTATCGTCAAGTAAAACCACGGCCGGAGAGTCGAGGCGCACACCGCATAGTTCGGAGTATAGTTTCGCAGTCTGCCTGTTCAAGCAGCGTCCTGTCAAATCCAGGTAGAGCCTTAACCACGAAGGACAAGAAGTAGCACGAAGGAAAACCTGAGGGAACGCGCACCTTCGTGTCCTTGGTGGTGAATGCATTTGGGACGCTACCTAAGTCCCGCCAGTTGCCTGACCCAACCACCGCCCGTTATCCTTCCGCCATGCCCAGCACTCTTGTCGAATGCGTCCCTAATTTTTCGGAAGGCCGCGACCCGGCCAAAGTTGATGCCATTGTCGAAGCCATGAAGATCCCCGGCGTCTATCTCCTCGACCGCGAAATGGATTCCGACCACAACCGCTGCGTCATCACCCTGGTCGGCGAGCGGGAAGCCATCCAAGAAGCGGCCATCCGCGGGGTAGGGAAGGCCGCCGAGTTGATCGATCTCACCAAACATCAAGGCGCCCACCCGCGCATGGGAGCAGCCGATGTAGTGCCCTTCATCCCGATTGACGGCGTTACCATCGAAGACTGCGTCGCCATGGCGCGCCACGTGGGAGCCGAGATTGCGAAACGCTTCCAGATCCCGGTTTATCTTTATGAAGCCGCCGCGGCCACTCCGGAACGGCAGAACCTGGAGAATATTCGCCGCGGTCAGTTCGAAGGCATCCGTGCCGAGATTGCGACCAATCCCGCGCGCAAGCCCGATTTCGGCGAGCCCCGCGTGCATCCCACGGCCGGCGCCACGGTCGTCGGCGCGCGCAAGTTTCTCATCGCCTACAACGTTTTCCTCAATACGCCCGACGTCGAGATCGCCAAGAAAATCGCGAAAGCTGTGCGCTTTTCGGGCGGTGGCCTGCGCTTCGTCAAGGGCGCCGGATTCCTGGTGCGCGGCATGGCCCAGGTCTCGATGAACCTGACCGACTTTGAGCAGACTCCCATTCACCGCGTCTTTGAATTCGTGAAACGCGAAGCCGCGCGCTACGGCGTCATCCCAGTCTCAAGCGAGATCGTAGGCCTGATTCCGAAGCGGGCGTTAGAGCAAGCCGCGGAATGGTTCCTGCAAGTAGAAAATTTCGATTCCTCGCTCATCCTCGAAAACCGCCTGACCGCGGTGATGGGCGGCAAGATGGCCAGCAGTAAGATGGGCGCCGGCCTGCGCGCCGGAGTCGAGCCCTTCATCGAACAACTGGCCGCTCCGACCGCGACTCCCGGAGGAGGGAGCGCCGCCGCCGCCAGCGGCGCCATGGCCGCCGGACTCGCAAGCATGGTCGCGTCTATGTCGCGCGGCAAGAAAGCGTACGTGAATTATGAGAGCCAGCTCAGCGCGGCGATCGCCCGGCTCAGCCAGCTTCGCGAGGAACTCAAGTCCGCAATCGACGCCGACGCTGAGTCCTACAACGTCGTCATGAAGGCCTACAAGTCGGCCAAATCTTCCAATGGTGACGCTGCGATCGCCGCCGCCCTCAAACATGCGACCAGCGTCCCTCTGGGCGTCGCCGAAAAAGTAGTCGAGGTGGCGCAGATCGCCACCAATCTAAAGCCGATCACCAACCCGAACATGAAGTCCGACCTGACGACCGCGATCGCCCTGGCAAAAGCCGCCCTTGAAGGCGCGCTCGCGAACGTAGAGATCAACCTTGATTCGCTGAAGAACGATTCACCGAAGGAGGAGGCGTTCGTGACCGAGACGCGCCAGCGCGTTACAGCGCTGAAAGGCTAGACTTTATTAGAAAGCTCATCCTCGCGCTGATCGTTGCCGTTGGAGTGGCCGCCATCGGCAGTCTGTTTGTTAACCGACTGCGTTACTCCCGTCAGGATCTCAAGTCCTGCTTCGACGATGCCGGTGGACTTCAGGCGGGGGCTCCGGTTCGGATTGCCGGAGTAGATGTGGGGACCGTCCGCAGCGTTCGAGCCAATCCGCAGAACAAGAATTGCCTAGCGGAAGTCGAAATGGTTCTGGCTACGACCTATGAAATCAGGATTCCAAAGGACTCGATCGCAGGAACCGAGACAGCGGGGCTGCTCGGCGAAGTCTACGTGAGCATCGACACTACCCATGCATCCGGTGCGTCCATCGAGAACTATGGCTATCTGAAGAGTAAACCAAGCAAGCCCACGCTACCCTTTGAAGATCAGCTCAAGGCGCTAGAATTGATGCTCGGGTTAGTCCAGGCATCGAAGGAGAAGGGGAAAGAAGTCCCCAAGGACAATAGCCCTTCACCTCGTCACACCAGTCGCTAGGAACGCTCTCGGTGACCCTCAGCCCGAGCCGCTGTTTTCCACGCAAATTCACGCTAATCCGAGCGTTCCAAGACCATGCCGGGAAGACGCGCTTTAGTTACCGTCCTGCCTTGCTAATTAGGGACTAAAATAGGCTCAGAACCCTAAAGACCGCCAAAGATCACCAACGTACGGTTTGCGGCTTGCATCTAAACTCTGCAGACCCATTTTGAGGGCTTCGTTTTGAGGACTTCTATGAAGAACTTGTTTTTCGCGGTTTTGCTTTTGTGCGCAACGGCTGGCTATGCCATTCCGATCGCATCGTCGGCGCGTTCCATGATGCCTTCTGAAATTCAGCAACTGATCGGCGTCGACTACCGGGCGCTCAAAGATTCGCCCACCGCGCAGGCGCTCAAACAACAAGTGCTGCCCGACAACCTGAAGGAACTCGAGACCGCACTGAAGGGCATCGGCATTGACGCCGAACGCGATCTCGACCAGCTCGACTTCGCCTCTTTCCGGACCGAGAAGAAGGGTATTCAAACCATTGGCGTGGCCCAGGGATCGTTTTCCGCCAAAGCCGTCCTCAAGAAGATGAAACTCAAGAAGATCGCGGCCACCAAATACGGCACCAGCAGCATTTACCCGATGGACAACGGTTTGGTGATGACCTTCCTTGACGACAACACGCTGGCCTTCGGCACTCCGGCCTCGTTGCACAGCGCGCTCGATACCCGCGACGGCAAGCGCGCCTCGCTCGATTCCAACTCGGTGATGACTGACCAGATGTCGGCTGTCGACGGTGCGCCCGTGTGGAGCATCCTCGACCAGAAGGGAACCCAGGCCATGATGTATTCGGCTCTGGGCGATGCTGCGAGGATCGCCGACTACGAGACCATCAAGAAGCGCATTCTGGCTTCTCGCTACACCATGAACTTCCAGAGCGGAGTGAATTTCGATCTGAGTGTGCTCACGGCCGACTCGATGACGGCGGCTACGCTTTCCACGATCGTCAAGGCCGGTATGCTTTACAGAAAACTCAGTGCCAGCCCGGTCGAAAAGACTGCCCTTGACGCCACCACCGTCGATTCCGACAGCTCGAACCTGCAACTCCACTTCAAAAGCGACGACCAGAAGTTCCAAGTCTTGATGCACTCGCCGCTTTTCGCCGCCGTGTCGCACTAACGTCTCACAGTAATCCGAAGCAGAGAAAGAAAAACGTCCCGGATGTTTTGTCGAGCAAGGAAAGGTTGCGTAACCTATGACGGTCGAGAGTCGCTAACTTTCAACGGAGTTCCGGGCAATCTCGTGGCTCTGTTTTGAGAAGACTTCTCATTATTGGGGACGACTGAGGGACTTCCACTTGCCGACCAGAACACATCTCGTGCACGGTGCTAACCTGAGGGCTGGAAGCATCATTGCGATCCCGCATTCGGTAACTTCGATCTGTAAAAGGAGGAACCATCCTAGGAGGAGCCAAGCCAAAAGGAATTTCTCTCCATATCGGACTGAATCGAGTTGACCCTGTCCATTATGCAGGCTGGAAAGGAGAACTTGTCGCCTGCGAAAACGACGCCCGTGACATGGAAACGATTGCCAGGAGTCAGGGCTTCGTTGCCCAATCGCTGCTCACGAAAGCTGCCACTTCGACTGCGCTGCTGGGCGTAATCGAAAAGTCCGCCAGAGAACTGATCGAGGACGACTTTTTCTTGTTGACGTACTCGGGCCACGGCGGCCAAGTTAATGACGTTAACAATGGTCGGGAGCGTGTTTTCGAACACCAGAGGCCCTTCTCGATCAGCGGGCCACGCATCGCCGCGGCGGCCTGAACGTAGCGACAGTTGCTTTCCTGGGGCGCGAACCTAGCGCCCCCACATTGTGACGCTGGCGGAACGGAGCGGTGTCGTTCGTGAGTGCTGACACGTGCCTTGGTGACGCTGGTCACTGCGCCTCTGGAGGGCCGTGATGAGAATCAAAATGGAGTGTGTTCTTTTCACAATGGACCATTCATGACGGCTCGCCCTCGCCTGCGACAAAAGGCCGAGCGATGCTCCTTCTGCGACTCATCCGAAGGAGGATCTTATGAAATCCACAAGGGCGTTCCAACCGCAGCAATCTGATCCACCCAGCACATTGTTAAGTCTGCGGAACATCGAGGATCTCCGCTGGGAGATGCAACAGGTGCAGCTTGCGATCGCACGCCGTGCCTATGAGTTGTTTGACACGCGTGGCTGTGAACACGGTCACGACTGGGAAGATTGGTTCCGAGCGGAATCAGAGCTTCTGCGCCCAGTTTCCGTTTCCATGTCGGAGTCGGATGATCGGATGAGTGTTCGCGCCAATGTCTTCGGTTTTGAAGAGAATGAACTTAGAGTCAGCATCGAGCCGTGCGGCATTACGATTATGGGCAAAAAGGAGGCGAGTGTGACGGAAACTGCGGGAGGGAAAGTCGAGTACATCGACTGGTATCCCGACCAGATCCTGCAGTTCATTGACCTTGCAACAGAGGTGATACCAGAGAGCGCAGTGGTCGAATTGCAGGCGGGGCTGCTCAAGTTCGAACTCCCCAAAGCTGCCAAGCAGAAGGTCGGAACTGCAGCCGCTGCGGCTTAATTGATCACACACGCTCCCTCACTGGGTGTGCGTCACTGTAACGC
>Ga0066794_10000217_pt1 | contig 10767 bp, 5 predicted proteins | sample PersoiDNA2013190_FD_70945 | JGI IMG/M metagenome (GOLD analysis project Ga0066794, IMG submission 70945) | Permafrost soil microbial communities from the Arctic, to analyse light accelerated degradation of dissolved organic matter (DOM) -... | ecosystem: Environmental > Terrestrial > Soil >... | reverse complement strand
CCGAGGGCGGGACTTCGGTGGCTTCGGCCTTCTTGTGCGCCGCCACAGCGACCTCGATCACCGATGGCGTCCCAGCCACGACCGCCGTCGGCTTGGCCTTGGCCCGCACCTTCGTCGCGATCGTGCCCTGCTGCGGCTCACGCTCGCTGAAGGCCCAGGTGTCGACGTCGAAGAGTGCGTCGTCGCCCTCCCCGCTGTAGGTGAAGTAGACGTCGCTGACACCGGTCAGGGCGCCTGCGGCCAGGTCAGCCGAGACCGTCGTCCAACTGTTGCCGTCTCCGGCCGGAACCTCGAGGGTCGCGACGATGTTGCTGTCGTCGGTCTGGTCGGGGGCGGTGCGGACGGCGATGGAGCCGCCTGCGAGGCCTTGGACCCGCGCCGCGACGGCGCTCGCACCGTTGCCGAAGTCGACGTCGGACAGTGAGGTCCAGTCGGCGTCATTGACACTGGTGAGCTCGACAGCGGGGACCTCGTTGGCGAACGACGATCCACCGGCGTACCCCTGGCGGGTTCCGGACTGCCACGCGATCGTCTCGGCCGAGATCGGCTCCTCGTAGGCGTCCATCGTCTGCAGCTGCGGGATGCCTGCGTAGGTGCCGGTGACGGGAGTGATGGTGCCGTCCTCGGCGATCTCGATCTTGTCGATGTGGGCGCTGCGGAAGCCGTTGCCCCCCCCGGTGAGCGCCTTGTCCAGCGTCTGGGCGTGATAGATCAGGTACCACTCCCCTTTGAACTGGAAGATCGCGTGGTGGTTGTTGCCACCGACGCCGAAGAAGGCGTTCTGGTTCTGGAAGGCCAGGCCCTGGAAGGTTGACTCGGTCCACGGCCCCATCGGGCTGTCGGCCTCCATGTAGGCGATGTTGCCGCGCCCGATGGAGAGGTTCGTCGTGAAGTTCGTGCAGTAGCTGTAGTAGTACATCCCGTTGAACTTGTGGATGCCGGAGTCCTCGAAGACTCCGGGAGCGTCGACCAGCTCAGCCGAGCCGACCGTGCTGATCATGTCCTCTCCGAGCCTGATCACACGCGCGGTCTCCGGGTCGTCGGCCTGACCGGTGGGCACGCCGCCACCGAAGTAGAGGTAGGCCTGGCCATCGTCGTCGAGGAGGACGGCGGGGTCGAAGAGCCAGACCACGTCGGTCGCACCCTCGAGGCCGCGGACCCCTGGGGTGGTCCAGCCGACCAGCGCGTCGTTGCGCGGTGAGGTCCACGGGCCGACCGGGGAGTCGCCCTCGAGCACCCAGATGCCGCCGGCGCTGTTGGCGAAGTACAGGAAGAACTTCTCCTGGCCGTTGATCGTCTTGTGCGTTGCTGCCGGGGCCCACGAGTTGCCGGCGCCGGTCGCGATGCCGGAGGAACCGGCCGCGTTGATCGAGCCGTGGTTGGTCCAGTTCACCATGTCGGCGGACGACCAGACGTTGATCTGGTTGATAGAGCCGTAGTTGTTGGCCTCGCCTTTGGTGAGGTAGTCGTTCCACTCCTGGGTGTCGTTGGTGGAGTAGACGTACAGGCGGCCGTCATACTCCATGGCCCAGGGGTCGGCGCCGAAGTTCTGCGTCACCAGCGGGTTGCTGCGACCCACAGTCTTGGCGTAGGCGCCGAAGCTCCCGGTCTCGGTGTTGTGGCTCTCCAGCGGGTCGGCCGGGGTCTCTGGCTCGCCCGAGCCACCGCTGGTCTTCACGAAGGTGACGTCATCGATGAGGAAGTCACCGTTGCTGCCGGTGCTGTAGCTGGTCTCGAAGTAGAGGAACACGGTGTCGACGTCCGGCATCGTGTACGTGGCCGTCACCTGGGTCCAGCCGTCGGCGCCGACGTTGGCGAACTGGCCGACCGTCGAGAAGGTGTCGGTGCCATCGTTGGTGGTTTGGGCGGTGAGCCAGATGGAGTCGGCGGTCACACCGTTCGCCATCTTGACCCACGCGCTGATGTCGTACGTCTGGCCGACCACGAAGTCACCGGTGAAGTCGTACCCGGCGCCGTCACCCTGGCCCGTGCGGTTGCTCACCAGGAGGGCCTGCGCGCCACCGTGGAACTCGTCGGTGGTGACGTCGACCGTCGGGGTGCCCTGCGAGTCCCGGGCCGTGAAGCCCTGGACGCCGTCCTCGAAGTCGGCGCTCAGGATCGTGTTCGCCGTCTCGCCCGAGCCACCGCTGGTCTTCACGAAGGTGACGTCATCGAGGTAGAACGACGGGTACGAGGCGGAGCCGTACACGTTCTCGATGTAGAACTGGTACGTGCTGAGGTCACGGCCTTCCGGCACCGTCACCCCGCCGGAGATCGTCGACCAGGTGTCACGCGTCGCGTCTGCGCCGAGCACGGTGACGTACTGGCTGCCGCCCACGGCGGAGCCGAAGTCCACACTGCCTTGGAATCGCAGGGTCGCAGGGGCCGCCGGGTCGATGTACTTCACCTTGAAGGAGACGTCGTAGGTTGCACCCGACTCGACCGGCACGCTCTGGGTGACACCGTGGTCCGCGCCCCCGCGGTTGGCGACCAGAAGGCTGCCTGTTCCCGTGGCGAACTGGTCCGTGCTGCGGGTGATCGTTGTGGAGCCGCCGCGCGGCGCCCACGGCGCGGTGTCGACGTTTTCGAAGTCCCCGCCCGCGACCAGGTTGCGGGTCCCTCCCTGCTCGGTGAGGACGACGTCGTCGACGTAGAAGTCGAGCAGATCGGTGTCGGCCGTGGGCGAGGAGGTCCACGGAGTCTCGAAGAACAGGTTGAAGACCGAGGTGTCCTCACGGTCGGCTGGGATGGTGAAGGTTCCGGTCGCCTGCGTCCAGGTGCCCTTGGGGACGCTAGCGGCCTGCACCAGGTTCACGTGCAGGTTGTAGGGACCGTACTCGTCCTTCTGCGCGCTGGCGTACTTCGCCGTAGCCCAGAAGTCCTTCGTCGCCGGGGCGTTGACGCCGTCGTAGTAGATCCAGTACGACAGCGAGTACGTCGTACCGGCCGACATCTTGCCGCCAAGCCGCTGCATCGGCCCCGACCCTGTCGAGGTGCGACCGGACGCCTTGATCGCGTAAGTGCCGCCGTGCGCCTGCTCGCTGACGACCGTGGCAGTGCCGCTCTCGTTCGACTGCCACAGGTTCGCCTCGAACCCACCGTTGGAGACAACGTCGCCTCCGACAGGCGCCGCTGCCTGTGCACCCGGCGTGACGAGCGTCAACGCTATGACCGCGCCGGTCGCGATCATAGCGAAAGTGGCCGTCAGGCGTGAGCCTTTCATCCGTTTCATCCTGTTTTCGTCCTCCTTCAGTTGCCCTGCCCTCGCCCGTCCGTGTGCGTTGGGTGCGCGCGGCGGGTCCACGCGTCCGGGCCATGCCGGCCCGGACGCGTCCGTGTCCCCCAGGTCAGCGGGTGACCTTCAGCGTCATGGTCGCCTTCGCCGTGGAGACGTAGACGCTGCCCTGATAGGCCACCGTCACCTTCTTGCTCCCAGCCTTGGCGCCCGTCGGCACCTGAACCGTCACCGTCACGGTGCCGTCCTTCAACGACGCCGTCACCGCCTTGGCCTTCACCCCGGCGACGCTCACCTTGACCGTCCCGGACGGCGTCACACCGACCGCACTCACCCGGACATTGAAAGTGACCGCCGTCCCGGCCTTCACCGTCGTCGGACCCGAGACCACGACACTCGCCACGGCCTTGGCCACCGAGACCCGCCCCGTCCCCGCGGACGGTGCGAACTCCTCAGTGCCCGCATAGCTCACCGCCACCTTGTGGGCACCCGGAACAAGCGAGCCCTCCGCCAGCGGCAGCACCGCCCGGCCCGCAGCATCCACCGACGCCGACACCGTCCGGCCACCAACCACCGCCGACACCATGCCCTCATCAGCGCCCATGACCGCCACCTTCAACGACCCCGCCTGCCCGTAAACCATCGACGCCGCCGCCACCGACACCGACGTCTCCACCGGCTCCGGATCGGGATCATCGACCTTGACGAGCGAGGCGATGGCCCGGTTGAGAGCCTGCGCCGGTGCGTCGACCTGGTTCTGGGTCGACAGCACGGTGACCGCCTTGGCGGCCGCCAGGGCGTTCGGGACGGCTACCCACGACTCGGCCGTGTAGTCGGCCTCGTCGAGTCCCTCAGCCTCCACGACCAACCAGTCGAGATCGCCCCGGTCGATCGGCGCGGCCTGCGAGGTCAGGGTGTCGGAGAGGTAGTAGTAGTCGAAGTCCACCTGCCCGCCGAGCGTCTCGGTGGCGTAGTTGAACAGCCCGAACCGCTGGCCCTTGAAGTGCGAGGACTCCCACTGGGCGAGCTTGGCGTTGGCGCCGCCGAGGTTCTGCCAGGTCACTCCGTCCAGGCTGTAGAGGAACTGCACAGTGTTCTTCGTAGCTCCGGAGGTACGAAGGTCGAGGTCGGCCTTGATGTAGACCTCCGCGGTCCCGTCAGGCAGCGCCACCGACGCCAAGAAGTCCTCGGCCCCCGCGATCGCCGGGTTGGAGTCCGCGTACGTCGTGGCCGGTCGGCTGACCACGCCCAGCGTCCGCTCGGAACCGTCCTGCCGCACCGCGATGTAGCTGACCTGCCGGTTGTAGACCGCGAGGCCTGCGGTGTCGCCGTCCTGCATCCCGCTCACGTCCATCCGCGTCTCTGCGGAGGCGATCGGAGCGAAGGTGCGCTGAGTCAGGGTGTTGCGTGCCTCCTCGAAGCGGGTCAGCCGGAACTGGGACGTCGCCGTCCCTGTCACCAAATGCCCGGTGGTGAGCCGAAGCCATCCCTCCCGGTCTGTAAGAGACCAGTAGCGGTTGTCCGGGTTGTGGTTCCACTGCCACGGCAGCGCGAGGGCCGAGCCGTTGTCGGCTTCCTCGGCAGGGTCATGGGTCTCGACCGGAGTGCCGTCCATCGTCTTGACGACCTTGACGTTATCGAGCAGGAAGTCCGGCCTCGTGGCGGCCGTCGGGCTCGAGCTGTAGCTGTTTTCGATGTAGACCTGGAAGTGGCTCAGGTCGCGGGCAGTCGGTGCGGTGAAGCTCCCGCTGATCGTCGACCACTCACCCTTCGTGGCGTTGCCGCCCGTCAGGTTCACCCACTGACTTCCCCCCGGGATCGACCCGTAGTCGACGCTCGCGATGTATCGGACCGTGCTGGCGGCCGTGGGCTCGGTGTACTTGACCATGAACGAGATGTCGTAGGTCGACCCCGCCTCGACCGGCAGGATCTGCTGGATGCCCGAGCCGGTGGAGGTGCGCCCGGTGACGGAGGCTGCGAACGCGCCGTTGCCAGCGTCGGCGCTGGTGCCGATCACGGCGCCTTCGCGCGATTCCCAGCCCGCGGTGGAGCCGCCGGCCTCGAAGTCGCCGTCGACGACCATGTTGGTTCCGTCCCCGCCGGCCTCGGTGATGACGACGTCGTCGACGTAGTAGTCGAGCAGGTCCGCCGCGATGGGCGAGGGCTTCCACGGGGTCTCGAGGAAGACATCGAACTTGGACAGGTCAGTCCGGTTCGCCCCGACGGTGAAGGTGCCGGCGACCGTCGTCCATTGACCCTTGGTGGCTGTGCCGCCCTTGAGGTTGACGATGCGTGCGTTCTGGCCGGTTCCGTCAGTGTCGGCGACCGTGCCGGGGTAGATCGCTGTGGCGAAGAAGTTCTGGGTGGCTGCAGCGTCGGGGTCGTCGTAGTAGATCTTGTAGGAGATATTGTAGGTCTTACCAGCCGCGACCTTGCCCGCCAACGACTGCATCGGACCGGAGCCGGTCATGGTCCGGTCGGTGACCTTCAGCGCGTTGTTGCCGCTTGCTGCCGGGTCCGAGGTCACCGCGAGCGTTGCCGGGTCGTTGACCGTCCAGGCCGACTCACCCTCGAAGTCGCCGTTCTCGACGATGTCGGTGCCCACAGCTACGGCCAACGCCCGCTGGGCGACAGGGTTAGACGCACCCTCGGCGTCGTTGAACGCCGGGCTCTCGGGTGTGGCGGCGTTGATGAAGTCCTCGGAGGTCACCACGCTTGAGGACATCGCTCGTCGCTGCTCGTCCGCGGGCAGCTCAACCGGCATGGGCAGGTCGCCGGGCAGGCCAACCTGACCTGGGCCGACCGTGCCGTTGCCGAACGTCGGCCAGGCGTCCGGGTCGCCTTCGGTCCAGTCGACCGGGACCAGGACCGGGATCCGGCCGGTCGGGTAGTCGTCTCGGAAGAGCAGGGCGTAGTTCGGGGGCGTGCCCGGGGTGCCGGTGCCGATGAAGCCGCCCTGGGCGATGGAATTCGTGCCGACCGCGATCTGCACGGCGTAAGGGTCGCCGACGGCGTTGCCGAGCAGGCTCTTGGACCTGAAGACGATGGCCTGTCGACCGAACTTCGCCCAGGTGATGCCGAGGGCGTAGTAGTAGCCGTTGGCGTAGTAGACCTGGATGCCCTCCCAGCTGGTCCCGACCTCGCTGTTGGTGTAGCCCGAGGCGTTGACGTAGTTGGCGGCGGCAATGACGCTCGGATAGGTGTCCGTCACCGTCGTCAGGTCGCTGCTGAGCTTTACCACGCTGGTGGAGCCGTAGCCGTAGAAGATGTAGGCCGCACCGTCGTTGGCGTCGTCGAAGAAGAGCGACGGGTCGTGGAAGGACTGCGTGTAGGAATGCCTGGCCCACTCCCCGTCCTCGATGTCGTCGGTGGAGAACAGGTACGAGTGGCCGTTGTTGTTGCTGTTGAACAGCACGTAGTACGTGCCGTCGTGGAAAGCGATGGTGCTCGCCCACTGACCCTGTCCGTAGGCGCTGTTGCCGTTGCGCAGCGCGCTACGGTCGTCGGTCTCCAGGACGTCGTAGACGTAGGTCGCGATCTCCCAGTTGACCAGGTCGTACGACTTCAGGATCGGCGCTCCGGGCGCGAGTTCCATCGTGGTGCTGACCATGTAGTACACGTCGCGGGGCTCACCCGCCTCCTCGGCCGAGACTCGGATCGTGCTGACGTCTGGAACGTCGGCCCCGATCACCGGGTTCCCGAACGAGCCATCTTGATTCTCAGTGCTGGTGAAGCTGTCGCCCTGACCCGACCACGGCGTCACGACTGTCTCCGCCTGGGCTGACGTCGGAGGCGTCATGGCAAGCAATCCACCAATAAGCACCATCGACGTGGCTCTTGAATCCCGCGACAACCAACTCATTCCACGCACCTTCACGACGTAGCGACGATCCAGGCAACGAGGCCGCGGACCCTGCGACGATGGTCACATACTGCCATGTTAGCGTTCACACTGGTGGCGTCAAGAGTCTCAGCAGATCAATCCGCACAGCGTCGGACCAAGAGGTTGTCCCGGGTCTCGTGGAACTTGGGTGGCGGTCCCCCGCCTGACCCTGGATCCACCGGTCGGCTTTCTGGTGGTGTCTGACGGGGCTTCTTGGTGCCTCATGCACCGATCTGCAGAGGACCGTGTGGGTAGAGCTGACCGGATCCACGCACGTGGTCTCGGTGCGCGATCGCCGGCTCGTCGACGTGACCGTGAGACGGGTGGGCGCGGGCGGGACTTCCGGCGCGCCGGGCGGTGCGCACCTGGCATCTCGAACGGTCGGAGTGAAGGGAAGCCCCAGATGACAGCCCCCGGTGAAGAGAGCCCCCGGCGGGCGGAGCAGCCAGGCGCCGCGCAGCCGCGCGACGGACAGCCCGTGGGACGCGACGCGGCACGGGCAACGACATCCCTCGTCGGCGGCGCGGCGCTGGCCGAGTTCTTCATCGCACGCCTGGCTCTCGTGGCGGGAGCGGTGGGTGACACGAGCGGGCGCGACGCGGATCTGCAGCGTCGGATGGACGCGTTCCTCGAGCCTCCGGACTCGTGGTCTCCGCCGGAGGGCATCGCCACACGCGAGCTTTGGATCGCGGGCCCGCACGGCCCCGTCCCGGTGCGTCTGTACGCACCCACTCGCGAGCGGAACGGGCCACGCGCGGGCCTGGTGTGGATGCACGGTGGCGGCTTCGTCACGGGAACCCTGGACTGGGGTGAGGCGCACGCGGTCAGCGCGGAACTTGCCGAGCGATGCGACGCAGTGGTCATGTCGGTGGACTACCGGCTCGCCGTGGACGGCGTCCGCTACCCGGTGCCGCTCGATGACGTGATCAGCGCGTGGACGTGGTTCTGCCGAGGCAGGTCCGAGCTCGGCGTCGACGGCGGGCTGTTCATCGGCGGCGCGAGCGCGGGCGCGAACCTCGCGGCCGGCGCGGCCATGCGGTTGCGTGACACCGGGCAGACCGTGCCCGACGGCATGCTGCTCGCTTACGGGGTGTACCACTTCCCCGTCCCGGCACTCTCGCGGGAGGTCCAGGGTCTCGTGTCGTGCCTCCCGGCCATGTTCCGGATGGACTACAGCACCCACATCGACTCGTTCGAGAACTACGTCGGGAGCGTCAACGGCGTCGCTCGATACGCGGCGCCGGGCAACGCGGACCTCACGGGCATGCCGCGGGCGGCGATCGTCGTCTGCGAGTTCGACGACCTCCGCGCGTCCAGCGAGCTCTTCAGCCGTCAGCTCGAGCAGGCGGGGGTTCCCGTCTCGCTCCATCTGGCTCGGGGCATGATCCACGGGCACCTCAACTGGTTCCCCGGGCCGACGCTCCCGGAGATCAGCCGCACGCTGGACTTCTTCGTCGACGCCATGACGAAGGGCGAGTGATCGACCGGCGCCCGAGAGAGCCGGCACACCAGATTCACACCCACAGAAGGCGGTACGTGGCATGAGTTCGATAGGTGAGGTCGTCGATCTTGGCGGAACGAAAGTCCTGCTCATGGGGCATCTCGACACGCAACTGAGCGGGGACGCCGTCCGTGTGCTGCGGCTGCCCGAGGTGCGTGGCGCTTCTTCCCACCGGACAGCGCATTTCTCTCCGCGATGATGAAGTGCTCCACGGGTGTTCGCGTGGCGGTGCGAACGCACGCCACGACACTGTCGCTGAGGGTGCGGTGCACGCAGCTCGCCACCGAGGACGGCAATCGCATCGCGTCGAACTCGTTCGTCGCGGCAGTCGATGGGGTTGATCACACTGAGGTGCCGACGCCCCTCGACGCCGATGCGCTCATCCCGTTGTCCGGCGGGGAACTGATCGAGGCCAGTCGACGTGCGGAGTCCTCGCTTGTGTCGTTCGAAGGCCTCCCACCCGGCGACAAGACCGTCGAGGTTTGGCTGCCGCAGGGTGCGATCGTCGACCTCCTGGCGATCGAGAGCGACGCGCCCGTCGACCCGGCCCCGATGCCTCCGGGTCGCACGTGGCTGCATCACGGCAGTTCCATCAGCCACTGCATCGAACCCCAGCGCCCCACCTCGACGTGGCCTGTCGTGGCTGCTCGCGCGGCTGGGGTGAGTGTGGTCAACCTCAGTGGTGCGGGACAGTGCCACCTCGATCCGTTCATGTCGGACGCGATCGCGCAGACGCCGGCTGACGTCATCTCCCTCAAGCTCGGTGTTAACAACGTCGGGGGCAGATCGATGGACCAGCGGACGTTCGTCTCAGCCGTTCACGGCTTCATCGACCGGATCCGCCAAGGTCACCCGACGACGCCCATCGTGGTGGTGTCACCGATCTTCGCCGATGAGAACGAGGACCGTCCAGGCCCGACGGCCATCGAGCCGACGGCACACGGGACCCAGTATTTCCGGTTCGACGGTGATACGAGCGACATCCAGCGCGGCGCACTCACGTTGCCGATCGTCCGGGAGCACCTGAGGTACGTGGTCGGGGCGCGGCAGCAGCTGGGGGAGGACATCAGCTACCTCGACGGGCTTTCCCTGTACGGCCCTGACGATGCGGGTGCGGCGCCGCTGCCAGACGGGATTCATCCGGACACGGCGATCTACGAGGAGATGGGGCGGCGGTTCGCGACGCTCGTCTTCGGGCCAACTGGCCTCATTCCCGGCAACGGCCGTCCCCGCCGGCCACCTGATCACGGCGGAGCTCGGGAGTCCTATCCGAGCTGACAGTGGACGGCGAGCGATGGGTTGTCGACGCCGAGTGAACACTGACTGGCGCCGGGCGGGTTCCACGGCGCCAGTCAGTGTTCACGCAGCGTCGACAACGGTGCCACCAGCGGCGACCGGGACCGCGGGGGCGCCGACCCCGATGCGGGTGTCCAGCAACCTGGAGGGGGCCAGCGACCCGAACGCCCCCGCGACACTCGGGGCACCGGACAGGTAGTACCCGGCCACGTCGGCGATGAGCTGGATGGTGCCACCCGAACCGTTGAACAGGTCGACCTTGCCGTTGACCCCGACGGGGGCCACCACCAGGTTCGGGACCGTCTGACCCGCCACGAAGTTCAGGTTGGACGCGGTGGGGCGGGTGGTCCCGTCACCGAACACGGTCACGTACCCGAAGCTGGTCGGTGCGGTGACGGTCACGTTGAGCACCACCGCCGAGACCCCCGTAGCCGGGACCCCCGCCGCGGCCGGTGACCTGCAACGCCACCGCGGCGCCAGCACCCACAGGCACCGTCGGGGCACCCACCCCGATGCGGGTGTCCAACAACCGGGCCGGTGCCAACGACGTGAAACCACCAGGGGTGCTCACCACCGCCGACGCACCCGAGGCAGGCACAACAGCGGCCAGGAGAACCAGGGCCACCGTCGCCACCCGGGCGACCTGACGCCGCACGCCAAGGTGACCACGCTCGGACCGAAGGGTTCGTGCGTGTGTCGGCATGAGAAGTCCTTCGGCCGCAGGGACGATATGTGCCGAGTGTCGCACCTGGCAACAACCCCAGGAGGCCTTTTGACACGCTCCGAGACTGTCGGGTTTGGGAGGATTGTCACGACAGTGCCGCCTCGGTGAGAGATCCTGCCGCGCACCGA
>Ga0066794_10000216_pt1 | contig 10774 bp, 11 predicted proteins | sample PersoiDNA2013190_FD_70945 | JGI IMG/M metagenome (GOLD analysis project Ga0066794, IMG submission 70945) | Permafrost soil microbial communities from the Arctic, to analyse light accelerated degradation of dissolved organic matter (DOM) -... | ecosystem: Environmental > Terrestrial > Soil >... | reverse complement strand
AGGCCAGCCCCGCCGACACGGGTTCCGCCACCTTGACTGTCGGTCAGCAGCACGCCGCAGTCGTTGATGACTCGCACATGTTCGCCTCTGCCGACGAGCGTCACCCGGACGTCGCCGCCCATCCATGCCGACGCGCCAAACAGAGTTCCGAGAGCGCCCGCGCCCGCCACTACCAGGTGCATCAGACGTTCCTCCAATCGCAGAACCGGCGCCGTAACCACAATGCGCGCCCCGCACCGTGTGGTCGAATCGCGGAAAGCGTGTATGTCGCCGAGGCTCTTGACACGCCCCGCGCCAGGCAATAGTGTAACGCTGTTACAGTACCAACGTTACAGTATGGGAACACCGCTGATGAAGGATGGATCCGTCGAAAGGTCCCTCAACGTCCGATGAGGGAACACAAAGGAGGCGTCACGTTCGGCTTGAAGGAAAGTGCCAGGTCGCACGGCTTCAGTGCGACATGTCGATGACCGGGAAATGCCCGACCGTTCGTGTTCGGGCGCAGAATGGCTAGATAGAGGCCATCGCGATGGATTTGGATGCGGAACTTGTCAGTGGTGGCCTTCGGCAGTCCCATGAGTGATGCCGGGCCGCCAGCATCAATGCCCTGGGGGCCGATGATTGGAGTGACGGAATGAGTAGGGACAGCGGCCTCGCCGTTGCAGGTTGTACCAGAGAGGAATGTGCGTAGATGAAGGTTGGCTTGTACCTTCCGAACCTCGCCTTCGATGCCGACGGTATTGACCACGTTGAGCGCCTGCGACACTGGATCGTACGGAGTGAAGAACTGGGCTTCGATTCGATCTGGGTCGTTGACCACCTGCTGCGGGCGCGCGACATGTATGCCCGCACGTGGTTGGAGCCCTTGATCTCGCTGACATTCGCAGCCAGTCTGACAAGCCGCACGCTCTTGGGCCCTGGGGTCGTTTTGCTTCCCCTCCGTGAGCCTGTCATGCTGGCCAAGCAGGTCGCCACCTTGCAGGTGTTGGCGAAAGGGAGATTCATCCTGGCAGTAGGTACTGGGTGGTTTGGTCCGGAATTCGAGGCCACGGGTACGCGACGTGAAGACCGAGGAGCTCGGACGGATGAGGTTCTCGATATAGTCAAGCGACTGCTTGCCGGTGAGGAAGTTACTTACGACGGGCGTTTCTTTCATCTTCACGACGTGCGGATCGAGCCGATCCCGCAGAGGGTCCCCGTCTGGGTAGGCGGCGGAAGCCAGCTTGACCATTCCAACTCGGTCGAGATCCCTCGTCTTGCACCTGCTGTCGCGAGGCGGATCGCGCGCGCCGATGGCTGGTTCGTCCGCCCCACCGCGCAGGCCCATCAGATTGCAGCCGACTGGCTAGCACTGCAACCGTACATTGCCGAGGCAGGCCGACAACCTGGAGATATCGAGATCGCGCACGGACAGCTGGTCCACGTTACGGAGGAGACGGACCATCGTCGGGCTCGTGCGATGCAACACGCCGCGTTCGAGCAGGTGGTCGGGCTCAGTCGATCTTGGGAGCAGCTGGAGTCATCGTACTTGTTCGGGACTCTTGATGAAATTGTGGAAAACTGTCGTGCCCGAGCGGCAGCGGGGGTCGAACACTTCATTCTCCAACCATTCACCGATGACCCAGAACAACTTGAGCTACTCGGGCGAGAGCTTGCGCCGAGGCTCCGGTCTCTGCCAACAACCCGGCCTGTCACGATCTGACGTCACCGATATCGCGCGGTCTGGACAGGAGGACATCAAAGCCCGTCGCGCGTATCGGGCGTTGCACTTGATCCAGGATGAGACTCGGTCTTGGCAGGCCGCGTCTTCCGCTCCAAGGGCTGTGCCGAGGAATGTGTCTCTCGCTGCGAGTGCGAGGCTTCATCGACGGCTTTGATAGCCCAGTACATCGCACGAATTGTTGGTGTTGCGACGCCATACCGCGCGCCCATCTGGACCATCGATCCAATAATCGAGTCTACTTCCGACCGTTTGCCAGCCTCCAGGTCTCTCGCGAGGGACGTGTTGCCAATGTAACCGCGCTCGATTAGCTCCTGAGCGATCGTGCGAACGATCTCGATGGCCTTGGTGGTGGGCTTGTTGGCCAGATCGCGAACCCGCGCGGCGTCAGTGAAGTAATGGCCAGGCTCCATCCCCTGCGCGCGCATCACAGCGACTCCTTCTGTGAGTAGGTTGACGTACAGAAGCGCGCCGTGCGGCGTCTGCGTGGCAGGTGCGTAGCCGAGACGGGTGGCGCCGCATACTGCGGATGACGCGCAGCTTTGAACGAACTTGGTCCACTGAGCAGTTCTGATATCGTCGACAATCTGAGTGCGGAAACCGCCCCGTCCGAGGAGAGCTGCTAGCCTCGAAATCCGGAGAGTCCGTTTGCCGGAGAACTCCCCCACATAGGTTGTCGACGCCAGGAGGTGGTCGATCACGCCAGGGGCTGGCATTGCAGCGCCCTCCATCGTCATTGCTCCAACGACGGTCTCACGGCCGAGCACCTGTGCCAACTGTTCGTCGTGATCCACACCATTCTGGAATGAGAACGCACAGCTAGCGCGGTCATGGAATGGGGCTAGTTCCTTAAGCACGACCGGCATGTCAGGAGCCTTGACCGTCACGAGGAGGTAGTCAATAGTCCCGCCGACCTGATCGAGCCTGGTGACAGCTCTCAGTGAAGAACCCTGCGCAATGCGGTCAGCCCGGTCATGCTCAATGATGCGCACGCCATTCGCGTTGATCGCGCGCACGTTGCTTTCGTTGCCAACTAGGGTGACCTGCGTTCGTCCCCCGAGCCAAACACTTGCGCCAACCAATGTCCCAAGTGCGCCGGCTCCCACGACCACCAAATGCAGATCTTGTTCGGCCATGGCGTTCCCCATGCTCCTCATCCGTCGGGCCTTAGCTGACTTACGTCACCGACCGGTCGGTGCCCGGCACTCCGTGTGCTTCCTCCTACCCCGCGGACGAGATGACGCCGGGCCGCCAGGTGCTGCAGGACAGCTCAATGAGCGCCTGGCGGGACGAATTGACCTCCCCGCCTCTTGCTCGTGTTGCATATCTTCCTCTTGCTTATGGGGCATATGGGGCATATACTGTAACGGTGTTTCACTGCCGCGTCGATGCTCAGTCGTTGGCCTTAGGCCCATGCTGTTGGACGTAGGCGGCGACGTCAGGCCATGGGGCCCCGGTTGGCCATGCCGAATGGCATGTTCGGTGTGTCCACACGGCACTGTATGAGGGCGAAGTAAGGGCGAAGTTCGACGAGGCGAAGTCCGACCGATGGGGATAAACGAGGCGAATCAGTTGCGGGAAAGGATCGGGCCGGTGGGGCCAGATGCGGACGCTCAGGGTCCGGAAGTCGAGATCGACACTCGCGCACTCAGCCAGGAAGCAGCAGCGCGGCGTGCTCGGCGGCGAGTCGTCGGCGTTTTGGCGCCGGTCCTAACATTCGGGGTCCTTATCGGGCTGTGGTGGGCCCTGATTGCGCTCTTCGACGTCCCCCTCTACCTGGTTCCCCCACCGCAGGATGTGTTGCCGGCGTTGATTAGTCACTGGGCGGATCTCTGGGCCAACACCCTCACAACTCTCGGCGAAATCATCATCGGATACCTGATCACCGTCGCCGTTGGCATACCGATGGGACTTGCCCTTGCTCTGTCACTTTCTGCTCGACGTGTCGCCTATCCGGTCATCGTCTTCATCCAGTTGATCCCCAAGATCGCCATCGCTCCGTTGTTCGTTATTTGGTTCGGCTACGGGATGGACTCCAAGGTCGTGCTTACGATGCTCATGACCTTCTTTCCGCTCCTGCTGGCCAGTATGGCTGGATTTCAGATCCTCGATGAACGTCTCTTGTACTTGACGCGCACGATGGGTGCCTCACCTTGGCAGACCTTTTGGAAGGTGCGCCTTCCAAGCGCACTGCCTGTCATCTTCTCAGGCTTGAAGTCGGCTGCGACGCTCGCGACAACCGCCGCTATCGTCGCCGAATTCGTGGGATCAAACGCCGGCCTGGGTTATCGGCTGCTGGTAGCTAGCCAGTACCTTGATACGCCTCTGATTTTCGCAGTTCTAGCGATACTGACCGTCATTGGGCTTGGTATGAACTACGCGATCGAGGCGATTGAATACATCGCGATGCCGTGGAAGCGACTTCACGAGTAGTTAGGGGAATCCCTAGGAGGTAGTAAATGATCTACTCATACCGCAGGCCGTTGGGGTTACTGGCAGCGATCCTCTTACTCTCGCCGTTTGCCGCGTGTTCAGGCCCTGCAAGTCAAGCCACAACACAGGCGAGCGCTACCGCGGGGCAGAGTACGGCCCCAGCCACCAGCGGCTCGAGCCCGGCAGCGTCGCCGGTCTGTGCGCCTGGCGCTGATGGCAGTCTCACGCCTGTCAACTTTCAGTTGAACTTCGCGCCAGGTGGGTATCACGCGGGCTTCGCGCTCGCACTTCAGGAGGGTTATTACAAGGACGCGGGGCTGAACGTCACCCTCATTAAAGGAACGACCTCAGGCCTAACCGCTCAGCTCGTGGCGTCTGGACAGGCCGGTCTCGCATACTCTGATGCCATGACTGTAATGCAGCTCATCGGCAAGGGTGCCAAGATCAAGATCCTCTCTACGATATACCAGGTAGGCACGAAATCCGTAACCGCCTTGGCATCGTCTGGGATCAAGACCTTCGCCGATCTGAAGGGCAAGACGGTCGGAATGGCCGTCGGTGAGTTGACGGCAGTAATACCGATCCTGCTGAAGGCCAACAATCTGACCGAGAACGATATCAAGTTCGTTACACTTCCAGGTACGTCGCTAGCTCCCGCATTGATGCAACACCAAGTGGACGCCATATTGGGTTCCACGGACGGGTACAATCTGACTCTCGAACAAAATAATGCCGGACCGCTTGTCGTGTTTCCGTATTACAAGTACGGGGTCAACACGATCAGCACCTCTATCATTGCATCGGACTCGTTCCTTGCCGAACACGGACCCATTGTCAAATGCTTCATTCAAGCGAGTCTGAAGGGATGGGACACTGCGATCAAGAATCCTGGCGGGGCGGTCGCTGATCTTGTCAAGACCTTCCCGAATGACACGACTCCCGCGTTGGCCTCAGGACAATTGAAGGCGGCGATCGAGCTTATGTGCGCCAATGGCGCGAAGTCCGTCGGTGAGGCGACAGCGCAGGCGTGGCAGTCGACAGTCGACATTGGCCAACAAGTCTTGGGCCTTCCGACAAATCTGGGGCCTAGTGACTACCACACAAATGACTATCTACCAGCAACTATGCCTACACAGTGTCCGATTGGATGATGCCCACAGGAAGATATTTGGCTGACTAGCCAACGGAGGGAAGACGAAGTTCATGCAGCAGCGCGGGGTGCCGATCGATATTGACAGGGTGGCGAAAGTGTTCGTCCCTGCGACGGCATCTCCATTTCAGGCGCTGCGAGAGATCTCTCTCAGCATCGGTGCGGGAGAGTTTGTGAGTGTGGTGGGGCCCAGCGGTTGCGGTAAGAGCACGCTCCTGTTGATGGTCGCCGGCTTGCTTGGCCCCACCACTGGCGAGGTGCGCGTCAACGGGAAGAAGTTGACGGGTCCTGTTACTGACGTAGGGGTAGTGTTCCAGGACGATCTCCTCCTCGAGTTTCGCACTGCCCGCGACAACGTGCTGCTTCAGGGTGAGGTGCGCCATCTGGATGGCGGGACCATACAGCGACGCACTGATCAATTGCTTCGACAACTGGGAGTCGAGAATGGGTCGATCCGATACCCCCGGCAGCTCTCTGGAGGGATGCGACAACGTGTCTCGATTGCGCGTGCGCTTGTGCACGGCCCGTCGATCCTGTTAATGGACGAGCCGTTCGGTTCCTTGGATGCGCTTACGCGTATGCAGGTGCGCAGCGATCTTGAGCGGCTTTGGATGTCTGAGGGGCCGACGGTCCTGTTCATTACACATAGCGTCGAGGAAGCCGTCGGCTTGTCCGATCGCGTTGTGGTCCTCTCTCCCTCACCGGGAAAGATCGTGAGTGAGATAGAGATCGAACTCCCGCGACCTCGCCCGCTTGCCTTAGGAGAAGCGCCTGAGTTGTCGGCGCATGCCGACCGTATCTATGGCCTGTTTCAGGATATGGGCGTGCTTCCCGGAGCGCTTGCCCAGAGAGATAGCGAAGCTCGTCCCCATGCGGCAGTCTGATGCACGTGGCGACCTGCGACGCGCATTTGACGTCGGGCCGGTCCGGAACTGAGGCCGCGCCACCTTGGAAGCGATTGATGCTCTGCACTAAGGCCGTTGTTTTCGCAATGTGTTCGTCGCCATGGATCGGACGATCCCTTCTGAAGGCGCGGCCGAGCGGGTTGTGGTGTCCGTAGCAGGTGACGCCCGATACCGCGATGCTTGCGCGCTCGGCCTAGACCGAGTCGAGCCCGCTGGCACCCTTAGTCTTACGGCTTGGATGATCTGCACATGTCTCCGTGATCTGGAAGGCACCCGCAGCCGAAGATGGCTCAAAGGGAGTTTCATCCGGAGAACCTCCGGAGAACCCAGGACCGCGCGTCAGGGATTGTCTCTGGATGGCGCGCCGATGGCGGCGCGTACCGCTCCCGTTGCCCTGCCGGGCCCCGACGACGCGAACCGCGCGGTGGGGCAATGCATAGTGCGCCACGCCCCGCCCTGGGACATTCAAATGCGGTGACGTGATTCCCGTGGTCATGCCGGACCTTGACGTTGTGTCTGGAAGGAGAATGCGACCCGATGTCCGATCGGAACCTGCGCTGGGAAGACCTGCACGTAGGGCTTGAGTTCGAGAGCCCTACGCGTACTGTGACGGAAACAGACGTCGTGATGTTCGCCGCCTTGAGCGGCGACTACTCAGAGCTGCACACGAGCGAGACTTTCGCTCTCAAGACGCAGTACGGTCGGCGCGTCGCCCACGGCCTGCTCGGCCTGGCGCTGGCGCATGGACTCATGTGGCCTCGAACCGGCGACCTCCGCGACTGCGCGATTGCCTTCCTGGGAATCTCCGACTGGCGTTTCCGCGGCCCGATCTTCCTGGGCGACACCATTCATGTTGCCTACCGGATCGCGGAGTTGCGCGACAGTCGCAGCAATCCCGGCCAGGGTATCGCCACCTTCGAGGTTCACGTCATCAACGACCGCGGAGAGGTCGTCCAGGAGGGTAAGAAGGCCCTGCTTATGTCCAAGACCCCGCTGATCGCCGCCGCTACCGATGCGACGAACGCAGGGTGATATGACGCTCCCCTATGAGGGCATCCGCATCCTAGACTTCACCCAGCTTGAGCAGGGGCCGGTCGGGACGCTGATGCTGGCCGACTTCGGCGCCGAAGTAATCAAGATCGAGCGCATCGACACGGGCGAGATCGGGCGTGGCCAGAACCCCCGATATCGCGGCATGAGCTGCCATTGGGCGGCGGACAACCGCAACAAGCTGAGCCTGAGTGTCGACCTCAAGCGCCCCGAAGGGAAGAAGATCATTCGGTGCCTCGTTCGCAACGCCGACATCCTGGCGAGCAACTTCCGGCCGGGCGTGATGGAGAAGCTCGGGCTGGGCTATGACGACCTTCGGGTGATCAACCCTCGGATCATCTGCGCCTATGCCTCGGGCTACGGTCAGTCCGGTCCATACCGCGATCGGCGCGGTCAGGACTTTGCGGCCCAGGCTCTCGGCGGCCTGATGGACCTTACGGGCGAACAAGGTGGACCGCCCACCGCCGTTGGGACGTTCGCAATGGACTACCTGGCGGCGATGCAGTTCGCGATCGGGATGATGGCTGCCCTCGCAGCGCGAGAGAGCACGGGCGAGGGTCAGGTGGTCGATAGCTGCCTCTTGAACGCGGCCGTGACGGTCCATCACCAGGAGGCCACCGCGTTCCTCAACGCCGGCCAGCGCTATCCGCGGCCGCCCCACGGTATCGCCCACGCGCACAACACCGTGCTGTATGCGCGATATCAGACGGGCGACGGCCTCTGGCTCGCGCTCATCGGCGAGTTCTACATCACCGAGCCGTGGCGTCGGACGGCTCGCGCTCTGTCGCTCGCTCCGGAGATCGTGGAGGATCCTCGGTTCCAGACGATCGATGGCCTGAAGGAACACGCCGATGCCGCACACGAGATCCTGGCCGCGGGCTTTGTGCGACTGACGCGGGACGAGGCGATCGCGAGGTTCGAGGACGAGGACGTCCTGGCGGCCCCGGTCAACACGTATCCAGAGGTTTTCGCCGACCCGCAGATTCTCCACAACAACTTGGTCATCGCAGCCGAGCATCCGGCGGTCGGGGAAATGAAGCTTGTCGGCATGCCGATCAAGTTATCTGCCACGCCGGCCACACTCCGGCTCCCTCCTCCTACCGTCGGTGAGCACAACGTTCAGGTCCTGGAGCGAATGGGCTACTCGACCGATGAGATCGTTCGGTTTCGGCTCGACGGCGTAATCGGGTCGGAGATGGAGCGCCAGGGTGCGGGCGAGCCGGCCGCTTGGGGCGATTCTCTGACGGCTTCCTAGGCAAGAGGGGCGAACGCCCGATCAACCCTTCGGGGCGCCACATCCCGACCGTCAGGCTCCTTCCGCGAACGCCGCGACCGCGTTCGCCAGGCCCTGCTCGTAGGCCTCGATCAGGCGGTCCCAGCGGGCGTCCATCTCGGCGTCAACCTGCTGTCGGGCCGGATCCGCGTCAAACCAAGCGACGGTCCGCCTGATGCCTTCCGAGAATGGCATCGTGGCGCGGAAGTCCGGCACGAAGCGCTTGATCTTCGTGGTGTCGAAGACGGCGCTCCCGGACTTGTCGCCGATCAGCGTGCCGCTCAATTCCGGCATGCAGGCCGCGATGAAGTCGGACGCGATGTGGACGATCCGCGCCTCGGTGCCCGCTGCGGCGGCGGTCTGCCGATAGATCTCGTCCCAGGTCAGGACCTCATCGGACGTGATGTGGAAGGCGTGGCCGATGGCCTGACGGCGACCCAGCAGGCCCACGAGGCCCACTGCGAAATCGCTGTTGTGGGTGATCGTCCATAGGGACGTGCCATCGCCGGGCACGATAACCGGCTTGCCCCGCCGCATCCGTGCGATCGCCGTGAAGGGCCGTTCCCAGCTGTTCATCAGCAGCGGCACCTGGGTGTCGCCGTAGGTGAGCGACGGCCGAACGATCGTGACCGGGAAGCCGTCCTCGCGGTAAGCCCGCAGCAGGCGATCCTCGCACGCGATCTTGTTCCGCGAGTAGTCCCAGAACGGGTTGGCGAGCGGCGTGTCCTCCCGAATGAGCCAGTCACCGAGCGGCTTGAGGTACGCGCTGGCAGAGCTGATGAAGACGAATTGGTCGGTCCGGCCGCCGAAGAGCCGCAGGTCGCGCTCGATGTCTTGGGGGGTGAAGGCAATCCAGTCGACCACGACATCGAACCTGTGGCCGGCTAGCGCTCGCTCGGTCGCCGCTTGGCCCGCAGAACTCTCGTCCCGCAGGTCGGCCACGAGCGACGTCGCACCCTGCGCCCGGTCCGGATCGCTGCCTCGATTCAGGAGGAACAGATCCACGCCGCGCTCCACGGCCAAACGGGTGCAGGCGCTGCTGATCAGGCCGGTGCCACCGACGAACAGGACCTTCATCCACGGTCTCCTTTGCGAGCGCAAGCGCTTGAGCAGGATAGCGCTGACGGGGGAGGGTGGCCGTCACAATTCTCAATCTCCGCATCGGTCAAGACTCTGCGTCGCCCGAGTCCCCCGAGCTTGCGGAGCCTGTCGGGACGAGGGGCCCACCTGGTGAATCGATCGAGTCCCGGGACTGCCTGGAGTGAATCTGGGGCATCCTGACTTGCGCGAAACCGGAAGACGTGAAGTTCGTCGACCAGCTGGCGAAGACGCGGTCTGGCAAGATCATGCGCCGTCTACTGAAGGCCCGCGCTCAGGGCCTGCCTGAAGGCGATATCTCGACTCTGGAGGAGTAGGGGACCCCGCATCGAGCGAGTGCGCCCGATCGGCTGACTCTCATGGTGGGACTCGCCTTTACTTAACCGGCTGCCTAGGGGCAATCTGGGAACGTCGATGGCTCTGGGCACTCTGGACGGGCGCCATCGAAAGAGCCCAGCGAGCCTCGCGGGCCTACAAACAACAAGTCTGTTGGGGAACGGGCACATAAGCGGGCACGGCACACAGCGTGCTTGCCCGACGCGCCCATTGCGCCCAAGCCAGATTCCGTCCGTCCTCCGCACCGCGACCGGTCCGCCGTTCCGGCGACCCGGAAAAGGAGGCACAAATGTCAAGCCGCGTCCCGTCGCCATCCCCTCGTCGGGTGACGCCCAAGCGCTGGCCGCTTGCTCTGCGGCTTGTCCCAGTCGTGGTCGGAGCGATCCTGGCAATGACAGTGGCCCTGACTGTGACCGCAGACACGGCACGATTGTCAGCCCCGGCTCAGGCCGCTTCCGGGTCCACGATCACGGTCAGTGGGTACGGGCTCGTTCCCGGCCAGACCGGCCACCTTACCTACAACGGGGGCCTCGTCAGCGACTTCGCCGCGTCGCCGTCCGGTTTGTTCAGCGTCCCCTTCACGATCCCGGACTTTGCCGTGACGGGTCGCTTCGGCCGAATATCGGCCAAGGACAGCGCCAGCAATCTGTTGGCGACGACGCTGCTGCTGATCAACCCATCAGACGCCATCCCGGCATCCCTGTCGGTGCCTGAACAGGCACCCCCAGGCTCGACCATTACCGTCTCCGGCAGCAACTTCGCGCCCGGTCAGTCTGGCTATCTGGCCATCAACGGTCGTACCACGACGA
>Ga0066794_10000214_pt1 | contig 10815 bp, 9 predicted proteins | sample PersoiDNA2013190_FD_70945 | JGI IMG/M metagenome (GOLD analysis project Ga0066794, IMG submission 70945) | Permafrost soil microbial communities from the Arctic, to analyse light accelerated degradation of dissolved organic matter (DOM) -... | ecosystem: Environmental > Terrestrial > Soil >... | reverse complement strand
GAGCTGCCCAGGAAGATGAGCTTGCGCACGCCGGCGGCGTGCGCCTCGCCGATGACGTTGGTCTCGATCTGCAGGTTCTGGAAGACGAACTCCCACGGCTCCTCTGAGTTGGCGAGGATGCCGCCGACCTTGGCCGCGGCGACGATGACCGCCTCGGGCTTCTCGGCGGCGAAGAAGCGCCGCGTGGCGTGCTGGTCGGTGAGGTCGAGCTCGCTGAAGTCGCGCACCACGAGGTTTTCGTAGCCGGCCTCGTGCAGGGCGCGCAGGATCGCGCTGCCCACGAGGCCGGTGTGGCCGGCCAAGTAGATGCGCGTGGACTTCTGAGGGACGCTCTCCACGCGCGGTAGTCTATCAGCCGGGAGAGGACTGGTCGTCGGCCGGCGTCGAACAACGAGCCCCACCGTGCGCTATCGGTGCGGGTGTCAACGCAGCGGTGCGCACCCTCGCGCCGCGGCGGCCCAGGTGTCTGTCGAGGGGGGTTTTCGCGAGGCGGCGCTCTGGTGCGCCGACGACACGGTATGCGCTGGTGCGGGCGCATCAACGCACCGTTCCGGAGGTTCGCAGAATGCCACGCATGACGACATACCCCCACAGCGAGCAGCGTCAGCAGGCGCTGCGAAAGGCCGCGGCCCGCCGCGGCGCGAAGTCGTCCTCGTCAAGGAGATGGTCGGGGCGTGCGGCAAGTTCACCACACGCGGCAGCCTGGATGTCCCGCGCTTGAACGATGCCGCCCTGATGACGCTGATCGACCTGTTCGGCCGCAAGCAGCCGCTCGGCCAGATCTACCGGCGCTTCCGCGAGCAGGATACGACCGAGCTCACGCTGCCGGAGTTCTTCGAGATCGTCTGGCTGCTGAACCAGCACAGCATCGTGCTCGACAGCCGCAACTTCAGGGGGATGCTCGGCGGCGTCGGCGCGATCGGCTGTGGCGGGGCCGCAGGCTCAGCCGCCCTCGCTCCCGGCGCCCTGACCCCCGCCCATCGCCTACGCCCGTTCGTGCGCGACGGCGCAGAAGTACTCGATCCACTCGTCCATCTCGCCGTCCTCCAGGGCCGCGTGCGCGAGGCACCACAGGCATAGGTTGACGATGCCGCAGCGGCGGCATTTCGCGGGGAACTCCGGCTTGCGCGAGATCGGCAAAGGCGGCTCGACTATCCCACCAGGTACTCTTGCTCGACCTCTCGGATCAAGAGCGGCAAGTTCGGGGGCGGCCACTGGAACGCCTACGCAAACCGCCTCGTGGCGCGCACGCTTGCCGACTCAGACGGCGAGCTCGGCGCCTGCCCGAGCCCTGCTCGTCATCGACCCCAGAGCCGCCGCTGACGGCGCACAAGCTGCGCCAGCGGGCCTGGCAGCCAGACCGGGAGGGCATCGCCGGCGATCGTCCAATCTCGGGCGCCCGAAGTTGAGAACCGCCGCCACAGATGCCGCAGGCCCGCCCGCCGGCTGTCCAACGCCCGCGCCTGCCAGAGAACGCCGAGAGCGCGGTCGAGCCGGCCGGACCGCTCGTCCTGGAAGGTGGCGCAGTCGTCCAGGCCAAATCCGATCCTGAGGAACTGCAGCCACCATCCAGGTCGCGAGCCAGAAAGGAACGCCTCAGCTTCCTGCGCCAGCCTGCCTGCACCAAAAGACCCCGCCAGGCACGAGTACGGCCCCTCGATGGAGAGGCCTCCGAGGTCGCGGGCCAAGCACAGCCCGACCGCCAGCCGCCTGCGACAGTCGTGAGCGCTGGCCAACACCCTCAGCGCGCGCCAATCGCTATCCCTGAATGTGCGCAGGAGGCTACACAGCGTGGCCACGTCCTCGAGACGGTTCCATTCATGCGTACTGGCGTGCACAGTGAGTGCCAGTACCGAATCCGCCCGGCTCAAGGTCGGCGACGCCCTTCCCAGAAGCTCCACGGCGCCGGCGCGGGCGAATAGGCCGTCAGCGAGTAAGGAGTCCGGCGCGAAACGAGGGCCGATCCGCCAGTGCAACTCGACCATGAGACGAGTCGTGGGATGGATCAGGACCATCTCCTGTTCGACCGCCTGGACGGTCGCCCACGGGATCCCCGCCATCGAGCCATCCGCAACGAGTCCGGCTGCCTCGACCACCGCTCGAGCTGCGGGAACGTCGGAGGGCCGCACGAGGATGTCGAGGTCGACGAACCGGCGCAGCGTAGGCTCGCCGTAGGCGAGCCGGCTGAGCGCCGGCCCCTTTACGGCGAGCGCCGGGATGCCTGCCGCGTGCAGGCGCTCGAGCAGCAGCAGCAGCTGACGGGTCATGCGCAGCGAACGTACGGCGATGGCTCCGGCGAGCGAGGAGAGGCCAGCACGGGTCTCGCCCGGGACGACGGCCTGGGTGAGCTCCGGAGCACTCTCCAGAGCGGCGTGCAGCTGGGCGACGAGTCCGTGACGCAAAGCCGAGTCTACGAGGGCATCCCAGTCCGAGACCTGCCCCAGCGCGACGTCTAGGCCGTGGTCCTCCGGCGAGCGGACGATGCCGCGGACGACGGCAAGAAGGACGCGCAGGTCGGCCGGCACGGTGCGGCTCGGGCTCGGGCTCGGCCCGAACGGTCTCACGGGATCGACGAAGAGGTGGGCGTCGAGTTCAAAGCCGTCAGCACCGGCTCAGCCTGCTGTTCGAGCAACTGCCGGTATTCGTCTTCGTCCGCCAGGAAGGTCTCGTACAGTCCCAACCACTCGATCAGTTCCAGCCGCTGCTCGATTCGGCCCGCCCGGGCGAGCCGATCGAACTCATTCGAGCGCCGGCGATACTTGCGTTCGAACTCGCGCCAGCGATCTTCGATACCCTGCATGTCCAGGATCAGGAGGCTCAGGTCTTTGTCTTGCGTAGTCATCGTTTCACACCCTTCAGCGATTCACCGCGCACCCGCAGGAGCCGGGCCAAGGAGATAGACAGGCATGCCCGCAATGAGTGCATGGACAGCCGCTCAGTGTCGAGCGGCGCGAGTCCGATCCGCGGTCATTCATATCCTGGAAGGCTTTGGTTTCATCGTACACGCTCAGTTAGGCAGCCATGTCAAGTTGCGGCGCACTCGATACCGGCGCCCTGCGAGCCATTTTCCGGCAGGCAAGCCAGTACATACCGGATCAGGAACTGAGACCTCACTTTTTCACCGTTTCACCAAGTGATTGCGCTTCTCCTACCCCTCGGCCCTTCGGCCTTTGGCGCGCCTCCGGTGAACCCTTCGGCGATCCTTCGACTTTGCTCAGGACTTGGCTCAGGGCAAGCCTCTTGCAGCAGCGGATCGTTCCCACCGTAGATCCGACTCATCAAGAGTTCCTACCCGCTCCGTGATGCTCCGTGGGGGACGCAAGCTCAGCCGCCGCCGCCGCCGCTCTCGCCGTCCTCACCCCCGCCGATCGCCCGCGCGCGCTCGTGCGCGACGGCGCAGAAGTACTCGATCCACTCGTCCATCTCGCCCGTCTCCAGCGCCGCGTGCGCCGGGCACCAGAGGCACAGGTTGATGATGCCGCAGCGGCGGCACTTCTCGAGGAACTCGGGCTTGCGCGAGCGCAGGTCGCGCACGCGCGGCACGACCTCGTCCCAGGCCTCGGCCAAGGTGCCCGCGCGCAGGTCGTAGGTCGTATCGGGGTGCCAGAGCGAGCTGCAGAGTCGGAAGGTGCCGTCGTAGCCGACGCTGAAGCTGCCGTTGCCGGCGCCGCAGTGGAAGAGGTGGTCGCAGGCGGCGTGCTCTTCGTCGGGACCGATGAGCTTGTCGCAGCCGCGCTGCAGGGCGCCGAAACGCTCCTCGTCGGCGCGCTCGACAGCGACGATCTCGGCAGGGCTGAGGCGCTCCTCGCGGATCTCGGCGTTGCGGCGCTCGTCGCCGTCGAAGCGCAGGTGCAGCAGGGGGTCGAAGCGGTAGTAGTCCTTGGTGTGCGCGCGGCAGAAGGCGGCCATCTGGGGTAGCTCGTGGGCGTTGTCGCGCAGGGCCATCGCCTTGAGGCGTACCTTGACGCCGCTCTCGAGCAGCAGGTCGAGGCCGCGCGTGAAGGCGTCGAAGGAGCCGGGGCGACGCGTGACTGTTTCATGCGTCTCGCGCGTCGCCCCGTACACGCTGACCTCGATGTCGCGCGGCGGGTAGCGGCGAAAGAGCTCGACGTGCTCGGCGGTGACCAGGCAGGCGTTGGTGAATACGCTCACCAGCAGGCCCTGGCGTTTGAGCATCAGGAAGATGTCGGCGAAGTCGCTGCGCAGCAGCGGCTCGCCGCCGCTGATGAGGCACCACACAGCGCCCATGGCGACGGCTTCAGCGGCGATGCGCTCGATCTCGACGAGCGTCAGCTCGCGCGCCTGCGCCTCGCGGTCGCCGGCCAGCAGGTTGATGTAGCAGTGCCGGCAGTCGTTGTTGCAGCGCGCCGTGATCTCGAGGTCGAACGAGATCGGCCGGCGGCGCTCCTTGAGCTTGTCCCACAGGCCGAGGTCGGGCAGGCTCTGCCGGCCGACGAAGGAATCGCTCAACGGAGCACCTTGCTCCTGCTCTCCACGCCACGCCCCTTTGGTGCGCTGTTGACCACTAATCAAGTCTAGCAGTTCGCGCGCCCGCGCCGGCGTCGCTTTCTGCCAGGGCGAGACGCAGAGCGACCTGGCGCCGGCCGCCGCGGCGCACTTCGGCGTCGAGCAGCTCGGCGAGCGTCGGCGAGCCGGCGGGCTCGAAGCCCAGCTTGCGGTAGAGCGCCAATGCCGGCGCGTTGTCGGCGAAGACGGTAAGGCGGAGTTCGTCGGCCCCGGCGTCAGGCGCCGCGGCGATGGCCTGCCGCATGAGCGCCTCGGCGACGCCCATGCCGCGATACCGCGTCGCCACCATGGTCGCGTGGATCCAGAAGCCGTCGAACGACGCAGCAGTCGAGTCGCGCCGCACGAGCTCGACGAAGCCGATGACGCGGCCGCCCTCACCGCCCGCGCGGGCCACGAAGGCGGTGACCTGCATGCCGCCGCGGCGCGGCCGTAGGTCCGCGCGCAGACCGAAGCGCCGCGCCAGCTCGGCCTCGTCGGCCGGCCCGGCCTGCTCGATCCTGAACGCGGGGCGCAGCCGGCGCAGGACGTGCCGGCAGGCTGGCGCCCGCTGCGCCCGTCTGAGCGCCCCGCCGGCCGCGCGCCGCGGCAGGCGCGCGCAGGCCGTCGCGGGGCGCAACACGCCTGCGCGCGAGAGGCGGGCGAGCACCGCGCCCTCAGGCCCGATGCCGACGCGTCGGGGTCGCCCGGCGCGTTCGATGCGCGTCACGACGCCCAGCACCGCCTCAGGCGACACGCGTCCGTCGCTCTCCGGGCAGTTGTCGCCGCGCAGCTCGTACCGTCCGCCGATCGCCGCGACGACCCGATGGACCACCAGCCGGTCTTCCCCACTGCGAAAGGCGACCACCTCGCCGACGCGCGGAACGCGTCCGCTCAGCGGCGACACGGTGATCACATCGGCGTCCCTGATGAAGGGGTACATGCTGCACCCGCGCGCCGTGAAGCGGAACGGCACGCCGCGCTCGAGCACCGCCTCGAGGAACTCGCGCAGGGCCGCGCCCGAGAGGGCCAGCACGCCGCGGGCCGAGACGTACTCACGGTCAGCCTCATCATCGTTCGCCACTCGTCTGCTCCCTGGTCGTGTCGGATCCTCAGTGACATGATACCTTGCCGCGGCGGAGACGTGTGAGACGGCGACCAGCATCTGGCGCTCGACAAGCTCGGCGACGAGGCCGAGCACGTCGCGTTCTATCGCGCCGTCCTCGGCCGCGAACTCGGGAGTCAGCTCGTCCTCCATGTCGCACATGCCGGCGACCAGCGGCGCTGCCTGCCCGGCGGCCTTCTCCTGTCTGGCCTTCCGCGCCGCCTCCACCAGGCTGGGCTGAGTCCTCTGGACGAGCTCGTCCCAACGCACTTCATCCTGGAGGTCCGGCAGGTACTCACGCAGGTGCTTCACGGCTTGCTCCTGCGCCGCAGCGGGCAGAGACCTGATCATCTTGACCAGCGTGGCGATCGTCGCAGAAGACACCGTTCACCCCCGAGTCCGGTAACCGCCTCGACCGGGATCCTTGAGTCCGACCCGGCTCTCGCTCCAGAGTACCGCGTGACGCAGACTCCGGCGAGGCTGCGCGCGCCGCGGCCAGCGCCGCCAGCAGGTCGAAGGCGGTTGCTTCGCTGCGCCGCCCCAGACCCGGCCGCTGGCTGCGCGGAGACTCGCCCACGGCGTGGTTGAGCTCCGGGACCAGCCGATAGGCGAGGCCGATGATCGGCAGTCAATGATGGGCAACGCTTTGCCAGGCATGGCGGAAGTCGGGGGGCGCAGGGGGGAGAAGCCTCCCCTGCGCCCCCCACGGAGCATCACGGAGCGGGTAGCAGCCCTTCTGCAGGGTCGCCGCTCGCCCCTTTCACAAAGCTGGAGGAGTTCATACCCCTTGCGTTGCGCGGCGGGGTCCGTGGACCCCGCCTTCCGTCACGGATCCCCAAGAGCCAAAGGCCAAGGGATCAACGGGTAGGGGGTTACGACAGGGCCACCACGTTGCAAGCGCTGCAGCCACTGCACGCGTTCACGCTACCAATCGGGCCCACGCCTGCGCTCGTCTTACAAGCATCCAACACCGCTTCCTCCGACTTGCCCCGCACGATCACGATCAGCTCAGGCCTGCTCCAGGCCTTTCTCGTCGACTCGTCCATGGACTCGCTCCTCCTTCGGATGCGGGGGTACCGCGTGCATGGCGGTCGCTGCTCCGATGCCGTTCAGGGTACACGGCTGCTTCGAGTATCGCACGCTTCTTCGTCCCTGCCGCTGCGCTTCGCTGACTCTCTGCCCCCGGGGGCGAACGTCAAGGCTGGCGGGCTGCGCCGCGACGCTCGCCGGCGACCGCGCGTGCGGGCGGCGCCGGCCTTGCCCCGGCTCAGACGGCGACCAGCATCTTGCGCTGCACGAGCTCGGCGACGAGGCCGAGCACGTCGCGTTCTATGGCGCCGTCCTCGGCTTCGAACTCCGGGCTCAACTCAGTCACCACGTCGGCGAGGCTGCGCTGCCCGTCGAGCTTGTCCCAGATGGCCTTGCCTGTGTCGTTAAGCGTGAACAGCTCGTCCTCCATGTCGCCGATGCCGGCGACCAGCGGCACGATGATGATCTCGCCCTCGATCTCGCGGGCGACGACGTCGTCCGACGGCTTGTACACGGCGTCTGCTGCGATGTTCATATGCGCTCCACCCTCCCTTTCCAGTCTTCGATCTGCCAGGCGGATTCGCCCGGCTCCAGCAGGCCCAGGTCGCGCGCCTGCTCGTGCGCGACCTCACACAGGTACTCCACCGGGGTATCGAGCGTGCCGCTCTCCGCCCAGGACTTGGCCGGGCACTGTTCGCAGAGGCCCTTGAGGAAGCAGACCGCGCAGCGGCGCAGGTACTCGGGGTTCGTGGCGCGCGCCTCGCGCAGGCGCGGAAAGGCCTCGGTGAGGGCGTAGCGCAGACTGCCCGGCTCGTCGCGCAGGCTGACGACCGTGTCTGGGGCGCGCAGCGGCAGGCAGGCCTGCACGGCGCCGTAGGCATCGACGCAGGCGCCGTGCCCGGCGCCGCAGGAGAACAGCGTGTCGCCGGGCGGACGCATGAACTTGCTGCAGAACTCGCGCATGTCCTTGAGGTAGCGCTCGCGGTCGCGCGACAGGAAGCGCACGCCGTCGGCCGGCGAGAGGCGCACGCGACGGATCGTCTCGTTGCGCCGCTCGAAGTCGCAGCCGGCGGCAGGCGGTTCGGCGGCGGAGCCGCCGCAGTCCCGCCGCCCGCGCAGGTCGAAGAACATCGAGTAGCCGGGCGGCTTGTCCATGGCCGGCAGGGTCGCCGCCCATTCCTCGAACTCGGCGACCTCTCCGGCCAGCCCGGGCAGCAGCGCGCCCTTGACCACGAAGCGGACGCCGCGCTCCAGTAGCAGCTCGACGCCGCGGCGGAACTCGTCGTACGATCCGCGGCGCCTCGAGGCGCCGTCGTAGGTGCGCCCGCTCATGCCGTACACGCTGACCTCGACGAGCTCCAGCGGCGGCACGCGCGCCAGCAGATCGGCGATCCTGGGCGTGACGCCGCGGGCATTGGTGAAGAGCATCACCTTCAGGCCGAGCCGCCGGGCGAAGAGGTAGAGCTCTTCGAAATCGTCGCGGATCAGCGGCTCGCCGCCGGTGAAGCGCACCGCGAGGGCGCCGAGGGCGGCGGCCTCCGTGAGCACGGCCTGCACTTGAGCCGTGCTCATCTCCCGCCGCCGCGCCGCCTCGTCGTGCTCGGGCAGGCAGATGCAGCAGTGCACGCAGTCGTTGTCACAGCGCTCGGTGAGCTCGATGTCGAGGCGCCCGAGCAGCGGCTGGCCGTGCTGCCACAGAGGCTGCTCGCCGAGCTTGCGGCGGGTGACGTAGCTCATTGCGCCGCCAGCGCCTCGATGACCGGCACGATGGCCCCGCTCTTGTCGAAGCGCATCTCGTAGCACGGCACTTCGTTGGCGATGTGCTCGATCGTGTCCAGCGACTTGTGCCACCAGTCGGCGGTGACGAACGGCTTGATGATCGTGCCGAGCAGCTCGCGGCGCGCGGCGCCGCGGTCGGTCAGCGGGTCGATGCGGTTCTCCCTGGACTGGCGCAGGAAGAGGATGGCCGCGAGCGGCGCGTTCGCGGAGGAGACGATAGGCACCTCGCCGTGGCTCCAGGTGCCGTACACGCGAAAGCCGCCGCCAGGCTCGCGGCGCACGATGTTGCGGTCGTCGCAGAGCACCTCCCCACGACCCTCGAGCAGCTTCATGGTGGTCGACTTGCCGGCCTCGGAGTGACCGACGAAGAGGAAGCCCCTGCCGTTCAGCACCACGCCGCCCGAGTGCAGAAAGCAGCCTCCGCGGTCGGCGAGCACGCGCGAGAGCATGATCTGGTCGGTCGGGAACATGGTCAGCGAGGCGATGCCGCCGTCGCGCCAGCTCCGCGTGCGCGTCTCGTCGTTGTACACGCGCAGGCGCGTGTGATCGTCGTTGAACACGGCCACGCGGTGGATGCTGGGGTCGTCGTCCTGCGGCGAGATGCCGAGGTAGATCCAGGAGCTGCCCTTGCGGTAGATGGCCCACGGCGCCTTGCGGTACACGAGCTCGCCGAGGTCTTTGCCCTCGAGGTCGGGCAGCTCGAAGTGGTGGCGGATCGTGAGGACATCGCCGTTCGACCCGCCGGCCCCGGACTCCGGGCCGCCGGCGCCCGGCGCCGGCGCGTCGGTCTCGAACTGCTCGAACTTCTCGGCGAAGGTGTGCGCGTCGATGGGCAGATCGGCGTCGACGCGCACGGTCATACCGCCGATGGCGTAGTAGCGGCGGTGCTCGCGCGCGTGGCGCGCCTTGCAGGCGCGGTTCTCGCGCGCGACCTCGCAGAGGTACTCCACCTTCGCGCCATGGCGACCGTGCTCCAGATAGCCGTACACGTCGCACCAGCGGCAGTCGGCGCGCAGCTCGCAGGCGGCGCAGCCCTCGAAGTACTCGGCGCCGCCCCGCACCTTGTCGGCGAGCGACGGGATGAACTCCTCCCAGGCGGCGGCCACGGCGCCGCGCGCGATGCCGGAGCCCGAGCGCGCGGCGCGCGACTCGTCCGCCGCGCCCCCGCCCGCGCGTTCAGCGACCGACGCGCCTGCGCGCAGGTCGTAGCGCAGCTCCGGGTCCTTGACGAAGCAGCACCAGCTCATGCCGCCGTAGGGGTCCACGTGGAAGTCGCGGCGGCCGGCGATGCAGCGGGCGAAGAGCCTGTCGTCGCCCGCTCCTGCGCCGGCCTCCCCCGCCGCGCCGCCGTGCGTGTCTCCCACGGGCGGCGCCAACGTGGCCTCCGGCTCGCCGCCCGACAGGTCGGGCTCATCCAGGGCGACCGCGTCGGTTGGGTCGAGCCGCTGGGCGGCGATCTCGGCGTTGCGCGCCTCGCCGCCGCAGGCGCTCATGTACAGCCACGGCGCGCCCACGCGCCAGTGCTTGCTGAGCGACTTCGCCAGTTCTTCCATGGCCGCCCACTGGTGGTAGTTGTCGCGCATCGGGATCAGCTGGACGGTGAAGCCGGCGCCGGCTTCTTTGAGGCGCGCGAAGCCCTCCATGAGCGCGTCAAACGAGCCCGGCGCGCGCGTCACGTGGTCGTGCACCTCGGCCGTCGCGCCGTACACGGCGATCATCTTGCTGCCCTTGTGGCGCAGCAGCTGCGCAATCTGCGGCGTGATCAGCGTGCCGTTGGTGTTCAGCGAGTACGTTGTCGCCTTGGCGGTGACGTACTCGAAGATCTCGGCGAAGTCCGGCCGCAGCATGGGTTCGCCGCCCGAGATCGCCCACTCGCGGGTGCCCAGGGCACGCGCCTGGTCGACCACCTCGCGCCACTCTTCCGCAGCCAGCTCGTCATGCTTCTCGGGCGCGTTTTCGGCCAGCCACAGCCAGCAGTGACGGCAGTGGTTGTCGCAGCGGTAGGTGAGGTCGATGCTGCCTTTGAGCGGCAGACGCGGCAGCTGGGTCTGACGACGTCGTTCAGCGATGGTCCGCCTCCATTCGAGTAGGGCGCGGGAGCTACCGGCGCCACGCCCCATTCTCCGGGTCCTCGCTCTGGGGGTCAATCAGCGCTGCCAGGTGCGGGCAGCTTCCCAGGGTTCAGCTCCCGGATTGGTCGCTGCACCAGAGGACGCAGGGATTGCTGTCGCTGTGGCAGCCGGCGAAGTGCTTGAGGGAGCTTGTGGGCACGCCGTCACCCTCGCAGCCCACCAGCACCGATTCCTCCGCCTTGCCCCGGATCAGCACGATCAGCGCTGGCTCACGCCAAGGTCTCTTCATCTGCGTGTCAGCCTGCTCGCTCATCGACGCCTGCCTCC
>Ga0066794_10000213_pt1 | contig 10832 bp, 10 predicted proteins | sample PersoiDNA2013190_FD_70945 | JGI IMG/M metagenome (GOLD analysis project Ga0066794, IMG submission 70945) | Permafrost soil microbial communities from the Arctic, to analyse light accelerated degradation of dissolved organic matter (DOM) -... | ecosystem: Environmental > Terrestrial > Soil >... | reverse complement strand
GACCACCGCTTCCACGTCGACGTAGTCGGAGATGTTGCCGCCGCAGTGGCAGACGTAAACGCCGATTCGGCGCTCGCTCATGCCACGACCTTCAAGGTCTGGATCTGGCGGTTGGCTGTGGCTCCAGACCCGCTCTCTAGATGCGCCGCTACCTGGGCGACGGCGGCGCCGGCGTGCAGGATCGAGTCCGCGATGTCCTTTGCGCCCGACGCCGTGCCGGCGACGAACACGCCTGGGATGTTGGTGCGCCCGGGATCGATGTCCTCGTTGGGTTCGGCAACGTAGTGGTAGTCGTTGAGTTCGATCGCTTCGCCGGAGAAGAGCCGCTCGACCTCGCGGTTTGGCTGAACGCCGATCGCCAGCACGACCATGTCGTATTCGGCTTCGACGATCGCCCCGCCGTGCTCGATGTCCTCGTAGCGCAGGATCAGGTTGCCGTCCGGCTTCTCGGTGACCTTCGCCACCCGACCCTTCACGTATGTGGCGCCCATCGACTTGGCGCCCTCGTAGAACTCGTCGTAGCGTTTGCCCGGGGCCCGAATGTCCATGTAATGGACGGTGACTTCGGCCAGCGGCAGGGCGCCCATGACGAGCTGGTTCTGCTTTATCGAGTACATGCAGCAGAACCGCGAGCAGAGCGGGTTGTCGACTCCGCCTCGACCGTCAGGTCCAGAAGCCTCGTCGCGAGAGCCGGTGCACAGGATGTAGGCGATCCGTTCGGGGATCTTGCCGTCACCGGGTCGCAGAACCGTGTTGAACGGTCGGGTCGGCGCCAGCAGGCGATCCATCTGCATGCCCGTGATGACGTTCTTGTAGCGGCCGAAGCCGTATTCCGGCTTGGCGTCCGCGGTGAAGAGCTTGTAGCCCGTGGCCACGACAACCGCGCCGACGCTTACCTCTTCGATCTGCTCGCGCATGTCCAGATGGATAGCGTCCGACGGACAGACGGTCACGCACTCCTGGCACTCGGAGCAGACGCCGCAGTCCAGGCAGTCCCCGGCGGAGGCGCGTGCTTCGGCCTCGCTGAGCGGCGCCTCGATTTCGGCCCATCCGGCCCTGGCCGGCGAGCCGGTGGCTTCGGCGGCTCCGCCGACCTCGCCATGGCGGCTGTACATCTTCTGGCGCGCGAGCACCTTCGGCTTGTCGACGAGCGGCAGCAGATCATCCATTTCGAAGCCACCGAGGGGCTGGCCGGCCAGCCAGCGGTCGATCATGTGCGCGGCTCGACGGCCCTGACCCACGGCCCGGGTGATGTCCGATGCGCCGGTAGTGGCGTCGCCGGCGGCGAAGATGTGCGGGATCGCCGTTTGCAGCGTGCGCTTGTCGGCGACGAGCGTGCCGTTGGGGTTGACGGGGAGCGCGCTTCCGAAGGTCGAGCCCTCAGGAGCCATGCCGATTGCCACCAGGATGGTGTCGCACGGGATCACGAACTCGCTGCCCTTGATGGGCTCCGGGCGGCGGCGGCCCGAGTCGTCTGGCACCCCGAGGGCCATGCGCTGACAGCGCAGCCCCGCAACCTTGCCGGCTGCGTCGCCGACGACCTCGACGGGCGCGACAAGGAAGCTGAACTTCACGCCGTCGCCTTCGGCGTCGTCGACCTCGGCCTTGTGGGCCGGCATCTCATCACGGCCACGGCGATAGGCCACGGTCGTCTCGGCGGTGCCGAGGCGGACGGCGGAGCGCGCGGCATCCATGGCCACGTTGCCGCCGCCCACGACGACGACTCGCCTGCCGGTGAGATCGATCGGCCCGCCGAGTTTGGTCGTTCGCAGGAACTTGAGGCCCGGCACGACGCCGTCCAAGTTCTCGCCGGGGACGTTGAGGCTGGTCGAGGTCTGGGTCCCGGTCGCCACGAGGACGGCGTCGAAACCGTCGCGGCGGAGTGCCTCGAGATCGGAGACTGGCGAATTCGTGGCGATCTCCACGCCGAGCGCGGTCACGTTCGAGATGTCCTGCTCCACCACCTCGGGCGGCAGCCGGTAGGCGGGGATTGCCAGCCGCAGGAAGCCGCCGGCGACGGGGGCCGCCTCGAAGATCTTGACGCCATAGCCCAGCCGGGCGAGCTGCCAGGCGGCCGTCAGGCCTGCCGGGCCCGACCCCACGATCGCGACACGCTTGCCGTTGGGCGGCGGAACCTCGACGCCGGGTCCGGCCATCGAGGCGTAGTGCTGGTCCGCGGCAAATCGCTTGAGGCGCCGGATCGGCAGCGTCCCCTCGAGTGAGGCTCGGCTGCAGTCGACTTCGCACGGCGCGTAGCAGGCGCGGCCAAGCGTGCCGACGAGGGGCGTGGCGTCCAGAACCAGCTGGAACGCCTTTTCATACTCGCCGCTGCGGACGAGAGAAACATAGCCATGGGCCTTGATGCCGGCAGGGCAGGTGTAGGTGCAGGGCGAGGTGCCGGCGCGCTCGAGAACGGCCTTCTTCGGCACGGCCTGGGGGAAGGCAATGTAGGCCGCTCGGCGGGCGACCATGTCGGCGTTGAACTGGTCGGGGACCGCGACCGTGCAGGCAGTCTCGCACAGCTGGCAGCCGGTGCAGGCCGCCTCGTCGACGAAGCGCGGCTTCCGGCGGATTGTTGCCCGGAAGCGTCCGTTGCCATCGCGAGAGATGCCATCCACCTCGGTGTACGTGAGGGCGGTCACGTTGGGGTGGTGGATCGAGGCCGCCATCTTGGGCGTGGAGATGCAGCTGGCGCAGTCCAGAGTGGGGAAGACCTTGCTGAGCAGGATCATGCGTCCGCCGACACTGGCTTCCTTCTCGACGAGCAGAACCTTGTAGCCCATGTCGCCGAGCTTCAGGGCCGACTCCATGCCGGCGATGCCGCTGCCGACGACGAGGGCGTCGTACTCAGTCATCACTTGGCTCCCGCCGATCGAAGCGCGACGAGCGCCTCCGAGAACTGGTTCATGTGCCTGGCGAAGTTCTCCGCACACACGGAGCAGATGGCGGCCATCTTCAGGCGCTGTGCTGACAGCCCCTCGGCCTTGAGGAGGTTCTGCGCATCCAGCACGATCCGCGACGCTCGCTTGGCGCAATCGGGCAGGTAGGCACACTCATCGCCGTCGGAGGCGATGAACACGCCCTCGAAGCCCTGCTTTATGGCATACAGAATCCAGGATGGCCGGATGCCGCTTGTGCAGGGCAGGCTGATGACGCGGACTCCGGGCGAGTAGTGGAAGTGGGCGCTTCCCGCCAGGTCTATGCCCGGGTCCGAGATGTTGTTCGTGGAGAAGACAAGGATCCGCGGTGCGGCGGTCGGGACCTCTTCTTCCACGGGAGCGGTGGCGAGCGCGGTCATCAGTCGACGGCTCGCTACTTGCCTCGGCGGAGGAGGACGCGGTCGTAGCCTTCGCCTTCGATCACGCCCAGGAACTCGTGGCCGACCTTGCCGGCCCAGGCGCCTATGTCGGACTTGGTGGCCGGGTCGCTCGACCAGACCTCCATGACGGCGCCGACGGCGATCTTGCCCATGCCTTTCTTGGCCTCCAGAAGCGGGCCGGGACAGGCGGCGCCACGCGCGTCGATGATCTCGGCGGCGGTTACGGCTTCCAGTTCGGCCGTGTCGAGAGGGCTCATTTGCTGCTCCAGTCTGTGTGGGGTGACGGCTATCGGTTGATCTCGACGGGCTGTGCCGAAGGCTGGCTGGCATACGGGGCGGCGATGTCCCCGAGCCGGGCGATCCGCCGAATCAGGACCTGGCGCATGAGCCCGCAGGCAGCCACGATCTCCGGATCGGCCAGCTGGTAGCGGACCTCGCGACCCTCCCGCACGGCCTCCACGATCCCGACCCCGCGGAGGGCGGCCAGGTGCTGCGAGATGGCGGGCTGAGTCGAGCCGAAATGCTCGGCCAGCTTGCGGACCTCGACCGGGCCGGCGTCGCCCAGGTAGTGGACGATCTCGAGCCTGCGAGGGCTGGCCAGGGTCTTGAGGAGCGAGGCCTGCAAGCCATAGATCCCGTCTTCGGGGCGCAACATGGTGGGTCCTCCAGGGGCGCGAGCTATGCGTGCTCTATGAATAGATCGTGTCTATGCATAGACCCATATGCCGAATGTCACGTCGTACCCGCACTTCGGCCTGAACTGCCGGAGGGGTGGCCGCCGCGGGCCGCTACCCGGGCCGGAAACGCCGCTCGGCCTACAATCCCGGCATGAGTGCCACCGATCGATTGGATGGGGGACGCCTCCCCACTGGGCGAGTCTTCCAACGAGTCCTGGGCGGCGATTTACCTGTCGCCGCCCGAGCCGAGGGCTGCACCATCTGGGACGCCGATGGGCGAGCCTATTTGGACGCCGCAGGCGGCGCCATCGTCGTGAACGTTGGCCATGGCCGGCAGTCCGTGGTGGACGCCATGGAGCGCCAGGCCCGAGCCTTTACCTACGTCCATGGCACGAGCTTCACGAACGAACCGTTGGAGACGTATGCGCGCGCTGTCGGCCACTACCTGCCCGTGGACGACCCGGCAATCTATCCGGTAAGCGGCGGTTCCGAGGCTATCGAGAGCTGCCTGAAGCTGGTCCGGAGCTACTATCTGGCTCGCCGCGAACCGGACCGGACCGTCGTCATAGCTCGGTGGGGGAGCTACCACGGTAATTCGCTGGGCGCGCTGGACCTCTCTGGCCGCGAGCCGCTGCGCCGCCCTTACGAACCGTGGCTGGGCCGCTTCCAGCACGTCAGCGCCGCGTATCCGTACCGTGCGGGAGAGGCCGCCGCCCACGCCCTCGGCGACGTGGATCAGCTAATCGCCGAACTGGAGGCGGCCATCGCCGAAGCGGGGCAGGGGAGAGTGGCTGCGTTCGTTGCGGAGCCGATCGTCGGCGCCACTCTGGGCGCCGTGGCCCCGCCCGACGGCTACTGGCCGGCCGTGGCCGAGGTCTGTCGGCGCCACGGCATGCTGCTCGTGGCCGACGAAGTGATGACTGGTTTTGGGCGCACGGGACGCTGGTTCGGGCTGGACCACTGGGGCGTACGGGCCGACGTGGTGGCCGCGGCCAAGGGCGCCGCCGGGGGCTACTTCCCTCTGGGCCTGGCGGTCGCAAGCGGCGAGGTCTACGACACGATCACGGCCGGTGGCGGGTTCGTCCACGGTTTTACCTACAGCCACTCCCCGGTGGGGGCGGCGGTGGCCGGCGAGGTGCTGCGCATCCTGGAGACGGAGAAGCTCGTAGATGCGAGTGCGGCGAAAGGCGAGCGTCTGAAGGCGCTTCTGACGGACCGCCTCGCCACGCACCCCAATGTCGGCGAGATCCGCGGCCTCGGATTGCTCGTCGGCCTGGAACTGGTCGCGGACAGGGCCACGCGACGGCCGTTCCCTCGGGCTGCCCGGCTGATCGAGAGCGTCATGTCTCACGCCCGGGCCGGCGGCCTCCTGCTTTACCACGGCACCGGCAACGCGGACGGCACCAACGGCGACACCGTCCTGCTCGGGCCGCCGTTCGTGATAACCGATGACGAGCTGGTGAGGCTGGCCGACACACTCGCCGTAGCCGTTGACCGGGCCGCCTCGGAGGCGTCGAGCCGATCAAGCTAGTTGCCGCTTTAGACCCAGGCGAGCCGGCGACGAAGGTTGGTCGCCGGCCCATGCCGGGTCCGGTCCTCACGACGAAGGGTCAAGTGGCCGTTTTCCCGTAGCGCTGGAGGGCCCATGCGTTTACAGATGGCAACGTCCCTACGCCGTCTGGCGGAGCCCAGAATCGCCTATCTTGGTGATGTCAGGGGAGGGGTTGGGCGCGTAGGGTTGACGTATGGTTGCCGCGAATCATCCGCCAGCCGTACCCGGACAGGCACCGAATGCGCGTGCGCGCGGTCTGCCGCCTGATCGCGGAATTCGGGCGGCGCTGGCGCTCGCCGCTACTCTGGCCATCGCCTTTGGTCTCCTGTCGGCCGATGAGGCCCTCGGCCTCCCGCGCTCATTCATGGCCATCGCCCTCCCCATCGGAGCCGTCGCCGTAGCGGCAATGCTGTTGGTCGGGTTGCGTGGCTTGCGCGCCGCCGAGGCTCGCACCGACGCCGCTCTCGAGCGCGCCGCGTCGGCCGAGGCTGTCCAGCGGACCAGGGCCGACGAGCTCGCCCGCGTTCTGGAGGCAAGCCAGAGCCTCGTGCTGACCGGCGAGGGACAGGTCGATTACCGCGGCGTTCTGTCAGCAATCACGCCTGACGGCGCTACTTCGTTCCTGGTTCGGAAAGACAACGACATGGAAGCCACGGTCGCGGCGGCGCACGGCCCTCTGGCAGCGTCCGTGGTGGGCTTGCGGCGGATTATGGACGGCGAAACGCTCACGGTGGATGGCGCCTCGCTCGCGTCCTTCAGCGCCAGCGGTCAGCCGGTTGGAGCGGAGATCCCGCGCCAGTATTTTGCCGCGTTCGAATCGGAAATCGATGCCGCCCTGGCCATCCGGCTTGTGGACCACACCGGCCGCAGGATCGGGCACCTGCACCTGGTCGATCCGATTTCGGAGCGCATGCTCGAGCCCGCGTTCGTCAGCCTGGCCCAGCTTGTCGCGAACCAGATCTCTGTGGCCATGGAGAACAACGCTCTTATGGCCAGACTGCGCCAGGAACTTTTGGCGACCCAGCGCGTCGGGCAGCAGCTGCTCCACGCGGCGAAACTGGGCGCAGTAGGAGAACTCGCGGCGGCTGTGGCCCACGAGGTCAACAATCCACTGACCGGTATCCTCGGCTTCGCGGAGTTGCTGGTGTCCGAGCTGCCGGCCGATGATCCTCGCCACGATGAAGCGGTTGTCATCAGGGATGAGGCCGACCGGGCTCGCACGATCGTCAAGGCCCTGCTCGAATTCGCCCGACCGCGGCCACCACAGCGAATTCCGGCCAGCCTCAACGATATGGTTCGCTCGACCCTGGAGCTGGTCCGTTTCCGAGCCCACGAGGCGGACGTCGCGATCGTCGCCGAATATGCCGAAGTGCCGAGCCTGGAGCTAGATCCAGACGCAGTGAGGCAGGTCCTCCTCAACCTCTTCAACAACGCCATCGACGCCATGCCCGGGGGCGGGACACTACGCCTGTCCACTGAGCAGGTTGGGGACCGAGTTTGCGTCGCCGTGGGCGACAGCGGCATCGGCATGGACGAGGAGACGCGCAGCCGCATCTTCACGCCGTTCTTCTCGACCCGAGTTGCCGGCGGCGACGCGACTGGACTGGGCCTTTCCGTGAGCCGCCAGATTGTCCAAGGCCACGGTGGAACGATCGAGGTCGAGAGCACGCCCGGCAACGGCGCCGTCTTTACCGTCTGGCTACCCGCGTCTTGGGGGGCCTTCGAGGAAGAGGTCCGAGTTCCGGACGCCGAACCCGACCGGGCCGACACGGCCGGACATACCGGTGCGCCAGATGCCGAAGGCGAACCTTCGTCGGCCTGTGCGGGAGCAGCCGCATGACCTGGGACCTGCGCCCGTCTCGATCGGGTAACTTCCGGCCCCGCGTTCTGTGCGTCGATGACGAGCCGGTGGTCCTCCAGATCCTGCACCGGTTGCTCGAGGTCCAGGGCTTCGAAGCCGTGACATGCGGCGATCCGCTTGACCGCGCCTGGGCCGAGCTGCGCGCCCACGCCGGGACACAGTTCGATCCGGAGATCGTGGCCGTCTTCGGGCAAGTCGTCGACGAGAACGGGAATCTGCGCAAGCTCGATCCCGCTCTCGAGAGCACCCTAAACAGCGGCGTTCACATTGCGAGGTCGTCCGCTCAGGGACTGATCGCGCCCCTGGCAATGATGCCGACTCTCGAGCCAATGGCGATGCCGGTTGAGGTGACTCTGGAGCATTGTTCGGTCACGCCTGCGGGCGCAGAGTCCGAGGCGATCGCTTCTGGAGCGGGCTGCGACATCGTCATTCCGGAAGAAGGCGCCACCGACCCCACGGCGGCGACGCGCCAGGTCGCCTGATTTGGGCAGCTCTCAGGCGCGGTTGCCGGCCCGCCTCCGGATGATGTATAGGCCCAGGAGCACGATCAGGACGGGGCCCACGAGCCGGTCCAGGTCCAGACTGAGATAGCTCGTCGCAACCTGGCTTCCGCCCCACAAGGCGAGCAGCGCGCCGACGATCACGGCCCGTCCCCAACTTCGCCCGGTCCTGGACCGGATCAAAGCAAGGCCGATTACGCCCACGCCCAGGAAGAAGGTTCCCCAGCCGTAGCCGTGGATCAAGCCAACTCCGCTGAGGAGGTCGGCGAGCGCCAACGCCGCGATGAAGACGCCGACGTACAGGGCAAGATCGCTCCGGTCGCGGAGACCAGTGAGGACGAGCAGGGCGCCGACGACCAGGAAGAAGGCCGACACACCAATCTGAGCTTCTCGAAAGAACTCACCGGCGGCCAAGAACAGGCCTAGAGCGATCAGGAATATGCCCAGCAGGGGCACTCGACCGGCCCTCCGGGTACCTCCCCAGCTGCCCTCGAAACCCCAGGCGTCTATTCGTACGGCCTTGTTTGGCTGATTCTTCTTGCTCATGGCGCGAGATTACCAGCCGGCGAGCCGGATTGCGTCCGGCCCGTTACTCGGTGCTGCGAGCAAGCGCCTACTCCAGCGTCGCCTCGACGCTCAGTGCCACGTTGCCCTGCAAGGCGCGTGAGATTGGGCAGCCGTCCTTGGCCTGCGCCGCGATCGACCGGAACTTCTCCTCGTCGATGCCGGGGACTCGGCCGCGCACGCCGAGCTTGCTCGAGATGACCGTCCATTTGGCATCGACTCGGTCGAAGACGATCTCGGCGCTGACGTCGAGGCTCTCCGGCTTGAAGCCGGCTTTGGTCAGCTCGCCCGAGAAGGCCATCGAATAGCAGCTGGCGTGGGCTGCGGCGAGCAGCTCCTCGGGGCTGGTACGGCCGTCGGCTTCCTCGGTCCGCGATGCCCAGGTGACGGGCAACGCCTTGAACGCGCCGCTCGTGGCGGCGTCAACGCGGCCGGAGCCGCTCGCCAGATCACCCTTCCAGCTGACGCTGGCACGACGAATTGCAGACATTCGATCCTCCTACTGATCACTTCCGGTGGAACAATGTTCGCACGTCGTCGAATTTGGGGCAGGCTGGAGTGGGCCTCTACCGGGCCGCGCAACGACCTATTCAGGTAGTGGCGGCGGTGCGGGCCGTGACGCTCCGGCGTAGGGCGTGAGAGCGTGGGTGCGGGGTCCCGTGGCATCCTCTGCGCGGCGCACCGGCACGGCCGAAGCCACCTCCGCGAAGAGGGCGCGGTGTCCGGCGTCCTGTGGAGGAAGGAGCGCCTCGCCCGCGCCGAACGCGAGATAGGCATTGAGCGCGGCCGCGAACGCGGGCACGAATCCTGGCGCCGCAATCGGGTCGAAACCAGTTTCCCAGCTCAGGCCCAGTAGTCGCACGAGTCCGGCCGTCCGGTCGATACGCGGCTCGATGCGGCCGACGAGCCGGTCGCCGAAGAGGATCGGCAGGACGTAGTAGCCCCAGCGGCGCTTCGCCGCCGGGGTGTAGACCTCCCAGCGGTAGTCGAAGCCGTACAGCGGGCCCAGAATGCCCCGATCCCACAGGAGCGGATCGAGCGGCGCCAGAAAGCTGCAGCCCGGGGATGTGCCCGCATTTTGCGCGCCGGCCTCTGCGCCCGCCTCTGCGCCCGCCTCTGCTGCAATCTCGCGCTCCGCTTGGGCCAGCAGCGGCAACTCGTCGCCGATGACGTAGCGCTCGCCGCGGACGCCCTCGACCGCGATCGCAAAGATCTCGCCCCGATCCAGCAGCTCGCGGCGCAGCTCCGTCCTCATTGCGACGGCGCCGGTGCCCGGCCACAACTCACCGCTGCCGTTGGCTCCCAGCAGACCGTGCGCTCGGTAGCGCGACAACAACTTGTGGCGGCGCTGTTCGCGCTCAGGGATCTGCACGGCCAGCAAGTCGGGCGGGAAAAGGCGCTCCATCAGGTCGTAGTGGCGGCGGTTGCCTTTGCGTCTGGCAAGGCCGAGTCGTCCGGACACCGACAGCGCCTCCAGGACGGCTCGGACGGCGGTGGTCGGTCCCCACCACCAATCGATAGCGGCCTCGCGCTCGAAATCTGCGGAACTCCTGGGCCCGTTGCTGGTGATCTCCTCGATGATCTTCGTGGCCAGCTTGGCCTGTTCATTGACGAGCTGTCCGGCTCGACCGGTGGCGCCATCCTGCCAGGTGATTCGGTAGTACGGCAGTTCGCGGGTCGGTAGCAGGCTGAGTGACTTGTTGTATGCCTCGAACAGCAGGCGCCGGCCGTACAGCAGCTCGTCGGTCAGCGCGCGGTGGTAGCCGACGATGCGAGCCTGGAGAATCAAGTCGTGGTTGCGCCCGGCTACCTCGAGCGGGTCGAACTGGAGCGAGCCGAGCCGATCCACCACTGCCAGGACACTCTCCGGCGTTGCGGGCAAGGCGCGCGGGGGCGCGAGCAGGTGGCGAATGGCCAGGAATCGGCGCGCCGTGAGGAGGCTGATCTGCTGAGTCACCCCCCGCGCCCGCATCTCAGCAGTACGAGCGAGCGCGGCCCGACCACGATCTGGGCGCCGGTGGCCAGCATTTCGGTCGCCCGGCCAGTTGCTCCGCCCGCGGCCGTCTTCGCCGCGGCCTGGCCGGTGAGTGTATCCAGCTCACGAACCCAGACCCTGGGCCCGCTGACATCCGGAATGGTAAAGACCGTCGACTCCCACCAGGAATTGAGGACGATGAGCAGATCATCGTCGCGGATGAGCCGGCCATGGTCGTCTCGATCGGCGTCACGTGTGCCGTTGAAGTAGGCGATCACGCATAGAGTCCGGCTCGCGCTCCAGTCCGAGTCAGTCATCGGCGATCCTGCGGGTGCATACCAGGCTATGTCGCCCGCAAGCGCGCCGGTCGCGTAGCGGCGGCGT
>Ga0066794_10000207_pt1 | contig 10971 bp, 9 predicted proteins | sample PersoiDNA2013190_FD_70945 | JGI IMG/M metagenome (GOLD analysis project Ga0066794, IMG submission 70945) | Permafrost soil microbial communities from the Arctic, to analyse light accelerated degradation of dissolved organic matter (DOM) -... | ecosystem: Environmental > Terrestrial > Soil >... | reverse complement strand
CCGTCGTCGCGGTGGGCGTCGCCGTGCCGATGATGCTCGTGATGGGCGGGATCTTCGCCGTCCTGTGGGTGGTTGCCCTGCGGCTGGGCGGCCGGATCGACATCGAGCGGCGGGCCCGGGATGCGTCCGCCGACGCGCCCGACGGCCGCTAGGGTGACGGCCATGTCTGCAGCAACGGAGCGCACGCTGGTCATGGTCAAGCCCGACGGAGTCCGTCGTGGTCTGGTCGGGGAGGTCCTTCGCCGGGTCGAGGACAAGGGCTACCGGATCACCGCCCTGCAGATGCGCACCGCAGGTCCCGACCTGCTCAAGGAGCACTACGCCGAGCACGCCGGCAAGTCCTTCTTCGGCCCGTTGGTCGAGTTCATGTCCTCCGGACCGGTCGTGGTCGCAGTGCTGGAGGGCCTGCGCGTGATCGAGGCGTTCCGCGCGATGGCCGGCGCGACGGACCCGACCGAGGCGGCTCCGGGCAGCATCCGCGGCGACCTGGGCCGGGACCAGGGGACGACGGTCACCCAGAACATCGTGCACGGCTCGGACTCGCCGGCCTCCGCCGAGCGCGAGATCACCCTGTGGTTCCCCGGCCTCTGATCCGTGACCGGACCCGACCCGGCCGACTCAGGCGGGATCGAGACCGAGCAGCCGGCTGCCGTGGGCGGGCACGTCCAGCTGCAGCCGACCGCCGGCCCACGACAGTTGCCGGCCGGTCCACAGGTCGGTGACGCGTTCGTCGCCCGCCGCCCCGACGTCCCCGTCGTCCAGGTCCACCACCGTGGCCTCGTCGCCGGTGTGGAGCACCGCGGCGTAGCGCCGGGGCGAGTTCGTCGACGCCGCTGCCCACAGCACCAGCGGCCCCTCGCGGAGCACCTCCCGGTTCCCGGTCGAGGCGCGCAGCACCTCCAGCACGGCGTCGTGCGTCAGCAGCGCGATCGTCTCCGGCGACGACGAGGGCAGGTCCCCGCCCATCATCAGGGGCGAGCGTGCCATCACCCAGAGCGTCAGGAGGGTCTGCTGCTCGTCGGGCGTGAGCAGGCTGTGCCGGTCCTCCCCCCGCTCGGCGCGGATCCCGATGTGCCCCAGCGGCAGCATGTCCGCGTCCGGCCAGGCGCCCGGCACGGCCAGCGGCGCCCACCGGGCCAGGCGCGTGAGGTTCGCCTCGACGTCCTCCCACCGGTCCCACAGGTCGTCGCAGACCCGCCACATGGTCGCATGGGCCCGCAGGTGCTCCAGGCGGGTGGTCGAGAGGTCGCGACCCGGCGACAGGCTGAGGGTGATGTCACGGCCGGACCGCTCGATCGCCCGCGCGTAGGCCTCGATGTCGGCGGTCCGGTAGGGCCAGAGCATGTCGTCGGCCTTGACGAAGTCGACGCCCCAGCCCGCCAGCTGCACCACGCACGAGTCGTAGTACGCCTGCGCCGCCGGGTGGGCGTGGTCGAGGCCGTCCATGTCCGGGTTCCACGTGCAGCGCGCCGACGGGTCGGCCCCGTCGCGGGCCGTGGCCGTGGTGCCCAGCACGGGCAGGTCCTGCTCGGTGGCCCGCCGCGGGATACCGCGCATGACGTGCACGCCGAACCGCAGGCCCAGCGCGTGCACCCGCTCGGCCAGCGGCCCGAAGCCCGCCCCGTCGGCTGCGGAGGGGAAACGGTTCGGTGCCGGCTGCAGCCGCCCGTAGCCGTCCAGCACCAGCTCGGCGCCCTCGTTGTACCCGTGCGCGCGGGCGCCGGGGTCCGACCACGCGATGTCCACGACCACGGTGTCCCACCCGTGCGGCAGCAGGTGCTCTGCCATGAACCCGGCGTTGGCCAGCACCTCCGCCTCGGTGACGGTCGTGCCGTAGCAGTCCCAGCTGTTCCAACCCATCGGGGGCGTCGCGCCGACCATGGCAACCTCCTCGTCGTCCGTGCCAGACCCTAGTGCGCGCGCCTCTACGCTGAGCCCGTGGCACCCACGATGCGCGATGTCGCCACCCTGGCCGGCGTCTCGCTGAAGACGGTGTCCCGGGTCGTCAACCTCGAGCCGCACACCCGGCCGGAGGTGGTGGCCCGCGTGCGCGCCGCCATCGCCGAGCTCGAGTGGTCGCCCAACGCCAGCGCCCGCACCCTGCGCACGGGCCGCACCGGGCTGGTAGGGATCGGCGTGGCCGAGCTGCGGCGGCCCTACCTGGCCACCCTGGTGGAGGCCATCGTCGCCGAGGCGGACCGCCGCGGGATCCCGGTGGCCGTCGAGCCGACCCACGGCGACCCCGACCGCGCCCGGTCCCTGCTCGCGGCGCGCGGCCGGGTTTTCGACGGCGTCGTGCACATCGGCCCGATCGCCCCGGGCGTCGCGACCGACGGCGGGCTGGCGGACCGCCCGGTGGTCGTGGTTCAGGGCGGCCGTCCCGTCGAGGAGCTGGACCGCGTGGACGAGGACGTCGTGGACGCGGTGGTGCTGGTGGCCCGCCACCTCGCCGTCATGGGTCGGACGCGCCCCGTGCTGCTCGGTCACGACCGGGCGTGGCGGCGCGACGACGAGTCCGGGCACCCGTCCGCAGCGATGCGCGCCGCGCTGTCGACCGCGCGGATCGACACCGACGGCGTCGCCTGCGTGGAGATCCCTGGCGTCGCGGACCGGCGGGCCGGTGCCCGGGCCGCCGCGGAGGCCCTGGTCCGGAACCCTGCGCTCGACGCGCTGCTGTGCGTGAACGACGAGGTGGCACTGGGCGCGCTGGCCACGCTGGCCGCCGAGGGCGTCGAGGTCCCGGGGCGCGTGGCGGTGATCGGCTACGACAACCTCGACGACGGCCGGTTCGCCACCCCGACCCTGACGACCGTGGACCCGGGCCCGCGGCGGCTGGCCCGGGCGGCGTTGGAGCTCCTCGCGGACCGGCTGGCCGGCACCGCCCAGCCCGAGCCCCGCGCCGTGACGACGGGGGTAGTGCTGGTCCGGCGCGAGTCGACGCTCGGGGAGGGGCAGCGGTGAGCCGGCGTCCCACGCTCGCCGACGTCGGTGCCGTGGCCGGCGTGTCGGCCAAGACGGCGTCCAACGTGCTGCTGGGCCGCCCGGAGGTCTCGCCCGCCACCCGCGCCGCGGTGCTGGCCGCGGTCGACGAGGTGGGCTACCACGTCAACCTCGCGGGGCGCGGGCTGGCCTCGGGGCGCACGGGCCGGGTGGCCGTCGTGGTGCCGAATCTCTATCAGCCGTACTTCGCCGAGCTCGCGGAGCGGCTGATGCTGGCGCTGGAGGAGCACGGGCTGACGACGATGCTCCGGGTGGCGCACGACGAGTGCGCCGAGATCGACGCGGCGCTGGGGCCGACCACGCAGGACGTCGACGGCGTCATCGTCTGCCCGCACCACTTCACCGCCGAGCACCTGGCCGGCGGTGAGCCGCGGCGGCCCTTGGTCCAGCTCGGCGGCGGGCCCACCGACGCCGTCGACTGCGTCGTCATGGGCGAGTCGACCGGCAGCGAGGCCATGACCCGCCACCTCCTGGAGACCGGCCGCCGTCGGATCGCGCTGGTGTGGAACAACCCGCCGGGCACCGCGCCGTGGGGTGACCGGTTCGAGGGCTACCTCGCGGCCCTGACCGCGCACGGGGTGCCCCGCGACGACGCGCTGGTGGTCTCGGGTTCGGACTGGGACCGGCGCGCCTCCGGCTACGAGGCGATGGTGGGGCTGCTGCGCTCCGGGACGGCCTTCGACGCCGCGCTCTGCGTCAACGACGCCATCGCGATCGGGGTCATGCGCGCCCTGCGCAGCCACGGACGGCGGGTGCCGCAGGACGTGGCGGTCGCGGGATTCGACGACACGGACGAGGCGGAGTTCACCACCCCGGCGCTGTCGTCGGTCAGCCCGGAGCAGCCTGAGATGGTCCGGGCCGCGGTGCGGATGCTCCTGGAGCGGATCGACGGCCACGCCGGGCCGCCCCGCCGGGTGCGCACCGGCGCCCACCTGGTCCTGCGCGCCTCCACCGCCGTGGCCTGACCGCACCCGGTCTGCCCCGAGCACCCCCTTCCACCGAGCACCCCCCGCCCTCGAGCACCCCTCGCCCCGGAGCACCCCTCGGTGCGGTGCGGTGCCCGCGCTGCGCGACCGGCGCGTGATGTCAGGATTTTGTCTTGTTGTTGACAACGCTGATGTGACGCGTCAGGATCGGCACGTCTTCAACGTTGAAGGGGCCTGTCGTGACCGGAACCCTGGCCGACTCCGCCGTCCGCAGAGCGGTCGTCCCCGACCTCCCTGCCGCCGTGCCGGCCGCCCCGGCCGTCCCGCGGGCAGACGTCGCCGCGCACCGCCCGCTGGACCTGCGCGCCGTCCGGCTGACACCCAGCGGCCCCCTCGGGGCGTGGCAGGAGCGCAACGCCGCCGCGACCATCCCGCACTGCATCGAGCAGCTCGAGGCCTCCGGCGTGATCGACAACCTCCGTCGCGTGGTGGGGGAGTCGGAGGCGCCGTACCGCGGCTTTGTGTCCGCCGACTCGGACCTGTACAAGGTCGTCGAGGCCGTGGCGTGGGAGATCGCGCGGTCCGGCACAGCGGTCTTCGACCCCTGGCTGGACGAGGTGATCGCCCTGGTGGCCCGCGTGCAGGAGCCGTCCGGGTACGTGATGAGCTGGATCCAGGGCGTGCACCCGGAGAAGCGGTTCGCCGAGCTGGAGTGGACGCACGAGATGTACGTGCTGGGCCACCTGGTGCAGGCGGCGGTGGCGCTGGACCGGGCCACCGGCCGCGACGACCTGCTGCGGATCGCCCGCGTCTTCGTCGACCTCGTCGACGGACGGTTCGGGCCGGGCCGCGAGGAGGGCGTCTGCGGGCACCCCGAGATCGAGACCGCCCTCGTCGAGCTGTACCGGCACACCGGCGAGCGCCGCTACCTGGATCTGGCCGCGCACCTCGTCGACCTGCGGGGCCACGGCCTGCTGAAGGTCGGCAGCCTGGGCGCGCGCTACTTCCAGGACCACCTGCCGGTCCGGGAGTCGACCGCCGCCGTCGGGCACGCGGTGCGCCAGCTCTACCTCGACGCCGGCGTCACCGACGTCTACCTGGAGACGGGCGACGTGACCCTGCTCACCGCGATGCAGGCCCAGTGGGCCAGCGTGCACGAGCGCAAGATGTACCTGTCCGGGGCCTTCGGGTCGCGGCACCGCGACGAGGCGTTCGGCGACGACTACGAGCTCCCCGCCGACCGCGCCTACGCCGAGACCTGCGCGACGATCGCGGACCTGCACTGGACGTGGCGGATGCAGCTCGCCGGCGGCGACCGGCGCCACGCCGACGTCGTCGAGCGCGAGATCCACAACGCCCTCGCCGCCTCGGTGGACCGCACCGGGACGCGGTTCTTCTACTCCAACCCCCTCCAGCTGCGGCCCGACCGGTACTCCGAGGAGAACGCCCCCCGGGAGCGGACGGCCTGGTACGCCTGCGCGTGCTGCCCGCCGAACATCGCCCGCACGGTCGCGCAGCTGAGCTCGTACGTGGCCGCGAGCACGGACGGCGAGCTGCTGCTGCATCAGTACGCCGACGCGCGGATCGACTTGCCGGCGCACCTGGGCACGGGCACGCTGCACGTGAGCACGGCCTACCCGGTGGACGGGCGCGTGGAGATCCGGCTCGACGGCCGGGCCGCCCCCGGTGCTCTGCTGGCGCTCCGGATCCCAGCCTGGTCGGGCAGCAGCACCCTGAGCACGGACGGCCAGGACCGCTCGGCGGAGCCGGAGACCGACGGCTACCTACGCGTGCCGCTCGACGGCGCGCACGTCCTGGAGCTGGACGTGCGGCCGCGCTGGACGGCGGCCCACCCCCGCGTGGACGCCGTGCGGGGCTGCCGGGCGCTGGAGCGCGGCCCCGTCGTCTACTGCGTCGAGCAGGCGGACCTGCCCGAGGGCGTCGCGGTCGACGCCCTCGAGATCGACCCGACCGTGGTGCCCGAGGAGCTCGCGGCGCCGCCTGGCGGACCTGCGCCCCCCCGTCTGGCGCTCAAGGTCCACGTCCGGCCGACCGGAGACGCCCTCTACGCGGCGGCCGACGAGGCCGTCCCGGCGGCGCAGGAGCGGCTCACCGTCCCCGCGCTGCCCTTCGCCGCCTGGGGCAACCGCGAGCCGGGCGCCATGCGCGTCTGGCTCCCGGTCGCGCCGGTCTGACCCAACGACCACCCACCGCCCCCTGGCGGCGGGGCGTACCACCAGCTCGGCCCGTTCCCTGCCCGTCGGGCAGCGATCACGAGGAGGAGATCCATGGCACGCAGCACCAGCAACCGGTCGGTCCGGCCCGTGGCCCGGTCGGGCGGCCGCCGCCGCGCCGTCCACGTCAGCGGGGCGATGCTCGCCGCGTCGGCCCTCGTCCTCACCGGCTGCACGGGTGGGGGTGACGACCGCGGGGACGGGAACTCGCTGAACATCCTCGTCGCCAAGCACGCGCTCACGAAGGCGATCGGCGACATGGCCTGGGTCGCCGACCTCGAGGAGGAGACCGGCGTCTCGATCACGTGGGAGGAGGTCTCGGCCGACTGGGACCAGAAGAAGTCGACCATCCTGGCGGCCGGGGACGTGCCGGACGTCGTCATCGGCGGGAACGTCATCACCGACTCCGACCTGGCCACCTACGGGTCCCTGTTCGAGGACCTCTCGGACGACATGGAGGCCCTGCCGAACGTGGCCGACATGTTCGAGCAGGTGGACGGCGCGGAGGCGATGGCTACGCAGGCGGACGGCGCCGTGTACGCGCTGCCCAGCTACAAGGGGTTCTGGCCCCAGGCGATCACCCGGCAGTACATCAACCAGCAGTGGCTAGACACCCTCGGGCTGGCGATGCCGACCACATGGGACGAGCTCTACGACGTGCTCGTGGCGTTCAAGGAGCAGGACGCCAACGGCAACGGCGACCCGGCCGACGAGATCCCGATGGACTGGTCGCCCGTGGTCACCACCGGGTACGGGTACTTCCAGCCGACGGCGCTGCTGGGCAGCACCGGGCTGCCGATCTCCGGCGGCGGCGGCACCGGGTACTTCGTCGAGGACGGGACGGTCGGGAACTTTCTGGCCGACGACCGCTGGCGCGCGGTGCTGGAGTTCCTGAACCGCTGCCAGGAGGCGGGCCTCATCAGCCCGAACGTCATGACGCAGGACTACTCGGCGTACCAGTCGGTCGGTCGCGGCTCGGGCGACGACGCGGCGGTCGGGTTCAGCTGGGGCTGGACGGCCTCCGACCGGTTCGGCGCCCAGCTCGCGCCGCAGTACGCCTCGATGGCGCCGCTGCTGGCCGAGGCCGGCCAGAACGAGGCGCCCACCTGGAGCTACGACTTCGAGAACCTCACGCCCAACCACGTGCTGATCTCGTCCCAGACCCCGAACAAGGCCGCGGCCCTGGCCGTGGTGAACGCCTTCTACGGGCAGGACATCTCGATGGAGGTGCTTTGGGGCGACTTCGGCACCAACATCACCAAGGTCGACGACACCACCTACGAGGTGCTGCCGCCGGCGGACGGGACCAGCGACCCGTCGACGTGGAAGTGGACCTCGACGATGGCCGACATCGGGCCGTCGTGGATCCGCGCCGGCCTGGACGTCACACTGCCCACGGACCTCGCCGAGGCCGTCGAGCAGAGCGCCCCGCTCGAGGACGCCATCGCCGAGGTCGACCCGGAGCAGGACGTCTTCCCGCCCTACATCAAGATGACCGCCGAGGACCTCAGCACCATCGCGCTGAACAACACGGCGATCCTCAACCTCACCCAGACCAGGTTTGCCGAGTTCGTCACCAGCGGCGGCATCGAGGAGGGCTGGGACGAGTACGTGGAGCAGCTGAGCTCCGCCGGCCTGGACCAGAACATCGAGATCCACCAGCGGTACTACGACGAGCAGTCCGGCGCCTGAGCAGCAGGGGTGGCGCACCGACCGGGTGCGCCACCCCGTCGTCGTGCCGGGCACTGCCGCAGGTCGGCCGGGGCGCGGGTCCGGAGCAGGTCGGGGTGCGCATCGCAGCGCACCCCGCGGGAAGGGGGTGGTCGTGTGGCGGTGACACTGGACGAGACGTCGACGAAGGTGCCCAGCACCCCCGTCGGCGCGGGCGGGAGCGGGCGGCGACGCCGGACGCTGACAAGGCACCTGCGGACGAAGTGGCAGCTGTGGGTGATGGTGGCCCCGGCCGTCGTGGTCACCCTGGTGTTCGCGTACCTCCCCATGTACGGCATCCAGCTGGCGTTCCGGAAGTTCGACTTCACCCAGGGCCTGACCGGCGGTGAATGGGTCGGGTTCCAGTACTTCCAGCAGTTCTTCGACAGCCCGCTGTTCTGGACGCTGATGAAGAACACGATCTCGATCAGCCTGTGGACGCTCGTCGTCGGGTTCGTCGCCCCGATCGTGCTCGCGCTGATCGTGAACCAGATCGTCGGACGGCGCAGCAAGCGCTTCATGCAGACGTCGACCTACCTGCCGCACTTCATCTCGATCGTCGTGATCGTCGGCATGCTGCAGGTCTTCCTGGCGCCGACCTCGGGCCTGATCACCCGGTCCCTCGCGTTCTTCGGCGTCGACGACATCAACCTGCTGGGCGCCACCAGCGCGTTCGTCCCGGTGTACGTGATCTCCGAGGTCTGGCAGCACTGCGGGTGGAACAGCATCATCTACCTCGCGGCGCTGTCCAGCGTGGACACCCAGCTCTACGAGGCCGCGCGGGTGGACGGCGCCAACCGCCTGCAGCTCATCCGGCACATCGATCTGCCGGCCCTGGTGCCGACCATGATCGTGCTGCTCATCCTCAACATGGGCGGGGTGCTGAACGCGTGGAACTTCGAGAAGATCTTCCTGATGCAGAACCCGCTGAACTTGTCGGTCTCCGAGGTGATCTCCACCTACGCCTACAAGATCGGCATCCTGGGCGGCCAGTTCAGCTACGCCACCGCGATCGGCCTGTTCAACACGGTCATCAACTTCGTGTTCCTGGTGGGCACCAACCAGGCCGCCAAGCGCTTCGCGAACACCAGCCTCTGGTGACGAGCAGAACCCGGGAGCACCGACCATGTCCGTCCTGACCATGTCCCGCCTGCGCCGACGCATGAACCAGAGCGATCTGCTCTTCTCGATCGTCCTGGCCACCGTGAGCGTGCTGATCCTCTTCGCGACGCTCTACCCGTTGTTCTTCGTGATCATCGCCTCGGTCAGCGACCCCACGCTGGTGGCCACCGGCAAGGTCTGGATCATCCCCCAGGGGTGGAGCACCTTCGGCTACGAGCAGATCTTCGCCGACCAGCGTATCTGGACCGGCTACCGCAACACGATCCTCTACACCGTGGTCGGCACCGCACTGAACCTGCTGGTGACGCTGCCGGCGGCCTACGCGCTCTCGCGCAAGGAGTTCGCCCCGCGCAAACCGCTGATGTTCTTCTTCGCGTTCACCATGTTCTTCTCCGGCGGCCTGATCCCCATCTACCTGCTCTACAAGGACCTGAACCTGCTGGACAACTGGCTGGTCTTCATCGTCCCGTCGGCATTGAACGTCTACAACCTCATCATCGCGCGCGCCTTTTTCGAGAACTCGCTGCCCGAGGAGCTCTTCGAGGCCGCCAGGCTGGACGGGGTGTCCTACTTCCAGTTCTTCCTGACCATCGCGCTGCCGCTGTCCAAGGCGATCATCTCGGTGATCGGCCTGTACTACCTGGTGCAGCACTGGAACGACTTCTTCACCGGACTGATCTTCGTGCGGGACTACGACAAGCAACCCCTGCAGATCGTGCTCCGCGACATCCTGCTGTCCAACCAGGCGTTCGCCGGGGGAGCCGGCGGCGCGGGCGGCACCGGTGGCGCCTACGGGCAGCAGTTCGCCGACCAGATCAAGTACGGCGTCATCATCGTCGCCACGGTGCCGGTGCTCTTGATCTACCCCTTCGTGCAGAAGTACTTCGAAAAGGGCGTCATGATCGGGTCGGTGAAGGGCTGATGAGCCGCCTGGTCGGCTGGCACGTCCGCCTCGGGGAGACGGGCCTGCGGCTCCTCCAGCTGCACCTCCTGTGGGTCGTGGGCACGCTCGCCGGCGGCGTGGTTCTCGGTGTCTTCCCTGCCACCGCGGCCGTCGTCGCCGTGCTCCGCCGGGACGCCCTGCACGGGAACGACGAGGTAGACGAGCCGCGCCCACGCCTGCGGGCGGAGTTCGCGGCCGCCTGGAAGGCCGAGCTGTGGCCGTCCAACCGTCTGGGAGCGGTCCTGGCGGCCGCCTGGTTCCTGCTCCTGTGGGACCGGCACCTGCTGGGTCTGCAGTTCGCCGGGGCGGTCTCCGGCGCGGCGGCCGGGCTGCTCTGGCTGGTCACGCTCGTGGCGGGCGTCGCCACCACGCTGGTGTGGTCGCTCCAGGCGCACTTCACCGAGGGCGTCGCCGCGCTGCTGCGACGGGCCCTGGTGCTCGCCGTCGGCCGGCCCGGTGTCGCGCTGGGCCACGTCGTCGTCGTCGGCGCGGTGCTGTGCCTGTACTACCTGGTGCCCGGCCTGGTCCCGGTCCTCGGCGTGGCGCTGCCCGCCTGGGCATCCTTCGGCTGGCTGTGGCGCAGCGGCGTCCTGCCGGCACCGGCGGCGTCGGTGCAGCCGCCGACGACCGCCGTCCCCGTCGAACCCGCGCCGGTGGGCGCGCGGACAGGAGTGCTGTGAGCTCGGAGGTGACCGCGGGGCTCGTCCCCGGCGTCCTGGTGGAGACCACCGGCGACCGGATCGTGTGGCGGGGCGGCGGCGAGACCGTCGTCGTCGAGCCCTGGGGGGTGGACAGCGTGCGGGTGCGCGCGGCGATGGGGGAGGTGCTCGACACCGACTGGGCCCTGCTGACCCCGGCGCCGGCCACCGGCGTGCGGATCGAGGTGGAGGGCTCCCTGGACGCCGGCGACGGCGCCGGGACCGTCGCGGTGACCCTGGTCCACGGGCGCCTCCGGGCCACCCTGGTGGCGACCCGCGGCTACGAGTGGCAGACGGGCGCGCACATGCACCGTGCCCACCTGTCGTTCCGCGACGCC
>Ga0066794_10000205_pt1 | contig 10993 bp, 7 predicted proteins | sample PersoiDNA2013190_FD_70945 | JGI IMG/M metagenome (GOLD analysis project Ga0066794, IMG submission 70945) | Permafrost soil microbial communities from the Arctic, to analyse light accelerated degradation of dissolved organic matter (DOM) -... | ecosystem: Environmental > Terrestrial > Soil >... | reverse complement strand
CAGAAGGCGACCATCGACGCCATGGCGGCGCTGGCCTTCGGCATGTACGTGCACGTGAGCCCGGTCCCCTTCGTGACCGGCGCGCCCAACCTGGTGAAGCTGGTCACCGAAGACCTGCCGGGCGTCACCGGCGGCAAGCTGGCCCTCGAGTCCGATCCGGTCGAGGCGGTCGCCGCTATGCTGGCCTGGATCGACGGGAAGAGGGCTGCACTCGGAATCTGGACCCGACGGGCCTGACGGCCCACACCATACGCAGACCCGCAAGTGATGAGGGCGGGGAGTGCCTTCCGGCGCTCCCCGCCCTTTCGCCGTGACTCACATATCCTTTCTTTACGCAATCTACGTCTCTCCTTTTGCGTTGCTTTTCTAAAGGTAGAGACTCATACTCCAGGCATGAGGCGCCTTGTCACAGACCAACTGAGCTCCTGGGCACACTCTCACCGGCGTAAGCCGCTGCTCGTGCGCGGCGCCCGCCAAGTCGGCAAGACCTGGGCCGTCGAGGATTTCGGAGAGAGGCACTTCGGGGGCCACCTGCGCACGCTCGACCTCGAGAAGCGGCGCGACCTGCATCGCGTTTTCAGTGGCGACCTCACTGCGGCCCGCATGCTGTCACAGCTCGAACTCGCGCTGGACGCACGCATCGAACCCGGTCGCGACGTCCTGTTTCTCGACGAGGTCCAGGCATGCCCGCGCGCCATCGTAGCCCTGAGATACTTCTACGAGGAGCTGCCCGACCTGCACGTCGTCGCCGCTGGATCCCTGATCGAGTTCGCGCTGGGGCAGCTGTCGTTCCCAGTTGGAAGAGTCCAGTTCATCAACATGTACCCGATGACGTTCCTCGAGTTCCTCTGGGCGAGCGGTCATGACCGCGCCGCCGAGATCGTTCAGCGTGGACCCGCCCCACTCGACGATGTGACTCACGAGCTGCTGCTCGGTCGGCTTCGCGAGTACCTGTTCGTCGGCGGGCTCCCCGAAGCAGTGCGGCTCTTCACCGAGTCGGGTCTCTTGCGCGACGCCTTCCTGGCGCAAGACGAGGTGGTGGAGGCGTATCGTGCCGATTTCGGTAAGTACGCGCCCCGCGTCAGCAGAGACACCCTCGACGAAGTGCTCACGTCGGTAGCGCGGGCGGTGGGTTCACAGATCAAGTTCAGCAACCTTGCTGAGGGACCCACCATCCCGACGATCAAGAACGCGTTCACGTTGCTCGAGAGAGCGCAAGTGATCCACCGTGTCGCCGCCGCGAAACAGGTCGGTCTGCCGCTCGGAGTCGGCGCCTCCAGCCGCCGTTTTAAGGCGATCATGGTGGACTTGGGCCTCCTCCATCGTCTCACCGGGGGGGCCCTGGATGCGGCCTTTGCCACAGCCGATCTGCTCGGCATCTACAAGGGAGCGCTGGCCGAGCAGTACGTCGGCCAGGAGCTCCGTGCGGCCGGCGATCGCGAGCTGCACTACTGGTCACGCGCCGCCAAGAGCAGCACGGCTGAAGTCGACTACCTCGTCGGTATCGCCGGCCGTATAGCGCCCATCGAGGTCAAGAGCGGGCCGGCGGGGCGGCTGCGGAGCATGCACCAGTTGCTGCTGGAGCACCCAGAGTGCGATTCCGGGATCGTGATGTCCACGCGACCCTACGCCGAGCTGCCGGAGCAGCGCTTGGTGTTCATTCCTTTGTACTTCGCGGGGACCCTCGCACGGCTCCACCGCGACGCGTGATGCGGCCCGAGGCCATGACCGCGTCGTGTCGCGACGGCAGTCCGGCCAGCGCAGGCATCGCCCGCCGTCCGACGCGTGCGATACTCTTCGGACTATGACCGCCGACGGGGCCATACCTGGCGCATCCACCGCTTTTCGCGACTACCTCACCGAGGTCGGGCGTGACTTGGCGGCAGGTAACGCCACGGAGCACACGCACCGTCCGGCGCTCAAGGCCCTCCTCATCGCCCTCGACCCCGACGTGCGGCGCGCCCGATTTCATCGTCACGCGCAACGACCTGCCGGTCGGCTACATCGAGGCCAAGGACGTGGGCCGCTCGCTGGATGAGATCGAGCGCGACGAGCAGCTCAAGCGCTATCGCGAGAGCCTCAGCAACCTCATCCTCACCGACTACCTTGAGTTCCGCTGGTGCAAGGACGGCGAGAAGCAGAAGACGGCGCGCATCGCCTACGTGGGCGACTCGGGCAAGCTGCGGCCCGATCGCGAGGGGCAGAAGCAGGCGGCCGCCATGTTCAGCTCGTTCCTCGCCCAGGAGCCGCCGATCGTCGGCAAGCCGGAGGACCTCGCGAGGCGCATGGCGGCGCTCACGCGCATCGTGCGCGACATCGTGCGCAGCGCCCTCGAGCACGACCGCAGCAGCGGCTCGCCGCTGCGCGAGCAGCTCGAGGGCTTCCGCCGCGTGCTCATCCACGACCTTGGCGAAGACCAGTTTGCCGACATGTACGCGCAGACCATCGCTTACGGCCTCTTCGCGGCGCGGGTGAACGCCCCCGCCGACGAGCACTTCAGCCGCCAGCACGCCGCCTACGACCTGCCGAAGACCAACCCCTTCCTGCGCCAGATGTTCGGCCAGATCGCCGGCCCGGAGCTCGATGAGCGCATCGCCTGGGCCGTCGACGACCTGGCCGAGCTGCTGGCCCGCGCGCGCATGGACCTGGTGCTCGAGGACTTCGGCAAACGCACCCGGCAAGAAGACCCGGTGGTGCACTTCTACGAGACCTTCCTCGCCGCGTACGACCGCAAGATGCGGCAGGCGCGCGGCGTCTACTACACGCCCGAGCCCGTGGTGAGCTACATCGTGCGCAGCGTCGACCACATCCTGAAGACCGAGTTCGGCCTGCCCGACGGCCTCGCTGACAACTCGATGATCGAGGTGCCCGTCCCGGGCAAGCCCAAAGAGACGCGCATGGTGCACAAAGTGCAGATCCTTGACCCGGCCTGCGGCACCGGCACCTTCCTCGCCCAGGTCATCGAGACGATCCGCGACACCGTGGTCGCCAAGCACGGCGCCGGCATGTGGCCGGGCTACGTGCACGACCACCTGCTGCCACGCCTCTACGGCTTCGAACTGCTCATGGCGCCCTACGCCATCGCCCACCTGAAGCTCGGCCTGCGCCTCAAAGACACGGGCTACGACATCGAGCAGAGTGAGCGCCTGCGGGTGTACCTCACGAACTCGCTCGAGGAGGCACGTGAGCGCGAGCATGGGCAGCTCACCTTCTTCGGGACTTGGCTGGCGGAGGAGGCCGACCGCGCCAGCGAGGTGAAGCGCGAACTGCCGATCATGGTGGTCCTCGGAAATCCACCGTACTCGAATAGCTCGCAGAACAGGGGCGAATGGATCTCCGAGCTCGTTGCCGACTACAAGCGCGGACTAGGTGAGCGGAAGGTCAACCTAGACGATGACTACGTGAAGTTCATTCGTTTCGGACAATGGCGAATCGACCACACAGGCTCAGGCGTGCTCGCCTTCGTCACAAACCATGCGTTTCTGGACAATCCGACCTTCAGGCAAATGAGGCGCTGCCTCATGGCGTCCTTCGACCACCTGTCAGTTCTTGACCTCCACGGCGATAGTCGACGTGGAGAAATCAGCCCCGATGGCTCCAAAGACGAGAACGTATTCGACATCCAGCAGGGAGTCTCGATCAGCCTTGTCGTCAGGCACGAGCACCCGAAGGAAGCCAGCCAAGTTCGATTCTCCGAGCTCTGGGGCGACAGGACGAGCAAGTACGCCCGGCTTCTGGACAGCTTCTGCGAGAGCACCGACTGGCAGGCACTGCAACCCCGCGAACCACACCTCCTTTTCACTCCACAGGACGACGAGCTGTCCGAGGAGTACCTTCGCGGCACGCCTGTAACCGAAATGTTTGGCGAATACACGACCGCTATCCAAACCGCCAGGGATTCTCTGGTGATTGCCTTCAGTGCCGAAGAACTCAGAGCGAAGCTGGGTGCCTTTGCGGATGTCACAATTCCGAATGAGGCCATTCGAGCGCGATATGGGGTGACCGATGGGCGCGGATGGACCGTCAGAGAAGCGCGTCGCATGCTCCGCGACGCAGGGATTCGCCCGTTGCTAATGATGCCCTACTCATACAGGCCATACGACCAGCGCGCCATTTACTACTCGCCGATCGTGGTGGCGTGGCCGAGGACTCAGATAGCTCAGCATGTGGCGGGTAGGTCGAACCTGGTGTTGTTGTGCACGAGGAACAGCAATAACCCTGCGGCAGGTGTTGCGCTCGTCTCACGCGGCCTGGCCGACAAGAGGCTGCTGGCCGGCTCTCGCGGTGAGGCGAAGTTCCTGTACCTGTACAAGTGGCCGTCGCGAACCGACGCGCAGCCGAATGCCCTCGAAGTGGCAAAGAACGAGTCGGCGGTACCGAATCTGAATCCGGCATTCGTGCAATCTCTCGTTCAGGCAACTGGCTTTCACTTTGTCTCGCAAGGGCTTGGTGACTGCCGAGAAGCCATCGGGCCGGAAGGCATCCTGAACTACGTCTTTGCGGTCCTCTCGTCACCGTCCTACCGCGACCGTTACGCGGACTTCCTGAAGTCCGACTTCCCGAGAATCCCCATCACGTCTCACCGCGACCTTTTCCGCGAGCTCTGCCGCCTCGGCGCGCGGCTCGTCACACTGCATCTCATGGAGGCCGACGACCTCGCGCCCATCACCACCTACCCGGTGCCGGGCGACAACCGCGTCGCGAAGGTCCGCTACACCGAGCCGGGGCAGGGCGCCGAGCAGGGCCGCGTCGGGATCAACGCCACGCAGTACTTCGAGGGCGTGCCGCCCGAGGTCTGGGCGTTCCACGTGGGCGGCTACCAGGTCTGCGCCAAGTGGCTCAAGGACCGCAAGGGCCGGCAGCTCACCTACGACGACCTAACGCACTACCAGTACGTCGTCGCCGCGCTCGCCGAGACCATCTCGCTGATGCGCGAGATCGATGAGGTCATCGAGGCGCACGGCGGGTGGCCGATCGCGTAGTGCGTACGGCGCGGGAGGGCTGCTGGCCATCCGGTGCACCGGGTACGTTGCAGCCCTCCCTGGCGCCGCCCCGAGGGGGCCCCAACGCCGCCGGCTAGCAAGGCTCCCGTTGCAGTCTTGCCCGCCTGGCCACTGCTGGAGTCTGGCGCACTGCGTGGAGCGGCGACAGGGTGACGATGAGCGGGAGCGCCTAACGATCGCGTCAGATGCGGGTGGCGGAGGGGCCGTTTGCTGGTGCTATGGTGGTAGCAGGAGTCGTCCGCCTAGAGGGTGAAGCGCGAGGTGCGGGGTGTGTTGATGGCCACGCAGGAGGCTGATTGTGTGATGTCTGACAAGTCGCAACGTTGTTCGAACGACGAGCTGCTTGCTTATTCCGCTGACATCGAACCCGAACTGGCGAGGTTTCCCGGTCCGACCTTGGAGGACGGAAAGCCGATGCCGCGGCCGTCACCCTGGGAGTTGCCCGAGCGCGTGCGCGCAGACGTCGAGAGCCTGCGCGAGATCGTCGATCAGGCTCTGGAGGGAGAGCAGCCTTCCGGCGATGAGGTGACGGTGCCGCTGAAGCTGACCACAGGACTCCTCACCAGGCTGCACAACATCCCCGTCGTCACGAATCCGTGCGTCGAACTCTACGAGGACGAAGGGGGTCGCAGCCCACGTCAGGATTTCCACGGTGTCATGCTCGAGACGACCAGCGGGGCAGGCCGGAGGCAGTACCAGGTCCTTCCCACGACTTGCTCGTTTGGCAAGGGCGACGTGCTCATCCCGCGCTACAACAACGGGAACATGTGCGGCGCAAACTGGTTCAAACGCCCCGAGACCGGCACGATCGAGCTGGCGTTTCCGGGCAGCGCCGAGTTCACGGGTCACCCTCCGGGAAGACCGGACCTGTAGAGCCATTGAGACGGCTCGTTGGCAGCGCGTTGGTCGCGCGACCGCTCAGCCTCAATCGGGAGGTCGCGCATCATTGGTAGTCATGCAGATCAATCTGCGACACGTCCTGAAGCCTCTGCGGCAAGCAACGCGGCGAGTGAGCGACCGCCGACGATTCTGCCACAATGTTGAGTGCTTACGCCGTGTCCAGTCCCGGGATAAGGTACTCCAAGTCGATCCGAACAAGCTCGGAGAAAAGAAGCGGTGAGACTGTCGCGCCGTATTCTGGTGGTAGCAGGGCACAGCCCTCGTCCCTACAGACTCCAGCGTAGTCGTCAAACCACTCATCGAAGAGTTCCCTCGCATGCCCCGGCAGTTCATTTTCCGCTGGAAAGACGTGGAGAGTGAGCATGGTCGGGGAGCGTCCTTGACCATGAGCCTCGTACATGATGCACGAGACGGGCTCCAGCGCGGACTTGCCTCGAGCAGGGTCACGGGCCAGAAAGTCACGCAAGTGGTCAATCATCTGGTCAGTAACACCCCCCTCTGCGGCTACTCTGCTCCGCAGCTCTTGGAGGCGGAGCGAAAAGTCCCGGTAGCCACCGAGGTCCGCAAAGCCGTGGACGGGTTTGCGGCCAGCCAGCCAACCTTTCTCAACCGGAATCTCGATTCTCAGGTCGGCGAGCCATAGGCCTTGGAGACTGGGAGGCCTGAGTGGCACCAGGTAGCGGAATCCTCTCTTCAGCACCAGCCCCACCTGTTCCTTGGAGTAGCTGTCTGAGGGGCTGACCGGTGCGACCTGAAACCAGGGCCGGCACGGCGTTCGTGTGCGTCCGGGCGACGCCTTCTCTGTGAGATCACACGACTGCGTCGTGATGATGCCGTAGGGCGGACCGTCTTCCTCAGCAAGTACGGCCACACTGGCGTCACCTCCATCCTCAACTATGCCGCGAGTGAGCGCCCATATCGGGCACTCACCGTTAGCGGCATAGAGGAACGGGGGGCCTTCGACCAGATCGCCTTGGCGGAACTCGGCTACTGCCTCAATCGCGGCAGGAGGCCAGACATCGGGCAAGCCTCGGTCAATCATGGGTGCCTGGAAGTCGTGAGCGTCGTGGCGGACGGTCCGACTTCCTGAACGATCGGGCTGGCGGCAGGGGTACAACCTCGTCATCATCCGGCTCGGGCCGATAGGCGAAGAGCGTCGACGGTTTGATGTCGTCGCCATCCAGGAGCGCCTTGACGGCAGACTCGAAAGCACTCAAATCCCCGCGCTTTAGGACATCAATCCAACTCGGGGAGCCCGTGTGAAGCCAAGCCAACGAACCGTCTCTGCCCACCGCTGACTCCAGCGCGCTCACCAAACCGTAGACACGCATCAGCTTGCGGACAGTAGATGGCCGTGGCACGGCGCCTGTGCGCTGCCAGTTCAGGAACGTGTTCCGGTCGATTCCAGTCGCCTCTTCCGCATCCTGCCAAGTGAGATCCAAACGGCTCTTCAGCTCACGAACGAGGTCAAGTGGAGTGTGCCCAGCGTCTTCCACATCGTTTCGCTCGTCCTCAGCACATCGACGCGCGCCCTCGAGTCTGTTCGCGCCCTGCCCTTTCGACATCCTGCAGTCGTGGTCGCGCTGGGCGAGACGCACAGCTGCCTCCGCAAGAAGCGTCGGGAAAGTCGACGCAGCCTCTAGGGGCGCAACGAAGATGCCGGTTCTCTGGAAGGGGGTCGCCCATGGTCCGATGACGGAGGTGACCATGCGTGCCTCTGCACCGGGCTCCCACTGCAGCTGCGTGGATGACTGCCCGCCTACTGAATCCAGTGCTCCAAGGAACAGACTCGGGTCAGGCTGGCTCCAGAGGCACACGAAGTCCGTGCCCCCACTGGGAAGCCAGGGGCTCCAGTGGTCCGCCAGCCAGCCCGGACCAAGGGCTGATGCATCGGGTGCAAGACTGAGGGCAGTCGCGTCCTCTTCGACCCACCCCGTCTGCGCCAATTGTGCGCACCCAGCCGTCATGCTTCCTCAAAGAATGTCATGAGTTCATCCGTGACGGTGGCTCGGAACAAGCCTAGCGCTACCTCATGGAACCGATCTGCCTCGCCGACTATCTGCTCGGCCTCGTACTTGCGAGTCTCGTCCTTGAAGACGTCCGTATCGAGTATGTACGTCCATCTGCCGTCGTTGGCCTCGTCGCGAAAGAACCCATGTCTGTAACCACACCGCACGCCTTCTCCGATGTCGAGGTCGAGCTGCTGCTGAGCTCCCATGATGGCTTCGCCGAACGCGGGATGAAGCAGCGGCCCCAAGACCTCTCGCGAGAGGTACGGCGTCCATCCAGAGGGTTCCTCAACCGGCGGCCGCGAGATCTGGTCGATGTACCTGAGACCAACACGGTGGACCATCGCTGGAGATAGGTGATTCGTGAGCGCCTCAACGAGCTCTGTGAACCGCGCGCGAAAGTCGTCATCCCAACTCGTGTAGCCCGTGGTTGTCTCAAGAGAAGCGGAGTCCGGGAACACGCTTACAATCCACGATCCATCTTGCGACTTGTACCGCCAGCCAACAGAGATTGGGGGTATGACGACGGGCATTTCTGGTGACCGAGGCGGGAGCAGCGGCGCGGCCTGAGCTCGATCCAGGACTGGATACCTGCCCTCCTTTCCTCCCAGACTCTCATGCAGCGCGAGGATGGTCCGAGAATCGGCGGCCGCAGGCGTGGCCTCGAACCGAATCTGACATACCACGAGCGTAAGGGGAGATCCGGGCAGCTGGTGATGCTCCGTTGAAGCAAGGTTTAGTGGCATCGCTCCTCCTGATGCAATTGAACCTTAGTTGAACTATTGTACCCAATCGGCAGACCAACGCCAACACTTGAGTGTCCGAAGAGCCCGGTGACGGATGCACAGATGCGGGGGAGCGGATGACCACCTATCATGCGCCGCCCCGTTTCCGAGCCTGTCCCCCGCGCCCTGACAACGCCTCGCCAACGCTCCGCGGCACCAGCGGACCTGTCATGAAGTTCAGACGGGACCGACTCTCGTCATGCGGAAACGCTTGCAGGTCCACGCGAGTTGTCGGTATTATTCGCTGACAGAATATGCGACAGTTTCTTTGACATCAAATGGGCCGATAATGTCAGTGAGGAGATGATCATGCCGGATTACCCATACATGCTCTTCCGGAAGCACTGGTCGTTTTCGCCAGAAGTCCTCTTTGAGCTGGGTCAATGTGACGCCATCATCTCGGCCATTTCCGAGACGCCGATTCGTCCGGATTCCTACAAGCAGCTGCTACGGGTAGCGCTGGTCAAGGGGGCTCAGGCCACAACTGCCATCGAGGGCAACACTCTCTCTGAGTCCGAGATCGAGCGCGTCGCAAACGGCAACGCCTTGCCGCCAAGCAAGGAGTACCAGGAGATCGAGGTGCGGAACATCCTGGAGGCTATGAACACGCTCCTCCGGGAGGTCATCGCTGATGGGAAGACGCAGCTGATCGATAGCCGCCTATTGTTGCGTTTCCACAGCATGATAGGGAAAGACCTCGGGGAGCATTTCGACGCCGTTCCTGGACGCTTTCGTGAAGACCAGCGCGTCGTGGGCAAGTACAGGTGTCCCGACTTCCACGATGTTCCGGGGCTGGTGGACAAGCTCTGCACCTGGCTGCAAACGGAGTTCGGGTACGACCGCGGAGATCAGTCGTTTGGCGACGCCGTGACTCAAGCGATTGCCTCGCATGTGTACATCGAATGGATACACCCATTCGGTGACGGCAATGGGCGAACTGGTCGTTTGGTGGAGTTCTACATGCTCCTGCGCGCCGGTGTCCCCAACGTCGCGTCACACGTTCTCTCCAGCTTCTACAACCTGTCGCGTCCCGAGTACTACCGCCAGCTCGAGCTGGCTGGGCAGAGCCATGACCTGAGCGGCTTCATCGCCTATGCCGTGAAGGGGTTCCGAGACGGGCTTCAAGAGACTCTCGAAACGATCCAGGTCAGCCAGTTCGTCACCGCATGGCGAAGCTACATCTATGACAAGTTCGCGGAGGCTCAGTACCGGAAGAACGTCTTCAAGCGCCGGAGACAACTTGTGCTGAGTCTCCCCTTTGATACGCCGTTGAGTACTGAAGACGCGACGATGGTCACGCCAGAAGTGGCTCGCGAATACGCCGATCTCTCGCCGAGGACAGTGATGCGCGACATGCAGATTCTCGAGGGGATGGAGTTGGTGCGGCGAGTTGGAAAGAAGTACGTTGCCAACACCAACGCCTTACGCATGCAAATGCCTCGCCGCAGGGAGGGGAGCACAACGAAGTCTTGCGTGTAGCGGTTCATGGCCCGCCGCTCTGCTCCGTCGCGACGGCCGGCGAAAGCCTGTGGCCATAGTACATCGCGCTTTCGCCGGGACGATGATGCCACCGAGCACGATGTATCGCCCGATACTCCATCCACCCTCTTCGCGGCTGTTCGGCGCGGCGGCACATGACCGCCAATGATGCGACCGCTCCGCTTCGGACCTGACTGGCGCCGGCTCCCAACTCTTCGCCAGTGGTGTCAACAGCCTCTTTCCGCTGTGCCTATACCCTGCCGCAGGTCACGAGGCGACTCGTCGACCAAACCTCACTGACGAATTCTGCTCGGACCTCGGTTCAAGTACTGGTCTGCGCTGGATCGGCGATGGCCACGGCGACCTCGCCGAAAGCGTCGGCCTGGACGACTTCTGCTATGTCGTCGTGCTCGCCGCCAAGAACACGCACTACCTGTTGATAACGGCCTTCTGCGTCGAGCACGCAAGACGGCGCGACACCTATCGACGAGAGTGGGAGCGGTCGGGGCGGAGATAGGGACGGCGCCGCCGAGGGCGACGCCGTAGCTCAGTCCACACATGGTAGATGAGACACCCATACCATCGGCTTCGGTGTCGCATTTGTCAAGGATTCGAGGCCGTCTATTTCGGCTAACGCTCCCACAGCGCAGCACTTCGCGGGCGTGCCGCCCGAGGTTTGGGAGTTCCACGTGGGCGGCTACCACGTCTGCGCCAAGTGGCTCAAGGACCGCAAGGGCCGGCAGCTCACCTACGACGACCTAACGCACTACCAGTACGTCGTCGCCGCGCTCGCCGAGACCATCTCGCTGATGCGCGA
>Ga0066794_10000203_pt1 | contig 11067 bp, 6 predicted proteins | sample PersoiDNA2013190_FD_70945 | JGI IMG/M metagenome (GOLD analysis project Ga0066794, IMG submission 70945) | Permafrost soil microbial communities from the Arctic, to analyse light accelerated degradation of dissolved organic matter (DOM) -... | ecosystem: Environmental > Terrestrial > Soil >... | reverse complement strand
GCCACGGGAACTCCGAAGAGCATGGCATACGGACTGTGATTCACGATGCCGCAATCCCAGCGTTCATTGATGCTGCAAGGTGAAGTGTCGGTGCGGTAATGCTCGCGCAACGCGAGTGAAGAAGCGGCGATACCGACGACGGCAAGCACAATCAGCGCCCATCTCATGCAAGACTCCCACCCCAATGTAAACGCCGTTGCATTCCTGAAATAGATATCATCTGCGATTTCCGCAAGTTTTACCAGTCCTTGCGGGGATGGAATTTTGCACCGTTTGCTCGCCCTGCCTTACAGGTAGATTCGCGAACCACCAGCTCGGGCTCGACGGTAATCTGCTTTGGATGGTCCGTGCCGTCACGAGCGATGCGCCGCAGAACGGTCTCGGCGGCAATCCTTCCCATTTTGCGCAGGGGTTGCCGCACAGTGGTGAGCCCGGGATTTTGGTACGCGGCGCTCTGGATGTCGTCGAAACCGACCACGGAGACGTCTTCCGGCACCCGCAGTCCCTTTTCCCGCAAGGCGCGGATCGCGCCAATCGCGGAAATGTCATTGAACGCAAAGATCGCCGAGAAGGGCGCGTGTCTTGCCAGCAGGCGGCGAGTGACCTGGTAGCCCAGATCGGGGGAGGGTACATCTCCCTGCAACTGGGTTGTCAGTTTCGCATCAATCGTGAGGCCAAGCCGGGCTGCCGCCTGAACAATCCCGTCCCAGCGGGCTTCCGTATCTGAACTGAACTCTTGTCCTTTGATAAAGGCGATGCGCCGGTGTCCGAGCTTGAACAGGTGTTCCAATGCCAACTCCGCGGCTCGGCAGTGATCGAGCAGGATGTTGGTGACCCCCTTCATTTCGTTGTGGCCGGAAACGGCAACCACAGGAATGGATAGATCGTGGTGCCACGGAGTATCCACGGCGATCAACCCCTCGACCGAGCGCGCCAGCAGCAGCTTGGGGTACTCGTCGATCAAATCGGGCCGGTGGTGATGGCTGGCCACGAAATAAAAATAGCCTTCCCGCAACAAGTGTTCTTCGATGCCGCTCAGCACCAGGGTCTCGTAGCCCTCGCTTATTTCCGGTACGACCACGCCGATAGTGAAGCTGCGCTGGGTGCGCAAGGAGCGGGCCATAAAATTGGGGCGATAGTTGAACTTGTCCGCTGCGGCGAAAATCTGGTCCTGAGTCGCCTTGGGAATGGAGTCGGCGACCGCCGAGCGATTCATCACCAGCGACAGGGTAGCCGGGGAAAGGCCAAGGTGATCGGCGAGAAACTTCAAGCTGACTTTCTGTCCTGGGTGCCGGGCGGCGGCTGTTCCGGTCTTTTTCCGCTTGCTCATCTTCTGCTTGCTCATCGCGCTGTGCAGTCTCCCACAAGCGCGACCGCGAGGCAATCATCGAGGATTTCGATGCGTCGCATTCGTTCGGCGCTTGACTTGTCCTGGACACCATGCTATACCGTCTGGTTAACTAAAGCGATTTAGTTACGATTTAGTGGCCCTACCGGTTTTAGTGCCGAGATGGCTGACCAGAACCGGTTCTCCGCTTTTCCTGAATCGCTTGAAAAAGATCGCTTGAAAACCAGCGCGACTTCCGCGCCTTGGAGGCAAGTCATGTTCCCCTCGACTCCCGTCCGTGCTCTCCTGCTCTCCGCGATTCTCTTCTTCCTGACCTCATCCGCCTTGGCCCAATACGGGGCGAGCTTACAGGGCACCGTGACCGACAAGAGCGGTGCGGTCGTCGCGGGCGCAAAAGTGACCGCGACCAACCAGGCAACCGGAGTCACCCAGACCACCGAAACCAGCGGAGCAGGTTTCTACCGGGTGCCGGCCCTGGTACCGGGACAGTACACCGTGGACGTGGAGTCCGGCGGCTTCCGCAAGAGCCACTTCACGAATGTGCAAGTGGACGCAGAAAGCGTGCGCGGGTTGGACGTTGCGCTTCAAGCGGGCGGGGCCCAGGAGACGGTGACGGTGACGGGGGAAGTCTCCGGCGTGCAATCTGAAACCGCAAGTATTTCGGGCGGAATCTCAGCCAAGCAGATCGAAGAATTGCCTCAGTTCGGCCGCGATCCGTACGAGTTGCTGCGGTTAGCTCCGGGAGTCTTTGGCGATGGCGCTCGCAATGGGATTGGTCAGGCGCAATTATTGCCCAACGGTGCGGGTCCTGGCGGCTCCAACAATTCGCTCTACCAGGTGGAGAACCAGGTCCAGGTGACCGCCAATGGCCAGCGGGTCTCCGGTAACAACTTCCTGATCGACGGCGTGGATGTCAACAGCCTGACTTGGGGCGGGGCATCGGTTGTTACACCCAACCAGGAGTCGATTGCGGAAGTTAAAGTGCTCTCAACCAGTTACTCGGCGGAAGATGGCCGGAACTCGGGTGCACAGGTCAAGGTCGTCTCCAAGGCTGGCACTAATGGATTTCACGGCAGCGCCTTCTTCAAGTACGGGGAGCCCGGACTGAATGCGTTCAACACATTCAATGGCTTTGTCAGTGGTTTCGAGCGCGCGCCCACAACGCGAGTGAGCAACAAGAGTCGCAATTACGGGGGCAGCATCGGCGGCCCAATCGTGAAAAACAAGGTGTTTTTCTTCTTCTCCATGGAAGGGCAACACAATAATCTCAGCGACTTGGGTGTCGGTTACGTGGAGACACCGGAATTCCGGCAGGCACTGCTGGATTCTCGGCCGGGAAGCGTGGCAGCTCAGCTCCTGTCTGCCCCCGGAGTCGCCCCGCAGGTCAAACAGTATTTTGGCGGATCGTGTGGCGACATCATTGCCGGCAGTTCCGAAACGTGTGCCGTCATTCCAGCGGGCACGGGCACTCAGGGCGGACTTGACCTGGGTTCCCCGGTACCTATAACAGACCCCACTGATCCGTATGTTCCGCTGAGTCTTGCCCCGAACGCCATCGGGAGCAGCTTCATCGGAAATGGACTGGACGGTGTCCCCGATGTCGTCCAAGCTCTTCTGGTAAATCCATCCCACCACTACGGCACCCAATACAACGGGCGCGTTGACTACCAGCGCGGGAACCACCTGTTTGCCGTGAGTACTTACATCACTAAAGCGGATAACCTGACGACTACCAACGATCAATTCCGGCCGATGGGCGTCATTCTCAACAAGCCAACGAATCCCGCGGGCACTTTGCTGTGGAACTGGACCATTTCTCCGACGCTTCTGAACGAAGCGCGATTGAACTTCAGTCGATTTAGCTACGACGAAGTTAGTACCAACAGCGTCGTAAACTTTGGGATCCCGGAGATTCAGGTGGAAGGGATCTTTAACACCGGTCCACGCCTGGATTTTGGCGTGAAGCGCGGAAACAATACGCCCGGCGTGCTTTCCCAGAACACCTACGCATTCCGCGACACGCTCAGCAAGGTCATTGGGAAACACGCGTTGAAATTTGGGTTTGAAGTTCGCAAGGAGCAGAACAACAATAACGAAATCGGCCTCGCTCGGCCGGTGTATTCCAACGTCCGGCTGTGGAATTTCTTCAATAGCGCGCCCATCTTTGAAGGCGTAGACATAAACCCGCAGACCGGCCTCCCTGATTCCACGCAGCGGTATTTGCGGACCAGCGACTACGCCCTCTTCGGGCAAACGGATTGGAAGGTGCGCCCGAACCTCACTCTCAACCTGGGCCTGCGGTGGGAATACTACACCCCGATTACGGAGAAGCAAGGGCGGCTCACCCAGCTTGACCTGGGCCCGATTGGCAATCCCAGCCCGGTGATTCACGTGGTGAGTCAGCTTTATCCGCCGGACCGGAACAACTTCGCGCCCCGGGTTGGATTTGCCTGGACACCGGAGAAGTTCAACAACAAGCTGGTGTGGCGCGGCGGAGTCGGTGTCTTCTACAACCGCTTTGAAGGAGCCGCATTCGGCCCGATGCGCGAGAACCCACCCTTCCACGCCGCATTTAACTTCTGCTGCGGAACGTCGAGCCAAGACTTCAGCACGCCATTCCTCAACGGGATCATCCTCTACGAGTTGGGCACTACTAATTCGCCGCTTAGCTTTCCGGTCAATCCTAAGTTGGCTGTAGGGGTTGATCCTGCCACCAATTTCCCTCTGAGCTGCCAATCACTGCCGGTCGGGTGCAATGTTCAGGTCTATTCCACGCCGCACAATATGCCCAACGCGTACACGTATGTGTACTCGCTCGAGACGGAGTACCAACTGGCGCCGAGAACGACCCTTACTCTCGGTTATGCCGGAACCATTGGGCGTAAACAGATCCGCATCTACGACCTGAACCAGGTGCGGGATGACCTGTCGCTGCAGCATCTGGTCAACCCGAATTTCTTCATTCAGCCCGACGTAAACTCGAACTTCAATTCTCTGAACGCCCGTTTCGCCAGGACGTTCGCTCGGGGCTTCCAGTTTGATGCGAAGTACCGCTGGTCGAAGAGCATGGACCAGAGTTCCTTCGGGGCGCCGAACGCGGCGGCCAATGAAACATTCCCGCGCGATCTGCGTACCGAGTACGGTCCGTCGGACTATGACGTTTCCCATAACTTTGTGGCGTCTGGTATCTGGGAATTACCCATTCTGCGTGGCCGCCATGACTTGCTTGGCAAGGCACTCGGAGGCTGGCAGATCTCCGGCATCTTCACCGCCCATTCCGGCTTCCCATGGACTCCGACCGGCGGTTGTAACCAGACGCCCGGCAACGAGTTCATCTGCCCCTTCCGTCCGGTGGCGTTCACTGGCGGTAACGGAAGCGATTTCTCGAACGACACGTTCCTGAAGCCCAACGGCAACTTCCCGGGTGGCGGCCTGAAGTTCTTCACGTTATGTAGTAATGGGGCGCCCGGCAGCGCCCTCTGCGCACCCGGCATTGGACGCAACTCGCTTCGCGGGCCACGTTATCAGAGCGTAGATATGACCTTCGGAAAAAACACGCGGTTTAGCGAACAGGCAAACCTGGAATTTCGCGCCAATTTCTTCAACATCTTCAACAAGCAGAACTTGGCCCCGTTTGGCTTTAACACGCCCAGCACGACCATAGACGGGCAATACTTCGGATCCGCAGAGCCGAGTAATGGCGGCCTCGCTGGCCGTGTGATCGAATTCCAGACGCGGCTTACCTTCTAACTTGCGGGGAGCTCCCCGAGCGGCAGACCTGAACCGAGGCTGCCGCTCGGCACCGCTTCTCCAAGGGACTTTCATGATCAAGCGACAGGGCTTCCTAGCGCTTCTTCTTTGTACGGTTAGCGCGATCGTTGTGAATCGCCCTGCGACCGCACAATTCATAACCGAGACGGTGGTCATTGACGCGAACGCCACCGCTCATCCTTTTCCCCACTTCTGGGAGAAAATGTTTGGCTCCGAGCGCGCCATCGTGACTTTGCGCGAGAGCTATCGCCGCGATCTCCGCGATGTAAAGCAGATGACCGGCTTCGAGTACGTGCGCTTCCATGCCATCTTCCACGATGAAGTCGGCATTTACGACGAGGACGCCGAGGGACATCCCGAGTACAACTTTTCCTACGTGGATCAGGTCTATGACGGCTTGCTGGCCAACGGTGTGCGCCCGTTCATCGAACTGAGCTTCATGCCTAAGAAATTGGCAGCAAAGGACGCCCTGCACGCCTTTTGGTACAAGCAGAACGTGTCCCCACCCAAAGACTGGACTAAGTGGGACGATCTCATCGCCCAGTTCACCAAGCATGTAGTGGACCGTTACGGCATCGACGAGGTCTCGCAGTGGTACTTTGAAGTTTGGAACGAGCCGAACATTGATTTTTGGGCGGGCGAACCGAAACAGGCCACCTACTGGCAGCTTTACGATCACACCGCGCGCTCCATCAAGCAGGTAAGCCCGCGCCTGCGTGTGGGCGGGCCCGCCACCGCACAGGCCGCCTGGGCGGATGCCTTCATTCGACACTGCGCCGAAAACAAGGTTCCCGTGGATTTTGTCTCCTCTCACGTTTACGGCAACGACCGCGCGCAAGACGTCTTTGCGACTGACGAGAAAATCCCGCGCGACCAGATGGTGTGCCGCGCGGTGAAGAAGGTCCACGATCAGATCCGGTCGTCCACCATGCCCAACCTGCCCCTGATCTGGACCGAGTACAACGCCAGTTACTTCAATGAGCCCGCCATCACCGACTCGATCTACATGGGCCCGTGGCTGGCCGACACCATCCGCCAGTGCGACGGCTTGGTGGATGCGATGTCCTACTGGACGTTTTCCGATGTCTTCGAAGAACAGGGCGTGGTGAAACAGCCGTTCTACGGCGGTTTTGGCCTGATCGCGGCCGGCGGTATTCCCAAACCGTCTTACAACGCGTTCAAGCTGCTGCACCGGCTGGGCGACGAACGAATTCCGGTGGACTCCCGCTCCGTGCTGGTGACGCGCCAGAAAGACGGTTCGCTGGTGGTCGCGGCGTGGACCCTGGTTTCTCCGGATCAGACTGGCGTGTCCCAGACCGGCCTAACGAAGACAATTCATCTGCGATTCGAACATCTGGCCGCCAATCGCCGGGCCTATATTTCGCTCGTTGACCGCGACCATGGGGACGTGCATCCGGCCTACGAAAAGATGGGACAGCCGCGCTACCCGACCCAGGAACAGCTCAAGGCGTTGCAACAAGCCGCGCAATTGCCTCCGGCTGAAATCCGTGAGTTGAGCAAGGGCGAATTGACTCTTGATCTCGCTCCGGACGGTCTGGCCGTCATTGAAGTGAAGTAACAGCGAGATGAAGAAAGTAAGCGCACCAACCGCCTCACCGGAACTGGTATCCGGGTTTGAGTTCGCAGCGATAGGTCTTGGATTGGTCCTTGTCGACTTCGCTGCGACAATCTGCCCATCGTAAGAAGAGATTTGGTCCAAGGGGAAAAATAATGGCTTCTTTATCGATTTCCGCTTCGATGCTCGGGCCCTGCGCTTCCGCGGGCAGGCTGAAGTTCAATGCGCGTCCGAAAATTACTGGATAGGATTCACGCACCATATCACTGGTCATGCGGTGAACCACTTCAGCCTCCAACAAAAAAGTGGCTGTGTCCGACCAATTGCGAACCGACACGTTGAAGTGGCGGCGGTCCTGCGAAAGCTCATTTAGTTCGATCTTTGCGAAGGGACACGGTCCGGCAATGCAAGAAACTCTTGGGTTGCGGAATTCGTTCCCCTCTCCGGCGTCGAGAGGCAGAGAACCAATCGCTGCTTTCCACTTGCCGTCGGGCGAGCACGGAGGCTGGTGACACGGTTTATTCCCGATGTTGATAGCCTGGAACGTCTTCACTACAGTTCCTATATTCGCTTCGGTCGTCGCCTTTACCGTATACCTTATCCGAGCATTGGAGACCACGGACCCGGATTCGGGCGTTGCGTCCTGGTGGATTGGGACCATGCGGGCGATATAAAGTTTGTCTCCAATAAGATCATCCAAATCAAGCGGCTGATAATCCCGGTGCCGGAATTGGAGAATGATTGGCTGACGTCGCCGGAGTCCTTTGGGTAGTGTCAAACGGAAGAAGCCTGACGGATTAGACTTGGAATTGCCGCTCCCCAAAGAGTTGATCGCGGTGATTTGGACGTCTGCAAGTGGCAGTTGCTTATTTGGGTCGCGGTCTTCTTGTACGACGGCGCCCCTCAATACGACCGCTTGCCGACGGTACAAAGGGACGATGGTCAATATCGCTCCCATAATCCCGATAACGAGAATGGTCCAGATCGCAGTCGTTTTTCGGCTACTCATTGCGTCCTTTAGGTTAACATCATAGGACGCACTTTTTGGGTGGCAGGTTTGCTGGGTATCGCGTATCGCTTGGTAGCAGGCTGCTCAACCAGACTGCCAACGGCCGCAATTCTCTCTCGAACTTCGCGATCCCGACCCGAATGGGGAAGCATCTAAACTTCAACTGATGCGGCAAAAACAAACGAACAGCCTTTGTACCAACCACCTTTCACGACGGGACATCCTGTTGCAGATAGCGGGCATGGGCGTGTGGAGCGTGTTCGACCGCCAGAAGATATTTGCCCTCTCTGCGGCGGAGGAACCGCACACCGCTCCACAGCCCTCCCCGGCCCGAACCTCTCTTTCGCCAGCTGACGACCAGTTTCTTGACGAACTGGAGAAGCGAAACTCCCAATTTTTTTGGGAACAAGCAAGCCCGCAAACTGGGTTGGTAAGGGATCGGTGCAGTGTGCGAGCGAATTCCAACACCATGGTCGCCAGTATTGCGGCTACGGGGTTTGGGCTAACCGCTCTCTGTATCGCACAAAAACGTGGATTTATTTCACTTTCCGATGCGCGGGATCGGGTTCTGGCGACTCTGCGCTTCTTGTGGAAAAAGATGCCGACTCATCGGGGATTCTTTTACCATTTCGCCGACCTCAACACCGGAGAGAGGGTATGGGATTCTGAAGTTTCGTCCGTCGACACTTCCATCCTGCTATGCGGAATTCTCACTTGCAGGCAATACTTCGAGGAACATTCTGAAATCAGTCTTCTGGCTTACCAGATCTTTAACCGGGTTGATTGGAGCTGGCTGTCCGAGGACACCTCGTTGTTGCCGCATGGGTGGACTCCCGAATTCGGCTTTCTGCCCAATCGATGGGACTACTACAGCGAGATGATGATGATCTATCTCCTGGGATTGGGATCGCTTACCCATCCCCTGCCCGTGGCCGCCTGGAATGCCTGGAAGCGCACCAAGTTTGAATATGACGGCATTCGTTATATCGGTTCATTTGCCCCTTTGTTTGTGCATCAATATTCCCAGGCTTGGTTTGATTTTCGAGGCAAGCGCGACGCATATGCCGATTACTTCCAGAACTCGATATCGGCGACGGATGCCCACCGCCTTTTCTGTTTAGACTTGGCCAAACAGTTCCCCGATTACAGCGATGATCTGTGGGGTATAACCGCTTCCGATTCGCAGAAGGGCTACGTGATTTGGGGAGGTCCGCCAATGATGGGGCCGATTGATGGAACCGTCGTTCCGAGCGCGTCGGCGGGTTCCTTGCCCTTTCTGCCGCAACCCGTGATGCGTGTGCTCAAGAACGTCAAGGATCATTATGGACAAGCATGGAGCCGGTACGGGTTTGTAAATGCGTTCAATCCACTCAAGAATTGGTACGACAGCGATGTAGTTGGTATCGACGTGGGAATCACCATGCTCATGGCAGAAAATGCTCGCAGTGGTTTTGTTTGGGATACCTTCATGAAAAACCCAGAGGCAAAGCGCGGCATGGAACGCGCCGGCTTCAAGAAGTACCAGCCGTCAGGTACGAAGTAATTCTAGTGTCGGTAAGACTCCCGCGGTTAGTCGGGCATGTTTCGGCAGTTGGGACTCGTAGTAGCTGATACCCATAAAGAAATCTTTGAGAAGATTCCAGCTCTTCATGTTCTGGCGTTCATACGTATTCGAACAGTGTCATGAAGCCGAAATCCATGTGCAGTTGCTGGTGGCAGTGGAATAGCGTCAGTCCCGGGTTGTCGGCGATAAAGTCGATTTCCGCCCCCTGGTAGCCCCCCAGCATGACCACGTCTTTCAGGATTCCGGACGTGGGTTTTCCCGCCCAGTTCGTGAGTTCAAAGCTGTGTCGATGAAGATGGATGGGATGGATATCGTCGCTGGCGTTGCGCATACGAATCCGGTAGCGCTTTCCTTGCTTCAAGTGAAACGAGGCGGGCATTGGCTGGCTGCTCATCGGATAGGCCATTCCGTTGATCGTCCATCGGTTGAAGCCCTCTTCGGCGGCATTGTTCTTCGCAAAGATCATCTCGAACGTTTCGTCCGGCGGCTCGGCAGTAGTAACGGGCTTGGCAAAGAGCCCGTAGTTCCAGCGATAGGGCGGCGGGGCAATCCATTGTCCCTTGCCCTTGGAGCCCGCGTATTCGACGACGATTCCCATGCCGTGGCGACGATCGTCATCCGCTAGATCGCCCATGACCCAGACACCGGGACGTTTCATTTCAACGATGGCGGAAACGCGCTCCGCAGTGCCCAGCCAGAGCACCGGAACCGTCACCGGATTGGGCACAGGATTTCCGTCCAGCGCCACGACATGGAAGGAATGGCCGGGCAAGGCAAGGCTGCGAATCTCGGTCGCGCTTCCGTTCAGAATATGAAACAGGACTCGTTCGCCCCGCTTGACGCGGATCGGTTCTCCGTGGCCGAGCATGCGTCCGTTGATCGTGAACGATCCATAGCCGACTTCATAGCCGTGCGGCATACCCTTGGCGAGCGAGGCTTTCATGGCAGCCTCGCCTTGCTCTTCGAGCGCCTTGATCTTGGTTGGCGGGGCCAGGAAATTCTGGGGCATGTCTCCACCGCGGCTGAAAGTTGGCTCAAACTCCTTGAGCACAAGAAACACCTCGCGATCATATCTACCTGGCTCGTGTTTGGTTTCGATGTACACAGGCCCAACTTCGCCACTGTATTGTCCAGCGGCCAGGTTTGCACCCGCGCGGTTGTGCGTGTGATAAAAGCGGAAGCCCGCTGGCCTGGGTGTGAACACGATCCGCCGCTTGCCGTGCGCAGGAATGAACGGTGTGCCTTCCTCGGACGCTCCGTCTACGTCGGCCGGTACCATTTGACCGTGCCAATGCAATTGCTCCGGCGTGTCCGTGTCGTTGTACACGTCGACTGTGACCTGCTGGCCTTCCTTAAAGCGAAGCAATGGGCCCGGGAATTGCCCGTTGTATGTGGTCGCCGAGATGATCCGGTTGGGCGCGATCTCGACAGGAGACGTTTTGATGTGCAGCGTGTAGTCGGCGGAACTGGACTCCGACGAGGCAGCAGGTGAGTCGCCGCTCGGCGGCGGCATGCCGGATTCAGCAACGACATTGCCGGACGAGAGCAAAACCGCTCCGGTCGTTAGACCCACTGCTTTTAGAAACCGGCGTCTGGATTCAGACAATTCCTTCATCGAGCCTCCTTCGATAATGGGACGACACTTATTATGCTTTCCTGCGCGAGTTGCCGGAAGAAAAGCTGCTGGTCTGTACAACAACGCCCCTAAGACGCTCGAACTTAATATCCCCATCGAAAATACGCCGCTTGAAACCGCTCACCAGTGGCACACGGTCTTTGGGAATACGTCCGCGGAACTC
>Ga0066794_10000200_pt1 | contig 11154 bp, 9 predicted proteins | sample PersoiDNA2013190_FD_70945 | JGI IMG/M metagenome (GOLD analysis project Ga0066794, IMG submission 70945) | Permafrost soil microbial communities from the Arctic, to analyse light accelerated degradation of dissolved organic matter (DOM) -... | ecosystem: Environmental > Terrestrial > Soil >... | reverse complement strand
GGCAGCCCGGTTTCTGCAGCACCGAGTCGATGTTGATGCCGCACTGGGAAAGAATTGTGGCGAGGCTTGCAATGATGCCCGGCCGGTCCTTTACCAGAAAGCGCAGATAGTGCTTGGTGGTGAAATCGGCGGTGACGGTAGGTGTTTTCTCGACCGGCTGTCCGGCGTAACTCATCCCGGATTGCTTGGCGCGAGCGATGGCCAGAATGTCGGAGACGACCGCGACGGCGGTGGGATGTCCGCCTGCGCCGCGGCCTCCGAACACCGTCTCGCCACCATAGGTTCCGGTCGCCATGACCAAGTTTTGGCTGCCTTCCACGCGCGCCAACGGCGATGAGAGTTCGAGCAGCGCCGGCTGGACCGCGGCAAATAAGTCGTTCCCTTTCAACTCTGCCCATGAAATCTGGCGAATTGTGCAACCAAGCTGGTGCGCGTATTCAAAATCAACCGAGTCGATCGCTGCAATGGAGCGCGCCAAAATGCTTTCAGCTCTGACGTTGCAGTGCAGTCCGACTCGCGCCAGGATGGCGAGCTTGGCCCGCGCGTCCAGGCCGTCGATGTCTTCCGTCGGATCGGCCTCGGCGAAACCCAGCTTCTGCGCCTCCCGTAGAGCCGTGGTGAAGGGAACGCCGTTGCTCTCGATCTGGCTGAGAATGTAGTTGCAGGTGCCGTTGAGGATGCCGCGGATCTTGAACAGTTCATCGCCGGCCAATCCCTCATGCAATCCGGAAATCACCGGCACGCCGCCCGCGACCGACGCGCCAAACTCGATCTGCTGTTTCATCTGCCGTGCCAGGCCGATCAACTCAGGGCCGCAGTGCGCGATCAACTGCTTATTGGCGGTGACCACGGATTTGCCCGACGCCAGCACGCGCCGGATCCAGTCTTCGGTGGGCTGAAGGCCGCCCATCACCTCGACCACGATGTCCACGTCGGAAGATAGAACATCGTCGATATTTTCAGTCCACTGCACCGAGGAGGGAAGCCAGTCCACTTTTTTCCGCGCCACGTTGCGATTGAGGACGTGGGTCAGGCGCAGGTGAGTGTTGGCGCGCTCGCAAAGAATTCGCGCCACGGAACTCCCGACCGTACCGAAGCCAACGAGAGCCACGTTGCAGTTTTGCGCGCCAGCGTTTTGTGCTCCAACGTTTTGTGGGTTAACGGCAGCGCTGTTGCCGGTGGCAGCGCGTTTCGAGAGACCTGTCATCATTCTATTATCGCCGAAGCGGAATGGCGGCTGCGTGGCTTTGCGCCGAACTGCAACCCAACATCCCCGCCCAAATGGAGCTTGGACGGAGCGCGCTGAAGAGCCATCGCCGCGCACCCCATTTTCTTCTCTGCCAACGTTAAGGGCAACCCGCGCCATGCTTGCCCGCCGGAGATGTGCGCCACCCGCCCGTACCGGCTATTGGCAAGTGGTTCCCGAGTTCGGAAGGTTGCTATTGTCCGAAAAGCACATCAAGCAGTCGCGCCAACTGGGCCTTCTCCTGAGTTCTACTGGTGTTGTCGGGAGTGTCCTCGGTGAGCTGTGCGAGTTCGTGTGCCAGGATGCGCGCGGCCAGGTGCTGAGGAAGGTAGATCGCGTTCCGAGAAAAGATCAGCTCCCAACTTTTGCGGTCGCGGCGACGCAGAGGCCATCGTTGCCGTTCCGAACGCTTGTGCACCTCCGCCTTACTTCCCGTGAGAGAAACCAGGTCGTCGATCTGAACCTCGACCCAGCCCTGGTTCCCCGTGATGTGCACTTTCTTCACTTCGAAATGGTCGAACACAATCAGAGATTGAGCCGACTTGAACAGGTCACGCCCACGGAGGCTGGCCTCTAAGTCTCGGCATGCTTGCAGGAAGGCTGCGTCCACCTGATCGGGTTTGGGCCGAACGGAATTCACGACCGCAACTTGAGGTATCTCCGTGTTCACTGATTGGTTTTCCGCAAGCTTGGCGGAGGCCCCGGTCTGGCTTGAGGACTCTTTCGATAGATCAGGCACTGGGTCCTCAGCAGCCGTTTCGTGCGGTTCGGTGTTGCCCAAAACCGTGGGCTTCCAGCTCGCAGTCCGGATCGAGGTGGAGCGGGCGCCCCTTGGAACCGGCTTGACGTAACGAAAGAAATGCGGCCGTCCCCGCTGTTTCCAATACGGCGAATTGTACGAATCGACACCGGGGCCGGAACGCAGCACGCTGAAAAAGGAATACTGAACGGGATTGATCACGATCCCAGCGTGTCCGCGCCAAACGGCCAAGTCGCCCGGTTGCGGACTTTCCACTCGCCGAAATTCGTCGATCCCGGTGTAAAGATCCGAGGAACTCGCGTACTCATAGGGGAAACCGGCGCGCCCATAGAGTTCATGGACGAGGTGGGAGCAATCGGAAGGGAAATCCGCATGAGGGCGGGAATCCAGTGCGGCACCCAGAATCGCCAAACCCTCGCTCAGAGTCAGCGGCCGGGACTCAATCGGCTTCTGCTGCAGGTCGGGAGTCTCGCGAGTGACTCGGTAAGCCCCGTTGGAGCTTACCCGCTTCTCTTGCGCTAAGGCGACACGGGTAGCGGTCACGTAGAGCAGAAGGAATAACAGGGCGCCTTTGGCATGGAACCGCATAGTCCGTCTTATAACGCGTCTTCATATGGCAGCACAGGTCACGGGGGTGCTACCAGGTCCGCGAAAAGTGTCCTGCCCCTCAGATGCACCTTAGGGTCCAAGTGGTTTCTTCGGCGCGGGGCGGGCTAAGCTGCATTGCAAGCGTTGCAGTATCAGGTTCAGATCGGGAGATTTGCTTTCAGCGATGGACGAAGGCACCTGTGACGATGAGGCGGGCGTTGCCAAGAAAACGAGTTTTTCACTGCATGAATCGGTGTGGGAACAGCCTATTTTGGCGTCAACCCGGGACAGTCCGCGGCGCAGGTTCGCATCGTTATAAGTACGCGAAAAGAATGGGGCACCCGACTTACGCAACCCGGCTGCACGATTCGCGCGCATGCTCCGTGTAGCACGTCGGGCAGAACGTCTCGGCACAACACTCGCAATACTCCGAGTGATGCCCGCAGATTTCGCGGCGGCACTTGGCGCAGTGAGCCAGATGCGAACGCACACATCCGGCGACACTGCACCCCGCCACCGTGTCGACTGTGTAGTCCTTGTCTCGGGTCGTCATACATCGCTCCCGTGACGGACATGTCTCATGCCGGAGCGTTGGAGAAGAGATCGCTTTCGATGCCTCCAACTATTGCATCCCGGGTGCTGTCCTGTCAGTGATAAGTTTAAGCCCCAAGGCACGGCGTGAGTATGCTGCCAAACCTAGTCCCTCGTCTGTGGCGGACGAACAATTGTGATGCGCGAAAAACCCCGCCCCAGCGGGAGCTTGGACGAGGCGCGCTGAAGAGCCATCGCCGCGGAAGGCCCCACTCCTCGAAAAGCGCGAGAAGTGGGGCACCCCCGTTTTCTTCTCTGCCAACGTTAAGGGCAACCCGCGTTATGCTTGCCCGCCGGAGATGTGCGCCACCCGCCTCTTCCAACTGCCAACGTTCAGCTTGCTCCACACCAAGGTTTTGTTGGTGAAATATTGGTGGGACTAAAGCCACCTCCATAAAATAGGTATGCTTGGGCAACACTTCTCGCCTCTGGGGTACCCATTCAAATTAGGACACCGCCTGTACCTGTTCTGATTAGCCCCTCACCGCATTCTTGCGCGTATAATAAAGGGTTTTCACTCTTCACTCCGCAAGACTCCCGGGCGACGGGGTTTGCCTGGTCAAGACAAGGGAAGGTACAGGGATGGCCACTACGGATGTCGTGCCCCGGGAATTGTCCGGTCAGCTGGGGCATAAGCGTGTTGTCAATGACATGAGCATTCAGGTTGCTACGGTGAATGGCTCGGGGTCGCAGAGTTCCAACACAGTTTTGTTGCGCAGCATTTTTCAGATGGGGGTGCCGATTTCGGGGAAGAACTTGTTTCCTTCGAACATTGCGGGGCTGCCGACCTGGTTCACGATCCGCGCCAGCAAAGATGGCTACATCGCGCGCAAAAAGGAAATCGACCTCCTCATTGCGATGAATGCGGAGACGGCGCAGGACGACGTGAAGACGCTGGCGGCGGGCGCGGCCGTGCTCTACGACGAGCCGCTGGCGCTAGATAGAGTGCGCGACGATTTGATTTATTACGCGGTGCCTTACGACAAACTGGCGGCGTCGGTGGGTGCGGAAGCCAAGCTGCGCAAGCTGATCAAGAACATGATCTACGTCGGAGTCGCGGCGCAGTTGCTGGAAATTGATTTTGCCGAGGTCGAGAAGGCGATCCGCAGGCAGTTCGCGACAAAAGCAAAGGCGACAACTTTGAACCTGTCGGCGGCCAAGGCAGGCTACGATTACTCCGCCGCGAACCTGAAGAAGCGCGATCCGTTCTACATCCAGCGCATGGACAAGACGAAGGGCAAGATCATCGTCGACGGCAATTCTGCCGCTGCCTTGGGATGCATGTTTGCCGGTTGCACGGTGGTGACGTGGTACCCGATCACACCGTCGTCATCGCTGGTCGAGACGATGATTGAGTACATGAAGGAGTACCGCGTCGGGCCGGATGGCAAGGCGACTTTTGCCATCGTGCAAGCCGAAGACGAACTGGCGGCGATTGGCATGGTGATCGGGGCAGCCTGGGCGGGGGCGCGCTCGATGACTGCGACCGCCGGTCCGGGCATCTCGCTGATGGCAGAGTTCACGGGGCTGGCGTATTACGTGGAAATTCCCGCGGTGATCTGGGACATTCAGCGGGTCGGGCCATCGACCGGCTTACCCACTCGTACTTCGCAAGGCGACTTGCTCTCGACGGCGTTCCTCAGCCACGGCGACACCAGGCACATCATGCTGTTTCCGAACTCGGTCAGCGAGTGCTTCACGATGGCGCAGGATGCTTTTGACTTGGCCGAGCGTTTCCAGACGCCGGTGTTCGTCATGTCGGACCTCGACCTGGGGATGAACAACTGGATGTCGGATCCGTTCCCTTATCCCGACAAGCCCATTGACCGCGGAAAAGTGCTGAGTAAGGCGGATCTGGAGAAGGCGGGTGGTTTTGCCCGCTACAAGGATGTGGATGGCGATGGCGTCGGCTATCGCACGCTGCCGGGCACCGAGCATCCCGCGGCGGCATATTTTGCGCGCGGCAGCGGCCACAATGAAAAGGCGCAGTACAGCGAGCGCCCGGACGATTTCGAACGCAACATGGAGCGGATCAACAAGAAGTTCGAGACCGCTCGGTCGTTTGTGCCGCGACCGGAACTGACGGGCGGCGGCAAGGCGAAAATCGGCATCCTTGCTTATGGCACAACGCACTGGGCGATCACGGAGTCGCGCGATCAATTGTCCAAAGAGCACAAATTGGAAACGGACTATCTTCGCGTGCTGTCGTATCCGTTTACGCGTGAGGTCCACGACTTCATTGAGCGGCACGACCGCGTGTACGTAGTGGAGCAAAACCGCGACGGACAAATGGCTAGTCTGCTGAAGCTCGACATCAAGCCGGAATTGACGCCGCGTTTGCGCTCAATCTGCCATATCCACGGCTTGCCGATCGACGCGCGGTCCGTGACCGACGAGTTCATGATGATGGAGGGCAAGTAAAAATGGGGACTACACCCACCAATACGCCGGCACCGGCTCCAACTCCAACTCCAAAGAGCAACCGCATTGGGCTGCAAGTGGTTGACTATCGGGGCGGGAGGACGACGCTCTGTGCCGGTTGCGGGCATAACGCGATTTCCGAGCGCATCATTGACGCGATGTATGAAATGGGCGTGCAGCCCGAGCGCGTGGCCAAGGTCAGCGGCATCGGCTGTTCCTCGAAGAGCCCGGCTTATTTCATGAATCGCGCGCACAGCTTTAACTCCGTGCATGGCCGCATGCCTTCGATAGCGACGGGGGCGATGCTGGCGAACAAAAACCTGATTGCCCTGGGTGTGAGCGGCGACGGCGACACGGTTTCGATCGGCGCCGGGCAATTTATCCACCTGATGCGGCGCAACCTACCGATCATCTACATCATCGAAGACAACGGTTGTTACGGTCTGACTAAGGGGCAGTTCTCCGCCACCGCCGATCTGGGGTCCACGCTGAAGAGTGGCGTGGTAAACGACCTTCCTCCGGTCGACACCTGCGCCATGGCCATCCAGTTGGGAGCCACGTTCGTGGGCCGCTCGTTCTCCGGCGACAAGCGACAGCTTCACACCATGCTCAAGGCTGCCATCGCGCACAAGGGTACGGTGATGCTGGACGTAGTTTCGCCGTGCGTGACCTTCAACGACCACGAGGGCTCGACCAAGTCTTACAAATACATGCAGGCCCATGAGGAGCCGTTGAACGAAGTCAGTTTTGTGCCGTCGTTTGAGGAAATCAACGTTGACTACGATCCGGGGACAACGCTTGAAGTCACCATGCACGATGGGTCGAGCCTGCGGTTGCGGAAGCTTGAGCAGGACTACGATCCAACGGATAAGATTCAGGCGGTGAAGCGGTTGATGGAATCGCATGAGAAAGGCGAAGTGCTAACTGGCGTGTTCTACATCAATGCCAAGGCTCCGAGCTTTATTGACATGCTGAACGTCACGGATGAGCCGCTGGCGACTTTGCCGGAATCGGTAACACGGCCGAGCAGGGAAGTGCTGGCGAAGTGCATGGAAGAGCTGCAGTAGAGTTCCGCGACAGATGGCAAGAATTGAGCCGGTCCCTCTCGGGACCGGCTCAAATTATTTATAGCGAATCCAAAGTTGCTGTGACCACAGGCAGGCTGCCGAGCTGCGCTCGGCTTGGGCGGACGAGGGCGTCCGTCCCCACACGAGTGGGCTACATGGTCAGCACTACGCGGAAGCGCGCGCGGCCGCTAATCATCTGTTCGTAGGCTTCGGCAGCTTTTCCGAGCGGAAAGCGCTCGATCATGGGACGGACCCCGGACAGCGCGCTGAACTGCAAGGTGTCTTCGGAGTCTTTGGCGGTTCCCGAGGGCCAGCCTTGGATCGACTTACGGCCGGAGATCAACTGGAGAGGAGTGACGGTGATGGGTTCGGGGCTGGCGCCAACAACCACAAGTTTGCCATTCGGCGAGAGTCCATTGACCAACGCGGAGATGGATTTGGAATCGGGCGCGGTGGCGAGGATGACGCGGGCGCCACCGAATTTCTGCAGTTCTTCGGCTGGATCGCCAGCGGCGGTATCCACGAAGTGAGCGGCCCCAAGTTTTCGCGCCAGGGCTTCTTTGTCTTTGCCTCGACCGATGGCGAAAGTGCGGAAGCCCATCTGTCGCGCATACTGGATTCCCAGATGGCCAAGTCCGCCGATGCCTTGAACGGCGACCAGATCGCCAGCGCGCGCACCCGCGTTGCGAAGCGAATTGAAAACCGTGATGCCGGCGCAAAGCAGCGGCGCAGCTTCCGCCGCGGGGATGTCGTCTGGGATGGCGGCGACCACCTCGACGGGCGTAACCATGTATTCCGCGTAACCGCCGTCATGGCTGATGCCGGTAATTTTTCCGAACTGGCAGAGCACGAAATCGCCGCGGCGGCAGGGATCGCAGGTGAAACAATGGCCTCCGTGCCATCCGACGCCGACGCGCTGGCCGGGTTTCCAGTTGGCAACGTCAGCACCGACAGCGTCGATGCGGCCGGCGATCTCGTGTCCGGGAACGCGTGGATACTGGATGCCGGGCCAATGGCCTTCCTTTACGAGCGCGTCGCTGTGGCAGATACCGCAGGCTTCGACTTTAATCCTGACCTGGCTGCGGCCGGGCTCGGGAATGTTTCTTTCGACGAGTTCGAAATTACCGCCGGCTTTGCCGACTTGGACAGCTTTCATTCGAGACATAGTTACTTTCTCATGAGTTCAGGTTGATGGAAATGCCGCTGGAAATACGGAACGCAAATCAGGGAACGCAAGTCAATGAGATGTACGAGGAGACGGTAAGGACTCAGGTTCAGTGGAGGGACGGGCGTCTCGCCCGTCCAGCCGGGCGGGGACGCCCGGCTCTCCACTAGCCTGTTTTCTTCAACTCTCCCTCGAACGAGTGCTCGGGGCTGTGGCCGGGCTCAGGGAAATCGCTATCGGCACCGTCCTGCATGGGGTCGGGGTCACGGTGCGAAAGCTGGTCTTTCATGGAGTTGTTGCCGGCTTGGGTGCGTTCGTCAGGCTCGAGGGCACCCTTCCCGCGGTCGGCATCATTGTGAAGATGGTCGCTGGCACTTTTCGGCATGGCAGGCCTTTCGAGGTGCGTGCGTCGATAAGAATGATTACAGGATCAGGATCAGGATAAGGCTACGCCGAAAGCCGCCAGCGGGCAATGTCCGCCCATACGCCTGTCCGTGTGCACCTGCAAGTTGTTGTAATAGTTACGATAGGTAAATTTAATAGTCGATTAACGCTGGGTTGAATCTAAAATAGAACATGGTCAGCAAACACCGGAAACACTATCTGTTTGCCAGCGACTTCGATCAGACGTTAACCTTCAACGATACGGGTTACGTGCTGAGCGAGTTGCTCGGCATTTCTGTCGAGGAATTCGAGCGCAAGGCCAAGGGCATGGCGAAGCTGAACCTGGTTCAGCAGGGCGCTGCTCGAATACCCCAGCAAAAGCCAATAAACATGCGGCTCCTAGCGATTCCGTCTTTTTAGACAATTTCTGAGTCAGCATGGAGTCAGCAAAAACTCGGGGGCCAAAAATCCACTTGACATTCGGAACCGCGACATATAGCGTAGGCTGCAACTGGTGCTCATTGGGTGGCAGTAGGCTACTCAAAGGGTATCGCGTCGATGGGATTGCAGTCCTAAGACGTGTTGCTAGGTTGACCGGCGCAAGAACCCCTGCTTGCAGGCAAGCCTATATACCGAGCAGCTAGAGAAGTCGGCAGCATTTCCGGGTCGCCCTGGAGATGCAACTCATTTCTCGGAGCTGCTTAGATGTTTGCAAAAACTGCACCTTCCTCTGCACCTTCCTCCGATTTTCTTAGCGACTATTTCAATGAGCAAGAATTCGCGGACGTCCTCGACCGTGATGTAAGGACCGTCCGACGCTGGCACTCTAAACGCACGGGTCCGCCCCGCGTCCGTGTTGGCCGGAAAATCCTCTACAAGAAGTCTTCGGTTGCCCGCTGGCTGGAGCAAAACGAAAGCCACACTCTCAGCAAAACTCGCCGGAATGGGCGGTGACGCCATGCCCATCGCAAACGTTCAACTAGTCAAGTCTCGCCTAAAGTATGGCCCGCGAATGTCGCGCCAGATGCGGGTGGAATTTCTGTCGGTTCAAACCGGCGCCGCGCCGCGAACGCTGAGCCCGGCGACGCTGGCAAAGATCCGCCTTGAAATCCAGAGGCTCGGCCAAAGCACGAATCCGCGCGTCCGGCAGTTCGTGGCGGCGATGCGAACGCGGTATCCCGAGGTGGCGGCATGAGCGCCTCTTGGGTGGATGTCAATCAATTTGCCACCTGCAAATACTGCGGCGCCGCGAATCTCGCTTGGCTTCAAAGCAAGCGAGGAACTTGGTATCTGGCGGAGGCCCATCGCCAGTGGAACGGGATCGCCGCCAATCGCAGGGGCCTGCATATCTGCGCGTCACGGGAACAACGCTCGGAGCGTCCGTCGGAACCGTCGGTTCCGCTCGTAGAACCGAGAACGGCATTAGTGACGGAACTGATCACCGCTGGGTATCGTGCTTTGGCAATGAAGTATCACCCCGACCGCGGCGGGAACACTGAGTCTATGCAACAGGTCAATGCGGCGGTTGAGAAATTGCGGGCGGTGGCAAGATGACCGCAGGTTGCGCCGAATCACTCCGCGTATTGATTCAACCCGGCAATGTGGCCGAACTGCGCATACCCAAAGCCGGATCTAAAGGCGTTGTTAGCGGTTACTTCGATGACATGATGAAGATGGGGGCAGCGGCGGAGCGTTGGAGCGGGCGAGTGCCAGGCGTTTACACCACGCTGAACCCGGTACGGCCCGATCTGTTGGCAAGATCCGCCAATCACGTGGTTGAGCATGCCCAGTTCGCCACGAGCGACACGGATATTGTGAAGCGGGTTTGGCTGCCCATCGACTTCGACGTTGTGCGACCCGCCGGTATCTCGTCCACCAACGCAGAACATGAAGCGGCCCTAGGCCAAGCCCGTCTGTGCCGGCAGTTCCTACGGGGGCAGGGTTGGCCTGATCCCATCTATGCCGATAGTGGCAACGGTGGGCATCTGGACTACAGGATCGATCTGCCAACGGAATCGAACCTGGTGCAACGTGTTTTGCAATTCTTAGCCACGAAGTTTAATGGCGCCGGGGTGCACGTGGATGAGGCGGTGTACAATTCCGCACGAATCTGGAAGTTGTACGGCACCCGAGCGTGCAAGGGCGATTCCACGGCAGAACGTCCGCACCGTGTTTCCGCAATCATCGAATGCCCCAACCCGCTCGTGATCGTGACCACCGCGCAGCTTGAGAATCTGATCGGGCCGGAGGCTAAGGCTGAGGCTAAACCGGGGCGGCCCTACGAAGTACATCGGGAATTCAGTCTCGACGATTGGCTCGCCAAATATCAGCATCGGTTGCCACCCTTGGGAATCAAGCGGCCCTTTGCCGGGGGGGGATGGAAGCGGGAATTTGACTACTGCCCGTGGAATGCGGATCACACCACGACATCAGCGTTTGTCGGCACCAAGGCGAACGGCGCTATCGTAGCGGGATGTCTGCACAACTCATGCCAGGACAAATACTGGGACGATCTTAAATCCGTGGTGGGCGATACCGTAACCGGCACTCACCGCAGCAAGAGCAATGGACAGGCTACGGAACTTTCCGAGGATCGATTGGCTTTGCGATTCACTGACCGACATCCTGACTTGCGTTACACGGCGGCGTGGCACAAGTGGCATATCGCCACCAAACAGAAATGGGAAGAAGACAAAGTACTTCAGGTGTTCGATTTGGCACGTGAGATTTGTCGCGAAGCGGGCAAGGAAGACAAACGGCTTGGCAGCGCAAAGACGCGGTGGGCGGTCGTAAACATGGCGCAGGAACACCGGCAACATCGCATGCTTGCAAGCAAATGGGATTCCGACAACTGGATTTTAAATACCCCCGGGGGGGTGGTCGATCTGCGAACCGGCAACCTTCGTCCGTTTGTTTTTGCACAGGATTACCT
>Ga0066794_10000194_pt1 | contig 11260 bp, 9 predicted proteins | sample PersoiDNA2013190_FD_70945 | JGI IMG/M metagenome (GOLD analysis project Ga0066794, IMG submission 70945) | Permafrost soil microbial communities from the Arctic, to analyse light accelerated degradation of dissolved organic matter (DOM) -... | ecosystem: Environmental > Terrestrial > Soil >... | reverse complement strand
GGGTATGTTCCTGCCACTCCTGACAGCATCGAAGGTCAACGGCGGCACTGCGATGATCGGGATGTGGGCTGAGGTCTACACGGACGACAACCAGCGCCACATCTATGAGATATCCCAGGTTATTCGCGCCGTCCCCGCCAGCGCCTCAGCGCTTGACAGACCTCTGAGCGCCGCTACCGACCAACTCTGGCTGCAGACGTCCGAGGGTCCGCGCGAGAACTCTACCAAGCTGCAGATCGTCGCCCAACCGATCGGCGTCCTGGCGGCCAGCCAGGCCGACGCCCATCCGCCCGGCAAGGGCAAGGTCTGCCCCACAGCCCCTAAGTGCAAGACCGCGGGCGCGAGCGGCTGCCGGCCGTAGCCTCGGTTCAGCGAGCCCGTCCTAGATCCAGTCGATCCGGTGTAGCACGGCGGCGGCGAGGCCTGCCAGAACGAGGCTGGCAAAAGCCACGATCCAGAAGCCGGGCCCCTCGTCGAACCGGAAGGCAGCCTGGGCTTCGCTCATCCCGAAGATGCCGCCGATGGCCCCTATCCCGGCGACTACGACGGTCACTCCGGTCAGGCGCTTCATGATCGACGACAGGTTGTTGTTGACCGTGGAGAGGTAGGTCTCGAGGGTGGCGGAGGCCAGCTCCCGATAGGTGTCGAGTTCGTCGGTGAGCCGTATCAGATGGTCGTAGGCGTCGCGAAAGTACAGCCGTTCCTCAACCGAGATGACCTTCTCCTCGCGGCTCGACAGAAGGTTGAACATCTCGCGCTGGGGTGAGGTCACCCGCCTGATCTGGATCAGGTCGCGCTTGAGTTCGAAGAGGCGCTCCAGGAGCGTCCTATCCGACTTCGTAACCACCTGGTCCTCGAGGGCATCGATCTCGTCGCCGAGCAGGTCGAGAATGGGGAAGTAGCTGTCGATGACGTCGTCGGAGAGGGCCCACAGTAGGTGGTCGGGGCCTCGGGCCAGAACCTCGGCCACGCCGGACCGCAGGTGCCGTGTTGCGCGCGGATCCCACCACTTGCTGTGGTTCGTCAGCAGGAAGCGCCCCCCCAACACGAAGTCCAGCTCGCGTTCGTAGATCTCGCCATGATCGAAGCCGAGCGAGAACATGACCAGATGGAGCAGGTCTCCGACCTGTTCGATCTTTGCCCGCTGGTCCCGTTCGGCGATGTCCTCGGCCAGGAGCGGATGGAAGCCCAGGATACCGGCCACCCTGGACTTCAACTCGGGCGTCCCGGCACAGACATCCACCCACAGGCGCGCCGTACGACGCACCAGCGCCTGCGGCAGCTCGGCCAGGGCGGACTCGCCTTCCCACTCGCGGCAGACGCGAGCCTCGATGATGACGAGGCGGACAACGCCCTCGGCCGATTGGGTGGCCGGCTCCGCGGCCTGCTCGGCCGCTGCCAACTGGGCCGACGACTCGGCCGCCGCCACCTTCGCAGCTGCAACTGACTCGGCCTTAGAAGGCGATTTCGCCATGCTGACTCTCCTCCGCTGCCCCGCCTTCGCCCGAGCCGTCTCGGCCGTGCCTGACTCTCAAGACAAGTGCCGGCACGACCGCGATAAGGGTCACGACCGCCGCCACCAGGAAGATCCCGACCATGATCGTGGCCGCCTTCGTCGCCGCCCACTGCTCCAGTGCCTGCGCCACGAGGCCGTCGTTGATGGGTCGATCGCGCAGGTAGGCCGGGATGTACTGCTTGTACTGGTCGCCCGAGCCGTAGATCTCGTTCGAGAGGCGTGTGATCGTGGTGGAGCCGTACGCGGTCAGCGCGGCCATGCCGATGGCCATGCCGATCATTCGGGCCACGGTCACGGTCGCCGACGCCGCGCCAAAGGCGGCTCGCCCAGCGGCCTCAACCGCCGCCGTTGACCGCGGCGTAACGGTTAGCCCGAAGCCGAGTCCAAAGACCGCACCAGACGCGGCAAAGGCGTTGGTGGCCACGTCGGGGGTCCACGTCGACATCCAGACCAGGCCGCCGGTGCTGAGCGCCAGGCCGACCAGCGTTAGCAACCGCAGCGAGATGAGCCTGGCCAGGAACCCTGACGCCAGAGCGCCAATGGCCATGGCCGCGGCGATCGCCCCAAGGACTATGCGCTGCTCCTCGGGACCGCCGTAAAGCACTCGGTCGACGAAGACGGCGCCGCCGACGATTGCCGTTGCCAGGCCGTAGCCGGTCAGCAGCGAGATCAGGGCCGCCGACGAGAAGACTCGATCGGCGAAGAGGCGCGGGTCCAGGAAAGGATGCGACCGGCGCAGGCCGTGCCATATGGCGACGAGCCCGCACAGGATGCCGCCGCCGACCAGGCCGGCCACGGCGACTGCGGTCGGCACGCCGAAAACCTCATCCGAGTTGCCAACGAGCGTAATTCCGGTGAGGATCCCACCGAGCGCTGCCGTGAACAGACCAGCCCCAAGCCAGTCGAGCTGGGCGGGCTGGCGGCGCGTGTCCCAGCTGGCGCTGACGGCCCAGGCGATTGCCAGAGCGCAGATGCCGATCGGGACGTTGACGTAGAAGACCCAGCGCCACGCCGGCGCAATGGTTGACACGAGCGGCCCGCCGGCGATCCCCATATTGGCCAGGGCGGTTTCGGGGTGGATCGTCTCGAGTACGGCCGCGCCGACGAAAGGCCCGGCGGCCATACCCAGGAAGGTCAGCGCTCCGATGACGCCGAGTGCCCGCGGCCGCGCATTGCCCTCGAATAGATGCGAGGCGGCCGCGGTGGCAACCGGGATGATCGCGCCGCCACCAACCGCCTGGACGAGCCGGGCGGCGATCAGCTGGTCGAGGTTCTGGGCGATGCCGGCCAGGAACGACCCGAGGGTGAAGACGGCAAGGGCGGCAAGAAAGAGGCGCCGGGCGCCCCACAGGTCGGTCAGGCGACCGGCCAGAGGCATCGTCACCACGTACACGAGCAGGTAGCCGTTGATGATCCACGACGCCTTGCGCAGATCCGTCCAGTTGGCCATCGTGGCCAGGATCTGGGGCAAGGCCACGGCCGTGACCATCAGCTCCAGACCGGCCAGGAAGACTCCCACGCCGAGAACGGTCAGGAGCAAGTACGAGGTGCGTCGTGACATGTGGTTGAGTGTACGGGCGCGTGGTGGGCGCTGCCTCGATCGGTCGCGCCCTGGCTGCGGCGGCGCGGCCCGCCTGGGCCTACTATTCGCTGCGCGCCTCGACTCCTATGGGCGCCCGACCCGAGAGGCAGCCATGCCAGGCAGAGTCCGCACCAGCCGAATCCCGATAGCCCTCGCGCTCGGCCTGGCCCTACTCGTGGGCGGCTGCGGATCGAGTTCCAACTCGGCTGCTAACGGCGGCGGTGATGGCGGCGGCTGTGATCACTGGTGCGGCAACGGCTCGGCCCGGGTGACCGTAAGTGGCGTCACTGCCACGATCACGGGGGGCGGCTGCTACGACACCGGGGCTGCCGGTATCGACGCTCGGTTCGGCGACTGGGGCAACACGGGCGTCGCTGACTATCTCACGGTCAGCGGCTATCGGGTCGGCGGCCCAACGCCCACGCCTGCGCCGACTACAAATCCGCTCGCCGCTCCATCCGCCACTGGCCACTTGAACGTGGCGGTCGATGCCAGCGTTGCGGGCCAGAATCTCGTCCTCGACACCAGTGCCATGATCACTTTCGCCGTCGACGGCACCGGCTCCTTCTCCGGCACCGACCTCAACGGCGCGGGTCAAGTCACGGGCGCGTTCAGCTGCTCGTAGGCCGCCTCATGCGCTGCGCTTGACAGCCCCTACCGGGCGTCATAGCATCAACCGGCCTTTATATAAAGGCTCGCTTGTGCGGGGCACAGAGCCGCGCGCCCAGACACGAGGCCGCTCACTTTGCCCTCTCCAGCGCACTTCAGGGGCACCGTCGCCGCGATCGTCGATCAACCCGACGATCTTCGCGAGTTGCGCGTCTTTCACAAGGCACTCGCCGACGTGAACCGCCTTCGTATCGTTCGAAGGCTGGCCGAGGGACCGGCCACCGTAGGCGAGCTGATCGACACCGTAGGCCTCAGCCAGCCGCTCGTCTCCTGGCACGTCGGCCGGCTCAGGGCTGCGGGCATCGTCGAAACCAGGCGTGCCGGCCGCGAAGTCGTCTGCCAGCTCCGACCCAACGTCTTCGGTGAGATCGCGGAGCGCGAGCGCCTCCTCCTGGGCATGGCCCAGATGCCCGCGCAGCCAGCCGAGGCTCACTGAGAGTGGGCGATCAGTCGTTCGTCTCGCAGGCGACGCGAGCACGGGTGCGCGGCGCAATCACCCCCATCGCCCTCGCTGCCGGCAAGCTGGGCCTCACGCCCAACGCCCTGACCGTCATCGGTTTCGGGATCTCCGGCGTCGCCGCGGCCGCGGCCGCTGCCCAGCTGTGGCTTCCCGCAGCCGCCCTGGTCCTTTTCGGCGGCTCGTTCGATATGCTCGACGGCGGGCTGGCGAGAGCCCAGAACCGCGTCACCCGCTTCGGGGCCTTCCTCGACTCCACCCTGGATCGTTGGGGCGAGGGCGTCGTCTATATCGGCATCGTGGCGGGTGCCGCGGCTGCCGGCTTCGTGGTCGGAGCGGTCCTCGCCGCCGCCGCGGCGGTATCCAGCTTCCAGGTCAGCTACACCCGGGCCAAGGCTGAGAGCCTGAATCTGCACGGCGAAGTGGGTATCGCGCCTCGCGCCGAACGCCTCGTCCTCCTGACCATCGGCCTCGCCCTGGCCGGCTTGGACGGCGGCATCGCCCCGGGCGCCCGCGGTCAGCTCTGGCTCGCCGGCGCACTCGGCATCATCTGCGTGACCGCCAGCATCACCGCAGTTCAACGAACCTGGCACGTCCATACGCAGCTTCGCAATGAGGAGCAAGAAGCAGAGTGAGCGCCGCCCCGCCGCGGAAGTCGGGCGACGCCCCCGAGCCGACCAAGAAGTTCGAAGCGCCCCACCGCCTGAAGAAGGAGACCTTCTTCACTAATCTGGCGGGCCTGACGGCGGTGAGCTTCTGGAAGACGTCGTCCTGGATCGTCGGCCATCTTCCGGCCGGACCCGTGTACCGGCTTGGCAGCTGGGTGTCGCTGATCGGATATTCCGCCAGCCCAACACGCCGACGCTGGTTGCGGGCCAACTTTGGCCACGTTCTGGGCGTCGCGCCCGACGACAAGGCCGCCCACAAGATGGCCCGGGCTGCATACCTCAACTACTCCCGCTATCTCATGGAGTTGATGCGCCTGCCGTGGCTCAAACCGGAAGAAGTGGATCAGCTGCTCGAGGTTCGCAGTCTCGACCGGTTCCACGAGATCTACCGCGAGTCGAAGGGCATCGTCCTGGTGGCCGCGCACCTCGGCAACAACGAGGCCGCCGCCGCCGGCTTCGCCAAGCAGGGACTCAAGATCAACGTCGTCGGTGACGACAGCTCCTACCGTCAGCTGTACGACCTGTTCGAGCGCCAGCGCGAAAGCTGGGGCGTCAAGATGATCGCCTGGCGCAACCTGCGCGGCGTGTTCGGCGCCCTGAAGCGCCACGAGGGCCTCGTCCTGCTCGTGGACTGGGGCTATCGAGAGGACGGCATCCCGGTCAAGATGTTCGGCTCGTGGACCACGCTGCCGGCCGGTCCCGCGATACTCGCGGCCAAACACGGTTCCGCGATCGTGCCCTTTTCGATCAATCGGCTGCCCGACGGAACCTTCCGGGCCGCCGCCGACGAGCCCATCCTGGTGCCCTCCAACTCTCCGGCCGACCTCGCCATCGCGACGCAGAAGATCGCGGCCGCCCTGGAAGCCCAGATTTCGCCCGCGCCGGAGCAGTGGTATATCTTCAAGCCGATCTGGCCCGAGACTGCCGCGGAGCAGGTGGCACTCGAGGCCCGGCACCGCGCCGCCATGGCTAACGATGCCGAGCCAGGTCGGCCTGGCTTAGGCGCCGCACCTGCGCGGCAAGCCGAGAAATGACCGGCCGGGCGTCCCCCGTATCTGACAACAACACGGCTCCCCGTCACGGTCTGCGACACAGGGCGGTCGACGAGTTGATCGCGTTCGCCGCCATCGGTGGTCTCAAGCTGGTCCTGCACCTGCCCGAGAAGCCGCTGTGGCGGCTCGCCGATCTGGCCGGCGGGATTTCGTATCGCGTCTCGGCCGTCCGCCGCGACCGCGCCCGCCGGAACCTCCGGCGCATCGTCGAGTGGATGGCGGCGCACGGTCAGGGAGACGAGTCTTACCGTCGGGCCGCCTCGGACCCCAGGGTTCTCGAGGAAATCGTCCGCTCGGCCTTCCGCAACCACGCCCGTTACTACGTGGAGATGGCCCGCGCCCCCCGATGCAACACGCGCTGGGTGAGCGAACGGATGGTCATAGAGACGCCCGCTGAGGCTGAGGCGCTCATGGCGGAGCGGCGGGCCCTGATCCTGGTCGGCATGCACTTCGGGGCCATCGAGATGCCCGGCTTCTATGCAGTGAGCCGGTTGGGTGAGATCGTGGCCCCCATGGAGGCGGTTGCCAACGCCCGCATCCAGCGCTACATCTTCTCGACTCGGGCAACCATCGGCACCCGAATCGTGAGCCTGGAGGCGGCCGGACACGAGCTGCTCGGGGCACTCCGGCGCAACGAGCCGGTGGGTCTCGTGGCCGATCGCGACATCACAGGCGGCGGCATCGAGGTGGAGATGTTCGGCGGCAAGACCAAGATCCCGGCCGGCCCGGTCATCCTCGCGGTCGAAACAGGGGCGCCGATATACGTGGCAACCGTGCGGCGGGCAGGCTCGGGCCGCTATCTTGGCAAGGTGTGGCCGCTGGCCACGCTTGAAGGTGCCACTCGGCGAGAGCGAAGCCGGGCCATGGCCCGTGAGGAAACGCGGGCATTCGAGCAGATGATCATCGACGCCCCCGAGCAGTGGCTGGCCCTGTTCCACCCAATCTGGCCCGACCTGGAGCAGTCGACAATGAAAGACGGAAAAGGCGCGTGAGGCCGGACCGAACTCCTGGCGCGACCGCTGGCGAGACCGCTGGCGAGACGCCGGGCTCTGCGCGGAAGCTCGGCCAGGCCGACATGCACATCCATTCGATGGCCTCGGATGGTTGCGCCTCGGCCGCCCGGATCCTTGACTACGCCGAACTACACACGGACCTGGACGTCATCGCCATCGCGGACCACGAGAGAATCGAAGCCGCGGTGGAGTGCCAGCGCCTGGCTCGAGAGCGCGGCAGCCGCATTGAGGTGGTAATCGGCGAGGAAGTCACGACTCGTAGCGGCCACCTCCTGGGCCTGTTCCTGCAAGCCCGGCTGAAACGCAACCAGCGCCTGGAGATCACGGTGGCCGAGATCCACGAGCAGGGCGGCCTGGCGATCGTGCCCCACCCCTTCTCGGCCTTCACAAAGGGGATGCGCAAGCACGCCATCATGCGCATCCACAACTCGGCAGACCCGCTCCTCTATTGGGACGCGCTAGAGGGCTATAACCCGTCCACCGCCGGACGCTACGGCCGCAGCGCCACAATCCGCCTGGCCGGGCAGTTGGGCCTGCCCCTGGTGGGCAACAGCGACGGCCACACCCTCGATACGATCGGCGACGGCCGGACCCACTTCCCGGGCGCCACGGCGGACGACTACCGCCGGGCCATCGCCGAAGGCACGACCAGCGGCTCCTGCATCGATTGGGGCTTCATACGCGAGACGCACATCTACAGCCGCCAGGTGCGCAAGCAGGCCCGCGACGTGGCCCGTTGGGGCCGACGTCATGTCCTCCGCGATGGCACGCCACGCGACCTGGGCGTGCCGTGGGATCAACTCGAGATGCAGGCTGCTCAGGAAGCCGAGTACCTTTCTCGCCGTGGTCACGCCCACCACACGGCTAAAGCGGCGGGACGGCACGGGACAGAGGAGCCGTCGGCGTGAAGATCGGCCTGGTGACTCCCTACGTCTACCCGGTTCCGGGCGGCGTGAATGAGCACGTCCGCTTCCTCTACGAGAACCTGCGGCTACACGGCCACGACGTCCGAATCCTGACCAGCAGCCACGGCCTGCAGCGCTCGTCCGAGGGCGACGTTATTCGCATCGGTAAGGGCTTCAGCGTCCCGAGCAACGGCTCGATGGGAACGATCACGCTCTCGCCGCGCTACGTCTCGCAGGTCCAGAAGGTTCTGGATCGGGAACACTTTGATTTGCTCCACTTCCACGAACCGTTCGTGCCGTTCCTGTCACTCCTGGTGCTGCGCCAGTCTGCGAGCGTCAACATCGCCACGTTCCACGCCTACGCCGGCTTCTCCCCGGCCATGGAGCTGGGCAAGCGGACGCTCTCCAGCTACGCCGACCGGCTCCACGGCCGAATCGCCGTCAGCGCTGCGGCCCGGCATTTCGCGGACCGCTTCTTCCCAGGCGACTTCAAGGTCATCCCCAACGGCGTCGACGTCGGCCGATACCAACGTGCCGTACCCATTGCCCGCTGGCAGGACGGCGGCCCCAACGTCCTGTTCGTCGGGCGCCTGGAGGACCGCAAGGGCCTTCCCCACCTGCTCAAAGCCTTCCGCTTGATACGCAAGGGCGGCGTCGAGTGCCGGCTCCTGGTCGTCGGCTCAGGTCCGCAGGAGCGCGAGGCACGCCGTTACGTCATGACCCGTGGTCTACAGAACGTCGAGTTCCTGGGCCGGGTCAGCGATGCCGAAAAGGCCCAGCTCTTTAAGACCGCCGATGTCTTCGTCTCGCCGGCAACTGGACGTGAGTCGTTCGGAATCGTGCTGCTCGAGGCCATGGCGGCCGGAACGCCGATCGTCTGCAGCGACATCCACGGCTACAAGGGCGTGGTCCAGCGCGGCCGCCAGGCGCTGCTCGTGGAGCCACGCGACGCCAAGGGCCTCGCCGTCGCCATCTCGGAGCTGCTGGCCGATCCGGAGATGCGAGCCCGGATGGGCGCGGCCGGCCAGGAGCGGGCCGAGCAGTTCAGCTGGGAACGCGTTACGGCCAGGGTGGAGGCCTACTACGGCTTCGTCATCCGTCGACTGGCGGCTCAGGGCCAGCTGCCCAGCGGCTATTCGGCCGAAATCCCCGCGGCACCTCACGCGTCATTGGACCGTGAGGTATAGCGGAGCTAGCGAGCCCGCGCACCACCTGCCAGGCGCTAGGGGACGTCGGTGCCTTTCGACTGGCTCGATTCCTTCGTCGTAGCCGGGCCGTCGCCCGACTTCAAGTCGGCGAGCCCAGAGCCGTCGCTTGCGGCAGAGATGTTGGCGGCCGAGTCAGGAGCCGAGCCGGCGGGCGCATCCGAGCCGGAACCCGGGCCCGCGTCCAGCAGCCGCCTGGACCGGCGCCAGCCAACCACGATGCGGCGCTCCCAGGCAACCCAGGCCGCCATGCAGGCCACGAACAAGGCCAACAGGGCCGAGCTGATCGCGTAGACGCCGGTTGCGCTGACGGCAGACGAAACCTGCTGGTTGACCGAGAACTCGAAGCCGTAAAGCCATGTCGGAAGCGGGGCGTAGTAGATGCCGATTATCTTGGATGGCAACCAAAGGCCAGAAAGGTCGGGATATAGCGCCACGAAGACCATCGCGGCGATGGCGCACACGCCCAGAACGAAACGGCGCGGGTTTCGAGCAGTAAGGGCAAAGTAGGACATCACAAGGCCCAGCAGGCCGAGGAGGATGGCCAGTAAGTCGGGCGGCAAAGCGGCGTGGATCAGGACATCGTTTGGCCCGCTCAGGCTCAGCCACCCGACGAGGCCGAGGCCAATGGCAACGGGTGCGAGGAGCTGGAGGATCCAATTGCGATCTTCGATGCCCTCTTCCTGGCGACGCTCCAGGCGCCATAGCACCGCGGACAGTACGACGAGCGCCGCGATCACAACCACGGCGATCAAGAACATTCGTGATGTGATTACGACGTCACCGGTGCCCGTCCCGCAGACCGTATTGCCGTAAGAGCTGGCGGCATCCACGCGGGCCAGGCCACACAGGGCGGGTTTGAGGACCCACATCACGCCCGGGAAGAGCAGCGCCGCGGCCGCGGCCACTCTGGCCAGCAGCCATGTCCGACGCGACGGTCCGTGCCATAGCTCGGCCAGGAAGTAAGCCAGGGCCATCAGGAAGAAGGGCAAGGCCGTGTAGAAGTGGTATTGGAACGCAGCCCGGTCTATCCGGGCCCAGGAGAGCCATTGCCAGAAGAAGGCCACGGCAATCAGGGCCAGACCGAGGCTCCGTCGCTTGAACGCCTGCCAGCAGATGAACGCCATGCCGAAGATCGCCATCCACCACAGCGCCGGATTACCGCCGTCGTGGATCCAGGACGACATGCCGGGCACGTCACCGCCACTGTCGAACCAGACCGGCTTGAGGTCCATCGGCCAGGCCCACCAGGGCGACGATGCCGCGTGCGAGGCGCGCAGGTCGTTGTGGTAGTTGTACATCGAAATGGTCAGGTCCCAGAGCGTCTGCCCGGTGTGGCCGGCCGGCCAGGCGCTGTCACACACGGCGGCCTGCTGGTCGAAGTGCAGGCAGGCGATCACCGGCAGCGGACCCGTGGCGTTGGGGCCGGAGTCGATCTGGGTATACCACGGCACCGCCCACGGAATGTACAAGAGGATGTAAACGATGAAAGGCAGGACCAAAAGGCACAGCCCCATCCAGGCTGCCGGAAGCCCATGGCCCGAGCCGAGCCTCAGCCAGCCCTTGGGCGCGGGCGCGGCCGGATCTGCGAAGGAGGCCGGGCTGCCCGGCCGCGGTGGAACCGCAAGCGGCCCGAAGCCCATCCGGCCCACAGCCCAGAAGGCGAGACCGGCCGCGATGCCGAGGCTGATCCCGCCGGCGCCGACCTCGAGCAGGGTGCCGCTCATTCGAACCAGACCCAACCCACCGGCCATGACGCCGATCACGACCGGCGCCCCAATCCCGAAGTACAGCTCTTCCCGAGTCCAGGCGACCGGGTGGTAGGCGTTGGTGGCGGCGGCCAGCGAGGTAACCGCCAGCATGATGATAAAGAAGGTGTAGTTGGGGGCGCCGTTCTGTAGCGATCCCGGCGAGAACGTCAATCCGGCGGCGAAGAGGATGCCCGCGACAACGGCCGTTGAGACAACGGCGAAGATCTTGTCGGGCACGAGTCGCGTCTTGATGACCCACATGGTGCCGGCCAACACAACGCCGGCCGCCGCCAGCATGAGGAGCGCCGTCAGAGGCACGTTGCCCGTTTCCGGTGCGTACTTCATCTCGGCAATGGCCATGTAGCCCAGCACGCCTGTTCCGGCGGCCAGGCCCAGGATCGTGAGCAGCCGTCCCAGCGCGGATCGGATCAGGATCAGGACA
>Ga0066794_10000193_pt1 | contig 11266 bp, 7 predicted proteins | sample PersoiDNA2013190_FD_70945 | JGI IMG/M metagenome (GOLD analysis project Ga0066794, IMG submission 70945) | Permafrost soil microbial communities from the Arctic, to analyse light accelerated degradation of dissolved organic matter (DOM) -... | ecosystem: Environmental > Terrestrial > Soil >... | reverse complement strand
TCGCCGGGGAAGTATGCGAGTTTGCCGAAGTCTTTCTGCGTCTCGGTCAGGGGCTCGGCCCAGCCGTAAGCTTTGCGGAACAAGGCAATCGACGCATCCAGGTTGTTGACACCGAGGATGACGCTCTCGATGCCGGCAACCGGCGCACCTTTGACGCTGGCCGAAGTCTGGACGCGCCAGGCGCGCGGCGTCTGGTCTTCGATGATGAATGGCAGCGTGGAGCCCGGTGTTCGGGAGCCCACGTCGGCGGTCATCCACTCGATCGACATCCCGTCGGGGCGCTTGCGGCTGCCACGCTCGGGAGCCTTAACGGGAATTCCAGCCTTCTTCAGCCGATCCACTTCCTGCAGCAAAACGTTCGTCCCCACCGCCCATGCGCAGGCGACCGCATCCTCGGCCATAAACTTGGCCCAGCCGGAGCCCGCGGTCGCACCCGATTTTACCGGCGCAATCAATTCAATGTAAGACGCGTCATCGAAGCCAATGATGGCCATCTGGGTAATGCCGTTGCCGTGGGGACCGCCGAAGTCCGGAGTCATGCCCACATCCGTTAAGGACTGGCGAAGCGCGTCGAGATTCGATCCGCAGATGGATGCGTGGTCGATCTCGAGCGTGGTGGTTTTGCTTTCCTGGGTCATGGCAATGCGGGAGATTAGTAAGAGAACGAGCGTCGCGAAGGACAAGCGGCAGCAGATCGGGGAACTCCGCTTGGACATGCGGGCCTCCTTAGAAAGACGAATGGTACGCTACAAACCGCTTGTGGTGAATCTGTTTTTGGTCTTGAAGGGAGCGGTCAGCGGTGGACGGGCGAGGACGCCCGTTTCTCCACCGAGCTTCTCCAAGGTCGTTGCGGAGCTTTGCTCCGCTGGACGGGACAGAGCCCGTCCCCACACGAGGACAGCCGGGGGCGGCCGTCCCTACGTGATTATTCCTCTTCTTCTTTGACCTCGCCGCGCTCCGCTTTTGCCTTCTCGACAATCTTGTCCTGCAGTTGTTGCGGCACGGTGTCGTAATGGTGCATTTCCATCGAGAAGCTGCCGCGGCCCTGAGTCATGGAAGTGAGATCGGCGCCGTAGGTGAGCATCTCGGCCATGGGCACCTCGGCCTTCACGATGGTGTTGCCGCCTTTGTTATCCATGCCCTGGATGCGTCCGCGGCGGCTGTTGAGGTCGCCCATGATGGTGCCGGCGAATTCGTCGGGCACGGTGATCTCGACGGTCATGATCGGTTCGAGCAGCGTCGGCTTGGCGACTTCCATGGCCTTGCGGAAGGCGATGCGGCCCGCCATCTGGAACGAGAGATCGTTCGAATCCACGTCGTGGTAGGAGCCGTCGTAGAGGATCGCGCGAAAGTTCACCACGGGATAGCCCGCGAGGTAGCCGCGGGCGGCGGCGTCCTTGATTCCCTTTTCGACGGCGGGAATGAAGTTGCGCGGGATCGCGCCGCCGAAAATATCGTTCACGAACTCGAATTCAACTTCGGAGTTGCGCGGCAGCGGCTCCATCTTGATCTTGCAATCGCCGTACTGGCCGTGGCCGCCGGTCTGTTTCTTGTGGCGTCCCTGGACGTCGGCCTTGCCGCGAATGGTTTCGCGATACGGCACCTTGGGCGCCTTCAGGACGACTTCGGCGTGGTAACGCTTCTTCATCTTCGAGACCACGACTTCGATGTGCTGCTGTCCGGTGCCCGCGATCAGAAATTCCTTGGTCTGCGGGTCGCGGAAGAAGCGCAGCATGGCGTCTTCTTCCATCAGCTTGTGCAGGCCGACGCCGAGCTTGTCTTCGTCGGCGCGGCTCTTCGGCTCGATGGCGAAGGTGATCGCGGGCTCGGGCAACAGCACGGCCGGATAGCGGATCGGCGATGACTTATCGCCCAGCGTGTCGCCGGTGAGAGTCTCTCTCAGCTTCGCGACCGCGCCGATATCGCCGGCATGAATCTCGTGGATCGGAACCGCCTGCTTGCCCTGGATCAGGGAGATGTGCGCGAACTTCTCCTGAATATTTCGATTGTAGTTCTGGAGCGATGCGTCGTTTTTCAGCACGCCGGAGAAAACCTTGAAATAGGAAATGCGGCCGGCGAACGCGTCGGACATGGTCTTGAAGACGTATACGGAAGCGGGCTCGTTGTCGGTGCCTTTGCGTATGGCCGGCTCGCCGCCGCCCTCGGCCGTCCAGCCAGTGAGGGCGTGATGTTCGCTCGCGGCGGGCGTGTAGTCCACGATGAAATCCATCAGCTCGTCGACGCCGATATTGCCGAGGCCGGAGGTGAACAGCACGGGAAAAAGTTTGTCTTCGCGAATCGCTTCGTGCAGCGCCGGGACCAGATGCTCCTCGGGGATCGTGCCCGTTTCGAAGAACTCTTCCATCAACTCGTCTTTGCCTTCGGCAATGAGTTCGACAAGCCGCTCGTGAGCTTCCTTGGCGACTCCGGCCATGTCGGCGGGGATCGGGCCTTCCTTGCCCTTGCCGTTTCCGCCCATCTCGTAGGTGTAAGCCTTCATGCGGACGAGATCGATAACGCCGCTGAGACTTTTCTCGCTGCCGATGGGGAGTTGCAGCGGGGTGACGGCGCGGCCGAAGGCGTTGGTGAGCGATTCGAGCACGCGGTTGGCGTCGGCGCGGTCGCGGTCCATGCGGTTGACGACGATCATGCGGGGCAGGTCGATATCGTTGCAGTATCCCCAGACGCGCTGGGTCACGACCTCGACGCCGGCGACGCCGTCCACGACGACGAGCGCGGCGTCCACCACGGGCAGCGCCACCTTGGCCTCGTGAACGAACATATTGAAGCCGGGCGTGTCGAGCAGATTGATTTTGACTTTCGAATCCGTCTTGCCCCACTCGACAAAAGCGAGGCCGGTCGCAATGGACATCTTGCGGGCGATTTCTTCGTCGTCGTAGTCGGTGGTGGCGGAGCCGTCGTCCACGCGCGTGAGGCGCGGCGTGGCGCCGGCGGTATAGAGCATGGCGGACACCAGGGAAGTTTTGCCGGCATGCCCGTGTCCGATGAGGGCAAGGTTGCGGAGATTGGCTCCTTCGTAGACTTTCACGGGTTGTCTCCTTCCGCAGGCTTACGGGAAGGGTGATACGGCCCGGAATGAGGATGAGTACAGGGTACAGGCCAGCCCAACAACGCCTGCGAAACTTCTGATGCTAACACAGGGGTTGGGGCCCAAGGAACAGCGTGCTTGCGTTTGCGTAGGGACGGCCGCCCTCGGCCGTCCGGGCGGGGCGAAGCTCCGCCGCTACGCTCCTTTAATGCACGGATGGAAAAGACGAAACCCTGCGAGCTGCGCTCGCTTGGACGGCCGAGGGCGGCCGTCCCTACGCGGGCACGTCAGGGCGATACGGATTCTCGGGCTCCTGATACCAAAGCCAGCGATATTCGACAGAATTCGCCACCAATCCGCGACGAACCGGATTGTCGAGCACGTATTGGATCTTCGCGTCGAGGCTCTCCGACGATCGAAGCACATGATCGAATGATTCCTGCTGCCAGACTGGCCCGTGGCGGCTGAGATTTTTGTTTATCAAATGGGCAGAAGCGCCCTTAACAGCATCCAGGATTTCGGGCATGGCCCAGGTTTTCTGCTCTTTTTCATCAACGAGTGGAATCAGGATCATGTGGACGTGATCGGGCATCACGACGGATGCGAGCAAGTCGTATCGAGTGCCCTTGTCATGCAGGCAGGATCTCATGACGATTTGGCGAGCTGTCCCCGGAAGTTGCCAGCGCTGGAACGTGCAGAATGTCACAAAGTGCGGCTTGTTATGGTGTTGGAGGTGAGGAAGGCGTCTTCGGTAGAACGTCACAGCGCTTCCAGTCTGCGGAGCTGCGCTCCGCTTGGACGGCCGAGGGCGGCCGTCCCTACGTGGGCAACGCCACCGTGAAAATCCCGCTGACGCTGCCGGATTTTCATGGTAGCCCGTTCTTGCAGGCCACAAAGCACCAGAAATATGGAGTTCATACAACCCTCCAAGACATAATTCTATTGTTTGTGGGCGGACTCTCTCCGGGAAAATAGGTTTTTCTGGGTCAAGAAACCCGAAATGGGACGAACTTCGCGGGTTCATTGGCGGAGCTGCGCTCCGCTTGGACGGCCGAGGGCGGCCGTCCCTACGTGAGGATTGCCTACTACAACGTCGCGCTCTTCTCCACAATCAACTTCTTGATCTTCTCCACGAATTCCGCTGTGGGCATGTCTTCCGTCTTCTCTTTCCCGCGGGTGCGGACGTTTACTTTGCTGGCTTCGGATTCTTTGTCTCCTACAACCAGCAGGAACGGGACTTTCTGCATCGCGTGTTCGCGGATTTTCGCGTTCATCTTTTCGTTGCGGGAATCGACTTCCACGCGCACGCCTGCTGCCCGCAGTTGCGACGCTACTTTTTCCGCATACTCGGAATGCCGCTCGGCGATCGGGATCATCGCCACCTGCACCGGCGAGAGCCACACCGGGAACGCTCCGGCGTAGTGCTCGATCAGCACGCCGAAAAAGCGCTCGACCGATCCGTAAAGCGCGCGGTGGACCATCACCGGTTGCTTGCGCGTGCCGTCTTCGGCTACATATTCGAGCTGGAAGCGCTGCGGCAGGTTGAAGTCGAACTGCACGGTTGAGAGCTGCCACAGGCGTCCGATGGCGTCCACGAGCTTGACGTCGATCTTTGGCCCGTAGAACGCGGCTTCACCGGGGATCGTCTTGTATTCGATGTTCAGCTTCTTCAGCGCGCTCTCGAGCGAGTGGTTCGCTAGGTTCCACTGCTCTTCGCTGCCGAGGAAGCTTTTCTTGTCCTTCGGATCCCAGGTGGAAAGCTCGGTCTGGTACTCGTCGAAGCCGAACGCCTTCAGCACGGCGAGCGCGAACTCCAGGCAGCCGACGATTTCGGCTTCGATCTGCTCGGGAGTGCAGAAGATGTGAGCGTCGTCCTGGGTGAAGCCGCGGACGCGCAGCAGGCCGTGCATCACGCCCGAACGCTCGTAGCGATAAACCGTGCCGAGTTCTCCCAGGCGCACGGGCAGATCGCGATACGACTTCAGCGAGTCTTTGTAGATCAGGATGTGGCCGGGGCAGTTCATGGGCTTCAGGCGATATTCGGCGTCGTCGAGTTCCATGGCGTCGAACATGTTCTGCGAGTAGTAGCCCTCGTGGCCCGAGGTGTGGAACAACTGGCGGCGCGCCACGTGCGGCGTGCAGACGAGCGAGTAGCCGCGGCGCAGGTACTCTTCGCGCATCCAGTCTTCCATCTCCTTGCGGATGATGCCGCCCTTGGGATGCCAGAAGATCAGGCCCGGTCCGGCGAGTTCCTGGATCGAAAACAGGTCGAGCTGTTTGCCCAGCACGCGGTGGTCGCGCTTCTTCGCTTCTTCGATGCCGGTCAGGTAGGCGTCGAGATCCTTCTTCGAGAAAAACGACGTGCCGTAGATGCGTTGCAGTTGCTGATTCTTTTCGTCACCCAGCCAGTAGGCGCCGGCAATGTTGAGCAGCTTGAAGGCTTTGATCTTTCCGGTCGAAGGCAGGTGGGGACCGCGACAGAAGTCCTGGAACTTGCCGGTCTTGTAGACCGAGATTTTTTCATCGGGCTTGGTGAATTGCTCGATGAAGTGGCACTTCATGAAGTCGCCTTCGCTCTTGAATCGCTCCAGGCCTTCGCTGTGCGGCAGAAACTCGCGCGCATAGGGCAGGTTTTGCTGGACAAGCTCCTGCATTTTCTTCTCGATCTTCTCGAGGTCTTCGGGCGTAAACGCGGTCGGGCGATAAAAGTCGTAGAAGAATCCGTTCTCCGTCGCGGGACCGTGGCCGAGCTTGGTCTCGGGGAAGAGCTCGAGCACAGCCGCGGCGAGCAGGTGCGCAGACGAATGCCGGTAGACTTCGAGCGCCTCGGGGTCGCGGTCGGTGAGGATGCGCAGGTCGGTGTCTTTGTCGAGCGGGCGGGTGAGGTCGATCAGATCGCCATTGGTTTTGGCGGCAAGAGCGGCGTCGGCAAGGCGCGGGCTAATGGACTTGGCAACGTCGAGCGCAGTGGTGCCTTTCGGGACTTCCTTGGTGCTGCCGTCGGGAAGCTTGAGATGAATGCTGTCAGGCATGGATAGACCTTGTATTCTACTGAATCTCTTGAGTTTAAAGGAGAGGGAGAGGAGGGTCAAACCCCCAGCGCGGCTGCGGACCACAAATCATCCCCAAAAAACATTGAGACCAACCCGGAGGTTGGTCTCGCGCCCTAATCCCGAAGGACTAGGGGGGATAATGCCAATTAAAGATTAGCGTTGTAGTAGACCTTTGTCCACCTCAAGCTAGCCCTCTTTAGTCATCCTACGTCCTTGTGGCTCTACCAGCCCACCTTCTTCCCCTTGTTCTGCTCGTCCAGCCACTGCTTCAGCGGGGCGAAGTATTCGAGCAGCGCGCCGCCGTCGATCTGGCGTTCGCCGGTTAGGACTTCGAGTGCGTCGGGCCAGGGTTTGCTCTGGCCCATGGCTAGCATCTTGTTGAATTTCGCGCCGGCTTCTTTGGAGCCGTAGAATGTGCAGCGGTTTAGCGGGCCTTTGTAGCCGGACTCGCGGCAGAGGGCGCGGTAGAACTGGAACTCCAGGATGTGCGCCAGGAAATAGCGGGTGTAGGGCACGTTGGCCGCGACGTGATATTTCGCTCCCGGATCGAAATCGGCTTCACTACGCGCCACCGGAGGCGCCACGCCCTGGTACTTCAGCCGCAGAGCCCACCATGATTTGTTGTAATCGCCGGGTGCGATCTCGCCGGAGAATACTTTCCAGCGCCACTGGTCGATCATCAGGCCGAAGGGGAGGAAGGCTACGCGATCAAGCGCCTGCTTCAGCAGTTCGGGAATATCGTTGCTGGCCTGCGGCACGTTCTCCAGCAGTCCAACCTTGTGCAGGTATTCGGGCGTGATCGCCAGCGCTATGGCGTCGCCGATCGCCTCGTGGAAGCCGTCATTGGCGCCATTCTTGAACAGGAACGGCTGGTCTTTGTAGGCGCGCTGATAGAAGTTGTGTCCGAGTTCGTGGTGAATGGTGACGAAATCGGTGCCGCGAACCTGGATGCACATCTTTACGCGGAGATCGTCGAGGTTGTCGACATCCCAGGCGCTGGCGTGGCAGACGACGTCGCGGTCGGCGGGCTTGGTGAACAATGACCGCTCCCAGAAAGTGGGCGGCAGCGGTGCGAAGCCCATCGAAGTGAAGAAGCCCTCGCCGTACTTCACCATGCCCTTGGGATCAAGATTCTTCTTCTTGAGCAGTTCGGTAACATTGACGCCGACGCCGCCTTTGTCCTCCGTCACTCCGAGCAGGTCATAGATATTGCCCCACTCCTGTGCCCAGGGATTGCCGAGCAGATGCGCGGGGATCGGACCGTCGGGCGGAACGACGTTCGGGCCGTATTTTTCCGCCAGCTTCCAGCGCACGTACGTGTGCAGCGAAAGATAAAGCGGTTTTACCTGGTTCCACAAACGCTCGAGGTCGGCGGAGAATTCCTCCGGCGTCATATCGTAGCCCGCGCGCCACAGAGCTCCAGTGTCCTTGAATCCAATTTCGCGTGCGCCCTGATTGGAGAGGGCGACGAATCGCGAATAGCGCTGCCGCATGGGCGGCGCAATCGCGTGCCATCCCGTCCAAACTTCTTTGAGCGCTTCCGGATCGCGGTTGGTGGACATCAGCTTCTCGATCGCCGTAATGTCCAGACAATCGCCGTTCTTGCGGCAGTACTTGCCCTTGCCGTAGTCGGCATCGAGCGACACGCCGATCTCGGTCATTTCGCGGCGCAGCGTGGCATCCTTGGGCGCAGGCGCGGTGAGCGAGAGCTTCAGCAGCATGAATTTTCGCGTGAGGTCGGGCGGTAGTGCGAGGCCGTCAAAACGCTTGGCCTGTTCCACCAACTGCGTCGTGACGGCGGTGACCTCATCAATCGCGTCGGCCGCCATGGCCTGGGTGTCGTCGGTGATGAAATTCTCCTGTACCCAGGACGCGCGTTGTACCTTAACGCTCAGATCGGAGAGCTGGGCCTCGGCCTTATTCATGAACTCCTGGGCTTCGGCGGCGGTGGGGGCGGTGGTTTGAGCGCAGACGTTCATGGCAAGAAATAAGAATACGAGAGCAAGGGACTTCATGACACCTCCGGGGGGAACAAAAGAGTATGACGGATGAGGGAGGATATTGTCAGCGGGTTTGGCGAGCTGCGCTCGCCTGGACGGCCGAGGGCGGCCGTCCCCACGTGATTCTTGGTTGTTCCTACGTGGTTCTGGGCGCGGAATGCAGAGCTTCGATGGCAGACTTCACCTTGGCCGAAACCTCGTCCGTATCGCGTACGGTCAACCCGGCTGTGGAGACTGGTTCACCAACCCGCATCTCCAGCGGCTGGCACTTGATGTGGTAGGTGTTCATGGGCAGCAGGTCGAAGGTGCCGAGGAGCGCGATCGGCACGATATCGGCCTGCGCCTTGATCGCCAGAAAGAATGCTCCCGGCAGAAAAGGTTGAATCTGTCCATCTCGCGTACGGCCGCCCTCGGGGAAGATGACCAGCGGCATGCCGCTGCGCAGGCCCCTCAGCGCTGACTTGATGGCGCCGATCGAAGCCGCCGGGTTCTGCTGGTTGATGCAGACTTGCCCCGAGCGCTTCAGATGCCAGCCGATGAATGGGTACGCGAGCAATTCACTCTTGAAAATGATGCGGAATTGAAATGGCAGATAGACATAGAGGATCGGAATGTCGAGCGCCGATGCATGCGTGACCGCATACACGCGAGGTTTGGATTTGTCGATCTTATCCTTATCCATGCCTGCCACTTTCACCGGCGACAGGATCGTCTTCATGATGAGCCACGACCAGAGGCGGGCGAAATTGTGTTGGATGCGCCCGTTGCGGTCGAAGATCGAGCAGACCAGAGAAAGCGCGCCCAGAATCAGGGTGTAAGCCCAGATCAGCGGGTCAAAGATGAAATAAGAGCGCAGGCGGCTAAGCCAGCCATGGCGGGTTTCGTGTTGAGCTGCAGGCCGCGTCTCAGCCCACGTAGGGACAGCCGCCCCCGGCTTTCCAGCCGAGCACAGTTCGGCTCGCTCTTTTTCCAGCTCCGCAGTTGTGGCGATCTTGTTCAAGATTCCTTATCTAAACTTCTCGCGATCAGAGCCTAGCCCGGGCGAAGTGAGACGGGGCAAGCCCCGTCTCTACACACGAACTTAGATGCGGACGCCGAGCGTTCGCATCGCCTCTCCTACAATGTAAATCGAGCCGGTCACTACGACCAGGCCGCCCCGTCCGGCGACTTTCCGCGCTCGGTCCAAGGCTGACGCTACATCCTCGGACTCCTCAATACCAGTGCCCGCTGTCACACGCGCGGCTGCTTGCCGAATCTCAACCGGGCTCGCCGAGCGCGGGTTGTTGGCGTGGGTCACGATCACGTGCCCGGCGATCGGAAACAGAATCTCGGTAATTTCCGCCATCGCCTTGTCCCGCATCACGCCAAACACCAGCGTGATCTCACGGTCGTTTCCCGCATCCTGATATGCGGCCGAAAGCGTCGAGCGCAACGCCCAGGCCCCGGCCGGATTATGCGCGACATCGAGCACATACTCGGGATTGTCTCCCGCGGCCGGCACCACCTGGAAGCGCCCAGGCCAATGCGTCTCGCGGATGCCTTGTGCGATCGTCTCCGGCGTGATCTGAGCCGTTCCCTGGTTGTGCAGTTCCTCCGCCGCCGCGATTGCCAGCGCCAGGTTGCGCAGCTGATGACGCCCCACGAGCGGCGACTCGACCAGGATTCGTGTGCCCATCACTTCAATCGGATAACGACTCCGGATGCCCGGTTTCTGGCCGCCGTCCACCGCCCACTCGCCAGTCGCCCATTCGCTAGTCGTCCACTCGCTACTCAAGCAACTCGCGCTTCCCGGCGACACGGGCGGCACATACGGCACCGCATTCACCGCGCGCGCGCCCACATCCAAAATTGTGTTTCCGATCACGTCGTTGGCTTCGGGCAATTGCGGCAGCGTAACCACAATCCCGCCCGCCCGGATAATCCCCGCTTTCTCGCGCGCAATCTCGCCGACAGTTTCGCCCAGATATTTTTGATGATCGAGCGAGATGTCGGTGATGATGCTGAGGCGGGGCTCAACCACGTTGGTCGCATCCAGACGCCCGCCCATGCCGACCTCAAGCACAACCATGTCGGGCCGGCTGCGGGCGAAATACTCAAAGCCCATCGCGGTCAGCGTCTCAAAGAAGCTGGGATGCCACGGCAGATCGCCTTCCCCCACCAGCCGCTCGGCGGTGCGGTCAACCACGTCATGGAGCATCGCGAAATCGTCGTCGGCGATGGGTTCGCCCTTGAGGCGAATCCGCTCATTAATGCGAACCAGATGCGGCGAAGTGTAGAGTCCCGTTTTCAGCCCGGAAGCTCGCAAGATGGATGCCAGAGTAGCGGCCGTCGAACCCTTGCCGTTGGTGCCGGCGACCAGCACAGACGGAAAACTATTTTCCGGATGCCCCAGCGCCGCCAGCAGCACGCGCACGTGCGCCAGATCGAACTTGTGCGACGGCGTCTGCGCCAGCTCGTGGCCCAACGCGTACATCTGCGCGACTGCGGTTTCGTAAGACATCGGTCGTTAGTCGCTAGTCGTTGGTCGTTCGCAACCAACTTTTGCCACCAATCATCCGCCTGCGAGCAAAGTACCAGCTCCGGGCTTCTGTTTTCGACTTTCTCTCATTAGAAGGAGGCTGCCAGAGGTCAAAGTGCGTCCCACGAACCCTGAGCAGGAGTCCCAACGACAGGTCGCTAGAGAAGGGGTTTGCTAACGGCCAACGACGAACGACCAACGACTGGTTTTCGCTAACGACCAACGACGAACGACTGCCCTACGCCGCCTGCACCATGAATTCGAGCGCCCGGGCAATATAGCCCTTCAACTCCTTGCGCACGACCACGGCATCGAGCATTCCGTGTTCCAGGAGAAACTCGGAGCGCTGGAAACCTGGCGGCAGCTTCTGCCGGATCGTCTGCTCAATCACTCGCGGCCCGGCGAAGCCAATCAGAGCGCCGGGTTCGGCGACGTTGAGATCGCCCAACATGGCAAACGATGCGGTCACGCCGCCCGTGGTGGGATCGGTTAAAACCGAAATGTACGGGACCCGCGCCGCGTCTAAACGCGCCAGCGCGGCGGAGATCTTCGCCAACTGCATCAGGCTGATCACGCCTTCCATCATGCGCGCGCCGCCCGATGCCGAAACGATGATAATCGGCGTCCGCGTTTCAATCGCCTTCTC
>Ga0066794_10000189_pt1 | contig 11334 bp, 9 predicted proteins | sample PersoiDNA2013190_FD_70945 | JGI IMG/M metagenome (GOLD analysis project Ga0066794, IMG submission 70945) | Permafrost soil microbial communities from the Arctic, to analyse light accelerated degradation of dissolved organic matter (DOM) -... | ecosystem: Environmental > Terrestrial > Soil >... | reverse complement strand
ACTTCGTAGGCCATGCAGATCAGGACTTCGTCCAGGCCGGAGAGGATGTCGATCTTGTTGAGCATGATCGAGCTGACGCTGTTGACGGCCACGGCATAGCGGAGGGGCACGGCGTCGAACCAGCCGACTCGGCGGCGTCGCCCGGTGGTCGTCCCGTACTCCCGACCGCGGTCGATGATCCCCTCGCCAATCTCTTCCTGCAACTCCGTCGGGAACGGCCCAGCCCCGACGCGCGTGGCGTAGGCCTTCATGACTCCCAGGACTTCGTCGACCTGGAGCGGGCCGATTCCGCCGCCCGTGCACGCTCCCCCAGCGATCGGGTTCGAGGAGGTGACGAACGGGTAGCTGCCGTGGTCAAGGTCGAGCAGAGTGCCCTGCGCGCCTTCGAAGAGCAGATGCTCGCCTCTGGCCAGCATCTCCTGGACCAGCTGCGTGGTGTCGGCGAGGTGGGGCTTGAGCCGGCGCCCCCATTCGGTCGCCAGCGTCACCAATTCGTCGAGGTCAAAGCCGTCCACGCGGTGCTGGCGCTGCAGCGTGGCGTTCTTCTCGGGCAGGATACGGGCGAGCTTGCCGCGCAGCGCCGGACCGTCGAGCAAGTCCTCCATTCGGATGCCGATGCGCCAGGCCCGGTCCGCATAGGCCGGCCCGATGCCGCGCCGCGTGGTCCCAACGGCGGCCTTGGCCAGGCGGGCCTCCATCGCGCCGTCGAGGGCGATGTGGTACGGCATGATCACGTGGGCGTGCTTGCTGACGCGGACGCGATCCACTTCTATGCCCCGGCCCGCGAGCATGTCCAGTTCGGCAATGAGCGTGGCCGGGTTGATCACGACGCCGTTGCCGATGATCGGCGCGATGTGCGGATAGAGCACGCCCGACGGAACAAGGTGGAGCTTGAAGACCTCCTCGCCCAGCACGATCGTGTGGCCGGCGTTGTCGCCGCCCTGATAGCGGACGACGGCCGTCACGTGCTCGGCTAGAGCGTCGGTCGTCTTGCCCTTACCTTCATCGCCCCATTGCAGACCGACGATCACGGTGGCGGGCATCTAGTTCTCCCCTCGTTGCTGTGACTGGCCGACACGATCAAATGAGGCCCGAGAAACTAAAAAGCCCTCGGCCGATGGGCCGGGGACCTGGGTAGACTGCCCCTCCGTTGGAGCCGCGGCTCTTGTGGGAGCGAAGGTTGTGGTTCGTCTCACGGGGCGAATGCCACGCCTTCCTGAGGCAACGAGCCCTCCTTGGCGATGGTGTCACTGGAACCCGAGACGCAGGGCCGCGGGCAGTCCGGAGTATAGCAGGCGCCAAGATCGGCCCGAGGTCCGGGCCATCGAACGCGCCTACTTCCCCTCGCTGGCCGATGGTCCCGCCACGACGGCCGCCGCAACCGCCTCCGGACCGCGCACCCGCCACTCCGTTCCGATGGCCACGGTGGCCGTCGCGCCCACGCGGCACGCCCCAGCGGCGAGCATCAATAGCAGCGCGTCCAAGGTCCGGACGCCGCCCGCGGCTTTGACGCCGACGTTGTTGCCGACCACGCGCCGCATCAGGGCGATCTCACCCGCCTCCGCGCCGCGCGGCGAATAGCCGGTCGCGTTCTTGACGAATGCGCCGCGCGCTTCGACGACGACACGGCAACCGGCCTCGACCTGCTCGGGCGTGAGGTATGCCGTCTCGAGGATCACCTTCACCGGCGTCGGGGCGACCGCGTAGCACAGGCTCGCCAGCTCGTCACGGACGTAGCCAAGGTCGCCGGCTTTCAGCGCGCCGATATTGACGACCACGTCCAGTTCGACGGCGCCCGACTCCACCGCCACCAACGCCTCACGCTCCTTGATCTGGGACGTGTGGGCGCCGTGCGGGAAGCCGATCACCGTCGTCGGGCCGACTTCGGTCCCTCGGAGGCGCTTGACCACCAGTTCGAGGTCGGCCGGCCGGCAGCAGATCGTCGCGGTCTGCCATTCGATGGCGACCTGGATTGCCGCCTCGACTTCGGCCCGAGTCAACTCCGGGCGCAGAATCGAATGGTCGATGCAGCCCATCAAAGCCCGCTCATCAAGAGCGGCCAGATCGATAGGTCCCCGATTGGCCAGTCGTGGCTTCACCCGCTTCACCTTCCTTCCCGCGCTATACACCTTTGGCTGCGATCTCTGGGGCGTGGCTTCCGCCCGCGTCGACCTCAATCACGCTCGTGTGACTGCTCCCCGCCTCGCAATCATTTGGAACCCTCCCGGATACCAGCCCGACCCGCGCCTGACGGCGAAGCCAGGGTCAGCATAGCGCGTCCCTCACCCACAACCGATTCCAGACGGTCGGCCTCACATGTAGATAAGCCGGCGATAAGCCGACGTGAAGCGACTAGGGATACCGTTCGGAGTACCCGCCGCAAGACAAGCGCCGCCATTGAACGGCGCAGTAGAGGAGACAGGGACCGTGAACAAGGTCCTTCTAACTGGCCGACTGACCCGCGATCCGGAACTCCGGGCGCTGGCTAGCGGTTCGAACGTGACGACGTTCGCAGTGGCCACCAACGAGTACCGCGGCAACGGCAAGGAGCGCGCCGAATACCACAACATCGTGGTCTGGGACCGCCTGGCGCAAGTCTGCGGCCAATACCTTGGCAAGGGCCAGCAAGTGGCCATCGAGGGCCGGCTGCAGACCCGCCAATGGGAAGACGACCGGGGCCAGCGCCATTGGAAAACTGAGGTCGTGGCTACGTCCGTAGAGATGCTTTCGGGTCGCCGCAAGCGCGACTACGAAGCCGAAACGCTGGCCGGGCAGGCCGCCGGTGATGCCACTACCACAGGCGATGCCACGTCGGAGGCCTCGGACGACGATCCAGATGAGGCACCGGAAGACACCTCAACGGAAGACGAGCGGGTGCTCGTCCTGGCTTAGATCCCAGTCCCCCGGAGCGCCGCGCATCCCCCACGCGCGGCGCTCCGGCCACAACTCAATCCGGATCAAGGTCCCCGATGCATCGCGCGAGGACGCGGGCCAGCCGTGGCCCGGCCGATTCGGCGGCGGCCAGCACCTCGGCATGGTTCAGCTCAGCACCCGAGAGACCGGCGCCCGGGTTCGTCACCAGGGAGACGCCACATACCTTCAACCCGGCCCAGCGAGCGGCGACCGCCTCGAGCGCCGTGGACATGCCCACCGCATCGGCTCCCAGACGGGCCAGCATTCGGACTTCGGCCGGAGTCTCGTAGCTCGGCCCTATGAGGCATGCGTAAACGCCATCTGCCAGCGCCACTCCCTCGGCGTCGGCGGCGGCATGGAGCCGCAACCGCAGGTCCACATCCCAGACCGTGGTCATGTCCGGGAACCGGGCGCCGATGTCGGGCGCGTTCGGCCCGACGAGTGGCGAGCGGCCGGTCAAGTTGAGGTGGTCGGTGATGGCCATGAGCGTCCCCGCACCGAATTCGGGGTTGACGCCGCCGGCGGCGTTCGTCAGGACGACAACTCGCACACCGAGCTTGCCCATCAGAAGCACCGGCTGGACCACGAACCCGGCGGAGTGGCCTTCGTAAAGGTGAAAGCGACCCTGCTGGACCACCACAGGCACGCCGGAGAGGCGGCCGAGAAGCAGCTTCCCGGCGTGACCGGGCGCGGTCGCGTCGGGCCAGCCCGGCAACTCCTCGAATGGGATCGAAGTCTTAAGTTCGAGAGCGTCGGCCAGCCCTCCCAACCCGGAGCCCAGAACCAGGCCCACGCGGGGCCGCAGATCCGTGCGCTCCCGAACGGCCCGTTCCAGGGCCGCCAGCAGCGCCGGCTGGTCGGCCGGCGGGATCTCGAGACCGAGAAGGAAACGGCCACTCATTCGGACACCGCCTTAGGGCCCCCGCCATCCAGGTTCTGTGGTCCAAAGGACAGTGGCAGAAGGTCGCCCAAGACCGCTACGTAAACGGCGTCGCTGACGCTGGAGGCCGCGAAAACGAGGACATCTGGGCCGAACTCGGCCAGGAGCTGGCGACAGATCCCGCACGGGCTGGACGGATCAACGGTCGGGCTGACCACGACGCAGACGCGGATCGCAGTCTCGCCCGCAGCCACAGCCCCGACGACCGCGCTACGTTCAGCGCAGATCGTGGCCCCGTACGACGCTGACTCGACGTTGCATCCGGGGAACGCCGCTCCACTCCCACCCAGAACCGCCGCGCCGACGTGGAAATTCGAATAGGGCGCTCTCGCGCGGCCCTGAGCAGTGAGTGCGATTGCCAGCAGACGGGCGAACTCGGGCACGAGGGCGGCGGCCTGCGCCCTGTCGATCAGCTGGACCCCGCTACCAGTCATGACTGAACCTCACCAAGCGACTGCCATCCGCAGGAGTGATAGCGTCTGCAGCAATCACGAGCCACCCGCTTGGTGGCCTGCAACTGCGGCGGAGGAACCGACGACCGATGGACACCAGCAGACCGGCCCAGCGGCGTGCCGACGCTCCCACCAACGAGACCGGGGCACAGTATCACCTGCATCTCTCGCCCGGACAGATTCCGCCCACCGTGTTGATGCCCGGCGATCCGGGCCGCGTCCAGCTGATGCAGGCCAGCTGGGATGAGGGTCAGGAACTGGCATTCCACCGTGAGTACCGCTCGGCCCGTGGCACCTACAAAAGTGTCCCGATCGGGGCGATATCGAGCGGCGTTGGCGCACCAAGTCTCGAGATTGCGACCCACGAGTTCGCCGCCATCGGCGGCGAGACGATCATTCGGGTCGGGACGTGCGGGGCGCTGCGGGCCGAGATCGCGACCGGCGACTTGATCGTGCCGGTTGCCGCGGTCCGACGCGACGGCACGGCCGACCGCTACTTGCCTCTGGAGCACCCGGCCTTCGCCGATCCGGAGGTGTACATGGCTCTGATTGAGGCCTGCGAGCGCCTCGGCTACCGCTACCACGTCGGCATCGTCTGCAGCGTGGGCTCGTTCTACGTTGGCCAGGAACGCCCCGTCACGGGAGGCTTCTGGCAGTCCGCCGCGGACGGCCTGATCGAAGACTTGCAGAAGGCCGGAGTCGCCTGCCTGGAGATGGAATGCTCGGCCTTGTTCGTCCTGGCCAGATTGTTCGGCATGCGCAGCGGCGCGGTCCTCGGCGCCGTGGCTAACCGGGTGACCAACGAATTTGGCGACAATGGCGCTGAGGAGCGGGCCATCCACGCGGCCAATGAGGCGGTCGTAATCCTTGGCGACTGGGGTCGACGCAAGACGGCCGCCGGCAAGGCGAATTTCTACCCGTCGCTGCTGCGGGGCGCTTGAGCGAGTCAGCTCGCCGATTCGCGCTCGTAGGGCTGGCCGTCAGCGGCCGGGGCGATGCTCCGACCGATCAGACCCGCCAGCACCACGATCGTGATGATGTAGGGCAAGGCTTCCCAGAACTCGCCTGGCACGCCGTTGATCAGGTTGCCGAGGTCGCCCGTCGGATGGGAGATCGTCAGCGACTGGCTCAGGCCGGTAACCGAGGCGAAGAGAAGCGCCGCGCCGAACGCCCCAAGCGGCGTCCACCGACCGACAATCATTGCCGCGAGTCCGATGAATCCGCGGCCCTGGGTCATGCCGGCGTTGAAGTTGCCCGTCTGCTCCATGCTCAGCCACACTCCGCCGAGGGCAGCCAACGCACCGGAGGCAACGACATTCCGATAGCGAAGCCGGATGACGTCGATCCCGACCGTCTCCGCCGCCCGAGGATGCTCGCCCGAGGCGCGCGTTCTCAGGCCCCAGCGTGATCGGAAGAGCATCACCTGGAGGACGATCACGAGGAAGATCGTGAGGAGCCCAACCGGTCCTTGATCGAAGATAGCGTTTATCAGCCAGCCGATGACGGGGATGTCGACGACGCCCGCTGGAACCACGAACTTCTGGAACTGGCCGGCCCCCACCAGGGACTGCGAGGAAATCAGGCTGTACATGTAGCCGGTGAAGCCAGCCGCCCCGATGTTGATAATCGTCCCGCTGATGATCTGGTCGATCCGCAGCGAGATTGCCAGCCAGGCGTGCAGGAGCGACACGGCCATGCCCGCCAAGAGAGCGGCGATCAGGCCGATGACCAGCGGCAAGGTGATACCAAAGTACGGCAGCGGCGTCCCCGAACCGAGTGCCCCGGCTGCCGCAGCGGCGACAACCCAGCCGACAAACGCGGCCGTGAGCATGATGCCTTCGAGGCCGATGTTGACAACGCCGGATCGCTCGCACAGGACGCCGCAGAGGGCGGCGAGCGTGATCGGCACGGCAACCGCCACGGTCGTGTTCGAGATGAACTGGAGGTTCGACAGCACATAGCCGATCAGCTGGAAGGCGACCCCCAGGATCGGAATCGAGTCGAGCGCCGCGGGAAGGCCGCTCACGGCGCCACCTCGGCCGACAAAGCACCGATCTCGGTGGGCTCAGCGGGCGCCGTCATTGATCCGTTGCCCCGCCGCGTCGTTCTCCAGCGGCGCAGCATGTTGATCACCAGGAATAGCAGGATGATCGCCTGCAGCGCATCCACCAGCTCAGCCGGCACTCCGGGCGATATCTGCATCGTCTGGGCACCGGCACGCATGCCCCCCAACAGAAGTCCGGCGAGACCGATGCCGATTGGGTTCGAGCGCCCGAGAAGGGCGACGGTGATCGCGTCGAAGCCGATCGTCGTGTCGTATCCGGGCGCCATCTGGTGGACGACTCCGAGGAGCGTCGTCGCTCCCGCCAGACCGCACAGGGCGCCGGCCATGGACATGGTCATCACGATGAGCCAGCGCGTCTTCATTCCGGCGTATCTCGCCGCGTCGGAGTTGGCTCCGGCAGCGCGGATCTCGAAGCCCAGAGTCGTGCGATACAGGAGGAACCAGATCAGCGGTATGGCCAGGAGCGCCAGCAGAATGCCGGCATGGCCGTCACGTCCCAGAATGATCGGGAGGGCGGCGCCGCGCGTGCCGACGTCGAGTGTGATCGGCTGCGGCGAATGGGCCAGACGAAGCGGCCCGCTGATCGCCCAGTAGGTCACGAACACGAAGACGTAGTTGAGCATGATCGTGGTGACAACTTCGTGGGCGCCCGACGTAGCCTTGAGCACCCCAGGAATGAAGCCGGCGAAGCCTCCGAAGACCGCCGCGACAACCAGGGCCAGGAGGATGGTTGCGAACCCGGGCATGCTGTTGCCAAAGAGCGTGACCACGGCCATCGCGCCGATGGTTCCCATCAGGAATTGGCCGCGGCCGCCGATGTTGAAGAGTCCGGCCTTGAAGCCGAGACCCACTCCCAGGCCGGCGAGGATCAGGGGCGTAGCGTAGACGAGGGTGGAAGTGAGGCCGTTCGTGGAGCCGACCGCGCCGGACCACAGCGCGCCGTAGGCAGCCACCGGCAAGCCCAAATCGAAGGCTGCGTGGTTCGGCAGCAATCCGCTGAAGATGGCGATGCCGATGCCCCCGACGACGAGGGCCAATAGGATCGCCACGACCGACTCGGCTAAGAGCCAGCTAAGACTCCGCACCCACACAGGCAGTGGGAGCCGTCCGCGCCGGGAGGGCCGCGACAGGAGCGAACGGATCCAGGCTCTCATACTGTGGCCTTCCCGGCCGTGTTTGCGTCTCCGCCGGTTGCCATCAGCAGCCCGACCTGGCCCTTGTCGGCGGTCCGCCCGTCCATCTCGGCGACGATCCGGCCGCGATACATCACCGCGATCCGGTCTGAGATCTCCATTACTTCGTCCAGCTCGGCTGAGACAAGCAGCACGGCCGTGCCGGCATCGCGCTTGGCGATGATCTGCCGGTGGATGAATTCGATGCTGCCCACATCAAGGCCGCGCGTCGGCTGGTCGAGGATCAGCAGCTTCAGCGGGCGGTCGAACTCGCGCGCGACGATCACCTTCTGCTGGTTCCCGCCCGAAAGCGTCGAGGTAGCCACAGTCGACGACGGCACCCTGATGTCGAACTTCGCGACCTGGGCGTCGGCAGACTCCAGGACGGCCGAATCCTGGCGAATGAGCCCGCGGGCGAACGGCGCGCGGTAATAGCTGGTCAGGATCAGATTGTCGAACACCGGAAACGCCAGTATCAGGCCGAACCGATGCCGGTCGCCGGGCACGTAGCCGGCGCCGGCTTCGTTCATGGCCCGCGGCGAGAAGCCGGTGACGTCGCGGTCGCCGAGTCTAACCTTGCCGGCGCTCGGCCTGCGCAACCCAATCAGCGCCTCGATCAGCTCGTCCTGGCCGTTGCCGGCGACGCCCGCGATACCGAGTATCTCGCCGGCTCGAATCTGGAACGTCGCGTCGGGCACCGCCTCGTGCCGGTCGTCGGCGACGCGCAGCCCTTCCACCTGGAGCATCGGGGCACCCGCGTGCGACTCACCCCGATCTACGGTCAACTCCACCGCTCGCCCGACCATGAGTTCGGCAAGTTCCGCCTCGGTTGTCTCGCCCGGCTTGCGCTCGCCGATGACACGCCCGCGCCTGATGACTGTGATGCGGTCAGCGACGGCAAGGACTTCGTAAAGCTTGTGGCTGATGAAGATGATCGACCGCCCATCGTCCGCGAGCTTGCGCAGCAGGGCGAAGATCTCCTCGGTTTCCTGCGGAGTAAGGACCGCGGTAGGCTCGTCCAGCACGAGGATCCTGGCGTCGCGGTATAGAGCCTTCAGGATCTCCACTCGCTGCTGCTGCCCAACGGACAAGGTGCCGACTTTGGCCTCCGGATCCAGCGCGAATCCGAAGCGCGCCGCGAGCTCGGCGATTCGCTTGTTGGCTTCTCGTGTGTCCAGGAAGAGGCGGTTGGCCATCGTCTCCGCACCCAGAACGACGTTCTCGGCAACCGACAGTACAGGCACCAGCATGAAGTGCTGGTGGACCATGCTGATCCCTCGACCGATCGCGTCGGAAGGTCCTGCAATCTCGACGGTCTGTCCGTCAAGCAGGATCTGTCCGTCGTTCGGACGCGCCAGTCCGTACAGGATGTTCATCAGGGTCGTCTTGCCGGCGCCGTTCTCGCCCAACAAGGCGTGGATCTCGCCTCGCCGAACCTCCAGGTCGACGTGGTCGTTGGCGACGACACCGGGATAGCGCTTGGTGATGCCGCGCATCTCGAGAGCGGGAACGGACGCTGCCTCTCCAGTCACGACTGCCTCACTGGCGGGGTGCCCCATGCAACGAGCGGGCCGGCCCGAAGGCGCGGCCCGCTCGAAAAACTAACGGGGGAAGGTTACGGGCCCCAAGTACCGCAGGTGGCGGGGCAGGTCTTGAGCGTGCCGGCCTTCATTGCGGCGAGAGCCGCGTCCAGCTTGCCCTGGACGTCGGCGGGGATGGTGATGGTGGTGTTGTGGAACGGCGAGATGCCGATGCCATCGTTGGCGGCGTTGAACTTGGAGACGCCGCCAGCGGCGGTGCCCTTGGAGATCGCCGTGATCGTCTGATTGACGGCGCTCGACAGGTGCTTCTCGGCCGAGGTCACGATGCACTTGTCCGCGGTCGAGTACGAGAGGTACTGGTCAACGTCCACACCGATGCCGATGATGTTGGCTGCGCAGGCCGCATCGAGAGCTCCGTTGCCGGTTCCGCCGGCGACCTGGAAGAGGACGTCAACGCCCTGCTGCTTGATGAACTGGTCGCTGAAGGTCTTGCCGAAGACCGGGTCGCCGTAGGCCTTGCCGAGGTCACCGGTCGAGAAGAAGTCGGTCTGGACCTTGATGCTTGCCTTGTAGGACTGGGCGCCGAGCAGGTAGCCCTGCAGATAGCGAACGACCGCCGGGTTGTTGTTGATGCCGCCGAGCTGACCGATCGTGCCGCTCTTGCTGACGGAGGCGGCCACGATGCCCGCCATGTAACCGGCCTGATCCTCCTCGAAGGTGACGCCGATCAGCTTGGGCAGAAGCTTGGAGGCATCGCCCTTGCAGGCGAAGGTGCTGTCCGGGGCACCAGTCGCATCGACGCACGGGGCGACGTCAACGGCGATGAACCAGACATTCGGGTTTGCCTTGGCGGCCTTGATGGTGGCGTCGCCGAGGTTGAAGCCGACAGTCACGATGATGTTGTAGCTCTTGTCGATGAAGCCCTGGATGTCCGTGGCGTAGTCCGACGCATCCTTCGGCACGACGTACTCCGCCGTTGTACCGAGGGCAGCGGCCGCAGCCTTGGCACCCTCGTAGGAGTACTGGTTGAAGTTCTTGTCGTCGACGCGACCCACGTCGGTGACCACGCCGATCTTCAGTGCCGAGCCTGCGCTCGGCGCCGTGGTGGCACCTGAGGATGAGCACGCCGCCACCAGCGCAGCGGTGGCCAGGAGCCCAAATACTGTCCGGACCTTGCCGGTCATGAGGCCCTCCCTGTGATCCCGGGCTGGAGGTCCTAGGGAGACCTCCTTCTATGCAGATTGTATATCGCGCAACCGACACACCCCTGCAGTCCTCGACACTCCAGGCACTCGCGCAGGCCGCCCTTCACTCGGGCCGATACAGTTCGCGGCGGCCCAAGCCTGTCGCGGACGCGACTTGACGGACAGCATCCGAGCGCTTGGCGCCGCCGGCAACCAGCCGAGCGACCGCGGCGCGGGCATCGGCCATCGCGGCCGGGCTCTGGGCGGCGGCGTCTCTAGACGCAGCCTCGCCAGCCGTGACCGCCTCCAAAACGATGACGAACTCGCCACGTAGCGTCAGTTCGTCGGCCGTGGCGCGCCGAACCAACTCCGCCAGCGGGCCACGGACCACTTCCTCGTGAATCTTTGTGAGCTCGCGGCAGACGGCAGCGCGACGTTGCCCGCCGGCCACGGCGGCCAGGTCGGCGAGTGTCTCCGGAACTCGTGACGGCGCCTCGTAGATGACACACGCGCGCTCATCGGCTGCGATCCTCGCCAGGCGTTCGCGCCGCTCGCGCCCGCGGCGTGGCAAAAAGCCCTCGAAGCTCCAACGAGCGGTGGCTAGGCCGCTCGCGACCAGGGCGGCCAGCACTGCCGACGCCCCGGGAATCGGCACAACCAAGCCCCCATCGGCCGCCCAAGCGGCGGCCAGTTCACCACCCGGATCGCTGACCAGCGGCGTTCCGGCATCCGTAACAAGAGCCAGGTCCCAGCCGGATCGCAGATGCCCCAGCAGCTCCTCCTGTCGCCGCGGTCCACTCCGCGCGTGGTAGCTCACGAGATGCGTGGCTATCTCATACCGGGCGAAGAGCCGCCGCGTCAGGCGCGTGTCCTCGGCCGCGACGAGTGGCACGGTCTTGAGCACCTCGATCGCGCGGAACGTGACGTCGCCGAGGTTGCCGATGGGCGTGGCCACGACGAAGAGCCGGCCTTGGGTCCTGGCCGCGGCGGGGGCGCCGGTCACGGTCGCGGCGCTCGGGCCACTCGCGCCCGCGGCACTCATCGCCGAGCCGAGCCGGGACGGCGAC